>Ga0207701_10000109_pt1 | contig 75655 bp, 78 predicted proteins | sample KBSSwiSSwithPhiX_FD_184294 | JGI IMG/M metagenome (GOLD analysis project Ga0207701, IMG submission 184294) | Switchgrass rhizosphere bulk soil microbial communities from Kellogg Biological Station, Michigan, USA, with PhiX - S5 (SPAdes) (version 2) | ecosystem: Environmental > Terrestrial >... | reverse complement strand
TTAGTCGGTCCTAAGCCGAGGCGCGTAGCGTAGGCGATGGACAACGGGTTAATATTCCCGTACTAGTGATATTTTGTTTGGCGTGCGCGGCATATTAGTTGGGGCGGATTCATGGTTATATCCGTCTAAGTAGCAGAAATGGCTACGAATGAAACGATCTTACGATCGAATCCCAATAAAAGTGCTGACTAGAAAAGCTACCAAACGCGTGGATATCTCTATCCGTACCGCAAACCGACACAGGTGCTCAGGTCGAGTAGACCAAGGTGTACGAGTGATTCTTCGTCAAGGAACTCGGCAAACAAGCGACCGTAACTTAGGGATAAGGTCTGCCCCGTCACTTTGTCTAAGACAATAGTGGCTTGCCAGTTTTCTTTTACGAAAACAACAGTAGTTCGTGTAAGTTTTTAACTTCTTACATAAGCCTGTATAAATGCTGAGTAGTCGAAAGACGACAAAACATATCGAGAAGAAAGCTGACCCAAGAACACTGTCGTAGATAGTGTGACGGGGCCGCAGCTAAGGAACCCATGCAACTGTTTACCAAAAACACAGGTCTCTGCTAACACGAAAGTGGATGTATAGGGGCTGACTCCTGCCCGGTGCTGGAAGGTTAAGGGGAGCTGTTTACGCAGCGAACTGAAGCCCCAGTGAACGGCGGCGGTAACTATAACCGTCCTAAGGTAGCGAAATTCCTTGTCAGGTAAGTTCTGACCCGCACGAATGGAGTAATGATATGGGTACTGTCTCGACGAAGAGCTCGGTGAAAGTGCATTGACGGTAAAGATGCCGTCTGTCCGCAGCAGGACGAAAAGACCCCGTGGAGCTTTACTATAGTTTGACATTGGATCGGGTCGTAATATGTGTAGCATAGGAGGGAGACTTCGAAGCTTAGGCGCCAGCCTAGGTGGAGTCACCGGTGAAATACCTCCCTTATTACGATCTTATTCTTACCTGGCCCGCAAATTGTTCATGATGTATTCGTGACCAATTTCCGGGTCGGGGACCGTGTCTGATGGGTAGTTTAACTGGGGCGGTTGCCTCCTAAAGAGTATCGGAGGCGTTCAAAGGTTGGCTAGGTTCGGATGGAAATCGAATCGATAGTGTATACGCATAAGCCAGCTTGACTGTGAGGCCTACAAGCCGAGCAGGGACGAAAGTCGGAGTAAGTTTTCCGCTGTTCGTACATTTATGTACATGGTCGTGGTACCGACAGCGCTTTCGGATAAAAGTTACCCCGGGGATAACAGGCTTATAGCGCCCAATAGTTCACATAGACGGCGCTGTTTGGCACCTCGATGTCGGCTCATCTCATCCTGGGGCTGGAGCAGGTCCCAAGGGTCCGGCTGTTCGCCGGTTAAAGAGGTACGTGAGCTGGGTTCAGAACGTCGTGAGACAGTTCGGTTTATATCCGCTGTGGACGTCAGGAAATTTGCGAGGATCTACCCCTAGTACGAGAGGACCGGGGCGGACGCACCGCTGGTGTACCAATTGTCATACCAATGGCATTGTTGGGTAGCTATGTGCGGATCAGATAAGCGCTGAAAGCATATTAAGCGCGAAACTGACCTCAAGATTAGATTTCCCCATGAGGACACTGAAAGACGATCAGTTTGATAGGCACAAGGTGAAAGTATGGCAACATATGCAGCCGAAGTGTACTAATAGTCCCATTGACTTTTTATGTTCTCTCATTCGTTCATCCCCGTTGATGGATTGAATGAGAGAAGTGCATTGACTAGTTATTGATGTTCGTCATTAGACGAATATCCGTTTGTTAAACGCTTTTAACAATATCTACCGTATTATTTTGTAAGATGGACATCGATTAGGTGTGTAACTTTTCTCACAGACATGTTTCTTGAGGAGCGTTATGCTAAAATCGGTGCCCATGGCGCGAGGGAAACACCTGTTCCCATGCCGAACACAGCAGTTAAGCCTCGTAGCGGTTACAATACTTGGGGTCCACCCCTGGGAAAATAGCACGGTGCCGAATTATATAAAAGCCATCCGAATAGGATGGCTTTTATCTTTTAAGTGAATTCTGCGCCGCCTCTCCTCATATCGTAAGCAATCGACAGATAATTGACATTAGCACAATACTGTGATAACATAAGTATAATTTCGCAAGGGATGGGAGGGGCTCCACGATTTTTAGTCGTAGAGTCTTTTTGCTCCAGCGGAAGCATAAAGTTAAGGGAGGCCTCACATATGGCTGGAACTAAAGCTGGTGGCCAAGCAGCCGCCGCAACAAACCGCAAGAAGCACGGTTCAGACTTTTACGCTCGCATCGGTGCAATGGGTGGTAAAAAAGGTCGCACCGGCGGCTTTTACGCTAACCGCGATCTTGCCCGCACTGCTGGTGCAAAAGGCGGCCGTATTTCACGCCGTACAAAGCGCACGGTTGCCACAGACAACCAAACCGTTACTGAGTAGAGCTTAGAAGCGGTGCTCCTAAAACTGCCTTGCAGCTATTGCAAGGCAGTTTTTGTTTTCCGGCGGTAGGTTCGGCTGTGACGCGCAGGGGTAACTCGCCAAGTCAAGCTGCAATTAAAGCATTGATAACTCTCCGGAGATGTCTGGAGTGTCTTGATGCGACAATTGGGGCACGTACTGCGACGGCTTAACCACTCACGATAACTATCGAGGCACTCCTGTACATGATCGTTGTCGATATGAACAGCATAGGCACGGGCAAGCTCGCGGGCCTTTTCCCAGGCAAGCATTTCCTTTTGCAAGAGCTCGATATCGCTTTTATATGAGGTGTGACCAAGCAGGGCGTGACCAAGCTCGTGAAGTACACTCCATATATGGGCATTCGCCCCACCTGCTTCGTATACGATTGTCTGAGTTTCGGGCGACCAGTAACACTGAGAACCGACCATAAAGTGGAGCTCAGGGTAAGATTTTCTCAGAGAATCAATGAATGGTTCCATGGCGCATTTTGGCTAAATCGTAACAACCATAGAGTACGGCCTCCTCTGGTCTCCCAGCTTCGATAATCGGTGGAACCGGCGTGAGCGGTCCAGCCATAGAAGACAGTTCTTTAAGAAGCGGTTTTTTAAAGCGGTCGAAATATGCGCTAACACTTCCGCCCAGTACTATGACATCGGGTTGAATAACATCTATGAGATTAGTTATGCCTTTGGCGAGGTTATGAGAAATGGCATCCCAAATTTCTGGTTCGTGGATGTCGACGGCGAGTTTACCGTATTTTGCACGAATCGCCTTGCCTGAAGCGAAGGTTTCCCATTTTTCTAGTTTGCCATCGTGATCGATTTGCATACTACCGGCTTCGGCATCGAGGAGTGCAGGGGAAAGCTGCTGACCGTAAGCGACGCCAATGCCAATGCCCGTACTGACTGTTATGTATAACACCGAGTTATACTTGTCTTTTACGAGCATGGATTCAGACAGAGCAGCAAGGTTGGCATCATTTTCTACAACAACGGGACAATGTGCAATATGCTCCACATCTGTTTGTAGTGGCACGTCCTTCCAAGGCCGATTACCAAATGCTACCACTCGGCCGGCTGTGCGATCGATAAGCCCGGGTGCAGCAACGCCGGCAGCAGTAAAATCGCGTGTAGATAATTTGTCAACAACAGTAGCCAGCTCCTTGAGGAAGGCTTCGTATGTATCGGGAGTAGGGAATTTGATACGTTCCATAATAACGCCTTGTTCATCCAGGCAGCCGACAAGTGTTTTTGTTCCCCCGATATCTATACCCAAATACATTTCCTTTGTAGTGTAGCATGCTCGTAGTGGTCAGGCTACAACCTTTGACGTGAGGAGATAAAGCAAGTATAATGAGAGTAATCTTGCGGTCTTGGAGAGTATAGCGACAGTTTTGTGCCGTTGCTCCAGACTAACGGAAATACACTACATAAGGAGGCATGACAAAACATGTCAAAGAATACTAACGTAACTATGGACGAATTGCTGGCTCAGCATGACGTCAAACAACTTGAATCTGGAGAGGTAGTCGAAGGTATCGTCAGCTCTGTGCGCAAGCATGAAGCATGGGTAGACCTGGGTGCCAAAGGTGTCGGCGTCGTAATGCGTCGCGAAATCGGCCATGGTCAAACCTTGAACATCGGTGACAGCGTTACCGTAAGTGTTATCGACCCTGAATTGGATGAAGGCTACGCACTGCTCAGCATGAAACGAGCTGCTAAAGACCGCGGTTGGGATGAACTTAAGCGCGTCTTTGATGCACAAGAAATTATTGAGGTTTCACCTTACGACGCAAACCGTGGCGGTTTGCTGGTAGAGCTTGAAGGTATTCGCGGCTTCTTGCCTGTTTCACAGTTGGCTGCAGGCCATTACCCACGCGTATCGGGTGCTGACAAAGACGAAATTCTTCAGAAGCTCAACGCGTTGGTTAACAAACCGATTCGTGTTCGTGTACTCGACGTGAGCCGTAAAGACAACAAACTGATCTTTTCTGAAAAGGAAGCAGTGAAAGATGACATGCAGGCTCGGTTCGCAGAACTGAAAGTCGGCGACGTCGTCGAAGGCGTGGTCACCGGAGTAATTGATTTCGGTGCATTCGTAAATGTTGACGGCATCGAAGGTCTCATCCACATCTCAGAAATTTCTTGGGAACGTGTTGAAGATCCTCGTGACTATGTCAAAGTCGGCGACAAAGTACAGGCCAAGATTATCGCTATCGATAAAGATCGCCTGAGCTTGAGTCTCAAGCAAATGACGGAAGACCCGTGGCTGAAAGAAGTTAAGGCCTTCAATAAGGGCGACATCGTTGAAGGTAAGATCACACGCATTACGCCATTTGGTGCTTTTGTGCAGCTCTCACCATCAGTGGAAGCTCTTGTGCATGTTTCTGAGATGAGTGACGACGAAGCCGTTGATCCAGAACAGATCTTTAAACTGAACGAAAAGAAACAGTTTAAGGTAATCGACATTGATACTGAGGCACGTAAAATTGCCCTCAGCCTTAAAAGCGCAAAATAAGATGTAGGCGGAAGACATCAGCCGAATAGGCGGAAAGGAGTGTCTCTATGGCTCGAACAATTGAAATCGAAGACATGATAACCGTGGGCACTCTCGCTGAGAAGTTGATGTTGCCTGTCACGCGACTTATCGGTGAGCTCATGAAGAATGGCGTTATGGCTACGGTGAATGAGCGTATTGATTTTGATACGGCACAGATCATCGTGGGTGAGTTGGGACTCGACGTCGAGCTCACCAAAAAAGTGCAGGAGCAGCCGCTCGCGGTTCGTGAAAAAAAGACCACTGCAAGCGATGATGCGCCATCTCGGCCACCCGTTGTTGCGGTGATGGGTCACGTCGATCATGGTAAAACAAGTTTGCTAGATGCTGTACGCGAGGCTCATGTAGCTAAAGGTGAGGCAGGCGGTATCACGCAGCACATTTCCGCGTATCAAATTATGCACAATGACCGTGCGATTACTTTTCTAGATACACCAGGTCACGAGGCATTTGCCGCAATACGCGAACACGGTGCTCATTTGACGGACATTGTAGTGATCGTAATTGCTGCTGACGATGGAATCAAGCCGCAAACGCTGGAGGCTATTCGCTATGCACGAAAAGCTGGTGCGCGCATTATTGTCGCCTTGAACAAGATCGACAAAGAAGGTGCCGACGCAAACCGCGTCAAACAGCAGCTTGCTGAACAAGATTTGCTAGTTGAAGAATGGGGCGGAGACACGGTTGCTGTCGAAGTGTCGGCCAAGACCAAGAAAGGCATCAGTGAATTGTTAGACATGATCCTTTTGGTTGCCGATGTCGAAGACTTTCGTGCAGAAGTAGATGAACCAGCTCGCGGATTGATCATTGAAGCGCATGTCGAACAGGGTCGTGGGCCGATTGCAAACGCTTTGATCGAGGAAGGTACACTCAAGATGGGTGATTATGTTGTTGCAGGCGCAACATATGCCAAGATCCGTAACCTTGAATCAACGAGCGGGAAACCATTACGGGTCGCAACACCTTCTACTCCTGTTGTAATGACTGGTTTTAAAGCATTGCCAGAATTTGCTGACGAGTTCGTTGTTGTACAAAATGAAAAAGCTGCCCGTGCAGCCGCCGAACAAATAGCTACCAACAAGCGTGCTGCCGGCAGTAATGACATGAACAGCAGTGAACTCATCCGTATGATAAATCGCAATAACCAACTCCAAGAATTAAATATTATTGTGAAAGCAGACGTGCAAGGGTCGCTTACTTCAGTTATTGATAGTCTGAAAGCCCTAGAAACAGATGAAGTTGCTGTTCGAGTGGTAAGTGCAAGTGTCGGTGCCGTAAGTGATAACGATGTGCATTTAGCAACAACAAGTGGTGCGATTATCTACGGATTTAATGTCACTGCTCCCACGAACATCAAGCGGCTCGCAAGCCGCGACAAGGTAAGTATTCGTTTGTATCGAGTTATTTACGAACTTATCGACGACGTAAAAGACGAATTAACCAAACTGCTTGCTCCAGAAATTGTCGAAAAAGATATGGGTCGTCTCGTTGTTCGGGGCGTTTTCAAAACCACAAAGGCTGAAGTGATTTGCGGCGGCGAGGTGACAAAAGGCAAGTTAATCGTTCCAGCACTGGCTCGAGTGGTACGTGGCGATGAAACGCTTGCCGAAGTTGAGGTTACCAACTTGAAGCGCGGACCTCAAGATGCAAAAGAAGTCTTCGAAGGCGAGATGTGCGGACTAAGTTTTCGCACTACTTCAAAAGTTGAGCTTGAGGAAGGCGACAGAATCGAAGTATTTACTCGCGAAACAGTGGCTCGAAGTCTATAGTGCCTCGGGCATGCTGTGCTAGAATGAAGTTATAACAAGGATTACCGATGATTAAGTTGAACGACGATTTGCTACAAGAGCTTGGATTGGCGAGCCTCCCGTTAGAGGAGAAGAAGCGATTACTTGCACACATTTATGAAACACTCGAAATGCGTGTGGGTATGAAACTTGCGCAACAAATGACCGATGAGCAGCTCGATGAATTTGAGCAGTTTATTAAGGCCAATGATGAGGCTGGTGCGCTTAACTGGCTTGAAACCAAATTCCCACATTATAAAGATGTCGTGTCGGCAGAGTTTGAAGCATTAAAGGCTGAAATACGCCAGGTCGCGCCACAGATTTTGGCTGCAGGCACTGCTAACGTTGGGCAGTCTCAGCCTGGAATGGGCCAGCCGCAGGGGCAAATGCCATACGGTCCTCAGCCGGTTCAGTCGCCACAAGGTGGTCAGCATGTAGCCCCGCAGCAACAAGGTCAAGCGTGGCAGCAGCCTCAACCTGCATATCCGCAGCCACAACAACCTCAGCAGCCATGGCCCCCGCAGCAGCAAGGCCAGCATTATGCACAGCCTGCACCGGCTCCGACGCCACAACCACAACCGGCTGCACCGAATCCTGCAACTTATGGTTACGGCGCACCTCAACCCCAACCGATGGCCACTCCTCAACAGCCCGGCACTTTACAGGCACCTCAGCAACAACCTCCGGTATATCCGCAACCCCAAAATGGTCAAGTACAGCCCCAACAAGGTACGGCGTGGAATGGTCAAACACAAGGATCGTCTGCGCTATCAGATCAGCAGCCTCCTTTGGCGGCTTAAGCTATTGAAGAAATTGTTGCTTGTAACCGGCGAGGAATGCTTCGCCGGTCATTTCTTGTTTGCCAGCAGGCTTAAGACGGTCAATCACCAGTGTTTTGGATTCGCAAAATACCGCTGGCTTTTTATCAATAATTGTTGTTTTGCCTGGTGCGCCGGCGGCATTTCCGACGTGAGCCTTTGTAATAATTGTTTCTATGGTGCCGAGCTTCGCGCGACTTTTGGGCCATTCATAAAAAGCACGGATTTCCCGTTCAAGAACTTCGGCAGATTTCTTCCAGTCTAGAAAACTGTCTTTTTTCGTTAATTTACGCGAGTAGCTAGGGGTGGCGGTCTCTGCTATGGTTACGGTTTCTTGTGGGGCGGGCGAGACTTTATCGGCGACCCAAAGCGGCAAGATATCTTCAAGCATGTGCCCGCTTAATTCAATGAGATCTTGTGTCAGTTCTGGCGTGGTCATATCGGCAGGGATATCGTATGCTGATTGCGCCAGGAGCGGGCCTTCATCCATACCTGCAGTGAGGAGCATAAGGCTTACTCCGGTGCGTTTCTGGCCGCTTAAGATGGAAAAGGTGATGGGATCAGCACCGCGCCATTCAGGCAAAAGTGAAAAGTGGCTGTTCACAATTCCGAGAGGGAAATAATTGATTACCTCTTGCGATACAATGATTCCAAAATCAACGAGCACTCCAAGCCGAGAGGTAAAGGGCTGGCCTTTAAAAAGCACGTCAAGTGAACGCTTGTCAGTTACCGTGTGAATAGGAAGGTTAAGAGATTCTGCCAATTCCAACACCGGTACACTGCCTTTATGGTGTGGTGCGCGGGGTTTAGTAACGACTGCTTCGATTGTGCAGAAATCTGCTAAAATCCGCAGACTATCAGCGGCAACGGGGCCGCTACCAAAGAATACTATTGGTTCGGACATCTTTGTCATAATCGAGTTGCTCCAAATGGCCATCGGCTTTTAATCGGAAAAATGCCGACGGGATGTCTTTAATGTGATCAATAAAAACTACACCGTTAGTGTGATCGATTTCGTGCTGGAAGACGCGCGCCAGAAAACCCTCGGCAGTAATACGAAATTCCTTGCCGTCACTGTCTTGGGCTTTCACACGGACTTTCGTATGGCGCGGGACTTTACCGTACACATCAGGGACGCTGAGGCAACCCTCGTAGTCTTCCTCGATAACACCTTCATATTTGGTGATGACAGGATTTATAAATACGGTGAAGGTTCGGTCGGATTTGTTGTCAAAATTATTACGTATAACGACAATTCTCAGGGGTTTATCCACCTGTATCGCTGCAAGTGCAACGCCAACCTCGTGGTCACGGCTATCTTCCCAATCGAGTGTAGCGTGCTCCATATCCTGAATAAGTTTTTTGACCGCTTCGTCGATAAAGCCGATTTTTTTAGACCGCTGCCGAAGATGAGCGTTTGGCAGCGCGATAATATTTGTTCTATCCATGAGGAGAGTATAGCTTATTCTGAGGAGTAATTACAAAAGATTCATGGGATCAATATCATGTGACCAGCCACTCGGAAGCAGAGGGACTATTTTGAGTAGCTCACCCCTGTCCTTGGCTTTAATAATGAGCTGCCATTGATACTTGCCCATCATTTTTTCGTGGAAGGAAGGAGCTGGCCCCTCGATGCTTATTCGTAAAGGTTGCGCAGTAAGTTGTGCGGCAAAGTCAGCCGCGGCTTTTTTTGCAGCAGCGGGACTAGCACGGCGGCACGATATTTTTAACACATAGCAAAACGGGGGAAATGTAAATGCCTTACGTTCTTCGAGCTCTTTCTGGTAGAAGCTGTGCCAGTCCTTTTTAAGAATGGCCTTGAGAAGGGGGCTATCGGGAGCATATGTTTGAATAATAGCTTGGCTTTCACGGTGGCCACGTCCGATGCGTCCGATCACTTGAGCTAAGAGCTGATAGGTTCGTTCCTGAGAGCCATAATCGGGGAGATATAAGCTAGTGTCGGCAAGTACCACGCCAACGAGGCCGAGTTGCGGCAAGTCGAGCCCTTTAGCGAGGGTTTGGGTGCCCACGATGATATCTACAGCGCCTTTTTTAACGTCCTCGTAATGTGACTCGATACGTTCGTTACGCTTGTTATCGGTGTCGTATCGTTCGACCCGGGCGTGCGGAAAAAGTGCGGCGACTTCTTCGGCAATAGCTTTGGTACCGATAGTTTTAAAAACAATAGAAGGGTTGTGACAGGCAGGGCAGCTGGAAATAGCTGATTGCTGAAATCCACAGATATGACAACGCATGCTGTGATTGTCACCATGATAGACCAATGGAGTATCGCAGCGTGGGCAGGCTGCTTGCCATCCGCACTTTTCGCAAAAGACCACGCGTGCTGTGCCACGACGATTCAAGAAAAGCAAAATTTGCTCTTTTTTGTGCAGCGTTTGTTGGATGGCTTTGAGGAGTGGCGTGGACAGATAAGGACTCCGTGAGAATTGGGTCCGGTCTTTCAGATCCACGACAGTAGTAGTTGTTTCGTGGTTATTTTTGCCTTTGGCGAGTTCTTGCATACGAATTATCGGCCGGCCTTTTTGTTCGGCGAGGAAGTAATCAACTACCGGTAAGGTTGCCGATCCCAGCACCACCTGGCTGTTATGGAGCTGTCCGAGCTTTGCGGCTACTCTTGCGGCGTGATAGTGAGGCGCTTGGTCCTGCTTATAGGAGTTTTCGTGTGCCTCATCGATAACGATCAAACCAATGTGGGGTAAGGGACTAAAGAGGACGGAGCGCGGACCAATGATAACCAAGGGCTCCTTGCTTTGGGCAATTTGTAGCCAAGCTTTCTGTCTGGCCACACCGGTGAGCTGAGAATGCATGACAATGACTCGCTCGCCAAAGGTTGCCCGAAATGTTTCAGCAAGCTGGGAGGTGAGTCCAATCTCTGGGGTTAAAATGAGTGCTGAAGTGTTGTTTTGTATGGCACGAAGGGTAAGTGCTACATATACGCGCGTTTTGCCGCTGCCGGTCTCCCCGTGCAAGAGAAAGGTGCCCGCTCCTTGTATCTGAGAAATGGCGCTGGATTGTTCTTGGGTTAGTGGGGGTAAGTGCATAGGATCGGGGGCTGAGGCAGAGCGAGGCAGAGCAGCTTCTATATGTTTTTCCGACAACGTATTCGCTAAAAAAAGCTGTACGATTGCGCCGAGCGGTGCGGGATAGTATTCGGCGAGCCAGGCAATGATCTCAAATGTCTTGGATGAAAGCGGGGAAATATCAAAAACTTTATCAAGGGGTTTTACTGCGAACTTTGGTTTCTCCACGGATCGCACGACGATACCTTGATGCAATTTTGCACGCAATGGAACGAGCACCACACTGCCTGATTTAACAGGGGTATCGGCGCTATAGGTAAGCGCTTCTTTGCCGTGGTACTGGACCCCGGCCACCAAGACCTCAAAGTAATGCATAGTTTAATTATATGATGTCACATGGATAAAATCCCAAAAAGATGTTGAAAACTTGGCCGACGATCGCTATACTTTATCTACGTTGTTTGAATAACAATAAGAGCTTATGCTAGATACGTTTATTACATCACGAGTTCGACGCAAGATCATTGTAATCTATGCAAAATACCCCGACTTCAAAACACATGTCCGGGGGCTTGCTAAATTGATCAAAGAAGATGCCGGCAATATTCAAAGAGAGCTGAAGCGTCTCGAAAAGGTTGGCTTCCTGATTTCTGAAAAGCAAGGCAATACCAAGATCTACCATACGAACAAGCAGTTCCCAATTTTTAAAGAGTTACAAAGTATTGTGCTTAAATCGCAGCGTACGACACAGAAAAAGCAAGTTCTTTAGATCAAACACTTGCAAAAAACACCTCAATAACCTACAATTGAAACCGAAATGATACAAGTTACACGTAAAGACTCAAAAGAATCTACCGAGAACCTGCTTCGCCGCTTTAACCGCAAGGTGCAGCAAGCTGGTGTTATTGCTGTGGTAAAGCAAGCACAATATTTTGAAAAGCCGATTAGTAAGCGTGAGCGCCGCGTAAAAGCAATTGTTCGTCAAGAACGCAAAGCTCAAAAGATCAAAAAGATTAAGCTCGGCCAAAAGTAAGTGATGCTTAAGCAGCAAATCGAGCAGGATTTAAAAACTGCTTTGTTAGCAGGCGATAAGGCCCGTGCAACTACTTTGCGCGGGCTTAAAAGTGTTATCCTGTACGCTGAAGTGGCCAAGGGTGCACGCGAGATCGGTTTGTCGGACGACGAAGTAATTGCACTTTTGGCAAAAGAAGCAAAAAAGCGCCAAGAGAGTGCCGATCTGTATGAAAAGGGCGATAGCCCCGACAGACAAAAAGCTGAACTCGAAGAAAAAGCAATCATCGAGGCGTACTTGCCGAAACAAATGAGCGAAGACGAAATTAAAGCAATTATCGAAGAAGTTGCAGCTGAATTTACGGAAGTCTCGCCGCGCGCCATGGGCCAAGTCATTGGTGCGGTAAAGCAAAAAGCCGGTGCAGCCGCTGATGGAGCGGTAATTGCTCGATTGGTAAAAGAAAGGCTACAGGGTTAAATGATTATTCTGACGGGTGTGGCGGGTGCTGGCAAAAGTATGCAAGGCAAACTCCTCGCCGACGAGCACGGCTATGCGTGGATCTCAAGCGGTGAAATTTTCCGCGTACTCGTTACGGGAAAACGCCGCCAAGAAATGCTTGAGGGCAAATTGCTGAGCGATGACGAAGTGATTCGTATATTTGATAAAGTGTTTGATTTAATCGACGTGGATGAGGAATTTGTTCTTGATGGATTTCCTCGAACTATTCCACAGGCTGACTGGTTGCTTGGCCAAGTGCACCAAGGGCGATTGAGTCTGAACGCGGTCGTACACCTCGCCGCTTCCGAAGCCGTAGTGCGTGAACGTCTTATGGCACGCGGTCGCCAAGACGACACCGAAACGGCAATTGCGAAGCGTTTTGAAGAATATCGAACAGCGACGTTGCCTATCTTGGAACATTTCAAAAAAGAGGGTGTAGCAATTTGCGACATAGATGCCTCAAAAGGGCCTCGTGAGGTTCACGATGCCATCCTGGGTTGCATTGATCGGTAAATACGAGAAGACTTGAGACGTATGAAGATTGCGATAAAGACAGAAGCTGAAATCGACGCAATGCGTAAGGGCGGTCGGATGCTTGCTCTTGTGCTTCAAACCATGCGAGCTGAGGCAAAAGTGGGACTAACCCCTAAAGACATGTCGGCAATCGCCGCCAAAAAGCTGCGAGAGCTCGGTGGCGCGCCCGTTTTTAAGGGAGTCCCCGGACCGCCGCCGTTCCCTGATATTATCTGTATTTCCGTAAACGAACAGGTGCAGCACAGTATTCCTACGGACATTCCTTTCCGCGAAGGCGACGTAGTAAATTTCGATTTTGGCGTGTTGTATAAAGGGATGATCACCGATGGCGGCATAACTGTTTGTATTGGCGATAAACCTTCGTCTGATGCAAAAAGGTTACTCGACGGTACCGAAAGGGCATTAGCAGCAGGGATTGCAGAAGTACGTGCCGGCTGCCGCGTAGGTGATATTTCTGCGGCAATCGAGCAAGTTCTCCGGCAATATCGACTGGGAATTGTGCGGGAGTTGGTGGGCCATGGCGTGGGTCATGATCTTCATGAGGAGCCGGAGATTCCAAATTATGGTCACGCGGGCCGCGGGCCGATACTCGAAGCTGGTATGACGATCGCTATTGAGCCCATTACGACACTTGGCAGTCCCGGCATTGCGCAATTACATGACGGTTGGACGTTAGTAACGCGCGATCGGAGTTGGTCGGCGCAATTTGAACACACGGTACTTGTCACAAAAGACGGCTGTGAGATTCTTACTACAGCATAGAACACGTAAAAAATCACTTCGACTTGCCGTAACGCAAGTATAAGCGCTATACTGCGATCATGCGTGATCCAGCTTCTACTTGTTACGTTGGTCTCGATATCGGCACCAGCACCGTTCGCTGTGTCGTCGGTATGTTAGATCAGGGAAATGCCGGGAAACTGGCAGTTATTGGTCATGGGAGTGCTCCGAATCTCGGGATGCGCAAAGGTATTGTCGTTCATGTTGAAGACGCTACCGAGGCAATTGTAAAGGCCATAACAGAGGCAGAACGTGTTTCGGGAATGCGCATCAATCGCGCCACCGTGAATGTGAACGGCGCGCACGTGAGTGGAATGAACTCGAAGGGTGTTATTGCTATTAGTGCAGCAAACCGCGAGATCACTCAAGAGGACCGTATGCGCGTCGAAGAAGCAGCAACTATTGTGCAGCTGCCTTCGAACCGCGAGATTATTCAAGTATTCGCTAAAAATTATCGTTTGGATGGACAGGATAATATTAAAGATCCTGTTGGTATGCATGGGGTGCGCCTCGAGGTTGATACGCATATTGTGACTGCTTCTACGCCGAACTTGCGGAACTTAGATATGGCGCTCGAAAAAGCCCAAGTTATGCCAAATCATCACACGCTGTCGAGCTTAGCCGCTGCCGAGGCGGTGTTTGAACGCCAACAAAAAGAAGCGGGGGCATTACTGCTTGATATCGGTGCCGGCACTACCAATATGGTGGTGCTTGAGGATGGAGAAGTGCAGCACGTAGCGGTTCTACCAATTGGCGGATTGTATATAACGAATGATCTGGCTATTGGGCTCAAAACAGATCTCGATATTGCCGAGGCGGTTAAGATAACACATGCCAATTTGAACAAACAGCAGTCTAAAAAAACATTCCGTGTACGTGTTCGTGAAAAAGATCATTATTTTGATGCCGAAGAAGTAGCGATGATCACCGAAGCACGCGTCGAGGAACTGTTTGAGTATGTCGATAAAGAGTTGACTCGCATTCACCGATCGCGCAAATTACCTGGTGGTGTGGTGATTGTTGGCGGAACAGCAAAATTGCCGGGTATGACAGAATTCGCCAAAGAAAAGTTGCAGCTTGCTGCGCGTATTGGAAAACCCTTGGCGGTAAGCGGACTTGTAGACACGGTGTCCGATCCTGCATATGCGGCTGCGACGGGTCTTATGATCCTTGACATGCTACTTTTACCCCAAGAAATGACGAATAGTACAAATAAATCGACCGACCGAGCACTAAATTTTGTTGACTCACTGTGGCGCAAAATTAAACCGTGATTGACTGGATACACAAAGTATCCGTGTGGGCAGGACAATGAAACTGCCTGTGCAAATTTATTGAAGTTGTGAAGCAGCTACGCTATACTGCTTCCTATAACATGAAGGTAAGAGGGTTTTAGCGTTATGCCTCAAGTTGCACCAGCTATAGAAACATTCGCGCGCATTAAAGTTGTCGGTGTGGGTGGCGCCGGTGGCGCTGCGATCAATCGTATGATTGAAGCTGGGGTCGAAGGTGTTGAGTTTATTGTTGTCAACACCGATGCCCAGGCCCTTCATCACTCTAAAGCACAAGTTAAGATCCACATCGGCAAGGATGCTACACGCGGCCTTGGCGCTGGCGCAGACCCTTCTGTGGGTCAAAAAGCAGCTGAGGAGTCGGTTGAAGAAATCAAAAAGGCCATCGAAGGTGCTGATATGGTCTTTGTTACGCTTGGCGCCGGTGGTGGTACCGGAAGTGGCGCCGGCCATGTGGTGGCTCGTGTCGCTAAAGAGATGGGCATACTGGTCGTGGGTTTTGCAACTAAACCATTCGCGTTCGAAGGCGAGAAGCGCCGCCGCAATGCTGAGGTTGCTATCGAAAATCTCCGCCGTGCGGTAGATACACTTATCACTATTCCGAACGATCGACTACTCCAAACTATAGATCGTCAAACACCGCTGCTTGAAGCCTTTAAGGTGGCCGACGATGTGCTTCGCCAGGGTGTACAGGGCATCTCTGATCTTATTACGGTGCACGGGCTTATTAACCTCGACTTTGCCGACGTTAAAACTGTTATGAGCAATGCCGGCTCGGCTTTGATGGGTATTGGGCGCGCAAGTGGCGACAACCGTGCCGTAACTGCTGCCCAGCAGGCAATTGAATCGCCGCTGCTCGAAGTTTCTATTGATGGCGCTCGCGGTATTCTGTTTAACATTATTGGCGGCAATGATCTCTCGATGCACGAGATTAATACCGCGGCCGAAACGATTACCAATGCAGCAGATCCAGACGCAAACATAATCTTTGGTGCTACCATTGACGACAAGCTCGACGGCGAAGTTATCATTACTGTAGTTGCAACAGGATTTGATAATTCATATTTTGTTGACCGCAACACGATCCCTGAAGAGACGGAAACTCCTGCCGCTACACCCATTACGCAACCAGACGAGCCGGCGCCGCTTACAACAGGCACCAAATCTGACGACGACAACATGCAGGGACTTGATATGAACCTGCAGGATGCAACGCAAACTACATCGAGTCCAGCAGAAGATTTTCATTCAGATGCACCTATGCCCAATATTTGGACAATCGATGAACAGCACCATCAAGACGACCAGCTGTCGCATGCCGCGCCTTCATACGGCAGCGATCAGAGCGACGATAATCAACCAGTTGTATCATCCGACGACGAGCTTGCTAAGCCCTCATTTTTGCGCCGCTTACGCAAACACCGCAAAGATTCCGAAACAGATCAAACTGAATAATTTTGTACTAAATAATACAGCGCATAGTGCGGCAAAATGTATTGCACTGCACTACAAATAGAGCTATGCTTAAAAGCACAACCACTATATATGGTGATAGTACGTTGAAAGGTAACAAGGAGGTGCATGTAGGCGATGAAGTGTGAACAGTGCCAGCACCAAGATACGAAAGTTATTGAATCTCGTGATGTGACCGATGGTCAGGCTATTCGCCGCCGCCGTGCTTGCATTAGTTGCGGCTACCGATTTACAACCTATGAACGGGTTGAACGACCCCAGCTCATTGTCGTCAAAAACGGTGGCAATCGCGAGCGATTTAACCGCGAGAAACTCTTGGCTGGACTTTACCGCGCCTGTGAAAAAACTCCTACGACAAGTTTGCAGCTGGAACGGCTCGTGTCTGAGATCGAACGGCAATTATATGCCTGTGGCGAACCAGAAGTGTCATCGACCAAGATTGGGGAAATGGTCATGGCTGAGCTTTCGGCACTCAATGAAGTCGCATACGTACGCTTTGCGAGCGTTTATCGACGATTCAAAGATATTGCAGGTTTTGAGAAAGAGTTAACGCACATCAAGGCAACGCAAAAGGCATAGGAGCCTTAGCCGGTTGCCCTCGATTTTACAACGCATGACGCATTGTCAGTCATGTGGCTTTTGTACTAAACTCAAATGTACAGAGCATGAGGCTCGAGGGGAGCTGGTTAGATACCTACTGAGAGCAGGTATCTCGCGGACTCTAATAAACAACTAATATAAAAAACATAATTATAAGGTGCGTGTAGGTGGTGGGTTTGACCACCAAGGCGCAAAAAAGTGAGGGTACTATGGGACAAACAACCAGCCTAGGAGTCGGGCGATTATTTACGCAACCCAAGAGTAAGGCATATGACCAGCTCGAGTGGGTTACAGGAGACTCCATTATTAAGAATCCAATGTCGGGAACGCCTGTTTTTGAACAAAAGGACGTGGAATTTCCGAAGGGCTGGTCTTTGAACGCGATCAATATCGTGGCTCAGAAGTACTTTACTGGTACGCCGGGCGACGCCGATCGCGAGGCATCACTTCGCACGCTCATTAACCGTGTGGTTGACACTATCACGCGACACGGTTTGCAAGAGGGCTACTTTGAAAGCGAAACCGAAGCAGAAGACTTCCGCGAAGAGCTGAAGTATATTCTTGCAACGCAACGCGCCGCATTTAACTCGCCGGTTTGGTTTAACATCGGTGCTAAGGGGCGTGCGCAACAAGCAAGCGCTTGCTTTATCCTCGGTGTTGAAGACACTATGGAATCCATTCTGAACTGGTACAAAGAAGAGGGAATGATCTTCAAGGGCGGTTCTGGAGCAGGTCTTAACTTGAGTGCGATCCGCTCATCTGTTGAACCACTTGGTAAGAGTGCTGGAACGGCTTCAGGCCCCCTCAGCTTTATGCGTGGTGCTGACGCTTCTGCCGGTGCAATCAAGAGTGGTGGTAAAACGCGTCGTGCAGCAAAAATGGTTATTTTGAACGCCGAGCACCCCGATGTAGAGCAATTCATCTGGGCAAAGGCTATCGAAGAGCGCAAGGCTCGCGTGTTGCAGGAAGCCGGCTTCGATATGAGTCTTGATGGTAAAGATGCGTTTTCAGTGCAATATCAAAACGCTAACAACTCGGTTCGTGTTACTGATGAATTCATGCAAGCTGTAACCGACGACAAAGACTGGGATCTTCGCGAAGTTACCACCGGCAAACCAGTGCGAAAAATTCGGGCTCGTGATCTGTTCCGCCAAATCTCGGAAGCCGCATGGGAGTGCGCCGACCCCGGTATGCAGTTCGATACGACTATTAACCGTTGGCACACCACGCCGGTAGCTGGTCGCATCAACGGTAGTAACCCTTGTAGTGAATACATGCACCTCGACAACTCGGCCTGTAATTTGGCAAGCATCAACTTGCTTAAGTATTGGGACGACACCAAGTTTGACGTTGAAGCTTTCAAGCACACGGTAAAGTTGATCTTTACCGCACAAGAAATCCTCGTCGGCTACTCTGCGTACCCAACCGAGAGCATTACCAAGAACGCAAAAGCTTACCGCGAGCTTGGTATCGGCTACGCTAACCTCGGTGCATTGCTTATGGCTCAGGGCTTGCCTTACGATTCAGCAGAAGGCCGCGCACAAGCTGCAGCGATTACTGCACTTATGACCGGTTATGCGTACGCAACCAGCGCACGCTTGGCACATCGCGTTGGTCCGTTCGCCGGCTTTGCCAAGGACCGCGAAGGCATGCTGAACGTGCTACGTATGCACCGCGAGGCGGTTTCGGGGATTAACCCTGGCTTGGTTGCTGAGGAGCTCCTGAGCGCTGCTGCGGCTGCCTGGGATGAAGCGGTTGAGCTCGGTGAACTGTACGGCGTTCGCAACTCACAAGCTAGTGTATTGGCACCAACCGGCACCATCGGCCTTATGATGGACTGCGATACCACAGGTATTGAACCTGACCTCGGTTTGGTAAAAGTCAAGAAGCTGGTCGGTGGAGGTACGATGAGCATTGTGAACCAAACGGTTCCACGTGCGCTCAAATCGCTGGGTTACAACCAGCAACAGATTGCCGACATTGTTGCCTATATCGACACCGAAAAAACGATTACTGGTGCACCGCACCTCAAGCCAGAACACAAAGACGTGTTCGCCTGTTCAATGGGTGATAACCCGATTCATTATCTCGGTCACGTTAAAATGATGGCTGCCGTACAACCGTTTATCTCGGGTGCAATCAGTAAAACGGTAAATATGCCGGAGCACGTGAGCGTTGAAGATGTAGAACAATTACACATTGATGCTTGGAAACTCGGTTTGAAGGCCGTTGCAATTTACCGCGACAACTGTAAAGTGGCACAACCACTTTCGATGGCTAAGAAGGAAGGTGATAAAAAAGAAGCGCCAGCAGTTGCTGCCGCTCCAGCTCCAACACCTGCCGCAGTTGCCGAAACGGTGAACGACAAGATCGTGGTAAAAGGCGCGGTTCGTCGCCTACTTCCACGTCGCCGCAACAGCCGCACATACAAGTTTGCCATTTCTGACCTCAAAGGATTCTTCACGGTAAGCCAATACGAAGACGGCACTCCAGGCGAGTTGTTCATCAGCGTATCAAAGCAGGGTTCAACCTTGTCGGGGCTTATGGATTCATTCGCGATCTCGGTAAGCCATGGTTTGCAATATGGTGTACCGCTGAAGAGTTTTGTAGGCACTCTGATGAGCAGCAGCTTTGCTCCGTCTGGTGTAACTGACGACGAAGATATCCGCACTGCAAGCTCAATTACGGACTACATTTTCCGTCGCTTGGCGCTCGACTACTTGTCGTTCGACGATCGGCTTGAGCTCGGTTTGGCCTCGATAGAGGATATGCCCGACGCCCAGACCAGCCTCTTAACCGACGATCGTTCAGCCGAAGGCGAATTAGTTGGCAACAAAGCTCAGCAGCACGAAGAGGTGTCTGCCCAGCCTGTAGCCCAAGCTGTCACCGCGGTTGCCCCGAGTGCTACCGCAAAGGCCACCAAACAAGATAGCACCGCACCGATGTGCTACAACTGTGGTAACCAGACACAGCGTGCTGGGAGCTGCTATGTCTGTACGAGCTGTGGCTCGACAACTGGCTGTAGTTAGGTTCTCACCTTACAGGCTATAAGATTTACAAAATCTTAAATAAACGCGCGATCACCTCTAAAAAACGGGGTGATCGCCGTTTTATTTGTATGGGTGATTAGTAGGTGCTATGCTAAACAGGTAGTGAAGTTGCTTATCCTTTACAGACCAAATTCTGAGCACGCAACTGCGGTGGAATCATTCGTCCGAGATTTCCAACAGCGACATGGTGTCGATGAACGGAAATTAGAGATGCTTAGTTTGAATACGCGCGATGGCGCTGCCACCGCGAGCCTTTATGATGTTATGCAGTATCCGGCGATTCTCGCAATTGCCAATGATGGTTCTATCCTCAATATGTGGGCTGGCGAACGGCTACCCCTGATGGACGAAGTCGCCGGCTATATCTACTCGTAGTAATTTTCTCATCAATGTTCGCCCGTTGATAAAAAGTATGGGTATCTGTGGTAAAATAAACAAGTAAAAACGTTCTGTCTAACAGATGAGTGGTTATCATCCACGAAAGTTGCGAGAAGAAATCACGGTAAGAGTGAGAGTAGAACTCGACGGTCTGGCCCGTAAGCCTTGAAAACAAGCGCTAGAAGAGTCATCTCTTTTGGAAATCGGATGGTACCGCCCTCGCATACAGGGTTCCGATGTCTAAAAGAGGTGATTTTTCTTTTAAAGGAGAAACTATGAAATTCAAACAGGGAACCCGGCGCCGCGCGCTTGAATACGAGAAAGATCTTATTAAGCACTGGAAGCAGCACGAAACTTTTCAGAAGTCCGTTGAGCGTCGCCCAAAAGAAGACGCGTATGTGTTTTATGACGGTCCACCATTTATTACTGGTGTGCCGCACCACGGGACATTACTTAGCTCGATTGTAAAAGATGCGGTCCCACGCTATTGGACAATGAAAGGCAAGCGCGTGGAGCGTGTATGGGGCTGGGATTGCCATGGTTTGCCAGCCGAGGTGTTCACCGAGAAAAAACTGGGCATTCACGATCGCCGCGACATTGGCACGAAGGTAAGCCTCGAAGAATATATCACCACTTGTCGCGAAAACATGGTGCAAACCGGCTCGCTTTGGGAAGACACGATTGATCGTATCGGCCGTTGGGTTGATTTTCGTGGTGCTTACAAAACCATGGACAAGCCCTACATGGAGTCAGTTTGGTGGGCGTTCAAACAGTTGTACGACAAGGGCAAGATTTACGAGGGCGAGCGCGTGCTCATGTACTGTGTCCGCGATGCCACGCCGATTTCTAAGGCCGAAGTTGCTATGGATAACTCCTACCAGGACGTTACCGATCCGTCGGTGTTTGTGAAGTTTAAACTTGAAGATTCCGATGTATACCTGTTGGCTTGGACCACGACTCCTTGGACACTGCCGGCCAACACAGCTGTTGCGGTAAATGCCAAAGAAACGTACGCCGAAGTTTTGGTGAACGATGAAAAACTGATTCTAGCGGAAGCGCTTGTTCAGAAGGTAATGACTGATGAAAAACATCAACCATTGCAATACGAAGTGCTTCGTACCTTCAAAGGTAAAGAATTGGTAGGAAAACATTACGAGCCATTATTTGAAGATCGCGGCGAACGTGCGCACCAAGTATGGCATGCTGATTACGTGAGTCTGGAAGATGGTACGGGTTTGGTACATTTGGCGCCTGCTTATGGTGAAGAAGACTACTTACTTGCGAAAGAACAGGGTTTTCCGCTTGTAAGTAACATCGACGACAGTGGTTTTTATACCTCGGGCGAATGGAAGGGCGAGTATGTGTGGGACGTTAATAAGCCCATCGCCAAGACGTTACACGAGCGCGGCGTTGTGTGGAAAATTCAGTACATAACGCACAGCTATCCCCACTGCCACCGCTGCGGCACAAAGCTCATGTACCGTGCTCACCCGAGCTGGTTTATGAATATCGCCGACCAGCGTGAGGAGATGCTTGAGCAAAATGGTGACATCAACTGGTTTCCTTCGCACATCAAGCAGGGACGATTTGCCAAAACTGTACAGTCTGCACCGGATTGGAACCTGAGCCGCGATCGTTTTTGGGCGACTGCCATGCCGGTGTGGAAGGGTACTGACAAAGACGGCGTGGTACACACGAAAGTGGTCGGCAGCTACGAGGAGCTTAAGGAGCTTTCCGGCATAGAACTTGAGGATTACCACCGTCCTTGGATTGACGATGTAACGTTTACCGTGGGCGACGTCGAGTACAAGCGCATCGATAAAGTGCTGGACTGTTGGTTTGAGAGCGGCTCTATGCCGTTCGCACAATTCCATTATCCGTTTGAAAACGTCGAAAAATTTGAGCAGAATTTCCCTGGTGATTTTATTGCAGAATACGTAGGACAGGTTCGTGCCTGGTTTTATTATTTGCACGCAGTAAGTGTCGGTCTGTTTGATAAAAACTCATTTAAAAATGTGATTGTTACGGGCACAGTCGCTGGCAACGACGGTCGCAAAATGAGTAAGAGTTTCGGGAACTTTACTGATCCGAACGAGCTTATGGACCAATATTCGGCTGATTCATTGCGCTTTTTACTGCTGAGCTCGCCACTGTTAAATGGTGAGGATTTTGCGCTGATAGATAAAGATGTTGCCGATGTCGCGCGCAAACTGAGCATGGTTTGGAACATGTACGACTTCTTTACGATGTACGCCGATGTTGATGACTGGGAGTGGAACGGAAAATTAGAAGATCCGAGCACCGATCTTACAAATCCGCTCGATACTTGGATTGTGAGCCGTGTACACCAGCTAACCGCCGAAGTCGGATCGCATATGGATGCATATGACATTCCGAACGCCATGAAGCCGATTTTGCCCTTCATTGAAGACGCTTCAAACTGGTATGTGCGTCGCTCTCGTCGCCGTTTTTGGAAGAGCGACAGTGATGCTGATAAAAATGACGCCTATCGCACATTGCACTATGTGCTTGTGCGCTTAGGTATTGTCATGGCACCTTTTACGCCCTTTTTGGCCGAAGAGTTGTACCTGAAGTTAACTGGTGGCGAATCAGTGCACTTACTGGATTGGCCAAAGCCAGGGCACATTGATGAGTTGAGCCTGCAAAAAATGGAATTGCTCCGTAACGTGATCAACCTTGGGTTGTCCGCGCGGGCGCAGGCCAAAATTAAAATTCGTCAGCCACTTGCTAAGGTATATGTTACCGGTACCGATCTGACGTTTATGTCCGACCAAGATCCAAACGCGACATTTTACCTCGATATTCTGACTGAGGAGCTTAATGTGCAAGGCTACGAACTGACTCCGAACGGAGACGCTTTGGCAGTAACGCTCGACACCGAGATCACGCCAGAATTAAAGCGGCAAGGTATGGTGCGCGAAGTGATTCGCAATGTGCAAAGTGCGCGTAAACAGGCCGGACTCAACGTGGACGACCGCATACACCTGTCATTTTCGACAACCGACGAGGAGCTGAAGCATGCGCTTGAAGAACATCATTCGCTGATCGGAAGCGAGACGCTGGCGCAGGATATCGTCATAGATCAGACGTTTTCATTCGAAACGAATTGCAGTATCGAAACCGCGCCGCTCACTATTTCTTTGGAAAAAGCTAGCGAATAGGTACTACCTCTTTACACTCGAGGTGTAATCTGGTACTATTTCTTGGTAACAAAATTCTTGTAAAGAGAGTAAAAAGTATGAAAAAAGCAGTTATCGCAACCGGCGGCAAGCAGTATCTCGTTTCAGAAGGCGAGACGCTTGAAGTTGAGTTGCTCAAGGGCGACGACAAGAAAGTCACCTTTACCCCATTGCTGGTGATCGACGGCGACACTGTTACCGTTGGCACGCCATCAGTAGACAAGGTAAAAGTGACCGCCGAAGTTGTTGATGCTGATGTAAAGGCCGACAAAGTTACGGCTATTCGCTACAAAGCGAAAAAGCGTGTGCACAAAGTGCATGGCCACCGCCAGCACCACACGGTCATCAAGGTCGCGAAGATCGCGTAAGCTACCGTCGCACAATAAAAGCCTTGCCGTGAGCGCAAGGCTTTTTTGTTGGCAAACGGATGATAAAAACGTAAGCACTATGAAACTAGCAATATACGGCTAGTGTTTGAAAGTTTACGAGACGGGCACTTAGTGGTACGCTAGATGCAGATTTTGGGATAGCAGGGACAAAAATGAAAAACAGCACAATAGCGGTTACAAACCAGAAAGGTGGCGTCGGGAAGACGACCACGGCTGTTAATCTTGCTGCATATTTATCGGAAAAGCACACAGTTTTGCTGGTAGATCTCGATCCTCAGGGAAACGCTACAAGTGGGCTTGGCCTTCCCAATTCTGAAGGTCTAACGACCTATAACGTGCTTTTGGGCGAAGCACGTCTGGACGAAGCCGTGCGCGAAACCAATCGCCCTAATCTGTACATCTTGCCGACCAACGCTAATTTAGCGGCCGCCGAGGTGGAACTTGTGGATATTGCTCACCGCGAATTCCGTTTGCGTGAAGCGCTCAAGAATGCCGATTATGACTATATTATTATTGACTGCCCGCCGGCGCTCGGGCTTCTTACCGTCAACGCTTTGACGGCGGCTGACTCGCTCCTCATCCCGGTGCAAACCGAATATTACGCGCTTGAGGGTTTGGGGCAATTGCTCTCTACTGTCCAGCGGGTGCGGCAGACGGTGAATCCGAGCCTGGATTTGCTCGGTGTGTTGCTCACCATGTTTGATAAGCGCACAAGCTTGTCCGAGCAAGTCATGCAGGAATTACAGGCGCATTTTAGTGAAAAAGTTTTTCAGACAGTTATTCCACGCAATGTACGACTGGCCGAAGCGCCCAGTTTTGGTAAAACAATCATCGAGCATGACAAGTGGTCGAAAGGGGCACGTGCCTACAAACAGCTAGCCAAGGAGGTGATGAAACGTGTCGGCTAAAAAGACAATGGGACTGGGTAAGGGCTTTGATACATTATTGCCGCAGGACTTCGACAAAAGTTTACTTGCGGATGACCAAGAACGCATTCAAAAGTTTGCAGTTACCGATATTGAGCCGAATCCCGATCAGCCACGCCAACATTTTGATATCGAAGGCCTTGAGCAGCTCGCGGGCTCAATTGTGCAATACGGGATTTTGCAGCCGATCGTGGTTACGCCACACGGTAAAAAGTATGTAATTGTCGCTGGCGAGCGGCGCTGGCGAGCGGCGCAGATAGCTAAGCTTGGGCAGGTGCCGGTCATCGTGCGCACGACAAAAGAACTCGAGCAGCTCGAGATTGCTCTTGTTGAAAATGTGCAGCGCGTTGATCTTGCACCGTTAGAACAGGCGGTTTCGATTGAGCGATTGCATCAGCAGTTTAATATGAAGTACGAGGCCATCGCGAAACGGCTGAACAAGGCACCATCGACAATTAACAACATCGCACGTTTGCTCCAGCTTCCCGAAGAGGCCCGCGAAGCGCTCCGTACTCGAAATATAACCGAAGGCCATGCCCGAACCATCTTATCGCTTAAAGATATGCCGGAAAAACAGCAAGAACTGTTGGCGGCAATTCAAAAAAACGACTGGTCAGTACGGCAGGCGGAACGGTTTGTTACCTCGGTAAAAGAAGGTTTTCACGAAGCAAAAGCTACAAAAGAACGCATGAAAACTGAGACGCCCGAGACAAAACGCATCAGTAAACGGATCGGTGCACCGGTGCAAATTCGGCGTACGGCTCGCGGTGGAAAGCTTGAGATTAGTTTTACCTCTGATGATGAGCTCAAAAGTATTATTTCGCAGCTTTCTTAGGCCGTTTTTTAGCTAGAGCAAGACGAACGCTACTTATGTCAACGCGCGCTAGTCTTGCGGTATTTTATCTGCAGTGTTTGAGTACGACATAAGTAGTTTGTCTTGCTCTAGCAGTTTTTAGAAACGCTTCATTTGACTGAAGGGAGCCACGCGAAGTACAAGTTTACCCACAATTTGATCGGCGCTCACCGGGCCGAAGGTTCGCGAATCGAGCGAGTCGTTGCGGTTGTCGCCAAGCGCGAAAAATTCTCCGGGGCCCACAACCCATTCCTGCTGGGCGATTTCGGGCTCGGTGTCACCAATGACTTTTCCGTACGGCAGCGTTTTGTCTGGTTGGTAGCCATCGGGGTGATCGTGATTATAGATGGTTACAATGCCGTTTTGCACGACAACACGGTCTCCGGGCAAACCCACGGCACGTTTAATGAGCTGCTTATCACCGTCGGGCAAGCCCTTTTGATTGAAAATCATAACGTCACCGCGGTGGGGTATATATGCGTGACCAGTTACTCTTGCCCAGGTGCGGGCCAACTTCCATACGATTAAACGATCGTCATTATTGAGCGTAGTTTGCATGCTCGGGCCGGAAACTTGATACGACTGAAACACGAAAGCGATCATAAAGATCGCCACAAGTGGCGCAAGTACGAGAACGGCAATAGTCGAGGCAATGCTTCGCCAGCCTTCTTTCTTAGGAGTAGGCTCCGGCGATGATACCACGGGTGTCGGTGTTTTGGGAGCGGGTTGACCACTGGGGTAATTGTTATCCATCGGCTTTTAACTATACCGCATTTTTTTGAAATATGCACCTGTTTACGCGATATGCATGAGCGGTTATACTGGGTACTATTGTATGGAAAATTTTAGGAAACATGGGCAGCGGCCCTCTGGGGTAAGTATTGATGGCATGGTGCGTGCCCGTCGGCAGCCCGTTCGACGCGCCCCTGTAGATAGGCCACCCGTCGCGTCTAAAATTCCGGGCAAGACTGCAGCTGCCCGGACGCCTTTCCCTAAAATTGACCTCGATTTACCCGATGACGGCAAAAATATCTCCAGCCGGTCTCGAAAGAAGTCCGTCAAGCGCCGAGGATTTAGTTGGTGGGCAAAACGAACCAGCATTGCAGTTGTTTTGCTCGTGCTCTTAGGTAGCGGTTTTTTGTTTGGCAAGGGTTATATGAAGCTGCACAAGGTATTTAAGGGTAGCACTTCTACTGCCGTTGCATTGAAGGCTCACGTCGATCCAAACCTCTTAAAAGGCGAGGGCGATGGGCGGATTAATATTTTACTGCTTGGTAAGGGTGGTCCTGGGCATGATGGTCCCGATTTAACCGACACACTTTTGGTAGCCAGCATCGATCCAGTTAATAACACCATGTCTTTGGTGAGTGTGCCGCGTGACCTCTGGGTTGCGGCTCCAACCGGAGGTTCGTCAAAGATCAACGCCGTATATGCCAATGCAAAATATAAGGTGTTGGCTAAAAATTCCCACGATAAGCAAGGCGCAGAAGCGGCGGGCATCAATGCGGCCGAGCAAACAATGGGCCAAGTGCTCGGTATTCCCATTCATTACTATACGATGATGGATTTTACGGCGTTTAAACAGGCAGTCGATACGGTGGGCGGTGTAACCATTAATGTGCCGCAAGATCTGATTGATCCTACTATGGCGTGGGAAAACCACTGGAGTTCAGTGCTGGCCCGCAAAGGTGCCCAGCAATTCAACGGCACCCAGGCACTTATGTATGTGCGCTCACGACATGGTAGTGCACGGGGAGACTTCGACCGGACTGAACGCCAGCGGCTACTTATAACGGCGCTAGAGCAAAAGATTTTAACAGCAGGCACCTATACGAATCCGCTTAAGATCTCGCAGTTGTTGAGTGCCTTTGGTGATCACATCTCAACTGATATGAGCACGAACGACGCCGGTAGGTTGGCTGGAATTATGAAAAAAGTCGGCGAAGTAAATATTAAATCTGTTGGGCTTGCCGATCCGCCTAATAATTATGTCACCACCGGTTCGTACGGCGGACAGTCGATTGTGCAGCCGATTGCCGGATTACAAAATTATGGTGCCATTCAAGCCTATATTCGGAGTGCCTTACCCGACGGTTATTTGGTTAAAGAAAACGCGAGCGTTACGGTGCTCAATGGCTCCACTGTCGCCACCGCCGCGTCGAGCCAAGCCGCCTTACTAAAATCCTATGGCTATAATGTGGGCGCTGTTGCCGAAGCGCCAACCCACGATTACCCCAAAACGACCGTCGTAGATCTGTCGAATAACAAAGATCAGTACACAAAACATTACCTTGAGCAGCGCTATAAAGTTACGGCAACAACAAAACTTCCAGCCAACATACAGCCAGGCGTCGCACGATTTGTTATAATTGTAGGTAACAATGAGACCCTTAATCGCTAAGATCAAGCCAGCCAGTGGTTTTTCCCGGTTTTTCCACCTTGGGTTTAATATTTTTCTACCCATTTTAGTATTTGTTTTGGTACGCATGAGCTTCGTACAGCTGGCGTTCGTGGTTATTTTACTGAGTAAATGGCGAATGTTTGCGGTTCGACCGCGGTTCTGGTTGGTGAATATCCGGGCGAATGCTGTGGATATTATGGTGGGCGTGTCGCTGCTGCTGTTTATGTCGCACACTGGCAGCCAACTGGTCCAGATGCTTTGGGCGCTCGCTTACATCGGATGGCTTGTGTATATCAAACCTGGTTCGACGCTCCTTTTCTCGTCTATTCAAGCGATGATTGCAATGCTGTGTGCTCTGATGGCACTCTTTTTAAGTTGGGGCGCGGGCCCGCTGTACGGATTAGTCGCTATGGTAGGGCTCATCTGTTATCTCTCGGCGCATCATTTCCTAGATAGTTTCGAAGAGCCGTACACCCGATTGCTTTCATATCTCTGGGCGTACTTTGGAGCGGCACTGGCGTGGATTTTGGGTCACTGGCTGTTGTTTTACGGAATTGTTTCGCAGCCCGCGCTTTTGCTTGTGGCTATTGGTTACGGACTGGCGACCTTGTACTACCTTGATCATCACGAGCGACTCACCAAAAATATCCAACGACAGTGCATTTTCATTATGGCGGCGGTCATAATTGTGGTCATTACTTTTTCCGACTGGGGAGACAAAATAGTTTAAGACATGGGGGGATTATGGAAACTGAAACGCACAAAGAAACAGTCGAGTCAACCGAAAAACCAGTAAACCAGCCAGAGCAAAAAGATCACGCTGGTGGGCGGTTTGCAGCACACAAATTACGATTTTTGGGTGCAGCTTTTTTGCTTATTGTGGCTGTTTCTTCGGGTTTTCTGGGGGGATGGCTCGGAGCGGGGAGTCGCGACAATGCTACTACCACTATCCAAAAACAGCAGGTCGTACTTAAGAACCAAGGTCAGTTGATCAGTAGTATCGCCAAAAATGTTGGTCAAAGTGTAGTTTCGGTTAATGTAACCGGGCAAGCCGCCGCACAGCCGAGCTCACTAGGATTTTTCTTCAATGGGGGTAATTCGGGTCAGCAGCAACAAGAACAACAAAGTGCTGGCACCGGTATTATTTTGACTGCTGACGGCCTCATCGTAACGAACCGACATGTAGTACCAACGGGAACGACAAAGGTGAGCGTTACGCTTTCAGACGGCACTCAATACGATAACGTACAAGTGTTGGGGCGTACCAATGATCGGGATAGCCTCGATGTTGCGTTCCTCAAGATCCAAGACACAAAGGGCAAAACGCTGGCGCCTGCGACGCTTGGCGATTCAAGTAAGGTTGAAGTGGGTGATTCGGTCATTGCGATTGGCAATGCGCTTGGCCAATTCCAGAACACCGTTACGAATGGAATCATTTCGGGCCATGGACGAAGCATTCAGGCGAGCGACAGCACGGGCACAACCAGTGAAAACTTGGAAGATCTGTTCCAGACCGATGCCGCGATTAACGAAGGCAACTCCGGCGGCCCCCTGGTTAATCTGGATGGTGAAGTGATCGGCATCAATACGGCAACTGCCGGCGATGCGCAAAGTATCGGGTTTTCGATTCCCATAAACGATGTCAGCGGCCTTATTAAAGGGGTGAAGGAAACCGGAAAGCTGCAGCAGCCATATTTGGGTGTTGCGTATGTTTCGCTCACCGATGACATCGCTCAACAACTTAACCTTAAGGTTAAGCGTGGTGCATATGTCGCACCACCTCGCGTGAGCGGCAGCCAGCAGGCAGTTATTTCCGGTTCACCCGCTGAAAAAGCAGGCATCAAAGAAGGTGACATTATTACTGCACTCGATGGTCAAACAATTGATCAAAGCCACAGTCTCACCTCGCTGCTTGATAAACATGCGGTTGGCGACAGTGTTTCACTCACCATAAATCGTGATGGCAATAGCTTAACGATCAAAGCCACACTCGCTGCTTTTCCAACTACCTAGAGAGCGTAAAACATTGGGCAAAATCGTCGGTTGCTTGCAATGAGTAGCCGGCGTTTTTTGCAAGTTGGGTATTTTGCGCATGTTGCAGGGGGAAGGATTCGGTAATAACATAGGTTGGTTTATCGATGCCAATTTGCTGCCAGAAGGTACGAAAAAGATCGAGTCCGTCTTCTCCTGCAAAGAGCGCGAGGGCGGGCTCGTGCTTGGCGGCTCGGTTGATTGCGTAATCCGTGGGGACATAAGGCAGGTTGGCGAGCACGACATCGTACGGTCCTTTTGATTGTACGAGCAGGTTTTGTTCGTAGTACTGACCGTGAATATGGTATGTGTGGGCATTGCGCTTTGCGACACTGAGGACTTGCGCGTCAATGTCATAAAAATGGACGGTGCCGTTTGTTTCGAGCGCGGCCGTAATTCCCAAACAACCCGATCCACAGCCAATGTCTGCAATTCGTGGTTGGTCAGGCAGTGGTAATTTTTTGAGCAACTCAATGAGCGTCTCGCTTTCAGGACGCGGAATGAGTACGTGAGCGTCTACATAAAAAGCTCGTCCGTAAAAAAATGCAGTGCTCCGGATGTAGGCGAGGGGGATATGCTGCATTCTTTGAACAATTTGTTTGTTCAGCTCTAACAGTGGTAGAGTGGCGATTTCGCGCTCGGGGTGAGCAAGAATACTTGCACGATCAAGGGACAGAGCATCTTCCAAAAGTATGAGGCAATCAAGTCGCGCCGTAGTGATGCCCGCGCTTTTAAGCTGTGCTTGAGTTTGCTGTAAGAACGCCGCTATGGTCATAATTCGTCGCTGATCAGCTGACGCTCATAAGCTTGCAGCTGCTCAAAAATATCATCGATCTCGCCGCTGAGCGCGCCGGGAATATTGCTGCGTGAGTAGCCGATGCGGTGGTCGGTAATGCGGTCTTGCGGGAAGTTATAAGTACGAATTTTTTCGGAACGGTCGCCCGAGCCGATGAGTTTTTTGCGTGATTCGGAAAGTTGTTTTTGCTCATCTTCAATCTTCATGGCAAGCAAGCGTGAGCGCAACACGCCCAAAGCTTTTTCTTTGTTTTTGATTTGCGATTTTTCATCTTGGCAAGTTACCACAATCCCGGTGGGCAAGTGCGTAATGCGCACAGCGGAGTCGGTGGTGTTCACACTTTGACCGCCGTGGCCACTGGAACGATAGACGTCAATGCGCAGGTCGTTCGGATTGATCTCAATATCGGTTTCCTCGGCCTCTGGCAATACGGCTACCGTGACCGTTGAAGTGTGAATACGGCCCTGCGATTCGGTGCTCGGTACGCGCTGTACGCGGTGGACGCCGGCTTCAAACTTGAGCTGTTTGTAAATGTCATCACCACGGACGGCAAAAATAATTTCTTTGTAACCACCTACTTCACTAGGGCTTTCGTCGATTAACTCGACTTTAAAGCGGTGGCGTTCACACCAGCGGACATACATGCGATACAAATCGGCTGCGAATAAACTGGCTTCATCGCCACCAGCAGCGGCACGGATTTCCACAATCACGTCACGGTCGTCGTTGGGGTCTTTGGGCGTGAGTGCTTCGCGGAGTTCAGCCTCGTTTACCCCCAGTGCACTAGCAATTTCGTCGATTTCCATCTTGGCGAGTTCGGCCATCTCGGCGTCGTCCGACATAGCGAGTTCCTTTGCGTCAGCTTGTCGCTGGAGCAAAGCAGCGCGCGTATCGAACAAACCGACAGTGCGCTCGAGCTCTTGTCGGCGCTTGGCGAGCTTTGGATATTCCTTGGTGCTGAAGATTTGGGGATCTTCGAGTCGTTTGGCGAGTTCGCCAAGCTCGTCACGGAGTGCTTGTTCTTTGGGCTGCATAACTGATCCTTAGTATATATGTTTTGACGGTATGAAAAAACCGCCCGGGAATACCTGAGGCGGTTTAGTGAACTATAGTTATTCTGCTTTTTTGGCGTCGGCTTTTTCGGCCTTGGCAGCTTTGCGGGCAGTTTGCTTAGCGGCAGCCTTACCACGGGCTTCACGAGCGGCTTCTGCTGCTTTAGCGCGAGCCTTAAACTTATCAACACGACCTTCGATGTCGAGCACACGCTCTTCACCGGTAAAGAAGGGGTGAGAACTGCTGGTGATGTGTACTTTTACCAGTGGATACTCATTGCCGTCTTCCCATTTGATGGTTTCGTCGGTTGCAACCGTTGAGCGCGTCAAAAACGTAAAACCGTTGTTGAGGTCTTGGAAAACCACGGCGCGGTAGTTCTTAGGGTGTAGTTCTTTTTTCATAATCCGCTCTATTGTACCTGTTCCGGCCGATTCTGTAAAGAGGAGGTAGCAATATTGTAGTCAGAAGCCGATTATGTTATAATAAAGGAGCAATGGCGCGTCCTAATACTTACCATTCACCCGAGTCCGACCAACCGCCAGCTTCTCCCGAAGAGCTGGTATTTTTATATCATTCTGTCGCGAAATATGTTGATCCGGGCGATCTCTTGGGCCATTCTCCTATCAGGTATCCTGGAAGCGATTTGCCCGTTTTTTCAGAACAGCCGATTGTCGATAAGATTTTACCCACTAACACTATTTTGCAAGGGTTACCTGAAGCTGCTGCGCACTTAAACATCGGGCCTGAAGATGGCGTTGAGATGGAATATGCCAAGCCTGGCTTTCTGCTGGGCGCAAACAATAGTGCTCACCCCATGGACGGCTACGTGGCTTTTACGATTTCGCGTGGCGCCGAAAGTCTGAATCCGAGTGATGTTTACATGTTTGACCTCGATGCCGAAACCGGAGAGCCACACGATAGTCGTCATACTGAGGAGCAGCACGAAACAATGGAACGGCTCGTCTTTGACTACCTTACGGTAAATGAAGACGTCGCTCCCGAAGCGCCTGATCCTGTCGAAGAGCTCATTGAAGCCAAGGCCAAATCAGAAGACAATCAAAAGGTGCCGCCCATTGGTTCGCTTGATGCCATGGCTTTGCAACAAATTGTTGAAAAACTGAGCAGTGAAGGCCAAGCCGAAGCCTGGACACCCGCAGCCTAATCTGTTACACTACCGTAGTTATTAGTAAGCAGGTTGGGAACAAATCCTCTTATGATGATCGCCGTGCAGGCACTCATAAGCACCCAATCGATGAGAAAGGACAATATTATGGCTACTGTTGAAGTAGACATCAAACAACTGTTAGAAGCGGGCGCGCACTTTGGTCACAAAACCAGCCGCTGGCACCCAAAAATGGCTCAGTACATTCACAGCAAACGTGCTGGCAGCCACATTATCGATCTGACTAAAACGGTCGATGCGCTCGAAACTGCCCTCAGTTTTTTGGCAAAAACTACCGGTGAAGGCAAACAAGTTTTGTTTGTTGCAACCAAGCGTCAAGCACAGAGCATCGTAAAGCAAGCTGCCGAAGACGTAAAAATGCCTTACGTAACTGAGCGCTGGCTCGGTGGTATGCTTACCAACTGGCCAACCATCAGCGGTCGCGTGAAGCACCTCAAAGACCTCGAAACCAAGATGGAAAACGGCCAACTGGCCGCCAAGTACAACAAGCTTGAGGTGCAACGTTTCCAAGAAGAAATCGATGAAATGAACAAGCTCTACGGTGGGATCAAAGAGCTGAACGGCCGACCTGGTGCGTTATTTATCGTTGATATTGTCGCCGAAGCCAACGCAGTTCGTGAAGCAACCAAGCTCGGCATTCCAATCGTCGCTTTGGTAGATACCAACGCCGACCCAAGTCTCGTCACCTACCCAATTCCTTCGAACGACGACGCAATTAAAACCATTCAGTTAATGGTTGATTACGTTAAAAAAGCCGTTGAACAGGGTAAGGCCAAAGTTCAAAAAGCGACTCCAGACAAAGACGAAGCAAAAGCGTAAGTTAGAGAGGAAAAATATATGGCTGTAGATATTGCAGAAATCAAGCGGCTCCGTGAGCTTACCGGTGTTGGCATGACCGACGCGAAGCGTGCACTCGAGGAAGCCAACGGTGACTTCGACAAGGCACTCGCCGAAATGCGCAAAAAAGGTATGACCAAAGCCGAAAAGCGTGGTGAACGCGAAGCCTTGGCCGGTGTCATCGGCAGCTACTTGCACGACAACCGTATCGGTGTGCTCGTTGAAGTAAACTGTGAAACCGACTTTGTAGCTCGCAACGAAATCTTTACCAATTTGGTAAAAGACATCGCGATGCATGTTGCCGCAACCGACCCGCAATATGTGAGTGTCGATGAAGTTCCAGCAGAAGAACGCGATCGCGTCGCTGCTGAATTTACCGAAAAGGTTAAAAACGATGGTAAGCCTGAAAACATGATCGAAAAGATCGTCGAAGGCATGCTGAAGAAGCACTTTGCTGAGCGCTGCCTTTTGGACCAGCCCTTCATTAAGAACCCTGACCAAACCGTGGGTGATTACCTCAAAGAGCACAATGCAAAACTGGGTGAAAACCTGGTTATTCGCCGCTTTGAGCGCATGGCATTGGGCGAAAACAAATAGTACATTTCCAGATAAAAGAGGTCGGGATTCGGCCTCTTTTATATTGTTAGATAATTCGAAAAGGAGAAATATGGAAGGTTATCCAGGTGAAACATCAGGAGAGGCAATGAACAGAGAGTGGGGAGAGCATATTGCTGCAAGTCAGGCGCCGGGATTTGAATGGGATCCGTTAACTGGCTATTCCCCGGAGCAGCTGCAGGCGAATGCCACGGCAGCACAAGCAACTGGTGAAGGCGCAGACCTTGCACCGGTTGAGTCGACCGACGAGCGTAAGCCAGGTGAAAGGGAGTTTGGTCCTGCTACACGCAAGCTTACTGCTACCCAGATTGTTAACCTCGGTAAACCGGTCGTTCACTCGACGCAAGAACAACCGGTGGGTGATAATAGTATCACCTATCAAGTTCCTGCCGACATTATCGATAAACTCTAAGTTGGTTTTACACGAAATAGCGCATGGGTGTGAGCCCATGCGCTATACTTATATCTATACTTTATAAGCAGGAATTTCTATGAATCCAACTCAAATTGTCGATGATGCTACCAAAAAAATGCAGGCTGCGGTTGAGCATTTTCAAGACGAACTGCGCAAATTGCGTACCGGCCGCGCGCACGCCAGCATGCTCGATGGCGTCGTAGTACAGGCGTATGGCACGCCGATGCCGCTCAATCAAGTTGCAAATGTAACTGCGCCTGAAGCGCAACTTTTGCAGATTACACCGTTTGATCCAAACAACATCCAGGCGATCAGCGCGGCGATTCGTGACAATCCGAGTCTGGGTTTAAACCCAAGCGATGACGGCCGCGTAGTACGTGTACCGATCCCTGCCTTAAACGAAGAACGCCGCCGTGAAATCGTAAAGCAACTCGGTCAAAAACAAGAAGACGCCATGATTGCGCTGCGCAACGTTCGCCATGATGCTCTCGATGCCGTTTCGACAGCTAAAAAAGACAAGCAAATCGGTGAAGACGATGCTAAGCGCCTCGAGAAACAAATCGACGACGCTATGACCAAAGCGCGCACCAATGCCGAAGCTGCGGCAAAGGCCAAAGAAACCGATATTATGACGGTGTAATTCCTGCGCATATTTCGCTCAAGCTTGGTACAATACAACCATTATGTCTGAGAGTTCTGCGCTTACGCCACGACACGTGGGCTTTATCCTAGACGGTAACCGCCGCTGGGCGCGTGAGCGTGGTTTGCCGGTAATCGAAGGCCATCGCCAGGGCTACCAGACGCTCAAAACTATTACGCTCGAAGCTTTTAGCCAAGGTGTTGAGTACGTTTCGGCCTATGTTTTTTCGACGGAAAATTGGAATCGTAATAAAGAGGAAGTAAAAGCATTGCTGGCACTTTTGTTATGGGTGTTCAAACACGAGCTCGCCACGCTTAACCGAGAAGGCATAAAGCTACAGGTGTTAGGCTCAAAAGTGCGACTGGGCAAGGCGATGCTGAGAGCAATTCACGAAGCCGAAAAGCAAACCGCCGGTAACACCCGTGGTACGCTTGCGTTATGCTTGAATTACGGTGGTCAGCAAGAAATTGTCGATGCCACCAAACGCATCGTGGCTAAGGGCTATACACCTGATGAAATCACGCCCGAACTGTTCAGCCAGTACTTGTATGCGCCCGATGTGCCGCCGATTGATCTGATGGTCCGCGCCTCGGGCGAGCAGCGCCTCAGTAATTTCATGACCTGGCGTGTGGTTTATAGCGAATTATTATTTACAAAATCGTACTGGCCAGATTTCGGCAAAGCGGATTTACATGCCGCTTTGACTGAGTTTGCGAGGCGGCAACGGAGGTTTGGAAGTTAATGGCAATTTTTCTGCTTGTATTAGGAATAATTTTGTTTGTGGGCTTGGTGGTTGTGCATGAGCTCGGCCACTTTTGGGTTGCGCGCCGTAATGGTGTTGTAGCCGAGGAGTTCGGTATTGGATTTCCGCCGCGGGCCTGGTCGAAAAAAGTCGGGAAGGGCAAAAAACAATTTATTTTCAGCCTTAACTGGCTGCCGATCGGTGGATTCGTAAAACTCAAGGGCGAGCACGACTCCGACACCGAGCTGGGCAGTTTCGGCGCCGCAAACACTTGGTCTAAAACAAAAATCATGCTGGCCGGCGTGCTCGTGAACCTCGGCATTGCGCTTATTATGTTGATGATTTTGGCTTGGGTCGGCATGCCGCAGCTGGTCAAAAACCAATTTAAAGTGGCGAGCGATTCGAAATCGGTCAATAGTACGGTGTTAGTGGGCTATATCGAGCCGAATTCGCCCGCGAGCAAAGCGGGTCTCCAGACTCGTGATCAGTTGCAGGCGATCGGCACATCTGGCAATATGCAGCCAATTAAAACGGCGGATGAGCTGCCAAAAATCACCCAACAATTTGCTGGTAAAACCGTCGATGTTGATCTGGTGCACGGTAAACAGCATCTCACCAAAAAACTGACCTTGCGTAGCGCTAGCGAAGTTGAACAGAGTAAGAAATCGGGTAAACCGGTGGGGTATTTGGGAATCGCACCTAGTGAATACTCGCTTGCTCGTGCAACGTGGTCGGCGCCGATAGTTGCTGTAGGTACAGCCTGGCAGTTTACGACACTGACGTTCCAAGGTTTAGGCTCGGCAATTTCCAGTATTTTCCACGGTCATGCCGCACAGGCAAGTGAACAAGTTTCGGGTCCGGTCGGCATCTTTGTGGTGCTCAAGACGAGCAGCTTGCTCGGCTATCAGTTTATGCTGCTTATTGTGGCGATAATTTCACTGACGCTGGCTATTATGAATGTATTGCCAATTCCTGCGCTTGATGGCGGCCGGCTGTACGTAATGCTGATCTCGCGCTTGTTCAAAAAACCGCTGACCGAAAAAACCGAGGAGTTAATTTACGGCGGAAGTTATCTATTCTTGCTGGCGCTCATTGTTTTAATCACCATCTCTGATGTTAAAAAATACTTTTAAAAAGCTTAAAAACAGCGAAGCAAAGCTGGCGCCGCAGTCGCCGGAGCCTACCGACACAACTTCTGCCGCTAAGCCCAGGGCGGAGTGGAGCGGCCTGACTGCTGTTTTTGTGGCCGTAGTTATTTACTTCGTTGCGGTAGTGGTGAGCAGCACCTTGCTTTCACTGTTTGCCCGTACGCAACACTGGTCGGCCGAATACACTAATAACTGGATCCACAGCTCTATCGCCGCACAGTTTTTCTACGTACTGATTAACGAGGGAATTACGTTGTTATTACTGTGGGGTTTTGTGCGTATACGTAAATACAAAAACTTCTTTGAAATAATTGGTTTTCAGTCACCAAAAAGTCAGAACTTTCGCTATATCGTCACCGGGGCTATCGCCTATTTCATCTTGTATCTCATTGCTGCCAACTTGGCGATTCATGCCACGAATCTGAACCCTGAACAGCAACAAGAGATCGGTTTTAGCGCATTATCGAGCCGCTTAGATCTGATAATGGCATTCGTGAGCCTGGTTATTTTACCGCCTCTTGTTGAGGAAATCATATTCCGTGGTTTCTTGTTTGCAGGGTTACGGCGCAAATTTAAGTTTGGGGTTGCAGCGTTGTTTACGAGTTTGGTATTTGCGGTGCCGCACTTGTTCGAATCAAGTGCCGGCCTGCTCTGGATGGCGGGGATCGACACTTTTATTTTGTCGCTGGTACTCTGTTATGTACGTGAAAAAACCGGCAGTTTGTGGGCGGGGATCGTGATCCACGGTCTTAAAAACTTCGTTGCGTTTTACATTTTGTTCATAGGCAACAGTATTTTTATGCGTTAGGTGTATAATGGGGGCAGCATGAAACAGTTTTCTCCCTCTATTCACCATATGCTTCCGGCCCCGCGGCCGTTTATATGTTGTCTCTAAAACTGTATCTATCGAGAATCTGAAGCAAGGAGAAAAAATGAAAGTCTCACAACTGTTTACCAAAACAAGCAAAAACGCACCCGCCGATGAGGTGGCAAAAAACGCCCAGCTGTTGATCCGGGCGGGTTATATTCACAAAGAAATGGCCGGCGTGTACGCCTATTTACCGCTTGGCAAACGAGTGCTCGACAACATTGCAAATATTGTCCGTGAAGAAATGAATGCCGTGGGCGGGCAAGAAGTACAAATGACGGTATTGCAGCCGAAAGACATTTTTGAGCTGACCGACCGCTGGGATGATGCAAAAGTAGACAACTGGTTCAAGACGAAACTTGTTAATGGTACCGAGCTCGGCATGGGCCTCACGCATGAGGAACCGGTCGTAGATGTGCTGAAAGATTTCGTAAGTTCCTACAAAGATCTGCCGCTGATGGTGTATCAGATTCAAAGCAAGTTCCGCAACGAGCTACGCGCGAAAAGCGGGCTGATGCGCGGCCGCGAATTTGTCATGAAAGACATGTACTCATTTTCGCGCTCGCAAGAAGAACACGCCGAAGTGTACGAGCAAGTCGCTAAGGCGTATGCAAAAGTATATAAGCGGCTGGGCGTAGGCGATATCACGTATCGCACTTTCGCCGATGGCGGCATTTTCACCGAAAAATTCAGCGACGAATTCCAAACAATCAGCGAAATCGGCGAAGACACCATTTATGTTCACGAGCAAAAGAAAGTTGCAGTTAATAAAGAAATTTACACCGATGAAAACTTGGCGAAGCTGGGGCTCAAAAAGGAAGAACTCGTTGAAAAACGCGGGGTCGAAGTAGGAAATATTTTCCCGCTTGAGAGCAAATATAGTGATGCTTTAGAACTGTTCTACACCGACGAAGGCGGCAAACAACACTCGATCATCATGGGCTGTTACGGCATTGGGGTGAGCCGGCTCGTAGGCCTTCTTGCGGAGCACTTTTCCGACGAAAAAGGTTTGTCATGGCCCGAGGAAGTTGCGCCGTTCCGGGTTTGTCTCATATCGCTCGGAGCTTCAGAGGAGGTCAAGACAGCGGCGGATAGTATGTATAAAAACTTGACTGGCGCTGGCGTTACGGTACTATATGACGACCGAGATGTACGAGCGGGCGAAAAATTTGCCGACGCCGACCTTATCGGACTCCCTTATCGTATCGTAATCAGTGAAAAGGGAATCGCGAACGGGCACTATGAGCTCAAAGGCCGAAAAGAGACAGATGCACGACTCATGACCCCGGAGGACATTATTAAAGAAATCAGTTCCAAGAAGCAGCCCAATAGTAGACTGAACGAGAGACAGAATTAGAAAGGAGATAACCTACAATGAAGAAACTATTCCACCTAACACAGACAGGGGTTGATGAACTCCGAGAGGAGCTGAACGAGCTCGTAAAGCTGCGTTCTGAGATCGCTGACCGTATCAAAACTGCTCGCGAATTCGGCGACCTTGCCGAAAACATGGAATATAGCGCTGCTCGCCAAGATCAAGAACGCAACGAGGCCCGGATTTCCGAGATTGAGCACATCTTGGCCAACGTACAGGTTATTACCGCTCCCAAAAAAGACGACAAAGTCGTACTGGGCTCGACGGTAAAACTGCAGAGCGAACGCGGCCACGAAAAGCAATTCCAAGTGGTTGGTACCGTGGAAGCCGATCCCTTGAATGGCAAAATTTCTGATGAATCACCGATCGGCCGCGCATTGCTTGGGAAAAAGCAAGGCGACAGCGTGCAAATTCACACGCCTGCCGAAACCAGTACTTACAATATCGTAGAGATAGGCTAGTGTGAGTATTTTTCGCGTAGCCCTGTTAATGAAGTCGAAGCTCCGGTCGTAGTACCTTTTAGAGCATTTCGAATGACACCCCGGTACTGCGACAGCAAATCTCGGGGTGTTTTCATGGTAGAATAAAGCGAAACAAAGGAAATACAATGGCAACATTAAAAGAGCTCCGCGATGAGCGGTTGCGGAAACTCGAAGACCTTAAACAACTTGGCGTCAATCCATACCCGGCGCAGGCTCGTCGTACCCAGACACTTGCCGTGATAAGCGAGAAATTTAGCGAACTCGAAGGGCAGCAGGCTAGCGTGGTTGGTCGGATTATGAACATCCGTAAATTCGGCAAAATTGCGTTTGTTGTTCTTCGCGACATTACGGGCACTTTGCAGTTATTTTTAGCTGCCGACAAAGTTGAGGCACTCCAAGCCGAGACCAGCCAGGTTGGATTTGACCAATTGCCGCTGCTCGACGCCGGTGACTTTATCGAAGCATCCGGTACGGTGGTAAAAACAAAGACCGGCGAGATATCCGTGGATGTTGCCCGCATGCGCTTGCTTACCAAAAGCTTGCGCCCCATGCCTACGCAGCACGACGGTTTTACCAACAAAGAAGAACGGTTGCGGCGCCGCTACGTCGACATGAATGTTAACCAGGACGTGCGGGGCCGCTTTGTGCGCCGCAGTAATTTTTGGCAGGCCACGCGCCAGTTTTTACTTGAGAATGGCTTTACCGAAATCAACGTACCTGTTTTGGAGCACACCACTGGCGGTGCGGACGCAAACCCCTTTGTAACGCACATGGACGCGCTCGACCAGGACTTTTACCTTCGCATCAGCCACGAGTTGCCGCTGAAACGGTTGCTTGGCGCGGGTTTCGAAAAGGTATTTGATATCGGTCCGCGTTTCCGCAACGAGAATTATTCTGATGAACATTTGCCCGAGCACGTCGCTATGGAATGGTATTGGGCGTACGCCGACTGGGAGCAGGGGATGAAGTTTACCCAGGCAATGGTACGCCGCACCGTGGACGCTACTTGGGGTACCCGGCAATTTACGCTGGCAAACGGCCAGCAAGTCGATTTTGGCCCGGACGACCAGGATTGGCCGCGGGTAAGCTTTGTTGAGGTAATGCGCGACCGCTACGGGCTCGACGTGTTCACTTGCTCGCTCGACGCAGCAGTTGCTGAACTCAAAAAAATCGGCGGTGAAGTTGAGAAAATCGACAACCGCTCGCGCGTGCTCGACAAATTGTGGAAGAAAATCCGCGTTGAAATCGCTGGCCCGGCGTTTTTGGTCGACATCCCCACGTTCTTGCAGCCACTAGCCAAAGTGCAGGCAAGTGATGATCGCTTAACCCAACAGTTTAATTTACTGCTGGGTGGCACGGAAGCCTGCAAAGCTTACAGTGAGCTTAACGATCCGCTTGATCAGCTCCACCGTTTTGTTGAACAGCAAAAAATGCGCGACGCGGGCGATGACGAAGCAATGATGCTCGATATCGACTTCGTGGAGATGCTGGAATACGGCATGCCGCCGGCGTGTGGCTACGGACATAGTGAACGCTTATTCTGGATGCTTGAAGGCGTGACTGCCCGTGAAGGCGTGGTATTTCCGCAGCTGCGTCACGAAATAGACGAAACGACCAAGGCGATGTATCCGGAAGTGCATTTTGAGACGCCAACGCCTAAAACCGCTGCGCCCGCCGATACAAAGACATTGCCGCTTTCTGCGGCCGACCAAGGCACTAAAAAGCTGTATCTCGAGGACTACCAGATGACAACTTGTGACGCGCGAGTGGTCCAAGCAATTGAGCAAGATGAAGGTGGCGCAGAACTTATCCTGGACCAGACATGCTTCTATCCCGGAGGTGGCGGGCAAGATTTTGACCTCGGTACCATTACCTGGGATGGCGGATCGCTGCAAATAACAGAGGTATTTAAAGACAAAGATGGCATTGTTCATCACCAGGGTGTGCTCGAGGGCGAATTACCTGCAACGAGCGATGACGTGCATTGTGCTATTGATGTCGAACGCCGTATGCTGAACTCACGTTTGCACTGCGCGGGCCATTTGATTGATTACGCAGTACAAACGCTCGGCAAGAGTTGGGAACCTGGCCGCGGCGCGCATTACCCGCACATGAGCTTTGTCGAATATGACGGCGAGTTTGATCCTGCCGAGGCAGAACCGCTTGCACGCCAAATCGAAGAAATTCTAGGTAAACTACGCACAGAAGGCGGCGCTATTGGTGTAAAACGCGTTGCAAGTAGTGAAGCGCGGAATTTCAGTGCATATATTCCTGAGCATATCCTGCAGCAATATCAGCAAGTGCATCTGGCAACCTATCCTCACGGTTTTAATATCTGTTGCGGTGGAACGCACCTCAAGGATGTTGCCGAACTCGGCGCGGTCACGGTTACGAAAATCAAGAAAAAAGACGGACATATCCGCATCAGCTACGCATTAGCGTAAGAAGCGGTAAAAGCCGCCTGTCACTAACTCCTCTCATTGTTATAATAGAGGGGTGAAATGGTTTACTCGATTAACGCGCATATTTCGATCCGGGTCGCGGCTGATGGTAGCAATCGACCAAGGGCAGGGCGAGCCAATCGTGCTGTTGCATGGTATTGCCAGCAGTGGCGACGCCTGGAAGCCGCTTGCACGTCAGATGGAAGGCGGGCCGTACCGATTGTTTGCACCAGATCTACTTGGGTTCGGGCAATCGCCAAAACCGGGCGGTGCGTCATACGATGTTGAGACGCATATGCAAGCAGTAATGGCGGCGTTGCGCCGAGCTGGCGTAAGGCCGCCGTACACGCTCGTTGGTCATTCCATGGGTTGTTTGGTGGCGGTGCATCTTGCGGCGCGGCATCCACGGTTGGTCGATCGCGTTATTTTATTTGAGCCGCCGCTCTTTGTAGATATCCCGGAGTTTCGAACGCACCAGAAGCGTCGGGCGCAGTACTTTAAGTTCTTTGAGTACATTATCGAACGGCCAGAGTTGGCGCTGGCGCAAGGCCGGGCATTACTGCGTACCTTGCGTAAAATTAGTGGTTTTACGCTGAGTACCGAAATGTGGACTCCATTTGAACGGAGTTTACGCAACACCATTATGAATCAACAAGCATACCGCGAATTACACGACATTCCCGTGCGCACCGATATCATCCATGGCCGGTTTGATTTCGTGGTGACGCGCGCCGATGTAAAAGAAATGTTTACGAAAAATAAAAACATCCACTTGCATATAACAAACCGGTTCCATGGCATTTCACCGCTGTCGGCGCGGTATCTCGCACGGCTTATTATGCGTTTGCCGGCAGAGTAATTGCCAAACGAGAGCTATGCTAGAAGGGTAAGGAGGACTCACATCATGCCATACAATTCAATCAAAGACTTACCCGATAACGTGAGCAATGTGCTGCCAACGCACGCACAGGAAATATTCAAAGAGGTATTTAATAACGCCTATGACGAATACAAGGATTCCGATAAGCGCCGCGGCGATGACTCGCGCGAAAACGTAGCGCGCAAAACAGTAAAAGAGCCCTCGTAGCGAGAGCTCTTTTAGGTGGCGTTATCTGTTGAAAGATTAAGCCGTGTGACGCTTGAGGTAAGCCAAGCGGCCAACGTATGCACCGGCTGCAGTAACAACGGCAGCGATCGGAGCCAAGAAGGTCGATGCACCGGTGTTAGGCAGGGTGGTTACTGCTGCCGGCGTAACTGGAGCTGGAGCAGTAGGGGTTGGCGTAGGTGTTGGAGTTGTAGGAGTAGGTGTGGTTGGGGGCGTTACCGGTGGGGTCACTGGTGGCGTCTTTGGGACACTTACTTTTACGATTGCAACGTCACAACCACTCTGGTTGTACTTAGAACCAAGGTTGCTGCCACTAGTGTAGCAAGCCTTGTTAACTAGCTGACCTTCAGTGGTAGCAGTAACTTTTACTTGGTAAGTTTTGGTGATGCTGCCCTTGGCTTTGATATTACCGAGGTTTTCGGTAATTGTCGTTTGGCCAGGATTGCTTACCAGTTGTACGCCAGCAGGTAGGGTGTCGGTGAGGACCGTGTTGGTCATCTCGTCTTCGCCTTTGCTGCCAGGTACGGTTTCCTGGTTGCTTACGGTAATAGTGTAGGTGAGGATATCACCTTGGGTTACGCTCAGGGCGTGAGCGGCGTCATTGGCGTCAGAAGCGGCGCTTTTCGTCGTTACGTCTTGAACAGTCTTGAGGATTTTACCTTGCGGGTGGCAGGCAAAAACCGGAACGGCTACCATGGCTGCGATTGCAACACCAGTAACAGTACTTCCACCCAATACTTTGAGACTCTTCATCGAAACTCCTTACGGTCGGGGCGCTCTCAACACCTCGAACCCATTACGACTCCAGTATACTCCTTTTTTACAACTAGTCAATATTCAGGCATAAAAAGCAATAGCTGTTTTGGAGGTAGACTTGCTATACTGAAAGAAAGAGTAAGTATAAGGGGAAAGTATGAAAGCGATCTGGAAAGACAAGGTTATTGCTGAAGCGCCCAAAGAAGAACTGATTTACATCGAAAAGAACTGGTATTTTCCACCTGCTTCGGTGAAAAAAGAGTTTTTGCGTGAGAGCCCAACTCCTTATACCTGTCCTTGGAAAGGTGTATGCCAATATTTTGACGTAGGCAAAGACGGCGAAAGTTGGAGTACGGATAGCGCCTGGACATACCCGAACCCGCTCAAATCGGGTATTGAAACAGTTAAAAAAGATTTTAGTAATTACGTCGCCTTTTGGCATGACGTTACGGTGACCGAATAATGGAACAGGCAATCTTTGCAGCCGGTTGTTTTTGGGGAGTACAGTTTTATTTTGACCAAATTCCCGGCGTTGTTAAAACCATGGTCGGGTATGCCGGCGGCCAAACCGAAAACCCGACCTACGAAGAAGTTTGCAGCCACAAAACCGGACACGCAGAGGTGGTATGGGTTGAGTTTGATCCCGGCAAGGTGAGCTACGAAACATTGGTGCGACACTTTTTCAGACTGCACGATCCGACGCAGCTGAATCGGCAAGGACCGGACATTGGTGACAACTATCGCTCGGCAATTTTTTATCTCAACGAAGGTCAGCAGGAGATAGCCGAGAAAGTTCGTGACAAAGCGCAATCCGACTTTGATGAGCCGATCGTTACCGAAATTACGCCAGCCGGACCATTTTATCGGGCAGAAGCCTACCACCAAAAGTACGCTGAACGTACGGGCCGAGGCATGTGTCATGTGCCCTACAAAGCACTCTCATAAAAATTCTGCCAAAACGGGGGTGAATCTGTATAATGTCTAGCATGAGTAAGACGGCAAATACGCGTAGCAAAACCAAAACACGGGCGAAAACCACGGCAAAACCAAAAACTATCCCGCAAGTGGTGCCTGAGGTGGTCGAAACGGTGGTGTTTAAAGCTCCTGCAACTGCCGGCATTTTACAGCGATGGAATGTCTGGGCGGCGGTGTTGTTTTTGGTCCAGGCGGCAGCAATTCTATTGCTGAGCGAAACGCGCCACTTGCCAGTCACCGCTAGTTACGTCACCAAAGATCCGCTTTCCGAAGCTGCGGGCAGCACGCAACTTGTGCCGGCAATGCACCACATTTTCGACCTCAATATTACCTATTTGGTAGTTCTTGCTTTGGTGGTGGCCGGAGTAATGCATATCATAGCAGCCACAAGGGGCCGGGAACGGTACGAGCAGGCACTCTCCAAACGGGTTAATGCGCTGCGCTGGATGGAATACACTGTTACGGCGAGCCTCATGCTGCTCGTGATGTCGCAGTTGGCCGGAGTATTTGATGGTACGACGCTGTTGCTTATTGTAGTGTTAAGTGTGGTGATGCATGTACTGGGGCTTCTGATGGAGCTGCACAGCAAGAGCACGACCGTAGATTGGACCACGTGGCGTATTGCTTGCTTGGCCGGTGTTATGCCCTGGGTGGTCTTCGCAATATATGCCACGGGTACTGGGGTATATGGTATGACCCACTTGCCGGGCTATGTATATGGTATCTGGGGCAGTATGATCGTGATTTTCCTCGCTTTTGCACTCAATTTGTACTTGCAGCGTAAAGGCCGCGGGCGCTGGGCTGATTATTTGTATGGCGAAAAAGTATTCATTGTGCTGAGCCTAGTTGCGAAAACTGCGCTTGCATGGCAAATCTTTGCGGGGCTACTGCGCCCATAATGAAAAACGACACCATCATTTTTGACTTTGATGGCACCATTGCTGATAGTCTCGGATGCACCATTGAAATTTTTCGCGAACTAACGGGCTGGCAAGGTGCAAAAACACAGGCTGAAATTGATGTATTTCGCCGTATGCCACTGCGGAAGGTTATTAAAGAAGTAAAGGTGCCGGTGTATCAAATCCCAACGCTCCTGATGCGGGGCCGCAAAATGATGACGAGCCGAATAACCGAAGTACCGGTGTTTGACGACATGGCGCGTGTCATTAAGCAGTTGCATAAAGAGGGCCGCCGCATGTTGGTTATGAGCTCGAATAGTACTCAGAACGTCGAAAAATTTTTACATTATCACAAGTTGCATACATATTTTGATGCAGTGTATGGTGGCGTCGGTTTGTTTAACAAGGGGGCAGCACTAAAGCGTACACTCCGACTTAATAACCTTGAACGCGAAAAATGTGTATATGTCGGCGACGAGCAACGGGATATCGAAGGTGCGCGCCGGGTACACGTGAAAGTGATTGCGGTGTCATGGGGCTACAACGACCCAAGTTTACTAGCCTCGCACCAACCGACGGCAATTGCCAAAAAACCCGCCGACATCTTAGAAATTGTAAGTAAGTAGGACAGAATTTATGGCAGAAAACACCGAAATTGTTCGGATTGATTCATTAGTACATGGTGGACAAGGCTTGGCGACACGCGCCGACGGTCAAAAGGTATTTGTATGGAATGCGCTGCCCGGCGAGCGAGTGCGTATTCGTATTTTTCGCAAAAAACGCTCATACGCCGAGGCAATCGCCGAAGAAATTATCGAACCTTCCAAAGACCGTATCCCCGCGGTAGAACAGAATTATCTGGCAACAAGTCCCTGGCAAATCATGAAATACGAAAGCGAGGGCGAGCACAAACGCACCATTACCGAAGAGCTCTTTACCCGCGAACATGTAGAGCTGCCAAAAACCGGGGTGCGGCTTGCCAAGCAACCTGCCGACGCAGCTCACTTTTTTCACTACCGTAACAAAATGGAGTACAGCTTTTGGGGCAATGACGACGGACTGCATTTGGCACTGCATAATCGGGGGAGTCACCAAAAATCCATTGTCGAGGGGAGCGCCTTAGCGTTACCGGCAATTGATACAGCCGCACACGCATTGCTTGCTGAACTGCAAAAACTCAATCCGCGTGCCGGCGATCTTAAAACAATAATTGTTCGGTGTAACCAAACCGGCGATGCAGTCATTTCGCTGTTTACCAAACTGGAAAAATTCACCAAAATTGCGTTGCCGGAAGGGTTAAAAGGGCTTCGGGTCTATCATTCTAACCCGAAAAGTCCGGCGTCTGTGCCCACGAAGCTTTTATATGAACTGGGCGATGTAACACTGCAGGATAATCTCCTTGGTCAGAACTTTACCTACGATGTAGACTCGTTTTTTCAAGTCAATATTCCGGTGTTCGAATTAGCGCTTGGCCGCATAAAAGAGTTTTGCGGAAAAACAGATGTCAGTGATGTGTACGCCGGCGTTGGCAGTATTGGTCTGAGCGTTGCCGACAAACGCGTTAATCTGATTGAGCTTGATCCGGCAACCGCTGCGATGGCCCGTTTGAACGCGGCGGCTAGCCCGCTAGAAGTAAAAGTTATCGAAGCCCCGGCAGAAGCCGAGCCAGGCAAATATATTGCTTGTGATGGTGATGTGCTGATCTTTGATCCGCCTCGTGCGGGGCTGCACCAAAAGGTGATAACCGCCATCGAGGCAATTCAGCCACCAAAAATTATGTACCTCAGTTGTAATCCGGCGACACAGGCGCGTGATTTGGCATTGCTACAAGATTCCTATACGATTGAGCACCTGGAAGTATTTAACTTCTTCCCGCGGACGCCGCACATTGAATGCCTGGCGGTACTGACGCGCAAAGATTAAATGAGTTGCATCATCTTATGCTGATCTGCTAGGCTGCATTGATAAACGAGGACTTTGACCGATGACAAGAGGGATGGAACATCCACGAGCCAAGGCAGTATTGAAATACGGGACAGTAGCGACTGCTGCTATGACGCTGGGTGCACTGCCTGGAATATTGTCGCAAGGATCGAAAATTGCCGACACACCGGCCGCCGCTGACACCTCTCAGTTTATTCCTCCGGCATGTGATTCGATGCCGCATCCGCATACCTGGGAACTCCCACTTTGCCAAAAGATGGCAAATCTTGGCCGTAACATATTGGCTGCATATAATGATGGTGATATACGCGATAATGACGCGTACAAATGGAAGCTTACTCAGCATGTCGACGGATTTTCTGTGGACGTTTCTGGTGAATTGCCGGGGCAATATAGCGCTCGATACCACCGTTTGACTATGGGTGTACAGCTGGTAGCAGTTGAGGAAACAGTGCAGGTTACTGATAACTTACGGGAAAGTTTTACCGTAGAAACCGAACCAGTGGCGTTATCGCCCCAGAGTCAGCTGCATTTTACTGCGACAAAACCTGGAGCAACTGCAGCAGAAGTGCCAACGTTTTTGTTTGATTCTCACACGCAGGGTAGTGACACTGCGGCAGCAAACGCGATGGCCGTGCAAGTAACGCCAATCGTTGCCGGGAACGGTGTCATTACAGTACAATAAGAATAATGAATTATTGGAGGGAGCGGAGCCAGCCGTATAAACCTGGTCAAACGGCACCGTTTAAAGTGAGCCGTAGCAAAATCGAGTTGTTTAAGCAGTGTCCGCGCTGTTTTTGGCTTGATGTGCGGCTTAAAATCAAGCAGCCGTCCGGTCCGCCGTTTAATATCAACAAAGCCATCGACGAATTGTTCAAAAAAGAATTCGATAGTTACCGGATAAAAGGCGAGCCGCATCCGCTCATGGTCGAATACCAGGTTGATGCCATTCCATTTACCCACGACAAACTCGAGGATTGGCGGGAAAATTTTATCGGCGTGCAAGCGCCGCACAAGCCAACCAACTTGCTGGTGTTTGGCGCAGTCGACGATTTGTGGGTGAACTCGGCAGGCGAGGTGATGGTGGTTGACTACAAAGCGACCGCCAAAGACAAAGAAGTGGGTATTAGTTCGGGCTGGCAGATCAGTTATAAGCGCCAGGTCGAGGTATATCAGTGGCTGCTCAAGCAAAACGGCCTTGCGGTGAGCGACACGGCATATTTTGTGTACACCAATGGTCGTATGGATCTGGATGGGTTTTACGACAAGGTCGAGTTTCGCACCAAAGTTATTCCGTACAAAGGCAACACCGATTGGGTAGAGCCAACCTTGTTACAGATGAAAGCTTGTATGGACGGCGATATGCCACCGATGGGCGAATCCATCATGGGCGGCCCGTGTGAATTTTGCACCTATGCCCGGCAACGCGCCGAGCTTACCGTTGCCGCACTGCAGGCTCGCAAAAAACCCGCCTCCAAATAGAATTTGCACAGTAATTATGGCATAATAATCGTCTTATGAGTCGAATGTTATTTGGTGAGAAAACGCCGGAGCTCACGCGCGATGCCGTAGAAGATTACGCTGAAAGATGGCGGCGCGAGCTAGGTGATCCGCGGAATGCGGTGGTCATGCCGCATCCTACGGATAGGCGGTTTGTGCTTCGTGCCCGCCCCATTCGCTCGCTTAATAATAGCGACAGTGACAACATTGAAGACAACATCGTGTGCGCGACCAAGCACCACAAGAAGCTCGCCAAGCTTGGCCTCTCGATTCCGGTATACGAGCATGCAATTTGCCGGCAAGCAATAGAAACACGTTCGATGCTTTTTACCACTGTTGAGCGCGTGAAGCAGGAGGAAATTACCGGCTGGAAGGAATACCACCTAAAACGCAGACTGCGAACTATTTTTCTGGAGTATCAAGATTGGATCGAAGAAGAAAAACCGTCACACTTTGCCAGCGATACCGGTCACCCTAATCAAGTGACGTATGGGACGGGAATGCTGCACCCCGAGCAAAAGCCGAGCCTTCAACTACTCGATATAGAACCTCGCATACACGCAATTAATTATGACAGTTCCTTGGGCTCTGATCAGCTGGTGGCGGCGCAAAGACGACTTCTAGAAAGAGAAGATCGATGGCAAAATATGGCGTTTGCTCCTGTCCGCTTTGGCGTCGAGGGCCAATTTACGCCGGAATTTTATGAACATGCCAAGCGGACTACCTATATATAAGTGGTAGTTTGGGCTATAATAAAAGTATGTTAGACATCCAGTTCATCAGGGATAATGCCGACGAGGTCCAAACAAAATCCCAGCAAAAAGGTTACAAAATTAACGTACAGGCACTTTTGCAAGCGGACAAAGAACGTCGTAGCCTGCTCTCAAGTGTTGAAGCTTTGCGCCAAAAGCGTAATGAAAACACCGATACCATCAAGCAAGCTGGCGGAAAACCAAGTGATGAGCTGATCCACCAAGGCAAACTGATAAAAATGGAATTGGCCCAGGCCGAAGCACAACTCGAAGGTGTTGAAACACACTATCTCGAGCTGCTAAAAGCCGTGCCGAATATGCCACTTCCAGATGTGCCGGTCGGTAGTTCTGAAGAAGAAAATGTAGTTGCCAAAACCCTTGGCGAACCACCAAAATTTGATTTTGAGCCAAAACAGCACTGGGAATTAGCTGAGCCGCGCGGTTTGATTGACAAAGAACGCGCCGCAAAAATCTCGGGCAGTCGCTTTGCCTACATCAAGGGTGACTTGGTGCGTTTGCAATTTGCCATCGTACAATTCGTGATGCAGACGCTTGGCGACGAAAAAGTTCTCGAACAGCTCATAAAAGAGAACAACTTAGACCTGAGTGCCAAACCTTTTACTCCCGTTTTGCCGCCGGCAATGCTCCGCACCGAACCCTATGTAGCCAGTGCACGCCTGAACGCCGAAGAAGTCACGTACAAAATTGAACAAGACGATCTGTGGCTGAACGCCAGCGCCGAGCACACCTTGTGCACCATGTATTGGAACGAAATTTTGCCCGAAGCCGAACTGCCTATTCGCTACATCGGCTACAGCACCAGCTTCCGCCGCGAAGCCGGCACATACGGCAAAGACACCGAAGGCATCATTCGCATGCACCAGTTCGACAAACTCGAAATGGAGATTTTTAGCACCGCTGAGACTGGACTTGATGAACACAAACTGGCAATTGCCATCCAGGAATATTTAGTAAAACAGTTGGGTTTGCCGTACCGTTTGTTACAAAAATGTACCTTCGACATCGGGAAACCAAACGCTCGCGGTGTTGATATTGATTGTTGGTTCCCGGGCCAAGGCAAATATCGCGAAACGCATACCGCCGACTACATGACCGATTATCAGGCACGCGATCTTAAAATTCGAACCAAACGCACCAAAACCGGAGCGATCGATTTGGTGCATACCAACGACGCCACGGCGTTTGCACTCGGCCGCATCATGGCCGCAATCATGGAAAATTTCCAGACCAAAGACGGCCGTATTATTGTTCCCGAAGTTTTACGCCCCTTTATGGGTAATCAAGCAGAAATCTAAAATAAGGAGGGTATCTGCCATGATCAAAAAACTTGAAATCACCGGTGTCCACATGGAGGTGGGAGAAGATCTCAAAAAATACGTTACGCGTAAAATTGGCGGACTCGACCGTTATGTACCTCGGGGTTCGCGCGAGAGCTTGCATGCCGAGGTAAAATTGAAAGAATCCAATGCGCGTGGCAAAAACGAACGCACTTGCGAAGTGGTTTTGCACGTGCCACACGAAGTTTTGACCGTCAAAGAATCGACCATCAACATGTTTGCGGCGGTTGATATTGCCGAGGAAAAAGTCAAAAGCCAGCTCAAGAAATACAAGGACAAGAACGGCCCACGCGGGTTTCGCCGTCGTGTACTGACGCGTCTCAAACGGAATCCTACCCAGGAATAATCCTAGGATATAAAAAATAGCTGGAAAGTTAGTTAATCCATTCGCGTTTTCTTCCTAAAAACGCTACAATATCACTTGACATTCTGAAATTCGGAAAATAGGGAGAAAAGGTGTTATGAACAGCATCCTGAAAAAGGTATTGGGTGATCCCCAAGCGCGTACGGTCAAGCGGCTTAAAAAGCGCGTAAAAGAAATCAACGTACTCGGTGATACATATAAAAAAATGTCCGACAAAAAACTGCGTGAGCAGACGGACGTACTCAAAAAACGGCTCAAAAAAGAGTCGCTCGACAAGATTTTGCCCGATGCATTTGCCGTGGTCCGCGAGGCTGCAACTCGCACGCTTGGCCAGCGCCACTTTGATGTCCAGATGATCGGTGGAATGGTACTCCACGAAGGTAATGTTGCCGAAATGAAAACCGGTGAGGGTAAGACTTTGGTGGCAACCGCGCCCGTATTTTTAAATGCGCTCACCGAAAAGGGTGTGCATGTGGTGACTGTCAACGAATATCTGTCGCAGCGTGACGCCGGTTGGATGGCCCAGGTATATAGCTTTTTAGGCCTCACGACCGCTGTTATTATTGCCGACCACTCCTTTATTTATGACCCTGATTTTATCAACGAAGACCACGAAGACGAGCGTATGCGCCATCTTCGTCCTTGTACACGCCGGGAAGCATATGAAGCCGACGTAACGTATGGCACGAACAACGAGTTCGGATTCGACTACCTCCGCGACAATATGGTTCGTGAAACCGAGCAATTGCGCCAGCGCCCGCTGCACTACGCGATCGTGGACGAAGTTGACTCGATCCTGATCGATGAAGCGCGCACCCCGCTCATTATTTCCGCGCCAAGTGTTACCAGTGGTAACGCCTATGCGCAATTCGCAAAAGTTGTTCGTCCGCTGCAAAAAGACAAGCATTATGAAACCGACGAGAAGCGCAAAACAGTTATTTTGACCGATGAAGGCGTTGAGCAGATACAAAAAGCGCTTGGTCTCGAGAACTTGTATGCAACCGAAAACATCCGCACTATTTACCACTTGGAGCAGGCATTACGTGCCGAGTCACTCTTTAAACGTGACAAAGATTACGTGGTTACGAACGACGGCGAGATTGTGATCGTCGACGAATTCACCGGTCGTTTACTCAAAGGTCGCCGGTACAACGAAGGCTTGCACCAGGCAATCGAAGCCAAAGAAGGCGTAGAAGTTCAGCAAGAATCATCAACGCTTGCGACTATTTCGTTCCAAAACTACTTCCGTTTGTACGAAAAACTTGGTGGTATGACCGGTACGGCCATGACCGAAGCAGAGGAGTTTCACCAGATCTACAAGCTTGACGTTGTTGAGATTCCATCTAACCGCGGTATTGCCCGTATCGACCGCCCCGACCGCATTTACAAAACCGAAGAAGGCAAGTTTAAGGCAATCGTGCGCGAAGTAAAAATGTTACACGAAAAGGGTCAGCCGGTGCTGCTCGGGACCGTATCGATCGAGAAGAACGAAGTGCTCAGTAATTTGCTGACCAAAGCCGGTGTGCCACACCAAGTTTTGAACGCCAAAAACAACGAACGCGAAGCAAAAATTGTTGCAAACGCTGGCGAAAAGGGCGCAGTAACACTTGCCACTAACATTGCCGGCCGTGGTACCGACATCGTGTTGGGTGAAGGCATCAAAGAGCTCGGCGGTTTGTTCGTGCTTGGGTCTGAACGCCACGAATCGCGCCGTATCGACAATCAGCTTCGCGGTCGTTCCGGCCGTCAAGGCGACCCCGGTGTGACACAATTCTTTGTCAGTACCGAAGACGATCTCATGCGCATCTTTGGTGGCGAAAAAATCGCTACCCTCATGAACCGCTTGAAAGTTGACGAAGATACGCCAATCGAGAATCGCATTATTTCACGCAGCCTTGAAGGGGCCCAAAAGAAGGTCGAAGGCTTTCACTTTGACCAACGCAAAAGTGTGGTGCAATACGACGATGTTATGAACCGCCACCGCAAGGCAACCTACGCCATGCGCCGCGAAATTCTTAACCAAGCCGACGTCAAAAAACGCATCAATATCTTCATTGAAGAAGAAGTAAAAGCGCTTGCCAGCGCGCCTGATCTTACGAGTGAAGGCTTTGATGCAGTAGTCAAAGAAGCATTTAACTTCGACGAAGCAACGCTCGACCGCTTGTTTGATACCGAAACCGACAAATTTGAAAAGACCCTCATGGCTGCCGCCAAAGAGCAGTACGAAGCGCGCGAAGTCGCCTTTACGTCGGAGTTACTCCGCAAAGTTGAACGCGACATTTATCTGCAAATTCTCGACAACCTCTGGATGCAACATCTGGAAAACATGGATCACTTGCGTGAGGGTATCCACTGGATGAGCGTAGGGCAGCGCGATCCATTGGTCGAATATCGCCGCCAAGGACAGATTTTATTCGAAACCATGCAGAATACGCTTCGTGCCGATGTACTCCGCGTGCTATTCCACGCCGAACCAATCAGCGAGGAGGAACTCGAAAAGCCGGCTGAAACTGAGTTAACCCTCGCAGCTCGTCAATCGATCAGTAACACCAATCGTATCAGTGAGGCAGACGACGAATTCGAGCAAGCAGATTTTGAAGCCAAAAAGGCGACAGCCACCGCCGCGAAAAAAACCACCACCGAACAGAAACGCAAAAAAGCGCGCAAAGCCGAGCGGCAGCGCAAACATAAAGCCCGCAAACATAAATAGGAACTTGCATGAAACATACAGTTACTCAGATTACTCTTAAAAATGGCGCGCAAGGTTTGTTTGTATACATTCCCGATGCGACCGTAATGACCTTTGACCTCAACTTTCGTGCAGGCGAGTATCTCGTCGAAGAAAAAAAGTGGGAAACTGCGCACCTCATGGAGCATATTCTCTTGGGCGCAAACGAAAAATACCCAAAAGCGCGCTTGTTCCAAGCAGAAATTGAAAAAAATGGCGCCTATAGTAATGCTTCAACCGGTGTTTACGATATTTCTTATGAGGCTGAATGTGCCGACTTTGAATGGGAGCGGGTGCTCGACCTCATGCTACTCGCAATTACCAAGCCGTTATTCCTCCGCGAAGAATTCGACGCCGAGTACGGCAATGTGCACGAAGAACTCCGTGCGCGTTCGAACAACCATTTCCGTCACCTCAGTTTGGCGATGCGTCAGAAGTACGGTTTTATCGCCAAGACCGATCAAGAACGCCTGAAGCTCATGAAAAATGTCAAACTCAAAGATGTCCGTGAGCATTACGAGCGTACACACACCACCAAAAACCTGCGCTTTGTTGTGGGCGGAAACATTACGCCCAAGCGCGAAGAAACGCTCAAAGCCATGCTCGAAGCTATTTCGCTCCCTAAGGGCCGGAGTCGTTTGACGCTGCCCGATGAAAAACCAAAGATGCAGCCAAAACCACTGTATATTCATGAAAATTCGGTCAAAAACGTGTACTTCTATGTCGATATTTTCTTAAATCGCCAAATGAGCGACATGGAAACCGATGCGCTTGGGCTCACCAGCACACTCCTTACCGATACGCTGTATTCCAAAATTTTGGGCACGGCGCGGGAGCGTGGTTTGGTGTATGGTATGAGCTCTGGCTGGGGCCGCAGCAAACTCAACAGCGGCTGGTGGTTCGGCACGCAGGTATCGCGCAAAAACGCAGTCGCACTTTTCGACATCATGGTACGTGAGATCGAAAATGTTCGTGCCGGCAAGCTCACCAAAGAGGAGCTCGAAGCGGCACAAGCATATGCACTCGGACGATTCCAGCGGAGTGCTCAAACTGTTGGTGGTACCGCCGGAGGTTATGCGGGCCGTTATTTCTTTGAAGATCGCGTAGACGATTATTATCAGATTCCAAAGCGCATTAAAGCCGTGACGCGCGAATCAATCATGGAGATTGCCGATGCTTTCTTACAGGAAAATCTGTGGGGACTCGGGGTCTTAGGCAATTGCGGCGAACCGTTTGTCGATGAACTCACTGCCCGTATTTCACCCCTTTGGACACCAAAGAAGGACGACTAACGATGCAGGAAGTGCAGCGCCAGGCCAATGCTCTGAAAAAAGAGCTGGACAATGCGCTTGCACGGCTCCATTTTAAGGAGTTATTGACACAAAAGGCTACACTCGATGCCCAAGTTAATGCACCTGATTTTTGGCAGGATCCTGCTACCGCGCAAGAGATCTCAAAAGAGCAAGCCAAGGTTGAAAAAAGAGTTTTGCCGTGGCAACAGCTGCAAAAAAATGTGGCTGATGTTCTAGAGCTGGCCGCACTCGGCGACGAAAGCCTGCAAGTCGATCTCGAAATGCAGCTCGAAAAAGCAACCGCCGATTTTGCCGTACTCAAAGAAGATCTGAAATTCACTGGTCCTTATGATAGCTATGACGCAATTGTTAGTATTTACGCCGGAGCGGGCGGTACCGATGCTCAAGACTGGGCGGGCATGCTGCTTCGCATGTATGTTCGCTGGGCTGAGAAGCAACGTCTCGGCGTTACGATGGTCGAAGAATCTGCCGGTGACGAAGCAGGAATCAAAAGTGCGACATTCGAGATAAGCGGGGCATTCGCATACGGTAAATTGCAGGGCGAACACGGCGTGCATCGATTAGTGCGTTTAAGCCCATTTAACTCCGATAATTTACGTCAAACCAGCTTTGCAAAGGTGGATGTAATGCCCAAAATCAATCGTCCGGACGAACTGGCAATTGATGAAAAGGATCTGCGTATCGACGTATATCGCTCTGGCGGCCATGGCGGACAGTCGGTCAATACAACCGATTCTGCGGTGCGTGTGACACACATTCCCACAGGCATTACGGTGGCAATTCAAAATGAACGATCACAGCTGCAAAACAAAGAAACCGCGCTGACTATTTTACGTTCGCGATTGGCGCAATTGCAGCTCGAACAGCACCAAGAACACTTAGAAAAACTCAAGGGTCCCAACCAATCTGCAGAGTGGGGAAACCAGATCCGCAGTTACGTGCTGCATCCATACAAGCAGGTAAAAGATTTACGAACACGCCATGAAACCAGTGATCCTGACGCTGTTTTAGACGGTAATCTTGAGCCGTTTATTGCTGCGTATCTCGATCACACGCTCGGCCAGTAGAGCGCGCCAAGAAGGCTCATTATGCTCATCCCGAGAAACGTACTCTCGATATGAGCAAGGGTGCACATGACCCGGCACAACCTGTTTCACCTGAAGATGCTCTCTGGGGCGAGTGCCTCGGAGTGCCGGCCTTGATCAGCTTCATCTTTCCCAACCACCTCAGGAGCCAGGCAACCACGAACGGCAATAGACAAAAAACCACCGTTAAATCAGCGGTGGTTTTTCATCTACGCCATTGACAAATCAAAACTCTTATGGTAATATATAAGCACTGTTAAAAAATAAACAGGAGAAACAAAAACAAATGACAAAAATAACAGTAACCTATATTCAATCAGTTACTCACTTGCAGCCAACAATTCTGCTGCCTGAGCCCGTCGAAACGGGCGATAACGCTCGGGCGAGATCTCGTTGACGCACTTGTCATTAATTTGTCACAACTGCCGGGTTAAACCGGCAGTTTTCTTATGTTACAATTATTAGCATAATGATTTTGTTAGATAGGGTAACCAAGACCTATAACCGCAATATGCCACCGGCGCTTGACCGCATTAGTTTGCATGTCGAACCGAAGGAATTTGTGATTGTTGTTGGGCAGAGTGGTGCAGGCAAGACGACTTTACTCCGGCTTTTAACTCGCGAAGAAAAACCGACTTCGGGCAAAATTATCGTTGGCGGCGTTGATTATGATAAACTCCGCGACCGCGATATCCCATTATTGCGTCGCCGTATCGGCGTAGTGTTCCAAGATTTCAAACTGCTACCGAACCGTACTGTCTTTGAAAATGTAGCATTTGCGCTCGAAATTGTTGGCATGGGGAACCGCGAAATTCGTCACACTGTGCCAAAAGTGCTCGATATTGTGAACCTCCGTGGCAAAGAAAAAAACATGCCCATGGAACTCTCGGGCGGAGAGCGTCAGCGCGTAGCGATTGCGCGTGCCATTGTGCGTCAGCCGAAGATCCTGATTGCGGATGAGCCAACGGGGAACCTCGACCCAAAACATGCCTGGGATGTGATAAACGTGCTCGAAAAGATTAACCGCTACGGCACCACTGTTCTACTAACGACGCACAACCAAGAAATCGTCAATAAACTCAAACGCCGTGTGGTCACTATTTCTCATGGCAAGATCGCAAGCGACCGAGCAAAAGCGGAGTACCGCATATGAGACACCACAAGATGATTACCCTCTCGAGAGTTATTCGGGCAGGGGCAGTTAACTTTGTACGCAACGCCTGGCTTGCTATAGCAGCGATGGCGGTCATGGTAGTTACGCTGACTATCGTATTGTTTTCGGTGATCACCAATGCAACGTTCACAAATACCGTCGATAACATTACAACCAAGATTGATATTTCTGTCTATCTCAAAGACGGCATCACCACAACAGATAGCGATCGGTTAGTCAAAGAGCTCAAACAGCTACCAAATGTTGCTGGAGTGCGATATTTGTCGAAAGACGATGCTTTACAGGATTACAAACGCCAAAATGCAGGCAATCAACAGTTACTGGCTGCAATTTCCGAGACCGATAATCCGCTGCCAGCAACCATCAAGGTTAAGCCGCGCGACCTCAACAAAGTTCAATCTATTAAAGACTTTCTGACAAAGCCGGCAAATGTTGTGCTGCAAACGCCAGAATCGCCGTCGTATAACGGCGACCGCAAGGCGGCCATTGATAAAATTGCGCATGCTACCAGTATTTTGCGCAAGGCGGGCGTGATTGCCGTGCTCTTATTCACGCTTATTTCCGTTTTGATTATTTTCAACACGATCCAAATGGCAATCTTTAATCGTCGCGACGAACTAACGATTATGCGACTTTTGGGTGCGAGTACGTGGTATATTCGCGGGCCGTTTGTGGTCGAGAGTATTATTTATGGCATTTTGTCGGCCATTATTTCGGTGTTGTTTGTGCATGCATTGTTTGTTGCGGCGTCGTCAACTTTGCAGGCAAGTAGTCTGGGATTGCTGGATATCAACTATGCAGCCCGGTACTTCTCGGCGCATTTCTGGATGCTTTTGACCGTGCAGCTTGGTCTTGGTATACTGATTGGTGCTGCCTCTTCTGTTGTTGCGACCCGGCGGTACCTAAAATTCAAAACAGTAAAGTAAAATTTACATCGTTAATTACACGCCCACTCCCGATGAGTGGGTCGTAGTATCTTGCGGGAAGTGCGGGGGTATGGTATGCTAAGGGTAAGCATTATAAGAACAAAAATAATGAAACAAAAAAACAATCAACCACTACAAAAAACACGCAAATTTCTCTCAGTACCGATAGTTACGGTAGCGAGTCTTCTTGTAGTTGGGAGTACATTTATTCCAGGCACTCCAAGTGTGCAAGCCGATCAATATGACGAGCAGATCAAAGCTTTAACGCAGCAAAACTCGCAAAGCCAATCGGTGGTTGACAGCTTGCAATCGCAAGCAGCAAGTTATCAAGATGCGATCAACCGATTACAATCGCAAATCTCGGCACTGCAGTCGCAGATCAATGCCAATCTCGCCGAGCAAGCAAGTTTGCAAGCGCAAATTCAAGCTAACCAAATCAAGCTCGATCAACAGCGAGCAATCCTCGGCGACGCTATCAAATCGATGTATGTCGATGGCTCAATTACCACGATCGAAATGCTGGCTACCAGCAAGAACCTCAGTGACTTTGTCGACAAAGAAGAATATCGTACTACGGTGCAGAACAAAGTTCGTGAAACACTCGGCACAATTACGAGGTTACAAAATCAATTGAACAGTCAAAAAACACAAGTTGATCAACTGCTAAAAGACCAGCAAACGCAGCAAGCGGCGTTGAACTCGGCACAGTCGCAGCAAAATCAACTGCTGGCGTACAACCAGGGTCAGCAATCGGCCTACAATCAGCAGATCAGTAATAACCAAACGGTGATTGCAGGTCTTCGCGCCGCACAAGCTGCCGCAAACCGTCGCTTAGGCGGCAGCGCGGTTGCAGGTGATCCCAACCACGGTGGTTATCCCGCCCGATGGGATGCCCCCAATGCACAAGACAGCATGTTCGATGACTGGGGTATGTATAACCGCGAATGTGTGAGTTACACCGCTTGGAAAGTTTTCCAAACTTTTGGCCACATGCCAACTTGGGGCTGGGCGAGTCAAGGTAATGCTAACCAATGGCCGGAAGCTGCACGGCGCTCGGGTATTCCAACCGGTTCTACGCCTCGTCCTCACTCCGTTGCTATTTCGATGAGCGGTGCTTACGGTCATGCCATGTGGGTTGAAGGCGTTAGCGGTAGCACGATTCACGTGAGCCAATACAACTACGATCTTGCCGGTCACTACAGCGAGATGTCGATCAACGGCTCGGGCCTGATTTACATCTACTTCCAATAGGCTATAGCCTAGAGAATCGCGTCATCGTCCTGTATACTTGGAGCATAATCAGTTTCAAATAGTTGGGGGTTATTGGTGAGCGACGACGATTCGCAAAAATTATTTACGGGCAAAGATTCGGTGAGCAAAACGGCTGCTGCTCGCGAACGGGCCTGGAAATGGGGAGCAAGGATTGGTGTAGGGCTTATTGCTTTCGTAGTGGTCTTTGCATTCGGTGTAGAAGTCGGCAGTGGCCGGATTAATTTGGCCGTGCAACAATCTGCTACCGGTAATCTACCTGATCACCTCGATTACACCAGTGTCAATCAAGTGTATCAAATGCTCAAAACCAATTACGACGGCGAGCTGAATACAAATAAATTGCTTGACGGCATGAAGGCCGGCCTTGCTAATGCGACGGGTGACTCACACACCGAATATTTCAACACGAGCGAAGCCAAAGATTTCAACAATCAACTGAGCGGCACGTTTACGGGAATTGGAGCAGAGCTGGGCAAGGACGCCAAAGGTAATCTCCAGGTAATTGCACCAATCGACGGCTTCCCGGCGGCAAAAGCCGGACTTCGTGCACAAGACTTAATTGCCGAAATCAATGGTACTAAAACAGCTGGCATGACCGTCGATGCGGCAGTGAGTGCAATTCGCGGACCAAAGGGCACAGAAGTAACTTTATTGATTGTTCGGGGTGATCAAGTGCTAACACTCAAGATCACGCGCGACGACATCAAGGTACCGAGTGTGAACTCTAAAATTCTGGATGGCAACATCGGCTATCTGCAAATCAGCCAATTCTCAGACGACACCGACACGCTCGCCCAAAAAGCGGCGGTTGAGTTCAAACAGGCCGGCGTAAAAGGCATCGTCCTTGATCTGCGCGATAATCCAGGCGGGCTAGTAGATGCAGCGGTCGACGTTTCGAGTATGTGGGTTCCCGAAGGGAAAGTTGTGCTGCAAGAAAAGCGCGGCAACACCGTAACTAAAACTTACAAAGCAAACAATAATAATTTGCTGCGCGGCATTCCTACGGCGGTGTTGGTTAACGAAGGCAGCGCGAGCGCCAGCGAAATCACCGCGGGAGCATTGCACGATAATAACGTGGCGCGTATCTTTGGTGCAAAGAGCTATGGTAAGGGAAGTGTGCAGTCTGTATTGGGCTTGAGTGGTGGTGCAGAGCTAAAGGTTACGGTTGCGAAATGGTACCGCCCCGACGGACAGAACATCGACAAAAAGGGTATTACTCCTGATCAAACGGTGACCATGAGCGAAGATAACTATAAAAACAACCAAGATCCACAACAAGATGCTGCAACTGCTTGGCTGCAAACGCAAATAAAACAATAGTTTTTGCTTGCGTCCAAGGGGTGAGTTGAGCTACTATAAGCGTAATATTTAAAGGGTGAAGCGGGTGTCGCAGACGAAGTATGTGTTTGTAACTGGTGGTGTGCTTTCTGGTTTAGGGAAGGGCATCACGGCCGCTTCAATCGGTCGATTGTTGAAATCCCGCGGGCTTGCCGTTAATCTCCAAAAATGCGATCCCTATCTTAATGTGGACGCTGGAACGTTAAACCCACGCGAGCACGGGGAATGTTTTGTAACGAAAGACGGCGCCGAGACTGATCTCGACTTGGGTCACTACGAACGATTTCTCGATCAAGAATTGACCCAGAAAAGCTCGTTGATGAGCGGCCGCGTGCTGATGAAAGTCATCCAGGACGAACGCGATGGCAAATATCAGGGGCAATCGGTACAAATTGTGCCGCACGTCATGAATGCTATCCAGGATTATATTGGTGAAGCCGGCGAGGGTTTTGACGTTCATATTGTAGAGATCGGTGGAACGGTAGGGGATCTTGAAAGTCAGAGTTTCCTCGAGGCAATCCGCGAGTTCGGTCTTCGCGTTGGCATGGAAAATTGCCTCTATGTGCACGTGGTGTACATGCCGTACTTAGGCGCTAGCGGTGAAATTAAAACGAAACCGGCGCAGAATTCAGTACGCGATTTACGCGGCATGGGCATCGCGCCAAATATTTTAGTTGCGCGGAGCGAGAAACCGGCGAATCCAACGATAAAACGCAAGCTCGGACTGTTCTGTGGCGTAGAAGAACGCGCAATTGCATTGTTACCAAACGCACAGACCATTTATGAAGTGCCACTCACTATGGAAGATCAGGGAATCGCAGAGGTAGTATGCGAAAAGCTGGGCCTGTCGGCGAGCACTCCCGATTTAGACTCTTGGCGCGAAGTCGTGACACGCGCTACTTCGGCGTATCAAAAGAAAGCGCGCATTGCGGTAGTAGCAAAGTATCTTGACAACCAAGATACCTATATGTCGGTGTTTGAGGCACTGCGCCACGCTGCTTGGTGGAATGAAACCGCGATCGAAATAGAGTGGATCGATGCCGAAAAGTATGATGAACCGACGACTGATCTGGCGAAAGTTCTTGAGCCGTTTGATGGTGTAGTGGTGCCCGGCGGGTTTGGCCAGCGCGGGCTTGAGGGTAAGATCAAGGCGGCGCAGTATTGTCTGAAGCATAAAAAGCCGTACTTGGGATTGTGTCTGGGGATGCAAATGGCGGTGATCGGTGCTGCTCGCAATGCAGGTATCACCGATGCGACAACATTTGAACTCGATGCGACTGCAAAAAACGTCGTTATTAACACCATGACCGATCAAGCCGGCAAAGAAAACACCGGTGGCACCATGCGGCTCGGTAATTATGATTGCGATCTCAAAGCAGGTAGTCTTGCCGAAAAATTATATGGCTCGACAAAAATCGTAGAACGTCACCGACATCGCGGCGAAGCCAACAATGCTTTTCGTAACCAGTACGAATCATGGGGTATCATTGCCTCGGGTCGTAATCCCGAAAATGATCTGGTGGAAATCATTGAAGCTGTTGATCATCCGTTTTTCCTTGCAAGCCAATTCCACCCAGAGTTTAAATCGCGCCCTAATCGCGCCCACCCGATGTTTTACGGATTTATCGAGAGTCTTAAAAACTAGTCTAAGTAACGGTTTTTGTTGCAAAAGCTAATTAAATGAGGTAGCGTAAGCAGTATGGATTCGGTCAACACAGCCCCACCTGAGCACAAAAAACGGATCTTACTTGTCGAGGATGATGATGCGTTAGCAAACGTATATATTGTTCGTTTGCAAGCCGAAGGCTTTGACGTTATGCGGGTATCAAACGGCGAAGATGCGCTTGCGACCGCTGTAAAGTACAAGCCAAACCTGGTTTTACTCGATGTTATGATGCCAAAGGTGAGTGGCTTTGACGTTCTTGATATTTTGCGTAATACTCCTGAAACGGCAAATCTCAAGATCATTATGCTCACTGCACTGAGTCAAGAGAGCGACAAACAACGGGCTCAAGCTCTTGGTGTGGACGAATATCTGGTGAAATCGCAAGTCGTAATTACTGATGTGATCGACCGCATACGTTACCACCTCGGTATGTGATACACTCGAATTGACTTTTTTCAAATATTGTGCTAATGTTTATTTAGGTACACAAAAATAAATAGCATAAAAATGAAAAAACCAGGCGAACAACCAGCAACACAAGCGCAAGACGATACCGATCCACGGCAAAAGACGCCCAAGCGGGGTATCGCAAGGGCGATCGGAGCTTCGGTAACTGCTACCGCACTGGCATTATCGGCAGGCGCAACAGTGCGTGCATCGCAAGAGTCGCACGAAGTTCATGGCAATGCACAAGTGTCAGCCGAAGCGGCGAAAGACCCACTGATTTACTTCAAAAGTAATGAGCGCAATGCACTGATCAGTGACGAGGTTACGCGGTATAGTGACAAGATCATACGTGATATGAACAACCATCCGGAACGTACACAATACCTGGAAAATGGTCCCACTGAAGACAATAATGACAATGTAAATGGTGAAGGCGCTTTTGTAGAGACTATAAAGTCAGATGGTGACACCTATACTTTTACATTATTGGCTTCCCAGCACGGAGCAGTAATCAAAAGTGATGACGTAGTTATGACTCGCACCAGCACCACAGAAAATGGCGTGGTAGTAAGTACGGGCGTAACGTTTACACAACAGGGTAGTGAAAATATATGGAGCACCCAGATTTCTCAGTCACACGATAAACACTTTGATGGGCCGCTAGCGGCAGTTAATTTGTCTGTTGCCGAACACCCAGACCAAACCGGGCAAAGGCTCCAGGAGAATGATAATAGGGCTTTAATGGTAGCAGAACAGTACCTAGAAGCTGCAAAGATCACGGAGTAGTTTTGACGTAAGCAACTTATCCTGCTAATATATAGTTTACACATAACATACGCATATGAGACACAATCAATATCCAGGCAAACCTAATCAGAACCAGCAGCAAGGCGCAGAACAAGCACCAGCCCCTTTGAGTGGTGACGAGTTTAAGGCTCTGAGTTTACGGCTTCAGCAGCGCTTGCGCCAAGCCCAGGCAGATCCTAGTGGGGGTCACGCACTGAAGCCAGGCGAAGTTTTACCTGCGGGTTACCAAGACACTTACGGCAATAACCAGCAAGTAGTGGGACGATTTATAGGTTTTGAAGCAAATGACAGGGGAGAGCAGGTTCCCGTTTTTCAGCGCCATGTTGCCGAGGCGTCACCCAGCCCGGCACCACAGCCTCCACGACCTGTGCAAAACCCATACCCGCAACCGCAAGTCGTACCTCGTCCGCAACCACCGCAGCCTGGCAATCAGTATCCCTATCCCCAAGGTCAGTACCCGCAACAACCTTATCAAGGCCAAAACCAATACCCTCAGCCACCGATGTATCCAGGGCAGCACGCGCTCAGCCCAGTTTCGCCTCCGCGATTCGAGCAGCCGCAACCACCGCAAGTGCCAAGATATGAAACTTCCGGTTCATGGGGTGTGTCAGCTGCCCCCGAAGTTCCTGCAGGAGGGTTTGGTCCACAGCCTGAAGTCAATGAAGAAACCGTCGGCCTCGGTCCCACTTATCAGTCATATTTTGTAAAGCCTGGAGAAGATATGTCTGAGCTTGGTGGCACCGAAACGCACGTAGAAGCAGTAAATGGCGTCATTGGCCAAAAGGGTGAGCATGGTGACGATCGTTTCATTACTCCTGAACTGAGACAAGACGACATGGAAGCGGAGCGCGCCCGAGTTGCAGCCGAAGCGGCTGCCAAAGCCGCCCAACAGCCCCCGCAAAATCCAAACCAGTAATAAGCTAGCTCATAACAAAAGAGCGCCCGAGATGAGCGCTCTTTTAGTGTGTAATCGAGAAAATTACTGGTCTTTTTCGACGGTTACTTCGGTGCGACGGACGGTTTTACCGGTAAAACGGCGCACGCGACGGGTCTTGTAGGTGACAACACCGTCGTGTTCAGCATGAACGGTGTAGTTACGACCGAGCGTGGTACCTTTGCCGGCGCGCTTGCTGAGGCCAACCTGACGAACAATTACTTGGCCGGTCTTAACCTTTTGGCCACCATACAACTTAACACCGAGGCGTTGACCTTGGCTGTCGCGGGTATTTTTGGCGGTACCGCCAGCTTTGACGTGTGACATATATTAATTACTTCCTTGTTATTACCAGTAACTCGCGAGCTACGATTTGATCAGAGCGATAGTATACCAACTCCGAATCACGAGCATACTTGAAATCTATACGATTGTACCCCAAATCGCTCAAGTGGTCAAGCAGGGGAAGGTGCTTAAATTGATCTGGTTTTGTTTGCCAAGCGGGAACGGCCAAACACAGGCGCGTGCCGGATGCAATTTGTCCGCCAATATTCTTTAAAAACTTCTCGAGGATGAGGTTACAGGTGCGAATATTAGCGTCGAGTTTGGCACGGTCGGGCAGTGAAACGTAAGGTTGGCCGAGATATGTTTCGCAGGCGACTGCGTTAATTTTGGATTTTTCCCAGAGGTGAGCGGTGGCGTCACCGATTTCGAGGGGAGTGCCGGCTTTTTCGCGGGTCCTGTCGATCCAGTTTCCCCCATCATGCTCGCTAAAGCTGCGCGTGCTGGGGGTCCCCCCAGGATCGCCACCCGCTGAGCCGGTGGTTTTCTCATTGAGCCAGTCCAAATTAGCTTGAGTATAGTCGATCATGCGCTGCTCAAGATCGGTACCGTAAGCGCTGTATCCCATGAGTAGCGCTTCTTGTAGAATCACGCCGGTGCCGCAAAATGGGTCGAGGAGGGTAAAGTCGACATCGGGCGGAGTAGAGCTGGTCGCAAGGTTGATGATAATTTGCGCCAATTTTGGCGGCAGCATGCCAACGCGTGCGTCGCGTTTAGGACGGCCCCGGTCGCGTTCGGTATAAGCTTCGATATCTTGCTCGGTAACAGTACGGGCAAGGATGGTCTGGTTGCCACGCCGAACCAGTACCAATTCAATCCCGCGCTCGCCGGTGAGGTGATTATGAATAACTTGGGCGCTGTTGAGGGTAAGTTCTTGGTTTTGCACCAGTCGCACCGAGTGCCCGGCTTTACGAAGTGCTTTTTTGAGTTCCAGGCCGCCGGCAGTTAGCTGTCGGGTCGAAACACGCAAATCATAGGCGCTTAGCCCGAGCTGGATTTTTCCTTCGGGGATATCTTTTGCGAGGCGGACGCCGGCTGCAATGACCGCTTGCTGTAACTGACGCCAGTCAGTGCTCGGAACAATTTCGAGTACGTCACAAAGCTTAATAGAGCCGCCCAGTCGCGCAAAGGCAACATCTGAACTCGGCATAGCACATAATACGCCTACTGAACCGATGGGCTCGAGCAGCTCCGGATTGTACAGGCTTTCAAGTTCGGCGCGGCCAATCGCCGGCTGGCGTCCCAAAACACATATACTCTGTTGCATTACTTACATTATAACCTATAAAGTGAAATACTTGGCGCGCCTTATCTGGAATTGTGCGATATAATGTGTCGGTATGAGCGAAAACTCCTTTTTGAAACGTCGTTGGAAGTTACTGCTGAATATTCTTACTGTCGCTGCACTGCTGGTTTTGGTGTATGCCATTCGGCACCAGTTGGCGGACACAATCGCCAACTTACGCAAGGTGAACGCCTGGGCACTTTTGCTGATTATTCCAATTGAGGCCTGGAATTATCACGCACAAGCCAAGTTGTATCAGGGGCTTTTTGGGCTCGTTGGCAACAAGCTCAAGTATTCGTTTCTGTTTAAAGCTTCGCTCGAACTCAATTTTATTAATCACGTATTCCCAAGTGGCGGTGTTTCGGGAATTTCTTACTTCGGGGCGCGCATGCGCAGCGACAGTATCACCGGTGGTAAAGCGACTTTGGTGCAAATGATGAAGCTTATACTGGGCTTTATTTCGTTCGAAGTGTTGTTGGTTGCCGGCCTCATATTTATGGCAATTGGCGGGCGGGTGAATGAGCTGATGCTGCTCGTGGCGGGCTCGCTTTCAACTTTGATGGTGGTGGGTACGCTCGGATTCGTGTTTATTATCGGCAGCAAAACGCGTATCAATGCCTTCTTTATAACGATCACTAAAATTCTGAATCGCATCATTCAAATCGTGCGGCCAAAACATCCAGAAACGATCAAAACCAAGCGCGTGCAGGATTTGTTTGAGGAGCTGCACAACAACTACAAAGTCATCGAATCACAGTACAAGAAACTTGGGGCGCCGCTGTGGCATGCGTTTTGGATGAACGTCACCGAAGTACTGGCAGTGTACATTGTGTTTATTGCGTTTGGACATTGGGTTAATTTGGGTGCTGTTATTTTAGCATATGCGGTGGCGAACTTTGCCGGTTTGATTTCGGTATTACCGGGGGGCGTCGGGATTTATGAAGCGCTGATGACAGCGGTATTGGCGGCAGCAGGCATTTCTGCGGGCATCAGTTTGCCGGTGATCGTGATGTACCGCGTAGTAAACACGCTGATTCAATTACCGCCCGGCTATGTGTATTACCACCGTACGCTGAACGCCGACAAGGCGGCCATAGAGCATGAATGACGTTGAGCTGGCGCCCTCGGAATTCGTGGCGCTGCTCAATCAAACGCTCGAGTTTGCGTATCCAAGCGTAATCGTGCAAGGCGAGCTTGCTAACTTTCGCGTCAGCAAAAATCGTTGGGTGTATTTTGATCTGAAAGACGAGTTGGCCACGGTGCGCTTTTTCGGGAGCGTGTATCAATTGCCGGGCCCGCTCGAAGACGGCATGATGGTGAAAGTACGGGGGACGCCACGGTTGCATCCGCAGTACGGATTTAGTGTTACCACGCAAAGCATCACACCGGCGGGTGAGGGCTCGATTAAAAAGGCGGCTGCCCTGCTGGAGGCAAAATTACGCGCGGAAGGCTTGTTTGACCCGGGGCGGAAACGGACGCTGCCGTACCCGCCGGCACATATTGGCTTGGTGACCTCAAGTGAATCGGCGGCGTACCGCGATTTTATAAAAGTGCTTGCGGCACGGTGGGGCGGCGTAAAGATCACGCTTATCGACGTACAAGTGCAGGGCGAGGAGGCGCCGGCGCAAGTAACGCAGGCTATTGCGATGCTCAACCAACAAGCCGATACACCGGATGTTATCGTGGTGACTCGTGGCGGTGGCAGTGCTGATGATTTGCAGGCGTTTAGTACCGAGCAAACCACGCGTGCGGTGGCGGCAAGTCGTATTCCTACAGTGGTTGCAATTGGTCACGAGGTTGATGTGAGTTTAGCCGAGTTAGCTGCCGATACGCGAGCAAGTACTCCGAGCAATGCCGCCGAACTGCTAGTGCCCGATCGTGTGCATGAATTGGCGCGTTTGGAGCATCAAAAGGCTCGACTTACGCAGTCGGCGATTGCATTTACCGAGGCACAACGAGCGCGCATGGCCACCCAGGTTCGACGCATGACACATTTTGTCGATGGTATTTTTCGTCAAACTGAGCACACGGTGGCGATGCAAAAGCAATTGCTCATTGCTTTGAATCCGCACGCTGCTTTGCAACGCGGCTATGCTGTATTGTATCGGGGAAAAGAGGCGATTCGCAGCGGCTCGCAAGTTGCCGTAAATGACGCTTTAACCGTGTCGCTGGCAGATGCCGATTTACAAGTTATCGTTCAAGAGAAACAGATGAAGGAGGTGCATAAATGCCAAAATCTGAACAAAAAAGCTACCAAATGTTGAGTGCAGAGCTCGACGAAGTTCTGGCAGCTTTGCAAACCGCCGAGGTGCAAGTCGATGAAGCGGTTGTTTTATATGAACGGGGGTTGAAGCTTGTCGCAGAGCTCGAAAAACGTATCAAACAAACGGAAAATACCATCACGAAGCTGAAGCTCCAAGCCGATAGTATGACCGATGGTCAGTAAGCTCCTCAAACTCACCAAAATTGCTTGCGTGCGAAGGCATTCTGCGTTACCATGAGCGGTATGAAGATACAGCAGGAAACAGGGGCGATAAACATCTTGCTTATCCCGCTGATTTTAGTGGCCTTGCTACTCTGCGGAACGGGAGCATTTGCGTACTGGGCGTATAGTGGTCGCCAAGATTATAAAGACAACGTTGACCAAAAAATAACGGCGGCGGTTACAAAAGCTACACAGCAAACACAGCAAGCCGACCAAGCACAGTACAACCAACAAGAGAAATCTCCTTACAAAAACTATGTAGCGCCGGCTGCGTTTGGTTCGGAAACGATTATTTATCCTAAAACCTGGAGTGCGTACATTATCGAAAAGGGCGCGGGCAACAGCGTGCCGGTCAGTGCGTATTTTTATCCGGGATTTGTGCCTGATACTAATGGGAACACTGCTTTTGCACTGCGCATGCAGGTTTTACAGCAAAGCTACGACTCGGTGCTTGGCCAATACAAGGGTTTAGTTGACACCAAAAAGATTACGGTAACTCCGTACGCATTTCCAAAAGTACCCAACGTAAGCGGTGTGCGCTTGGACGGTACGATTGTGCCGAATAAACAGGGAAGTATGATTTTGCTGCGCTTACGCAATGTGACTATTCAGATTTGGACTGAGTCTGCAGATTATCAAAACGACTTCAATAACATTATTCTGCCAAACTTCACCTTTTCGCCGTGATCTTTTAGCGGTGCGTGTGTATACTACTCATAAGAAGGAGGGGTTATAATGCGTTCCGAGGAAACAGCGCCAGTTTCAGCAGATAAACTGCTCGTTTCTATTGCAGAACAACTGAAAATGCCACTGCTGCATATTGCACGGCAGGCTGAGTTGTATAGCGTAACGCAGCAGATTACTCCTGATAAAATGGTGCGCATGCAACTGAGTGCCGAGGCCGCACTGAGGCTGGTTGATAGTTATTTATTGGGGCTGGAACTCGCTAAAGAACAGACCTCTTTACTACTAGAGCCGGTGTCGCTTAGTTCTACCTTGGTGGATATTGCGCATCAGCTGGAAGGCTTTGCAAAATTGTACGACGTGGATTTGGAGCTACATGTTGCTGGCAAGTACCGGCCGGTGATGGCGCATGGCGCAGGCTTAAAAGCGGCATTTTTGAGCTTGGGTTATTCATTGATCGAGGCTTTGCCGAGCCTGCAGACGGAGCGTAAGCGATTGTCACTTCGATTGGCTGCGCATCGTACGCCTCATGGACTTGTCGCAGGATTATATGGTAACGCTGCCACATTTAATACCAAAGATTTGCGCATAGCGCAGCAATTATCCGGCGAGGTGCGCCAGCCGTTCACTATTTTGTCAGCAACCGGTGGGGCGGGGATCTTTGTAGCGGATACCATTTTTCGGGCGATGGATTCAAAACTTCGCGTAGGGCGTCATCAAAAGATGTCAGGTTTTGCGGCGACACTTTTGCCAAGCAAACAATTACAGTTGGTGTAATAATGCGGGTGCTCCTGATCGAACCTGACGTTGTGCTTGCGCAAACATATCAAACCGCTTTTACCGAGGTCGGTTGGCAAGTGGATTGGGCACCCTCGGCCCAAGCGGCTCTTGATTATGCTGATCAGACCACTCCTGATGTTGTTGTTTTAGAGCTACAACTTGCTGCGCACAGTGGCATTGAGTTTTTATATGAATTCCGGTCGTATCCAGAATGGAGTACCGTGCCCATCATCATACATTCGCTCGTACCACCCAAGACATTTACGGGGTACGATATTTTATACAAACAGCTTGCAATAAAAGAATATTACTACAAACCGAACACAAGAATTGTTCAGCTCATGTCGGGGATACGCGAATACGCAGCGGTAGAGTTGTGAAGCAGTTAGTTACCGTTGGCATTGTGTTGAGTAGGTTGGATTATGGGGAAGCCGATCGCATTTTAACCGTGCTCACGCCAGATTACGGGAAGCTGAGCTTGCTTGCAAAAGGGGTACGGCGAGTAAAATCAAAGTTGGCTGGTGGAATTGAACTTTTTAGCGTATCTAACATTACTTTTATTAAAGGGCGGGGGACGTTGCATAACGTGGTTTCGACGCGGCTAGTGCGGCATTATGGCAATATTGTAAAAAACCTTGATCGTACGATGCTCGGATATGGTTTGATCAAACGGCTCAATAAAATAACCGAAGACGAACCCGAACCTGAGTACTTTGCCCTTGCCGAACAACTTTTTGAGGCACTGGATGACAGTGCAATCGCATTGCCGTTGATTGCGTTTTGGTTCGATGTACAATTATTGCGACTTGCCGGACATACGCCGAATCTACAAACAGGAAATAGCGGTAAAAAACTCGTGGCCGATGAGCAGTACATTTTTGATTTCGAGCATATGAGTTTTGCGGCTCGTGCTGGTGCACCGTTTAGTGCCGATCACATCAAATATCTGCGCTTGGCGTTTAGCGGCAATCAACCAAAAGTCTTGCAGCAAGTGCGTGGAAGCGGAGAATTGCTGAGCGAGGTTTCACCGCTCGTGCGCTCTATGCTCCAGGCGTCAGCCCTGGTATAATCAACGGATATGAGTGAAACATCTTTAGACGATATTGTGAGTCTGGCGAAGCGCCGCGGCTTTATTTACCAAGGTTCCGAAATTTATGGCGGCCTCGCCGGAACGTGGGATTACGGCCCGCTGGGCGTGCAGCTCAGGCGTAATATTACCGATTTATGGTGGAAATTTTTCGTACAAAACCGTGATGATATGTACGGCATTGACAGTGCCATTTTAATGAATCCCAAAGTTTGGGTAGCTTCGGGGCATGTCGATACTTTCCACGACCCTTTGATCGAGGATGTAAAAACAAAAAAGCGCTATCGGCTTGATCACTTGCTTGAAGACAACGATGTTAATCCCGAGGGCATGACCATCGATCAGATGACAGCTGTCATAAAAGAGAAGGGCATTAAAAGTCCGGACGGTAATGAGTTTGGCAGTGCTACGCAGTTTAATCTTATGTTCAAAACACAAATTGGACCGGCTGTGGAACTCGACAAAAACGGTAATCCAACCAATGAAGTATTTTTGCGGCCGGAAACTGCACAAGGTATGTTTACAAACTTCAAAAACGTTGTTGATAGTTTTTCGCCGGATTTGCCTTTTGGTTTGGCGCAAATTGGTAAGTCGTTCCGTAACGAAATCTCACCACGCGATTTTATTTTTCGCGTCCGTGAGCTTGAGATTATGGAGCTCGAATATTTCATTGACCCCGAAAATTGGGAAAAAGAATTTGAAAAATGTTTGCAGCTGAGCCGTGAATGGTTTAAGGCATGCGGTCTGCCTGCCGAAAAAGTCCATGAGCGTGAAATTGGCGAAACCGATCGGGCACATTACAGCAAACGTACAGTGGACTTCGAGTTCGAATATCCTTTTGGTATTAAAGAAATCGGTGGTCTTGCGTATCGTACAAGCTTTGACCTCGACAATCACGAACGTGTAACCGGCAAAAAACTACGCTTTATTCCGAAAAGCGGTAGTGCTCCATTCGTGCCACACGTGATCGAGCCAACTTTTGGTCTTGATCGTCATGTACTCGCCGTACTCGCCAACGCCTATCAAGAAGACGAACTACATGGCGAAAGGCGAGTATATCTCAAATTGCCAAAACACTTAGCGCCAGTAAAAGCAGCTGTTTCGCCGCTGCTTAAGAACAAGCCTGAACTCGTCGAAAAGGCACGGGGAGTTTACCAAACGCTGCAAAAAGAGCTCGGATTCGTGGTGTGGGACGATAACAGTAACGTGGGCAAGCGTTATCGCCGTTCTGACGAAATTGGTGTGCCGGCACATATTACAATCGATTTCCAAACGCTTGATGACAACACCGTAACCGTTCGTGATCGCGACACGGCACAGCAAGAACGCGTTGCAATCGCCGAACTTGCACAAAAAGTGGCGTAGGCATGGTTGATAAAGTTCTCGCTGCGCTTGAAAAGTACGCGCGCCCAGAGGCGGTTGATTTTCTTGGTGGTTTCTTCAAAACTCACAAAGGCGGTTACGGGGAAGGCGATGTATTTATTGGTGTTCGTGTGCCGCCTACACGAAAAGTCGCCAAAGAATTCAAAGACATCAGCCTTACGGACATCGAAAAACTTCTGGAAAGTCCGATCCACGAAATGCGACTCTGCGCCGTTATCATTATGACACTGCAAGTAAAAAAGGCGAGCGATACAGCACACAAGGCACTCCTCGACCTTTATTTGCGTCGCACCGATTGCATTAACAACTGGGACATTGTGGATGTAAGCTGTCGTGATATTGTTGGTGGCTGGGTGCTCAAACATCCCGAAGACGGCAAAATTTTAACGGAGCTTGCCAAGTCAAATGATCTCTGGGAACGGCGTATTGCTATGGTGAGCACATGGACGCTCATTCGCGCAAATGAGCTTGATGTGGCCTATCTTATTGCCGAACGATTATTATCCGACAAACACGATCTTATTCATAAAGCTGTCGGCTGGATGCTGCGCGAAATGGGCGATAAAGATCCGGAGCGTTTGCGCGTGTTTTTGAGTGTTCATATACAAGAAATTTCGCGTACAGCATTGCGTTATGCGATCGAACATATGTCGTCCGAAGAACGCCAGTATTTCATCACATTACGCTAAAGTTTGTTGTAGACAAATCGATGCATTTGGGTGCATACTTCCGATTATAAATGGGGGACTGATATGAGTGTCGAAGTTAACTTCTGGGCGGTGCTGCTAGCAGGATTATCAAGCATGGTAGTGGGCTCGATTTGGTATACACCGTCGGTTTTTGGCAAAACCTGGATGCACCTTACCGGAGTAAAACCTGGCCGTAAGATGAGCGCGGGACAAAATACGTTCATGTATGGATCGGTGCTGGTCGCGTCGTTACTCACGGCTTATATTTTGGCGCATGTTACATTTCTTGCGAACAAATTCTTTGGTAACAGCTTTTTGCAGGATGCGCTTACGACGGCATTTTGGTTGTGGCTTGGCTTTACGGCGACACGTTTTTACGTGCATGACACCTTTGATACGCGACGCAAAAAACTCACTCTGCTGAATGCTGCGCACGAATTAGTAACCGTGGAAGTTATGGCGCTTATTATTGGTTTGATGCGCCCTTAGTTGCAGCAGGGAGCTACGTCTCGAGGACGCCGGTGGCTGTGACATACGGATACAGCGTGACCATTTCGCCGAAGTTTTCGGGCACGCCATCCATTTGCATACTAAAGCGGAGACCATCGGTAGGTTCGGCCGGCGTGGTGCTTCGAAGAAGTAAGAAACCGTCTTGATCTTTGTACCACTGTGGATTATCTTCGGGAGTCGCGAAGTGCGTGTCGAACACTGCTTTATCTACGTGCACTGCCCATGGTAAATCTGCTTGGGCAAGGCTCGGGAAATCCATGCCCACATTGGCTTTTGTTTTCGTAAGAATACTTCCGCCCACAACCTGATTGCTTGTAAGTTTTTGCATGAGCAGTGAACTCGCGTACGCACCGAGAGCGTAGGGCCGGCCGTTTTGGACGGCTCCCTGTTGCTCCG
>Ga0207701_10000108_pt1 | contig 75913 bp, 73 predicted proteins | sample KBSSwiSSwithPhiX_FD_184294 | JGI IMG/M metagenome (GOLD analysis project Ga0207701, IMG submission 184294) | Switchgrass rhizosphere bulk soil microbial communities from Kellogg Biological Station, Michigan, USA, with PhiX - S5 (SPAdes) (version 2) | ecosystem: Environmental > Terrestrial >... | reverse complement strand
GTCCGAACATTCATTGATTCATTCTTACGCGGATCGCGAGCTCCAGCCACGCACAACGGTGGCGAGGGAGCGGTTCAGAGGTTGTCGCTGGTGGAGCGCCTAACGAAATAACGTCAACGAGAAAACCCCGATGGGTACCATCGAAAAGAGCAAACGTGAGGAGCGCAAGCAGCGCTCGGAGGAGCACAAGGCCGAGTTGGAGCGCCTGAAGCAGAAGAGGCGGTTCCAGTCCCGCGTGACGTTGGTCGTCACGGTACTTGCGCTCGCCGTGGCGGGCTATGTCGTCGCGGCCCGTCGTCCTAAGGACGGTGAGGAGCGGAACGGGCTAGTCTGGTCGGCAGCGCACGGCCACTGGCACAACAAGTACGGGGGCGAGGCGCGTTAGGCGATGGGACTGTTATTGGATCGGGCGCTCCAGATCGGTCTCCTGTGGGTTCGCGGCGTGCTACTCGTCCTCGCCGCGACGAGCCGCGTCGCGGCGCAGGCACCCGCATCCATCGCCTCCGCGTCTCTGGCCCGCAGCACACCCGAACGCGAGGGCATTTCCTCGGCCGCAATCCTTCGCTTCGTCGCGGCCGCCGACAGCGCGATCGACGGCATGAACAGCGTCATGATCGTGCGACACGGACGAGTGGTAGCGGAAGGCTGGTGGTCTCCGTACGAAGCGTCGACGCCGCACGTGATGTACTCGTTGAGCAAGAGCTTCACGTCCACGGCAGTGGGTTTCGCGATCGCCGAAGGAAAGTTCACCCTCGACGACCAGGTGCTGCGCTTCTTTCCGGACGAGGCACCAGCGTCTCCGTCGGACAACCTCCGAGCGATGCGCGTGCGCGACCTGCTGCGGATGGCGACGGGACACCAGACGGAGCCGTCGATGCTCGTTCCCGCCGACTCGTCGATGCGGGACGCGAGCTGGGTGCGCCGCTTCTTCGCACATCCCGTGGCGTTCAAGCCCGGGACGCACTTTCTCTACAACTCGCCGGCGACGTACATGCTCTCCGCCATCGTGCAGAAGACCACGGGGCAGACGGTGCGGGATTACCTGACGCCGCGGCTGTTCGAGCCGCTGGGCATCGCTCGCCCGACGTGGAGCACGAGTCCGGAGGGGATCAGCGCCGGCGCCTACGGTCTCAACGTTCGTACCGAGGACATCGCCAAGCTCGGCCAGCTCTACCTGCAGCACGGCGTGTGGAACGGGAAGCAGCTGCTGCCCGCGGGATGGGCGGACACGGCGACCGCGCGCCAGACGTCGAACGGGTCGAGCCCGACCAGCGACTGGGACCAGGGGTACGGCTTCCAGTTCTGGCGATCGCGTCACGGCTACCGGGGGGACGGCGCGTTCGGGCAGTACATGCTCGTGTTGCCGGAGCAGGACGCCGTCGTGGCCATCACGAGCGGCGTGCGGGACATGCAGTCGGTGATGACCCTCGTGTGGAACATGCTGCTCCCCGCAATGCAGGCGTCACCGCTCGCGGACGATTCCGCGTCGCTCGGTGCCCTGCACGGCCGGCTGGCGCATCTCAGCGTCCACGCGCCGCGGGGACGGACGACGTCGCCGCTGGCGGCGGCCGTGTCCCGCCGGTGGTACGACATTCCGGAGAACGATCGGGGAGTCCGCGCGGTGTCGCTGGATCTCACGGCGCGCGCGCCGGCGCTGGTGGTGCGCACCGCGTCCGGCGAACAGCGCACGCCGCTGGGGCTCGGCACGTGGCTGCGCAGCGACAGCGGGTATACGAATGGAATCGAGCGCATGCTCGCGGTTCCGACGCCGGCGCCGGTCGCGCTCAGCGGCGCGTGGACCGCGGACACCGTCTTCACCGTCAAACTGGTGGCGCCGGAGACGCCGTTCTACTCGATGCTCGAGTTCCGCTTCAGCGGCGCGAAGGGCGAACGGCTCACGCTAGCGTCGGAGTACAACGTTTCGTTCGGCGGGCCGCAGCCGGTGGTGCTGATGGGTTCTATGGTTTCGCGGGCAGGTCGGCCGTGAGCGCTTTGCCAGGCGCTGCACCGTCGATCACCTGACCGTCCCGTACAACCGGCGTTCCCCTAACGAGCACGTGCTTCATGCCGACGCTTGGGGTAAGCGGCGCACGGTACGTCGCCTTGTCCGCCACTGTTGCCGGATCGAAAACCACGATGTCGGCATCTGCTCCTTCCTGAAGCCGGCCCTTGCGATGTGCCGAGGCGGTGACCGTTTCCAATCGCAGCGCTGGGAGCAGGGACATCTTGCGAATCGCGTCGATCAGCGACAGCGATTTTTCCTCTCGGACATAACGAGCAAGTACTCGCGAGTACGTCCCCGCCTGACGAGGGTGGCTCGATAGGCCGTCGCTGGCGATCATCGTGAGTGGCGATGTGGCTGCCAGGGCGACGATCGAATCCGGATTCATGTGGATGAGGACGTACACCGCCTTCCCCGATGCGTGCAGCGCATCGAACCTCGCCTTCGTCAAACGCTCGCCTGTTTCAGGAATCTCGATCGCATCGTACCCAATCGACCGCCGCTCTCTCCAACCGGGATTGAAAAGTGCCGACGCGACGCTCGTCATCCCCGCGCCGTACGGATACGCTTCGGTGGTGATGTCGAGCCCTCGTGCGCGAGCCCCTTCGATCATCGTCAGGCAGTCGCGCACGAATCGGATGCAGCTGGAGTTGATGTGGACGATGTGAACCGGCGCGCCGGAGACCGCGCTCGCCGCGATCATTTCGCCGACGGCCTCAACGCTGGACCCGGGCTCAAGTGCGCCGACACTCCGGATGTGGACAAACACCGGACGATGCCATTTCGCGGCCTCCTGGAAGATCCGGATGATCTCGAGCCGCGTTGCACCGGGCGTGTATTCCAGTCCCATCCCGACGCCTAACGCGCCGGCGGTGAGGCCCCTGTCGAGGAACGCGAGCTGGCGCGCAATCTGTTCGTCGCTGGCGACGTTGTTCGTGGCTGGCCCCGATGGCGGGTCGTCGATCGATCCCGCTTCTCCCATCACGCTTGTCGCAAGCGTGTCGCCAAAGGCGAGCACGCGCGCCGCTTCCTGGCTCACGGTGGCGCCATAGTTGATCAGCGCTTTCCCCTCACGCACTGCCACAAACGTTGCAAAGTCGGGCACGCCGCTCTCCATCTCGAGCGCTGACGTCACACCATCCAACGCCTTCAACCGATACGCTGCCGGACTCTGGTCGTGCTGATGCAAGTCGATGAATCCGGGGCTGACGACCAATCCCGTTGCATCGATCACCTTTTTGCCCTCGAGCGGCTGCGCCGAAACCCGGACGATGCGATCTCCAACGATCCCGACGCTTCTGACCGCGTCGAGTTTCGTCTCCGGATCGATCACTCGGCCCCCGTTGATGACGAGATCGTATTGCTGCGACCGTGAGCACGCCGCGCCGACCGCACAGACGAGGAGCACAACAAGACGCAGCCGGTTGGTGCCGAGCTGTGAGGCGTTTCGGTCGAATGCCAGCATCATTGATGAATCGCGAAGTGGTTGTCTAAGGAACTTGCACCAGGTCTCGCGCGTGAACTTTGTCGAGTCCAACGCGCCTGGAGAAGGCCGAGCTAGTCCCGGCTTCGCGCTTCGCGACGAGCGTTCGTCAAGCCGAACTCGCTACCGCTGGCGACGGTGGAGCTCATGAACCTCGACACGGCGTTACTAGCGCATGCTCGCCGTTGCGCGTGATGGCGTGAAGACGCGCAACCTCCGTTGGAAGGGCACGGCCATCATCCCCGTGCACATCGCCGAGCATCCGGAGTCGGACATGATGGCCGTGATGCACGTGGACCGCTAGCGGAAGATCCGCACCCCCGCCCGCATGCTGATCAGATTGCCCTTCTCGGAGTCGGAATAGTCGCCGCTGCCATAGTCGTGCGACACGCGCGCGTAGTGCACCGCGCCGTCGACCTGGACCGCCTTCGCGAGCGGCCACAGAACGCCCGCGCCCAATCCGTACATCCAGCCATCGGCGTCCGATGTCCCGCCATAGCTCTCGTCGAACGACGCCATCGCCTTTCCGACTCTCGCCGCGACATACGGTGTGAGGCGGCGCGTCGCTGACATGAATTGAAACCGTGGCTCGAGGTACAGATTGCTCACCACGAAATCGCCGTTTGAGTCTTCGTGGCCGTGATTCGCGCGGTCGTAGCCAAGGCCGAGTTGCCATGCACCGCGCGTAACACCGGCATTGACGTCGAACCCCGCGGCGGCCTTGGTTCCGTCGAAGTCGCCGCCCTTGAGATTCCCATAGTTCAGGGCCACGCCACCAGTGAAGCCGAGGGTCGGCTTTGGAGCGCAGGCCGACAGCGGGTAGATCAACACCGATGCGACAAGTGCTGCCGACAAAGCAAATCGAGGCGCGCGCATGAGCTCTCCTCAGAGAAAAGTGAACGACGAACCCGGCATCCGATCATTGGGATGCAGGCTCGGCCGAACTTTTCTCGTCTGTGACCGTCGCCCGTCTCGCCCGCGGCTCCTGATCGACGAGCGTCTCGCAGCTCTCGATCACCGCCGGGCCGCCCTGCGCGCGGCATCAATTAGCGCGACCGTACCACCACGGCGCCGACGAACCACACGCCGGACTTGGCCCCTCCGGACTGCACGCGAGTCGCCGGCCACGCCTGTTGTAGAGGTTTCCCTCCGGCCAATCCTAGGCTGGCCTTCCGTGCGGCGACGTGATGGCAGCAAGTCAGAGGGCAAACACCGGGCCGCCACGTTGACTATCTGCGTTCCGACATCGGAATCGCCACCTCGGTCATTCGCTGAGTCTGTCCGTTAGGCAACGGGACTTCCCCGTAGACCATGTACGGGGAACTGTCCACGAGGTACCACGTCGCCAGCAGTTGGCGGTCGGAATACCGCCGCTCCTCCACCTTCCAGGACGTGACATCCAACCCTTCGACGCGCACTGAAACCTGCCCAAGGACCGAAAAGATTCGTAGCTCGGCCTTCGTCATGGCAGGACTCCAGAACGGAGCCGTGATGACCGTGCCCGCCTTGAGCCCCACCGCAGTCGGCACGAGATCCGACGCCGAAGCCACGAACCCAGGTCGGTCCAACGTGACGTCGACCTCCTGCACGGCGGTGTCACCCGGCAGGCGCCTGCTCCCGCGCACTCGCGTACCGTCGAGGGTGAGCTTCGTGGAGCTCCCGTTGCTCGACATTGCGGAGTACCCGTACGGCGCCAGCGTCACGGCGTCGTACGTCTGACGCAGCTCCCAGGTGATGGTCCCGCCGTTCGGTCCAGAGCGCGTCCCCTTTGTCACCCAACGCATCACGGGTCGGCCAGCCGAATCGCCCAGGGTCAGCTCGTTCGTCCATTCGGCCGTCGGCGCCGTATCGAGCGACCCGACGTGAACGCGCACGCGTGCTGCGTGCGGGGCGTACACGCGCCCGTTCACTTCGCTCGACCCGACTTCGAGCCTGATGGTGTCTGCACCGGTGACGAGCCCGGCGCCTATGACGGGGCAGGGGACGGCAATCAGAAGGCACAGTGGGATGATCATGGTCCAGGGTCTCCTTGGGGCGCCGGGATGTCGTGACGCGACGCTCTGAAAACACCGTTGCGCCGGCGGGGCCGCCAGCACCGGTCGATCCGTCGTGACGCGTCCACTTGTCGCGCGCCACTCGGCGACGCACGTTAGGCGGCGGGTCGGCATGAGGCTCAGCCCGCCGGTGCTGGCCGGCTCGCACCCTCTGGCCACGCCCTGGGGCGGCGCCCATCTTCGCTGAAGCGAATATGAGGATGTCGTGCTCGCCCAGGTCATGACGGCGCTGATCGACCTGCTGGGAGCGATCCCGCCGGTTCGATATGTCATGGAGCTCGTTGATCCCAGGTGGCGGCCACTGTGGGCTGCACTCTGGCTCGTGGTCATCCCGTCTATTCTCTTTCTTACTGTCCGACGGCTGACGCGCCGCCGCGTTCCGCTGCCGCAACCGGTACGACGGAATGCGGCGCCAGCCAAGTCCGTCGAACATGAACCTGCCGGTCCAGAACTCGAGGAAGAATCCCGCGTGCCAAAACCCGCATCGACTCCGCCACGATCGCCGGTCGAGATGCCACCCTCTGCTCCCCCGCCGGAACGCGGCGTGCGCGTGCCCGTGCCAGTGATTGTAGCCGCCGTGGTTGTCGGTGTCGCGGCGGTCGTGGTCACCTCGCTGTTCCTCCCCGGCAAGCCAGCCGCGCCCGCTCCTGCACCCGTCGACTCTTCAGCCGCCGCCGACACGGGGCTCGACGTCAGGTGGCGAAGCGGGCGAATGGATGGCGTTGACTGCCTCGGAACGTTCGAGGTGAAGCGCGGGAGCAGCGCGAGCGCCCAATTCGTGGCTTTCGTCATGGACACGAGCGGCGCGATCCTGGCCCGCGATACCGCGAGCGTGAAGTCAGCCGTCGTCCCCGGGCTTCTCGTCGATTTTCGGTTTCGCCGTGTCGCCTGCGATCGGATCTACGACTGGCAGCTTCAGGTGACAACGCCGAAAGCGCGCCCCAGGTAATCAGGTCTTCCCCTTGACAGTTTAGTGGAACGCCCTATAGTCTCCACCTAATCGTTTAGTGGAGACCGGTCGATGGCGCGCCAGGAAGTCGACGTCCTGCAGGGAACCCTCGACATGCTCGTGCTGAAAGCGCTCACGTGGGGCCGCATGCACGGGTATTCGATCCTCGCCTGGTTGCGCCAGACGACGGATGGCGAGCTCCGGATCGAGGACGCGGCGCTCTACCCGGCGTTGCACCGCATGGAGGCGCGCGGACTCATCGAGGCGGAGTGGGGACTCTCGGAAAACAATCGGAAAGCGAAGTTCTATCGACTCACGGTGCGGGGGCGTCGCGAGCTGCGCGCCGAGTCGGAGAGCTGGACGCGGTACGTGTCGGTGATCGGCAAGGTGATGTCCGCCACCGAGCAACCCGCGTGAGGCCACGATGAACGACCAATGGCGTGATGAATCGGGCGAACGCGGCGTTCCCGTGTGGCGACGATATCTGCGTTTCCGGGGAAGGGATGTTCGCGCCGATGTGGCCGATGAGCTGGAGTTCCATCTCGAGATGATCGCTGAGCGCCTCATCGAGCAGGGCGTGGCCCCCGACTGCGCTCGCGCCCGGGCTCGCGAGGAGTTCGGCGACTTCGAGCGCGCCCGCGTGCTCTGCGAGGGAATCGGAGCCGAGCAGGCGCGTCGCCACGAGTGGGGTGAGCTGTTCGACTCTCTCGCGAAGGACGTGCGGTTTGCGTTCCGCTCGGTGCGCCGCGCCCCCGGGTTCACAGCCACCATCGTGTTCACGCTGGCCCTCGGCATCGGCGCGAGCACGGCGATCTTCAGCATCGTTCGCGGCGTTCTCCTGCGTCCGCTGCCGTTCGCGGAGCCCGACAAGCTGGTTCGCGTCTGGGAGGTCTCGCCCCGAGGCGACGACCACAACGTCGTATCGATCGGCAATTACATCAGCTGGCGCGAACGGGCGCGATCGTTCTCCGCGATCGGGGCGCACTCGGCGCAGCTCGGTGTGACGCTTGTCGAGGCGGGGGAGCCAACGCGCATCACCACGACCGATCTGACGCCGTCCGTGATGCAGGTTCTCGGCGCGCGAGCCGCGTTAGGTCGCACGTTCGTCCCGGACGACGACAAGGGAGATGGCCGTACGGTCGTGTTGAGCCATGACCTGTGGGTCAGGCGATTCGGTGCTGACCCGGGGATTGTCGGGCGACAGCTCATGATCAACGACGCGTCGTACACGGTCCTCGGCGTCATGCCGGCAAAGTTCGAGTTTCCGTCGGCGGGCGTGGACATCTGGCGCCCCGTCACGGCCGACCACATCGACCCCGAGGAGCGGCGTAGCCACAACTGGTACGTCGTGGGCCGGCTGGCCCCTACGGCGAGTCTCGCGACGGCCAGCGCGGAGATGCGCGCCGTTGCCGGTGCGCTCGCCCGCGAGTACCCCCAATACATGAAGGGATTCGGCACCAACGTGGTGAGCATGGCGGACGACATGGTCGCGAGCGTCCGTCCGCTGCTGTTGATCCTGCTCGCCGGGGCAACGCTGCTCCTCGTGGTTGCGTGTGCGAACATTGCGAACCTGCTCCTCGCGCGTGCCGTTGGCCGCCGGCGGGAGATGGCCGTGCGAGGCGCGTTAGGCGCTGGCCGGGCGCGGCTGGTCCGGCAGCTGTTGACCGAAAGCATCGTGATCGCGTTCATTGGCGGATTTTTGGGCGCCGCGATGGCCGCCCTGCTCACGCGCGCGCTCACGATGCTCGCGCCCGAGGACATCCCGCGGCTCTCCGCCGTCCGGATCGATGGAGCCGTTCTTGGCTACGCGCTCGCGACGACGCTGGCCAGCGGGCTCCTGTTCGGGTTCGCGCCGGCCATTCGACTCCTTCGAAATCGACGTCACGATGGCCAGTCGCTTCACCTTGCCCTGCGTACGGCCGGTGATCGCGGTGGGAGCAGCCGGCAAGCGCGTGTGCGCTCGGTCCTGCTCGTCGGGGAGCTCGCTGTCTCGCTGATCCTGTTGTCGGGTGCCGGGCTGTTGCTTCGGTCCGCGCACCGCCTCGCGCAGATCGATTACGGGTACCGTCCGGCTGGTCTCGTTAGCGCGTCGTTCGATCTGCCGCGTGCTCGCTACGACGGCAACGATCGCCACACCGCGTTCTACGACCAGCTCATTGCCGGCGTGGGCGAGCTGCCCCACGTGGCCGGCGTGGCTGGCACGACCGAAGAGATTGGGAGCGCATCGAGCATGACGTTCTCGTTCGCCATCGAGGGGCGACCGTCACGCAACGCCAGTGGACGTGAAGACGCTCAGCCGCTTCGCGTCGTCGCCGGCGACTACTTCCGCGTGATGGGCATCCCGGTGCGACGTGGACGGCCGTTCACGCCATCCGACCGCGCCGACTCTCCTCCGGTGGCCATTGTGAACGAGTCGCTGGCGCGGCTGCTGTGGCCGGATGTCGATCCTGTGGGCTCCCGCGTGAGCTTCGTGGGGCCGTCCGGACCGTTGCTTCAGGTCGTGGGCGTCGTCGGTGACACGCGAAGCAATGCCGCGGACGCCGCACCGGTGCCGGCGATGTACGTACCGTTTTCGCAGAAGCGCTGGCCCTGGATGACGTGGCTGACGCTCGTCGTGCGAACCGACGCGATGGGCAGTCCCCAGACGTTAGGCAGCGAGCTTCGAGGATTTGTCAGGCAGCTCGACGCGCGCCTCCCTATTCAGGGCGTGTCGGCCGTGCCGGATCTATATCGCGAGAGCGTCGCACGGCGGCGGTTCGCGACGGTGCTCACCGCCGTGTTCGCCGGGCTCGCGCTCATCCTGGGCGTGGTCGGTATGTACGGCGTGGTGTCCTACGGCGTGACGCAGCGCCGTCGCGAGTTCGGCATCCGCCTCGCGCTTGGTGCCCGTGCGTCGCAGGTGACCGGCGTTGTCGTGCGGGAGGCGCTCGCGCTTGCCGCTATCGCGTTGATCGTCGGGATAACGGCGGCGCTAGGCTTGACGCGGTTGCTGTCTGGGCTCCTCTACGAGGTCTCGCCGCGAGATCCCGTCACGTTCGCGGCGGTCGCGTTCGTGGTCGCCACGGTCGCCGTGGCAGCCGCCTGGCTCCCGGCTCGTCGGGCCACTCGGATCGACCCGGCGATGACCATCCGCGATGCGTGACGATGCTGGGCTATCGTGGCTGCCGGTCGCCACGCACGTCCCAGGCGCCTATGCGATCGCATTCCGCGCGCGGGAAGTTGAACTCGACAACATCGCCCACACGCAGGGCGCTGACTCGGGCGTGAGCCGTGTCGATGAGTTGGCCCTCGTCGTCGTGCACACGCGCCGTGAGCGTCCACGGGTTGGGCTCGCCTCTGGTCACCACGAGCTGGCCTTCGCAGCCACCGCCCCGACGCGTTACCCAATCGCGCGCCTGGAAGGCAAACGTGGGTCCGGAGTCAGTGGTAAGGCCGAGATCGTCCGGCGAGGCCTCGCTCGGATCGCTGCTCGCTGAAGCGCGGATTCCTCTTTTTGCCGCCGCAATGCCGGCGTTGGGTCCCACGCGCTGCGCCACACTCCAGGTGACGATGAGCGCAACCAACAGCGAGCCGACCTGGACCCACCGCGGAATTCGCAACCCCGAGAATGCGTGGTGCGACGGTTCTCGCACGAGACGTCCCAGTTCGTCCCGCGCCATCGGGAGGGGCGTCGAGGTGAAGAACTGATCGTCGCTGGCGAGACGGCCTCGCTGGTGCTGACCACGCAGGAACGCGGCACCGGCGACGAGCAGCGCCGTGATGGCGATGACCGCCAGGACGATCACGATCACAACCTGGCGATTCGGTCCGGAAGGGCCGAACCACGCCGAGTCGAATGACGGCAATGCTACGATCGCGCCGCGAGCGAGAGCTTCCGAGCGATAGTGCAAAGTGAGAATTGCGCGAGAAAAACCCGACGCGCGCGTGCGCCTTCCGAGACCATCATAAGACGGTACGCCGCGCCCGCGAAAGGTGCTGAAGGACCGCATTGGTTCCGAAGCAACGTGAGGAAAACCTCATCCTCATCCCCAGGCGCTCCCCCTCAGGAAATCGACGCGTCATGCCCACGGCCTGTCACGCCAATTTTCGACTTCCCACAAACTGCCCACGGCCTGGAAACCGGTCTGGGCGCGTCGCCGTGTCGCCGCGTATAATACCGCTGTAGTCGATCGCTTCGACGATCGAACGGCCTCGCCCTCGAGCAACGCGTCCCTCGCCCGGCCGCATGTATACGACCTGCCTGTTCTGCAACGAGTCGCTCGGCACGAACGACGTGATCGAGCTGTTTCCCGTCGGGCGACGGTTAGCGTTCGATCCCGAGAAGGGAAGGCTGTGGGTCATCTGCGGCAACTGCACGCGCTGGAACCTCTCGCCGATCGAGGAGCGATGGGAGGCGATCGACGATTGCGAACGTCGTTTTCGCGCCACCCACCTTCGATTTTCCACCGACAACATTGGGTTGGCGCAGTTGCGCGAGGGGCTGGACCTCGTTCGCATCGGAAAGGCGTTGCGTCCCGAGGTCGCCGCCTGGCGGTACGGTGATGTGATCCAGCGGCGCGGGTCGGGGCGACTGATCGGGGTTGTCACCGGTCTGGCCAAGCGCGGCGTTCGCGCCACGAGCGACGCGATCGGGCGCATCACCCGCGACGACACGCCGAGCATCTTTGCGGACGAGCCGCTCACGCGGCTGCGTCTGTACCGTCACCGCGATCGGGTGCTCGAGGTGCTCACTGACGAGCAGGGAAATCGCTCGATCATTCGCTGGGGACACCTCGACGCGGCGGAGCTGATTCGTCCCGACCCCCACGAGCCGTGGCGTCTCATCGTCAAGCACGATCACGGCCTAACGACAGTCCGTGGCGACGACGGACTGCGCACGGCGGCGAAGATCCTTGCAGCGCTCAATGCCGCCGGCGCGCTCCCTGACGATGTTCGCCGCGCGACGGCCAAGATCGAGGATGCGGAAGACGAAGAGGGCTACTTCTCCCGCATCGTCGCGCTCGCGATGCGAACAGGCTGGGGCCGATTCCCCGACGCCCCGATGAGCTCCGAAGCGGTTCCGGTTTCCTCCTCCGCGGCGGAGCGCCTCGCGCTGCACATCGCGAATCGGTCGTTCTGGGGGCGCGGCTCCATAACGAGTGAGCCAAGCACGCTCATGCTGCGTCTCCCTCTCGTCGATCGCCTCGCGCTCGAGATGGCCGCCAACGAGGATACCGAGCGCCGCGCGCTCGCCGGTGAGCTGGTGGAGCTCGAGCGCGCGTGGAAGGAGGCCGAAGAGATCGCGGCCATCGCCGACGGGATGTTCGGCGGGACAGAGCTCGAGGAGTTTCGCCAGGAACACGCTGCTCGCCAGCTCGCTCGTGCGAGCCGCCCGGGCGGCTGAGGAGTGGGCCTCCCGCTGGCGTCCGAGCATGCGTTAGCTCACCGCGCTCTCGTGATGCAACAGACCGGGCTTCGTGTGGCATCAGTGCCACGGCCCGGGTTCCCAAGCAGCGTAAAGCACGGCAGTATGCGGCTTAGTCGCGGCCGAGCCTGGCATGAGAGGTGCCCCCTGCCATGCCGACTCACGACCCGGTAATGGGGAATCGATGCACGAACCAACGCGCCGTTCGCCGCTGATACCGCTGGCCCGTGTCGCCACGCTGGTCGCCATCGGCGACCTCGTGACCAAGCAGATCGCCGTGGTCTGGATCGGCACGCTCCAGCCACGAGCCTCGAGTCTCATCAGGTTCGGCGTGGTACACAACGACAAGGGCGCGTTCGGCCTCACCGTCGGCAACTACACGTGGGAGCTGAGCCTCGCGCTCACGCTCGCTGCGATCGCGTTGATCATTCCGGTAGCGAAGGACCTGGCGCGTATCGACGACCGCGCGCCCACAGCCCTTGGCCTCATCGCGGGCGGCGCGATCGGGAATCTCGTGAGCCTGCTCGTGAGCCGTGCCGGAGTCGTCGACTTCATCGCAATCCAGGGCGCCAATGGCGTCGGGATCGTGCTCAACGCGGCGGATGTAGCGGCCTACGCGGGCGTCGTGATGCTGGCCCGCACTGCCGCCAAGGTCATTGCCGCGATTCGACGAAACCGCGAGACCGCCGTCGTCGAGATCGGCAAACAGAGGGACACCGCCCTCACTCGCCTCGCCGACGTCGAAGTTCAACGCATCGTCGCGCATGAGGGACTCGGTGCGACGGTGCCCACGACCGGCACGGCGCGCGCACCGCAGCCGGCGACCGATCGTGACGTCAGCCTGCGAATCATCCACGCCGACCGTGCGCCGGACCGCCGCGCGAGAGGACTGGCCGCCCGACTTCGGGACCGCGACGGTGGCGCGCGGACCCCGACCGCGTCGCAGTACCTCCGCCCGATGTCGCACGTATCGGAGAACCGAAACGGGCGATAGCCTGACCGCAAGTCGGAGGAGCACGGCGGCTTCAATTTGAGCCGCCTCGTGGTGATATTGGCCCCTCATGGCCGCCAAGCCCACGACCGTGCTCGACTCGCGCGCGCTCGCGCGCACCCTCCGTCGCATGGCCGACGAGATCGTCGAGCTGTTTGACGGAGTCGACAATCTGATCTTCGTGGGAATTCAGCGGCGAGGTGTGCAGCTCAGCGACCGCCTCGCCGACATTCTCGATGAGCGCGAACAGGTCAGGGTTCCGCGCGGCTCGCTCGACATCACGCTCTACCGCGACGACCTGCAGACCGTCGGCCCACGACCCGTCGTTGGGCCGACGAAGCTGCCGTGGGATCTGAACGGCAAACGCGTGCTGATCGTGGACGACGTGCTCCACACGGGTCGAACGGTGCGGGCAGCACTCGACGAGCTGGCGGATTTCGGGCGCCCGTCGCGGATCGCGCTCGCGGTGCTCGTCGATCGAGGCGGCCGTGAGCTACCGATCCACGCGGACATTGTCGGGAAGCGCGTCGACGTTGCGCCGAGCGATCGCGTCGACGTCCTTGTGTCCGAGCTCGACGGATCCGACAGCGTCGTCCTCGTCAGGCGGGAGGATGCGGCGTGACGACTCCGCTCGGGAAGGACCTGTTGGGGCTCGAGCCACTGACACCCGAGCAGATTCGACTGATTCTCGACACCGCCGAGCCGTTCAAGGAGATCAGCGAGCGGGCCATCAAGAAGGTGCCGGCGCTCCGTGGGTCGACGATCGTGAATCTGTTCTTCGAGGCCTCCACGCGGACGCGTGTCTCGTTCGAGTTTGCTGAGAAGCGCCTGTCCGCCGACACGGTGAACGTCGCGGCGTCGGGCTCGAGTGTCTCCAAGGGCGAAACCCTCGTGGACACGGCGCGCAATCTCGAGGCGATGCGCATCGACATGGTCGTGATCCGTCATTCCGCCTCGGGCGCCGCACAGTTTCTGGCGGAGCGGATCGAGTCGAACGTGATCAACGCCGGCGACGGAACCCACGAGCACCCCACGCAGGGGCTGCTCGATCTCCTCACGCTGCGCGACCGATTCGGCTCGCTCGAGGGCCGGCGCATCTGCATCTGCGGCGACGTGCTTCACTCGCGCGTCGCGCGCTCGAATATCTGGGGACTCAAGAAGATGGGTGCCATCGTTGGAGTGTGCGGGCCGCGCTCGCTCCTGCCGAACGCGATCGCCGACCTCGGGGTCGAGGTGTTCGACCGCATCGAGGCGGCCATCGAATGGGCCGAGGCGTTGAACATCCTGCGCCTCCAGCTGGAGCGCATGCAGGCGGGGTACATCCCGTCGCTGCGCGAATACAATCGCGTCTTCGGCGTGACGCGCGAGCGACTGGAGCGCGCGCCTCGCGATGTGCTCATCCTTCACCCCGGCCCCATGAATCGCGGCGTCGAGATCGATTCCGACGTAGCCGATGGTCCTCACAGCGTTATTCTCGATCAGGTGACGAACGGCGTGGCGGTTCGCATGGCGGTGCTCTATCTGCTCGCCGGTGGAGCGCCGGAGCTGGCTGATGCCGCGAAGGGAGGAAGCGACCGGTGACCAGTCGGGAATCGGCGGGAGCCCGCGATCAGCGGGCAGATGGGAATCGGGAATCGAGTGGGAACCGGGAACGGGGAACTGGGAACAGGGGCTCCGGCGTTAGGCAGGTGGTACTACGCGGTGGACGAGTCCTGGATCCATCGCAGAATCTCGACGGCGTTGGCGATCTCGTGCTGACCGACGGGACGGTCGAGTCCTTCGAGACCGCGGCCGGTGCGTCGTACGGCGATGACTACGAGGTCATCGACTGCTCGGGGCTCGTCGTTTCGCCCGGATTCATCGACGTCCATTGCCATCTGCGCGAGCCGGGCCGCGAGGACGTCGAAACTATTGCCACCGGCGCGAGAGCGGCGGCAGTCGGCGGGTTCACCGCGGTATGCGCCATGCCCAACACCCAGCCGGTTACCGACAATCAGGCGGCCGTCGGGTTCGTGCTGCGCCAGGGACAGACCGCGAACGCCGCCCGCGTGCACCCCATCGGGGCCATCTCGTTAGGCCAGGAGGGAAAGTCGCTGGCGGAGTTCGGCGAGATGGTGGGTGCCGGAGCGGTCGCCGTGAGCGACGATGGTCGTCCTGTCGCGAGCGCCCACCTCATGCGCACGGCGCTCGAGTACGCACGCACGTTCGGCATCCCCGTCGCGGACCATTGCGAGGAGCCCACGCTCGCTGCCGGCGGAGCGATGAACGAAGGCATCGTGAGCGCACGGCTCGGACTCAAAGGCATCCCGTCCGAAGCCGAGGAGATCATGGTGATTCGCGACATCCTGCTCGCGCGTCGGACTGGTGGCCACATTCACCTCTGCCACATGAGCACCAAGGGATCGGTGGAGCTCATCCGCTGGGGGAAGGAACGCGGCATTCGCGTCACGGCTGAGGCGTGTCCTCATCACCTCTCGCTTACTGAGGACGCAGTCGGCGCCTACAACACGAACGCGAAGATGAACCCGCCACTGCGCACGGCGGAGGACGTCGAGGCCGTCCGCGAAGCCGTCCGCGATGGCACGATTGACCTCGTCGCGACGGATCACGCGCCGCACCACTACGACGAGAAAGAGCGCGAGTTCGCCGACGCGCCCAATGGCATCGTCGGCCTCGAAACCGCGCTGGCAGTGGTCAACACATGGCTCGTGAAGCCGGGGCTCATCGACCTCGCCACCCTGGTCGACCGGATGTCAGTTTCCCCCGCCCGGACGTTCAACCTGCCCGGCGGGTCGTTGGGCCGCGGACAGGTGGCGGATGTCACGGTTTTCGACGCCACGCGGGAATGGAAGGTCGACCCGGCAAAGTTCGTCTCGAAGGGCCGGAACAGCCCATATGGGGGCCACACCCTACATGGGCGTGTGATGTGTACCATTGTGGGCGGCAAAATCGTCCATCGGGCGACGGGGTAGCGGGTAGTGTACGGGTCGCTGCCGGTGCGTCGGGAGATCGTTCAGGTCTGCAGGCGCCTGTACGACCGTGGCTTGATCGCGGGGCCCGACGGTAATGTCTCGGTGAGGCTCCCGGGCGACCGCGTGCTCGTGACCCCGGCAGGGATGTCGAAGGTGGACGTGACGGAAGAGGATCTCGTCGAGCTCTCGCTCGACGGTCAGCACCGTCGCGGAGCTCGGCGTGCGTCGTCAGAAGTGGCGGTGCACCTGCGCGTCTACCAGCGGCGGCCCGATGTGCAGGCAGTCGTGCACGCGCACCCGCCGACCGCGACCGGTTTCGCGGTTGCGGGCGAGTCCTTCTCGGCGTGCGTGCTGCCGGAGATCATTTATCAGGTGGGCTGGGTGCCGTTGGTCCCATACGCGACGCCCGGTACAATGGCATTGGCCGATGCGTTCGAGCCGTTCCTGGCTCGACACGATGCGTTCTTGATGGCGAACCACGGGGCGACGACGGTTGGACCGTCGCTGCTCCTCGCGCACCAGCGAATGGAGAGTCTCGAGCACACGGCGAAGATCTTGTTGACCGCTCGGCTGCTTGGCCGGGTACAGACGTTAGGGCCGGAGGACGTGCGAGCGCTCGAGACGGCGCGAGCGAAGGCGTTTCCCGGCGAGATCTATCCAGGCTGCCCCGCGCCGGGCGGCCGCCAGGAGTGAAGCATGAGCGAAAGCACGAACTGGATGGACGCGCTGAACGCGCTGATGGAAGAGCGCAATCGATACGAGCAGTGGCTCGCTCAGCTCGACGCGCGCAAGGGCAATACACCGACCCACGTGTTCGCTCGCGTGCGCGCTGACTACGATGCGCGATTGACGAAGGTCCTCGACCAGCTCGCGGGTCGTGCGACGGAGCTCCAGACGACGGCGAGCACTCTCGCCGAGAAGGTCGCCGCGTTGTACGCGGACGAGACGACGCTTCGCGACGAACGAGCCGAAGCCGAGCTTCGTGCCATGGTTGGTGAGTTCAGCCTCGATCACGCCCGCGATGCCATGCAGCGCTGCGACGAAGCCATCTCGTCGCTTGGCGCCGAGCGTGCGCAGGTCGGTGCGGAGCTCGGACGCGTTCAGGAGATTCTTGCCGTCGCCGTTCGGCCGCCGACGCCTCCCGCAGGGGAGGAGCCGGTCATTCCGATCGAGGCGCTGGCTCCTGCCAGCGTCGCAGTGCCGCCCGCTCCAGGGCCCCAATCGGCACCGCCGGCGCCACGGCCTTCGGCGCCTCCGCCGCCCGCGCCGGTCCGGCCGATGCCGTCCTCCGGTTTCGATGAGCTGGCGTTTCTGCAGTCCGTCGTCGAACGGCCCGCGCCAACCGTGCCGGCAGACGTGATGCACGCCGCGCCAACGCCGCGCGTGGAGAATCGGCAGGAGATTCGTCCCGAGCCGGCGCCCGTGCGCGCCGCGAGGATCGAGCCCATCGATGTGGAGGTACCGGCCGGCGTGAACGGCGCCGCGCCGCGCCGCAACGTCGCGCCTACTCCGGTGTTGACGTCCGCGCCTCGCGTGGAGAAGGAAGTACCGCAGCCCGATTCGTCGCTCACGCCTGGAAGCATTCCAGCGTTCCTCAAGGATGTGCCGACCGAGCAGATCAAGACGCTCAAGTGTCAGGAGTGCGGCACGATGAACTACCCCACCGAGTGGTACTGTGAGCGCTGTGGGGGCGAGCTGGCGGCGATGTGACGCCTGACGAGGAGATGCTCAAAGGGCCCGGACAGAGTCCGGGCCCTTTGTTCGTCTGTGACCAGCGAGGCCGGGTTAGGCCTTGGCGCTCGCCAGCCGGCTCTTGTGGCGCGCCGCAGCGTTCGCGTGAATGAGGCCCTTTCGTGCGGCGCGGTCGAGCAGGCTCACCGCCGTGAGGCGCTCTTCGGCCGTGGCGCTCGGCGTCTTTGCTTTCTTGAGGGCCGTGCGGAGCGCGGACCGCTGCGCGCGATTGCGCGCGGTGGCTGCGCGAGTCTTTCGCATGTTCTTCTTCGCGGACGCGATATTCGGCACGTCGTATCTCCAGAATTCCTGAATCGGGGTTCGTAATAGAGCCACGAACCTTACCAGCGCCGTCGCCCGATGTCAAGGCAGCGCAGCTAGTTGGCTGAGATGCAGGAGTCGAGCGGGCGATGCATAACGCGGATCGAACCACGAGCCTCGAATTGGCAAAATCACATTCGGTCGGTCGAAATATTTTGCTTTGACTCAGGCGTGCGGTGCCGCTAGTTTTTCGCCGTGCCGTCCGTCGTAGCGAGCCCATGGACATCGACACGCTAGTCGAGCCAGCCCTAACGGGTCAGCTCGATTTCGACGCCCCCGTCGAGCCACGCCGGCTCGAGGCGGTGTCCGATGTCGCGACGCCGTTCGTGATCGAGCTGTCGCAGTTCAGCGGTCCGCTCGATCTCCTGCTGTCGCTCATTCGCGACGAACAGGTCGATATCTACGACATCCCGATCGCGCGCATCGCCGAGCAGTTCCTCGCGCACATTCAATTCATGCAGCTCGACCAGGCGGCCGACTATCTCGAAATGGCCGCTCGGCTGCTCCGCATCAAGGCGCAGATGCTGCTCCCTCGCAACGAGCTCGACGATGCGTGGGAAGACCCGCGCGCGGAGCTCGTGCGGCGACTGCTGGAATACCAACAGATGCGCGAGGTGGTGGACGTCCTCGAGCGCCTTGGAGAGGACCGTCGCGGCCGGTTCGCGCGTGCATACGTGCCGCAGCAGATCGCCCCGCCGACGGCGCCTCTCGCGCTGTCACTGTCCGAGCTGCTTGCCGCGATCGATCGCGTGCTCCGCGTGGCGCGAGATCCAGTCATGCATGATGTCGTCGCGCGTCCTCTCGATGTCGATGGTGCGATCGCGACTGTGCGTGCCGTCCTCGCCCTGCGCGCGACCGCGCGGTGGCGCGACGTGTGCCCGCCGACCTCTCAGCCGTGGCAGGTGCTCTCCGCGCTGCTCGCGCTGCTCGAGCTCGCGCGCCGCGGTGAGCTCCGGCTCGCGCAGCTCGCACCCTTCGCCTCCGTCTTGATCAGTCGTGAATTCTCTAGCCAGGCTGCTTGAAGCCGCGCTCTTCGCGAGCGCACGCCCCATCCCGCTCGACGAACTTGCCGCTCTCGACTCCGATGCGTCGCCAGCCGCGGTGCAATCGGCGCTCGATGAGCTTCGCGAGACCTACGACACGGCGGGACACGGCGTGGAGCTCGTGGAGGTGGGTGGCGGCTGGCAGATCCTAACGAGAGCCGAATACACCGAGGCCATCGAGCGCGCGCAGCTCGCCGCGCGTCCGCACCGACTGTCCGGCGCATCGCTCGAAACGCTGGCGATCATTGCGTACCGCCAGCCGATCGGTCGGGCCGAGATCGAGGAGATTCGCGGCGTCGCCGTCGGAAGTGTCCTCAAGTCGCTGCTGGAGCGTGGCCTGATCGATGTCGTCGGTCGGGCGGAGGGAATTGGCCGTCCGCTGCTGTATGGCACGACGCCGATCTTCCTCGAGCAGTTCGCGCTCCGACACCTCGAGGAGCTGCCAAGAGGCGACGAGCTGGCGATCGCGCTCCGCACGACGACTCCCGCCGAACCGGCATCCGAGGCCGCGCCGACGACGTGACCGGCGAGCCGATGCGAATTCACCGCGCGCTCGCTCGCGCGGGCGTCGCGTCGCGGCGAAAGGCCGAGGAGCTCGTCGCAGCCGGTCGTGTGCAGGTGAACGGTGTCGTCGCGCGCACCGGCCAATCCGTGAATCCAACTGTGGATCGCATCACGGTGGATGGGCGCGAGCTTGATCGGCCGGCGAGGTCGTTCGAGTGGATCGTGCTGAACAAGCCGGCGGGCGTCGTGACGACGAAGTCTGACCCGGAAGGCCGCCGCACCGTGTTCGATCTCCTTCCCGACATCCCTGGCCTCACGTACGTCGGTCGGCTGGACTACCTCACGGAAGGGGTGTTGTTGCTCACGACGGATGGGGAGGCGGCGCACATCCTGACTCACCCGAGCTCGGAGGTCGAGCGGACGTACGTCGCGACCGTCCGCGGCGATGTTCGCGCTGCGGTAGTTGCCGCGCGGCGAGGTGTCGAACTCGAGGACGGTCTCGTCCTGCCACGAGCGGTCAATGCGCGGCCGATGGGGCACCGGACCACGGAGCTCGAGATCACCATTGCCGAAGGCCGCAACCGCGAAGTTCGACGCTTCTGCGAAGCGCTCGGAGTGGAGGTCGAGCGGCTCGTGCGCGTGCGCTTCGGGCCTGTCGTGCTCGATCGTCTCGAATCGGGGGCGACGAGACCGCTCTCGGGGCGCGAGCGCCAGGAGCTGGAGCTTCTCCTTGGTCGGCCGATCGCTCCGAACGCGGCGGTGGCGCGTCGAAAAGGCGCTGCGCGTCCTCATGGGGAGCGCCCGCGGCGTGACGCATCGCACGGACGAAGACCAAGGAAGCCGCGTTAAACACTGGTGACGTGACCGGCGGAGCCGAATCGCTGGTTTCGTGTATACTCTGCAGACCGGACTGAGAGGCGACTGGCGGTATTCTCGGTGCGGTCCCGAACTTGAAACGGCGAGCTCGAGCAGCGAACGGGCGCTGCGTCGAGCCCATTACCCTCGGAGCGAACGGTGGCAACACAGGTCTCCTCGCAGGCAGACATGGCGCTGGTGCAGGGCGTGCTACGTCAGGTCGGGCGTCGCGTCGTCGGGCAGGAGTACATGGTCGAGCGACTGCTCATCAGCATACTGACCGGCGGCCACGTGCTGCTCGAGGGCGTACCGGGCCTCGCGAAGACCCTCACGGTGCGGACGCTGGCCGAGACGATCGACACGACGTTCCAGCGGATCCAGTTCACACCCGATCTGCTCCCCGCCGACGTGTTAGGCACCCAGGTCTTCGACCAGTCGACGGGACAGTTTTCAGTGAAGAAGGGACCGATCTTCGCCAACATCATTCTCGCGGACGAGATCAACCGCGCGCCGGCGAAGGTTCAGGCCGCACTCCTCGAGGCGATGCAGGAGAAGCAGGTCACGCTCGGCGGTCAGACGTTCAAGCTCGAGGAGCCGTTCCTCGTGCTCGCAACGCAGAACCCGATCGAGCAGGAAGGCACGTACCCGCTTCCCGAGGCGCAGGTCGACCGGTTCATGCTCAAGCTCCGCGTCGGGTATCCGTCGCGAGATGAAGAGAAGGAGATCATGCGGCGCATGGCGGGCGGCGACCCGATTTCCGTGCAGCACGTTGCGTCTCCAGTCACGATCATGGAGGCGCGTCACCGGATTGCCGAGCTGTACATGGACGAGCGCATCGTGGACTACATCGTCGAGATCGTCCACGCGACACGTTCCCCGACTGAGTCGGGGATGAAAGACCTCGCCCCGCTGATCGAGTTCGGCGCCAGCCCGCGCGCGACGATCGCGCTCGCGCAAGCCTCGCGCGCACACGCGTTCCTGCGCGGTCGCACGTTCGTGACGCCGGAAGACGTGAAGTCGATCGCGCCTGACGTGCTCCGCCATCGCGTCCTGACGACGTACGAGGCCGAGGCGGAGGAGGTCACGAGCGACACGATTGTCGCGAAGATTTTGTCGACGATCGAAAGCCCATGAGTCGGGAATCGGGAATGGGGAATCGGGACAACGGGAACCGGGAACAGGGAACCGGGAACCGATCTTCCCAGGTGGCATTCGAGACTCCGGCGCGCGCGCGCCATGCCCTTCGCACGCCGCCGACCCCGCCAGCAATCGGTTCCCGGTTCCCTGTTCCCGGTTCCCGCCGTCCCGTCGAGCCCGACGCCGCTCGACAACGCATCACGCTAGGCGTCCCACCCGAGATCCTCCGCCAGGTCAAGCTCATCGAGCTCCGCACTCGCGGGCTCGTGAACTCGCTCTTCAGCGGCGAATACCGATCGGTGTTCAAGGGGCAGGGAATGGAGTTCGCCGAGGTGCGCGAGTACATGCCCGGGGATGAGGTGCGGTCCATCGACTGGAACGTGACGGCGCGAATGCGTCGGCCGTTCGTCAAGCGCTACATCGAGGAGCGCGAGCTCACCGTGATGCTCGCGGTGGATCTCTCGGGGTCCGAGCGGTTTGGTACCGTTAGGCGCTTCAAGAGCGAGCTGGCCACCGAGCTGGGGGCCGTGCTGGCGATGTCCGCCGTCCGAAACAACGACCGCGTCGGCATCATGCTCTTCACCGATCGCGTCGAGCACGTCGTCCCGCCCGCCAAGGGCCGTCGTCACGTACTGCGCGTCATCCGCGATCTGCTCGTGCACGAGCCCGTGGGACGCGGGACCGACATTGCCGGCGCGCTCGAGTACCTGCGCGGGATGCTGCGACAGAAGGCCATCATCTTTCTCGTCTCCGACTTCTTCAGTGAGCAGCTCGAGCGACCGCTGAAGTACGCCGCTCAACGGCACGACGTCGTCGCCGTGACCATCGAGGACCCCAGCGAGGAGTCGCTTCCCGACATTGGGCTGGCGCGACTCGTCGATCCCGAGACGGGTGCGACGATCGATGTGGACACGAGCGATCGACGGGTTCGCGAAGGGTACGCGCGCATGGTGAACGAACAGCGAGAGGCTCGGCGCCATCTCCTGCGCCGCCTCGCGATCGACGAGATCGTGATGCGCACCGACGGCGGATACGTGGAGCCGCTCATGCGTTTCTTCCGGTCTCGTGAAACGCGGACGCGACGGAAATGATGTTCGCCCTCGTACCGTTCGTGATCGCGCTGCAGCAACGGCCGGCGCCATCGACGCCGGCGCCGCCGATCCCGCCGGCGACCGTGCAGATGGGCTACGCCATCGAGCCGGACACGGTGACGGTCGGTGACCCGTTCCGCCTAACGGTTCGCGTCCACGCGCCGAAGGGCGCGTCCGTCGAGTTCCCCGCGGGGCCCGATTCGGGCGCCGCCGTCGAGGCGCTCGATCCACGACAGGAGCGACAGGGACCCGACACCACGGCCCTGGACGTCACGGCGACGTGGCGCATCGCGGCATGGGATACGGGCAACCTGCCGCTGCGGTTCGGCGACATCGTGGTGAAGCTCGACAGTCGGGAGCGGCGCATTCCGCTGAGCGCACTGACGATTCACGTGAAAAGCGTGCTCCCGGCCGACACGGCCCAGCGCGTTCCGAAGCCGCAGCGCGCGCTCTTCGAGTTCGGACGACCGTGGTGGTATTGGCTGCTCGCTGCACTCGCGGCAATCGGGCTCATTGGGCTTTTCTGGTGGTGGTGGCACCGCCGTCGGAAGCGCGGGCAAGGTGAGGTAGACGATCCGTTCGCTGATGCGGAGGGCGAGTTCGAGCGCGTTGAGCGTCTCGGTCTCGTGGAAGCGGGCGAGCGTGGTCGCTACGTGGCGCTGATGGTTGAGATCCTGAGAACGTATCTCTCGCGAAGCATCCCCGACGCGCATCCGTCGCTCACGACCAACGAGTTGTTGATCACCGTGCGAGACAACCGGCTGGTGCCGGTGAACCGTTTGGCGCTGGTGCTCGCGGACGCGGACCTCGTGAAGTTTGCGCGCCGCGCGACGACGGCCGAACGGGCGCGCGAGCTCGGCACCGAGGCACGAGGCATCGTGGCCGCCGTGCACGCCGCCGAGTTGAAGGCGGCCGAGGAGGCCAGGCTTGCGGCCGAGTCGATGCCGAAGGAGCGGGCGGCGTGAGACCGGCGCTCGATCACCCACTGCTGCTCGCCTTCGCGGTCCTGCTCCCGATCGCCGCCATCGCACTCATCATCGGCGGCTATCGTCGACGTCGCACGCGGCTCGCGCGTCTCGGCACGCCCGCGATGATCAACCGCCTCGTGCCGCCTAACGCCGCGGTCCCGCCGGGCTGGCGTGCCGCCCGGATCGCGCTCGCGGCTGCTCTCGCCGGCATCGCGATCGCCGGTCCGCGGTGGGGCATCGAGCGCACGGTGGTGCGGGGCGAAGGCGTGGACATCGTGCTGGCGGTCGATGCCTCACTTTCGATGATGGCCACCGACGAGCGCCCAAACCGCCTGGAGAAAGTGAAGCAGGAGATCCGCCGTCTTCGTGCGGCGTCGCCAAGCGATCGCTTCGCGCTTCTGGCCTTCGCCGGGCGAAGCTACATCCTCACGCCACTCACCGTCGACGACGCCGCGCTCGATCTCTTCCTCGACAACCTCGACCCGTCCGTGGTGGGCCAGGCCGGCAGTTCCCTCGCCCGCGCGATTCGCCAGGGTACCGACCTCCTCGTCGCGACCAAAGGCGGCAGCGACCGGGCGGTCGTGATCTTCAGCGATGGCGAAGCGTTCGAGCCACCCGAAGACGTCGTGGAAGCCTCCAAAGCGGCCGGCGAAGCCGGAGTGAGCGTGGTCACGGTCGGTTTTGGTACCGCAACGGGCGCGACCATTCCCATTCGCGAGGGAAACGCGGTCGTCGAAAAGCGTGATCCCGAAGGCAACATCGTGGTCACGAAGTATCATCCGGAAATGCTGCGCGCGGCCGCGGAAGCGGCGAACGGCACGTTCATCGACGCCGGCGAAAGCGACAAGGCGGCGAAAGTGAGGCGCGCGCTCGTGCAACTGCGTGGTGTCCAACGGGCGGTCGAGGCAGGCCGTACCCAAACACCACGCTTTCAACTCTTCCTGATTCCCGCCGTGCTCTTACTCCTGCTCGACACGGGTCTCGGAGAGCGTCGCGGACGACGACGGCGCTCGGCAGCGGCTGCCGCTACTGCCGCGAGCGTCCTGCTCGCCGGCGCGATGTCGCTCGCGCCGATCCGGGCCGTCCGTGCCGATGATGTCCGCGACGCTGCTCGTGAGTACGCGGCAAAACGATACATGCGCGCTGCGGCGCTGTACCGTCGTGCCCTCGAGCGCGGCGACAAGCGACCCGAGGTTCTCTACAACCTCGGTACGTCGCTGCTGGCGGCGGACTCACTCGCGTCGGCGATCGAGGTGCTCGAACGCGCCGCAAAGGCCACCGATCCGGAAGTGAAGTTTCGCTCGATGTTCAACCTCGGTCTGGCGCACCTCAAGCGTGGCCTGGCTGCAAAGGGTGACTCGGCAACGCCCTCGCTCGACGCGGCGCTCGAGACATACAAGCGGGCGCTGCTCATGCGCTCCAGTGACGGCGATGCGAAGTGGAACTACGAGCTCGCGCTCCGAAAGAAGCAACAGCAGAGCGGTGGCGGTGGCGGCGGCGGAGGAGGCGGTGGTGGCGGAGGTGGCAGCCAGAACCAACCGAGTCCTCCGCGTCAACCGCAATCCGACAAGCCAAGCGGCGGCTTGGGCAACCAGCAGGCGGAGCAACTGCTGAACAGCGCCGAGCGCGAGGAGCGGAACGTCCAGGCGCGAAAACAGCAACAGAATCGTCCACAACCACCACCGGGCGGTAAGGACTGGTGATCGCGTCGATTGCAGGCATCGCACTGCAGATCATCGTCACCGTTGCGGCGCCGGACACGATCACCGTCCGGCAGCCTGCGACGCTGACGGTGCGAGCAGTCGTGCGTGGTCCGGTCGCGCCAACGATTCACCCACCGCGTTTCGCGCCGCTGAATGGGTTTCGCGTTGAGGAGTCCACGCGGGTAGACGGCGGATCGATCTCGCAGGCGATCGTTGAACATCGCTACCTCGTGGTCGCGGAGCGGGCCGGGGTCGTCGTGCTGCCGCCGATCGAGGCGAACGTCGGACCCATGATGGGGCGGTCCGCGCCGATACGCCTAACGATCATCAATGCCCCGCCGATTCAGGTACCGGCAGTCGTCTCCCGATCCCGGCTGGATCCCGAGGCCGGCGTCAATTTCCACGCGCTGGTCACCCCGGACACGGTCTACGTCGGCGAACAGGCGACCTACCAGGTCGGCGTGTTTCTGAACGACGATGTCCGCTATCGTCTGCGTCGAAACCCGGAGTTCATTCCGCCCGAGCTGCGGTCGATGCTGGCGTACGATCTCTCGGCGCCGAGGTCATTCGTCTCGAAGCGCGTCATCGATGGCAAGCACTACGAGGTGCACGTCTTCCAACGGGCACTCTTTCCGCTCACGGCCGGACGGTACGAGATACCGGCGGCACGGCTCAACTACTCGCTGCCGCTCAGCGCGAGCTTCTTCAGCCGCGAAGAGAGCCATCAGCTCAAGTCCGAAACGGTGCCCCTTGTCGTGATCGATCCACCGGCGGCCGGACGTCCGACGGATTTCAGCGGCGCGGTTGGACGGCTGTCGCTCGAGGCCCACGTCGATAGTGGCACGGCGAAGGTAGGAGATCCGCTCGTTCTCACTGTGCGCGTGACTGGCGACGGGAACGTCAGCTTTTTCCCGCGGCCCGACGTGCGCGTCCCGTGGGGCCAGCTCGTACGTGCCGAGGAACGTGTGCAGCTCGACTCCAGCGCGACCGTCGTTCGGGGCGCGAAGGAGTTCGACTGGGTCATCACACCGGCACGAAGCGGCGACGTCGAGGTTCCACAGATTCGATATCCGTTCTTCAATCCGTACACCGAGCAATACGAGCTGGCGGTGACGACGCCGCAGCACGTTTCGGTCGCGCCCGGAACACTCGTCGCCGTTGATTCGGCTGACTCGGCTCGACCGGTGCTGTCCCTGCGCCGCGTTATGCTCACCGACGCTGACGCGCCGCTCTCGGGCACGCGCGGGTTCTGGCTCACGATGCTCGTGGCACCAGTTCCGGCGGCGCTGGCGCTTGCCGTGCGCCGGCCTCGCACTCGGCGCGTGCCAACCGCCGCGGCCCGATTGCGCAAGCTCGGACGCCATCACCACGCGGCCACGCCTGGCGACGCGAGTGTGCTGCGACGGACGTACGCCGCGGCGCTCGCCGAGCGCATAGGGGTTGCGGCCGCGGAGTTGGCAGACCGTCGCGCGCTCGTGCGCGCACTCCGGCGAAACGGAGTCACCGCCGAGGCCGCGCGAGCAGCGGACGAGCTGCTCGGCGAGCTCGACTCCGCCGTGTACTCCGGTGCGGCAACGAGCATGGAAGATGGAGCGAGGCGCGCCATTCAGGTCCTCCGTCGCGTTGACGAGGAAGCGAGGCCGCGCATCCTCTATCGGTCATCGCGCTCGCTCGCATCCGTCGCCTTGGTCGGACTATCGCTCGGGGTTGCGCAATCGGAACCCACAGCGCGTGAGTCCTTCGACCACGGCGCTCGTGAGTATGAGGCGCGCCGCTTCGCGAGAGCCGAACGATTCTTCGCCGATGCGGCCCGCGCTGATCCTACGTCGCCGGATGCGTGGGCCAATTTCGGTACGGCTGCCTGGGCCGCTCGTGATACGGCCGCTGCCGTGATTGGCTGGCAACGTGCCCTTCGACTGGATCCGCTGTCCGGAGACGTTAGGTCACGGCTCGATCTCACGCCGGGGTTCGGGGGCAGCGCACTCTCCAATGTTCCGCCGGTGACGGAGTCCACCGTGGCGGCCGTCGGCGGCGGGGCGTGGTTGCTGGGCTGGTTGGTGCTCGCGGTCGGTATCTGGCGTCGAAAGCCGGCATTCCGCTATGCGGCGTACGCGCTCGGCATGATCGCCGTCGCGAGTGCGATTGCAGGGGTACGGATTCGTGAGGCGTTCGACGCACGGCGCCTCGCGGTCGTCGTCGACGCGGACCGCCTGCGTTCGCTGCCCGTGCTGGGGAGCGAGCCTGGCGCGCCGGTCCTCACGGGCGAGGTGGCGCGTACGGTCCGCGAGGAGGGCGTGTGGTCACTCGTTAGGCTCGGCGACGACCGGGAGGGTTGGCTCGAAACGGATCACCTCGAGCCGATCGCGCGACCCTGGGCGAACGGCCGGCGATGAGTACCGGCAGCGCGAGCGGCACGGACGTTCGCCGCCCGTCGCGCATCGCCGTTCTGCCTTCGGCCGTCGCCGACCAGATCGCCGCCGGCGAGGTCGTCGAACGGCCCGCGTCCGCCGTGAAGGAGTTGGTCGAGAACGCGCTCGACGCTGGGGCGACCACGGTCGAAGTCGCCATCGAGGATGGCGGTCGCACGTTGATCCGCGTTGCGGACGATGGCTGCGGCATGGATCGCGATGAGCTGCTGCTCGCGATCGAGCGTCACGCCACGTCGAAGATTCGCACGGCCGCGGACCTCGTCGGCGTGTCGAGCTTCGGGTTCCGTGGGGAAGCGCTGCCGGCGATCGCTTCTGTATCTCGCCTGGAAATCTCGTCCGCGACCGAGGCCGGGAGCGGGTCGGTCGTTCGCGTTGCTGGCGGATCGGTCACGGAGGTTTCGCCCACCACGCGGCGCGCGGGTACGACCGTGACGGTCGGTCAGCTGTTCTACAACGTGCCCGCCCGACTCAAATTCCTGCGCAGTGCACGCTCGGAGTGGCGCGCCGTGGCCGAGTCGCTGATTGCGACCGCGTTATGCAGACGAGACCTGCGGCTCGGTGTCACGCACGACGGAAAGAGCGCCCTGACGTTGCCGCCGGCGTCGTCGATGCGAGCGCGGATCGCGGGCATCTGGGGCGGCGCCTTCGCCGAACGGTTCATCGACGCCGATGACGTCACCGGCGAGATCCACGTGAGCGGTCTGGTCGAGCGGCCCGCGGATGTTGGTACGGCGAGCCGGCGGGTCTACCTCGCGGTGAACGGCCGGCCGGTGCGCGACGCCGGAATCGTGCGTGCGGCGGAGAGCGCGTACCGGTCGACGATCTCGCCCGGCGTTAGGCCCTCGCTGTTCATCGAGATCGTGCTGCCGACCGATACCGTCGATGTGAATGTCCATCCAGCCAAGGCTGAGGTTCGCTATCGGGATCGGTGGCATGTCGAGCGAGCGGTGGAGCATGCGGTGCGGCGCGCCCTGGGCGAGCCGAGCAGCGCGGCGTTCGTCGGCGGTGTCAGGACGTGGACCTATTTGCCGATGAGCACACCGGTCCACCACGTCGATCTGGAGGCGCTCGAGTCGCGCGCGGCGCCCGCCGAAGGGCTCTTCTCTGGCGCGTCTAACGCTGGCACCGGTGTGCTCGACGACGCGCCCCAGCGCGATACCCCAAGCGTCGACGTTCCGCCGCTCGTGCAGCTCCGGCGGACCTACCTCATGTTCGAGCGCGGTGAAGGCGTGGTGCTCATCGACCAGCATTCCGCGCACGAGCGTATTCTCTTCGAGCAATTCATGAACGTGCTGGAGCGCGGCGCCGCACCATCGCAGCGACTCCTCTTTCCGGCCACGCTTCATCTCGGACCGGCGGAGGGCGATGCTTTCGAGGCAAACCGCGAGACGCTCGCGAAGCTGGGCTTCGAGGTCGAGCCGTTCGGGGGGAATTCGATCATCGTCTCGGCCGTGCCGATGCCGCACCCGCGGTTCGACGCGCTGCGCTGTCTGCGCGATACACTCGATGCACTCACCGGCGATCGCGTGCCCAGCACGGCGGCGCGCCACGAGCGTCTCGCCGCGACCGTCGCGTGCAAGGCTGCGATCAAGGGCGGCGATCTTCTCTCTCCGGCGGAGATGCAGGCCCTCTACGTCGGTCTCGCCAACACGACGTTGCCCGCTCACGACGTCCACGGCCGATCCACGATCGTGCAGATCACCTGGGATGAGCTCGATCGACGCTTTGGGCGCAAATAGCGTTCGTGTCATATGCGGGCCCACGGGCGCGGGCAAATCAGCGCTCGCCATCGAGCTCGCGGAACGCCATGGCGCAATCATCCTGTGCGCCGACTCGCGACAGATCTACCGCGGGTTCGACGTTGGCACCGCGAAGCCAACCACACGCGACCAATCGCGCGTTCGGCATCGGGGAATCGATGTCGCTGATCCTGGCGAGCGTTATTCGGCCGCCAGGTGGGCGGATGAGGCGCGCTCGTGGATGGCGGACGCGCGTACCTCCGGACGCCCTGTTGTCATCGTCGGCGGAACCGGCTTCTACCTGCGGGCGCTGACGGACCCTCTGTTCGAAGCGCCCGCTGTCGACCCCGATCGGCGGGCGTCGCTCGAGCGTGTGCTGCAGCCGATCTCTACCGAAGAGCTGCGTCGCTGGTGCGGGGAGCTCGACCCACCACGTGCACATCTGGGACGAACGCAGCTGATCAGGTCCGTGGAAACCGCGTTGCTGGTCGGCGAACGGCTCAGCGACCTTCATCGCACCAGGGCGCGAGCACCCGGGATTCGGGCCCGCTATCTTGTTGTCGATCCCGGGCTCAACCTGACTGCCCGCATCGAGCGGCGGTTCGACGCGATGATGGCGGATGGCTGGGCAGAAGAGGTCGAAGGGCTCGCGCGGAGTGTGGACGCATGGGCGCCAGCATGGAAGTCCAGTGGATACTCGGCGGTGCGTGAAATGGTCGCCGGGCGCATGACGAGAGAAGCCGCCCGAGAGCGCGTGATCGTCGAGACGCGCCAGTACGCGAAGCGACAGCGAACCTGGTTCAGGCACCAGCTGGACGAATCGCTGACGACACGAATCGATCCTGATGGCGAGCGCGCCACCGAGATCGCCCGAGACTGGTGGGAAGGGAGGGGGAGGAGCGAGTGAAGATCGGCATCACCTGTTATCCGACCTATGGCGGATCCGGCGCCGTAGCGACCGAGCTCGGCATCGCGCTCGCCGCGAAGGGGCACGAGGTCCATTTCATCACTTATCAGCAGCCCTTCCGCCTGCCGTCGTTCCTCCCTCGTATCTACTTCCACGAGGTCGACGTCGGTCGGTACCCGCTGTTCGAGTACCCGCCGTACGACCTCGCGCTGGCCGTTCGCATGCACGAGGTCGTGAAATCCCACGGGCTCGATCTGCTCCACGTGCACTATGCGATCCCGCACGCGACCAGCGCCTGGATCGCGCGCGAGATGCTTCGCGAAGCCGGGTCGGACGTGAAGGTGATCACGACCCTGCACGGAACGGACATAACGATTGTGGGGCAGGACCGATCCTTTCACCCGATCACGAAATTCTCGATCGAGAAATCGGATCGCATTACCGCCGTTTCGCAGTACCTGAGACAGCAGACTTTCCAGGCGTTCGGGTGCGCGGGCTGCCAGGTCGAAGTCATCTACAACTTCATCGATCCGGACGTCTACAATCGATCGAAGTACCCGCCGCTTCTGAGCGAGCAGCTGAATGGCGGACGACGCGTGCTCATGCACGTATCGAACTTTCGGCCTGTGAAACGTGTCCGTGACATCGTGCGGATCTACGCGCGCGTTCAGGAGGCGGTGCCATCGGTGCTCGTGATGGTCGGTGATGGCCCGGACCGTGTCGAAGCGGAGGCGGAAGCGCAAATGCTCGGTGTCGAGCGGACGGTGCACTTTCTCGGGAAGATCGACGTCGTGGCGCCGTTGCTCGCCGGGGCTGACCTCTTCCTTCTCCCGTCACAAAGCGAATCCTTCGGTCTGAGCGCGCTCGAGGCACTCGCCTCCGGCACACCGGTCGTTGGCAGTAAAGCCGGTGGCCTCGTCGAAGTCGTGAAGGAAGGTGTGACGGGCGCGCTCCGCGAGGTCGGCGATGTGGACGCAATGGCCAGCGCGTCCGTCGAGATCCTGTCCGATCGTGATCGGTGGCAGACCATGAGCCGCGACGCCGCGGCGGATGCGCGGGTACGGTTCTCGCGCGACGACATCGTGCGGCAATACGAGGCGCTGTACGAGGATGCGGTTAAGTAGGACTTTGGCATCGATTCTTGCGCTGGTGCGTTGGGAGAACGCGCTGCTGTCCGTTGCCGGTGTCGTGCTCGGGGCATGGTGGGCAACGGGGCGCCCGAACGAGCCGGAGACCATCGTGATGGCCGGCGTGGCGATCCTGCTGACGGCGTTCGCGAATGCCGACAACGACGTGCGCGATTACGAGATCGATCGCATCGCCCATCCCGAGCGCCCGCTGCCTGCGGGAAGACTCTCCATCGAGACGGCACGGATCGTCGTAGGCATCAGTGCGGCCGCAGCGTTGGTTCTCGCGTCCCTACTCGGCGGCGCTCAAACGCTCGCTGCCGTGGGTGTCGTCGCAGCGATGACGCTCTACAACCGCGGCGTGAAAGCGCACGGCGTTCCCGGGAACGTCGTTGTCGCCGTCGTCGCGTCACTGCCGTTCTTGTTCGGCGCGTGGAGTGCCGGATCCGCAAGCGCGGGCATCCCGCTGTTTCTCGTTGGCGTGCCGCTTCATTTTGCCCGCGAGATCGCCAAGGATCTCGACGATGCCGACGGTGATGCCGCGCATCGCCGGACGCTTCCACTTCGCGTGGGGCCCGGCATAGCGAGGCTTGTCGTGGTAACTTCCGTCGCACTGTTCGTGGTGGCCCTCGCACCGTTCGCGGTGCGGCGTCCGGCGTTCGCGATCGTCGTGCTCCCCGCTGTTGCGCTTTGTCTCGTCGCTGCTCGACGCGTATTGAGCGGGCAACGTGGTACCCCGCGGTTGCTGAAGTCGGCGATGGTCGTCGCCATGGTCGCGTTCGTTCTCAGTGCGCGTTGGTGACCAGGCGCGGGTTGCGGCCATCCTCGTGCAGTAGGGATCTCCGTCCCTCTCGTATTCCTTAGCCCGTTTTCGATGACCGTGTTTCAGGCGCTGGTCCTTGGGATCGTCCAGGGACTCGGCGAGTTTCTGCCTATCAGCAGTTCCGCGCATCTCGTTCTCACCCCATGGGTCTTCGGCTGGCCTGATCCAGGCCTGGCATTCGACGTCGCGCTTCACGTCGGGACACTCGCGGCGGTGCTCTGGTACTTCCGCGCCGAGTGGGTAAAGCTGGCGCAGTCCGGGATCGCGCTGTTGCGGACTCGCCGCGCCGACACGGAGGAGAAGCAGCGGCTGCTTTATATCGTGATCGCGACGATACCGGCGGCCATTGCCGGATTGCTACTCGAAGGGTACGCCGAGTCGACGTTCCGATCGCCGACGCTGGTAGCGTTCACCTTGATCGTCATGGGCATCCTTCTCTGGGCCGCCGATCGTTATGCACCGCGTGATCGGCCGCTCGTCAAGATGCGCGTTCGCGATGCCGTGCTCATTGGGCTATCGCAGATCTTCGCGTTGATCCCGGGGGTTTCGCGTTCCGGCTCGACGATGACGGCAGCTCGTGGGCTCCGATTCGATCGTCAGAGCGCGGCCGTCTTCAGTTTTCTCATGAGCATGCCGATTACCGCGGCGGCCGCGGTGCTGAAGGCGCCAACGCTGCTGCGCGCCGATGATCGCATGACGCTCGTTGTCGGCATCATCGCGGCGGCGGCGAGTGGTTGGCTCGCGATCGCCGTGCTGCTGCGCTACGTCACCCGCCACAGCTACGGTCTCTTTGCCCTGTATCGGCTGCTGCTGGGTGTCGCCGTCCTCGCGCTCGTCGCCGCACGTGGCTGACGCGGCGTCGTACGACGGCCGCACTGCCGCGAGCCTGTCACACCTGCTCGACGTCCCACAGCTGATCGTGCTGGATTCCACCGCGTCCACGATGGACGACGCGCACCGCCTCGCGTCCGCCGGAGCGCTCGCGGGCACCGTGGTGCTCGCCGATCGTCAGACGTCCGGGCGTGGCCGCGCGGGACGCCGCTGGGCGTCGGAAAGCAGTCAGGGGATCTGGATGACGCTGATCGAGCGGCCTAACGACGCAGCAGCCGTCGACGTGCTTTCGTTGAGACTTGGCTTGCGCGCGGCGCGTGCGCTCGATCGCTACGTCGAATCGCCGATCCGTCTGAAGTGGCCGAACGACCTCTATGTAGCCCACGCCAAACTAGCCGGGATCCTCGTGGAGGCTCGATGGCGGGCGAACCGTCTCGACTGGGTGGCGATCGGCATCGGCGTGAACGTTCGTGCTCCGACCGACGTGGAGAACGCCGCGTCGCTCGAGCCGCACGCGGATCGGGTGGACGTGCTCGCGGCCCTCGTGCCCGCGCTGCGTGCCGCCGCGCAGGCTCGCGGCCCGCTCTCGGCAGACGAGGTCGAGGAGTTTGCCGCGCGCGATTTGGCGGCGGGCCGCACGTGCGTTACGCCGGCGTCTGGCCGGGTCTGCGGTATCACGTCGTCCGGCGAGCTGCTCGTGGACACGGACGTCGGGCTTCGAAGCTTTCGCGATGGCTCACTCACCTTTGCAGGAGCGACGCCATGATCCTCGTGTTCGACGTCGGTAACACCGAGACGACGGTCGGGCTGTTCGACGGGGAAGCGCTCTGTGGTCATTGGCGCGTCACGACTGACGTGGCTCGCACGCCTGACGAGATCGCACTGCTCATTCGTTCGCTGCTGGCGGCCAGTGACATCGACCGCCACGGGATCAACCGCGCCGCGATTGGATCGGTCGTCCCGGCGCTGACGGCGCCGCTCGCCGAGGCATGCCAGCAAGCCGTCGGGGCAACGCCGCTGATCATCGATGCGCGGTCGCCATTGCCCATCACGCTCGACGTGGAAGAGCCACTGACAGTCGGAGCAGACCGGATCATCAACACGCTCGCGGCGAGCCGGATCTACCAGCGCGACACCATCGTCGTTGACCTCGGCACGGCCACGACATACGACTGCATCACCGCCGACGGTGTGTTCCTTGGCGGAGTGATCGCGCCTGGCATCCGGACATCCGCTGAGACGTTGTTTCGGCGAACGTCCAAGCTGCCGGCCACGGAGATTGCTCCACCAGCCCGTGTGATCGGGCGGCGCACGGAGGAATGCATCCGCTCGGGTGTCGTGCTGGGAGGAGCCGAGGCGATCGACGGGCTTGTGCGCCGCATCAAGGGCGAGTGGCCCGGACCGGCAGTCCCGCTCGTGGTCGCGACCGGGGGCCTGGCGGTCGTATTCGAGCCTTTTTGTCGGGAGATCGAGATCATCGAGCCGTATTTGACACTGATCGGGCTCCGCATCGCGCACGAGCTGGTGTCCGCACGGTCGTGAGCGGGGCCGCACCACAGCTGGAGCCGCGCTGGCGCACGTTAGGCGTCGCCCGGCGAATCGGGTACGCGCTGCTTCCCGGCGACACGTTCAGCTACGTCCTGCACCTTCGGCCGCGCGAGTGGCCGATCATGGTCGCCCACACGTCGATCGGGTTCATCATCGCGATCGGCGCTCGTGCGTTCGTGCGCGGTGACCGGATCGGTGCGTACCTCATCATGCTGCTCTCGTGGGTCGGGTGTCTCAACGCGGGAACGCTCGCCCTCAACAGCGCGTTCGACCGCGATGAGGGCGACATCGGGTACCTGGACGCGCCGCCGCCGATTCCAAGCCACCTGGCGCTCGTGAGCCTCGCGCTCATGACCGTCGGCCAGCTGGTCGCGCTGACGTTGGGGACGGGCTTCGCGATCGCCTATGCCATCTGCTTCGCGATGTCGATCGCCTATAGCGTCCCGCCGGTGCGTCTCAAGGCCGTCGCCGGAGCGGATTGGGCGATCAACATCATCGGCGTCGGGGTGCTGACGCCATTCGCCGGTTGGAGCGCATCGGGCTTCGCGCAGAGAGCGGAGGCGGGATGGATCATGATCGGCTTCGGGTGCCTCTTTGGATCGTTGTATCCGCTCACGCAGATCTACCAGTTCGACGAGGATTCATCGCGCGGCGACCGGACGCTCGCCCGCATCTTCGGCGTTAGGGCAAGTCTCCTGATCTCCGCGATCGCTGCGGGGCTCGCGTTTGCCGCGTTCTCGCACGGGCTTCTACTCGCGGGGCCCACCGAGATGTCTCGCAATGCCCTCGTCGTCTCGGGTGCCGGGTGGCTGGCGGTGCTTGGGGACTGGATTGTTCGGCAGCGACGGATGACGAGCGCGGATCATCAGCGCGGGATGTATCGCGCGCTTGCGGCTTGGGCGCTGACGGACGTTGCGATGGTAATCGCCTTCGCGCTGTAAAGTATTGTAATGCAACAATTTGGTTACAGCGATTCAGTTGGCCGCCGGGGCTTGACGGTGTGGGTGGGAGATCGTTAATTTCCGCGCCGTTAGCACTCTGTCTTTGTGAGTGCTAGTAGTCGCGTTCGCCACATCTCCTAACCAACCCACGCACGAGGGGTGCACCCTATGGCCACGAAGAGCGCCGCCTCGACGAAGGTCAGCCCGCTGGCTGATCGCGTCGTCGTCAAGGCACTGGAAGAGACCGAGCAGATGCGCGGTGGTCTCTATATCCCGGACACCGCCAAGGAAAAGCCACAGCAGGGCGAGATCGTCGCCGTCGGCCCGGGACGCTTCGACGAAGGCAAGCGCGTTCCCATGGACGTCAAGGTCGGCGACAAGGTCCTGTACGGGAAATACAGCGGCACCGAGGTCACGATCGATGGCGAGCAGCTCCTGATCCTGCGTGAGAGCGACGTCCTCGCCGTCATCGGCTGAGCGACCGACCCATCCTCGCTCCACCTAACGACACCTCTACCTACCTAACGCCCATATGGCTGCCAAGGAACTCCATTTCAACACCGACGCGCGCGCTGCCTTGAAGCGCGGTGTCGACCAGCTCGCCGAGGCGGTGAAGGTCACCCTCGGCCCCAAGGGTCGGAATGTCGTCATCGACAAGAAGTTCGGCGCCCCGACCGTCACCAAGGACGGCGTCACCGTCGCCAAGGAAGTCGAGCTCGCGGATCCCCTCGAGAACATGGGAGCCCAGATGGTCAAGGAGGTCGCGACCAAGACCTCCGACCTCGCCGGCGACGGCACCACCACGGCCACCGTCCTCGCGCAGGCGATCTTCCGCGAAGGCCTCAAGAACGTCACCGCCGGCGCGAACCCGATGGCGCTCAAGCGCGGCATCGAACGCGCCGTCGCTGCCGTCGTCGAGCAGCTCAAGTCCATCTCGGTCCCGACCGCCGGCAAGAAGGAGATCGCGCAGGTCGGCGCCATCTCGGCGAACAACGACAAGGAGATCGGTGACCTCATCGCCGAGGCGATGGAGAAGGTCGGCAAGGATGGCGTGATCACGGTCGAAGAGGCGCGCGGCCTCGAGACGACGCTCGAGACGGTCGACGGCATGCAGTTCGACCGCGGCTACCTCTCGCCGTACTTCGTCACGGATCCAGACAAGATGGAAGCGGTCCTCGAGGACGCGCTGATTCTCATCCACGACAAGAAGATCTCGTCGATGAAGGACCTGCTCCCGATCCTCGAGAAAGTCGCGCAGATGGGCAAGCCGATGCTCATCATCGCCGAGGATGTCGAGGGTGAGGCGCTGGCGACGCTCGTCGTCAACAAGCTGCGTGGCACGCTCCGCATTGCCGCTGTGAAGGCGCCAGGCTTCGGCGATCGCCGCAAGGCGATGCTGCAGGACATCGCGGTCCTCACGAACGGCCAGGTGATCAGCGAGGAAGTCGGCTTCAAGCTCGAGAACGCGGTCATCACGGACCTCGGCCGCGCGAAGCGCATCGTCGTCGACAAGGACAACACGACGCTCATCGACGGCAACGGCGAGACGGACAAGATCCAGGGTCGCATCAAGGAGATTCGCGCAGCGATCGACAAGAGCACCTCGGACTACGACAAGGAGAAGCTTCAGGAGCGCCTTGCCAAGCTCGCCGGCGGTGTTGCGGTCGTGAACGTTGGCGCCGCGACCGAGAGCGAGATGAAGGAGAAGAAGGCTCGCGTCGAGGACGCGTTGCACGCGACCCGCGCGGCCGTGGAAGAGGGCATCGTCCCGGGCGGCGGCGTTGCGTTGCTCCGCGCGCAGGCGGCGCTCAAGGGGCTCAAGCTCGATGAGACCGACGAGCAGATCGGCGTCGACATCGTGCGCCGCTCGCTCGAGGAGCCGCTCCGCATGATCGTGCAGAACGCGGGTGGCGAAGGCTCGATCGTGGTGGAGAAGGTGCGTGGCTCGAAGGACAAGAACTTCGGCTACAACGCCCTCACCGACAACTACGAGGACCTCGTGGCCTCGGGCGTCATCGACCCGACGAAGGTGACGCGCACGGCGCTGCAGAATGCCGCGTCGATCGCGGGCTTGCTTCTCACGACGGAAGCGATCGTCGTCGAGAAGAAGGAAGACAAGCCCGCTCCGGCTGCGCCGGGCGGCGGTGGCATGGGCGGGATGTACTAAGCCAGCACTTCAGATAAACGAAGCGGGGACCCGAAAGGGTCCCCGCTTCAGTCATGGACTGTCATCAGTCAAGCGCTAACGCCAACTGTTGCGCCCGTCCGCCGCGGCGGCCGGCGACGAACGCGCCGTGCACCACGTCCTGTTGTGCCGCAGTCACGCGCCCGCGGAATCGGGACCGCGCCAGCGCCGCCGACACACTCGCCAGCGCGTGATCCGGCGTGTTGCACTGTTCGCTGAGATGCGCGAGCACGAGATGCTGCAGCCCCGAGTGTGCACACGTGCGCGCGATCATCGCGGCGTCTCTGTTGCTCAGATGTCCGGACGCTCCGGCAATCCGGCGCTGCACGGAAATCGGATACGGGCCGCGCGCGAGCATTGCTTCATCGTGATTGGACTCGAGCACCAGGATGTCGAGATCGCGAATCGCGTCGCGCAACTGCGGGGTCATGCGGCCAAGGTCCAGCACGACCGCTGCACGCGCGCCTGAAACGATGTCCGTCGCGACGACACCAATCGGCTCAGTCGCATCGTGCGAGATCGGCACCGTGTGCACGTTCATAGTGCCGAACGTCAGCATCGCGCCGGAATCGAACGTCCGGACGTCCGCGTCCACCAACTCGGGAGCGCCTTGCACGGTGCCCGCCGTCGCGTGCAGCGTCCAATTCCAGCGATGTGCGGACCTTGCCGCGCCGCACATGTGGTCGTTGTGCTCGTGCGTGACGATCACCGCTTCGATGCTTTCGGGCGCGATTCCCGCGGTCGCTAAGCGACGCTTCAGCTCACGCGATGAGAAGCCTGCATCCACGAGCACGCGCGTGGAACCATTGTCGATCACCGTCGCGTTGCCGCGACTTCCCGATCCCAGCACCCAGACCTTCATGCTACCTGCCATCGGGCGGCATGCGCCGCAGTCAGCCATCGTCGCGCTCGGTCGCTGAGCGCAACGTGTCGCCGGCTCATCACGCGTTCGGCGACACCAAGAAATCTATCGAGGTCGTACGTCGGCGCGTCGGGTGTGCCGCCCCACGAGAACGGGGAAATGACCTTCGGCGTCATCAGCGGAACGAACACATTCGCGCCCGTGCCGACGACGCTGCCCGTAGTCAGGCGCGTCCCGATCGCGGTCTTCGCGTGGTCACCGAAAAATGTCCCGAGGAACTGCATCCCGGTGTCGCGCATGCCCCGCGGCGACCAGATCGCAACGGAGCCGTACGTGTTCTTCAAGTTGCTCGTCACGGTGCTCGCACCGAGGTTCGTCCACCGCCCGAGATACGAGTGGCCTACGAATCCGTCGTGGGATTTGTTCGCGTGGCCGAGGAAGATTGTCGTGCTCACCTCACCGTGCACGCGACAGTGGTCACCGATCGACGTGTTGGCGATCTTCCCGCCGCCGAGCGTCGTATCCTCGCCCACGTAGCAGGGGCCCACGAGTCGCGAGAACGGTGCGACGGTCGCTCCGCGCCGTACGAGAATAGGGCCCGCGGTCACATCGAACACGACGTATGGCTCGATCGACGCGCCCCGCTCGATGCGCGCGGCGTACGCCCCCACCACCGCGCCACCGGCTTCCGCACCGCTGATCGTGTCGAGTCCTTCCACTCGACTCGGGATATCCGACGCCAACATCTCACCGAGATGTCGGATGAGGTCCCAAACGTCATCGAGCCACCACCCGCTGATCTCGGTGGACGTCGCCCCGTCGCCGGCTAACGACTCGATGACGGCGCTGCCATCGCGGATCGCGGTCGCTGCGACGGCCCGCGAGAGTCGCACCGCCGCGACGCGTCCATGGCACGTCCAGACGTCCGCCCAGGGATCCGCGGGGGCGAGCACTGGCGCGCATCGCGCGTTCACGAGAATGGTGCCGGCGGCGATCGGGCCGGTGGTGCAGGGCGGCGCGTCCAGCTCGTCGAAGTCGGCGAGATGCGCCGCCCCAATGAACCCGGTGGCCTCCGCGCCGAGCGCGGTCTCCCACCGGCGCCTAACGATTTCCGTGCCCGCGCGCAGCTCCGAGACCGGCCGCGTGAGCGCGAACGGCTCGAATCCGCGTGCCGCCTCGTCATCGTAGAGCACGAGCGTGTTCATTCGCGGTCCCGAATGTCGGGCGGCAGCTTGGAGATCAGCGTCTTGAGATCCGCTGCGGATTCCTTGGTCGTCACGAGCGTGAGACCATCCCGCACCACTACTACCAGGTCGCGCACGCCGTACAGCACGACATCGGTTCCCTCCGCATACACGACGTTGTCCTTCGCGTCCACGAGCACCGCGGAGCCGCTGGCCGCATTGCCCCGCGCATCAAGCGCCCGCACCCGGCCAAGCGCCGCCCATGTACCCACGTCATCCCACTGAAACGCGCCGGGCATCACCACGACATTGGAGCTCCGCTCGAGCACGCCGACGTCAACCGTCACCGGAGTCGCAGTCTGGAAGAATCGTTCGGCGTCCCCGTTCGCGGCCGCGAGTGCCGGTGCAAGCTCGGGCGTCAGGGCGCGAACGTCGTCGAGGAAGTCGCCCACGCGCCACGCGAAGATGCCGGAGTTCCAGAGCGCGCCCTCATTGATCATTCGTTCGGCCGCCGCGCGGTCCGGTTTCTCGACGAATCGGTCCACGCGGAACGCCCCGACGCCGATCGGCGACCCGGGCCGGATGTATCCGAAACCGGTGTCCGGACGCGTAGGGACGACGCCCACCGTGACCAGCACCGACTCTCGTTCTGCAACCTCCGCCGCTCGGCCCAAGGCGGCCCGAAATCCTTCGTCGTCCCCGATCGCCCAGTCCGCATGTACCGAGATCATCGTCGCGTCAGCACCGTCGCGTCGCTCGATCTCGCTCGCGGCCCACGCAAGCGCTCCGCCGGTGCCAACGGCGCGCGGCTCCGCGATCACGTTCTCCGCGGGAACCCGTGGTGCGTGCTCGCGAACGACATCACGAAGCGATGCATTCGTCAGGATCAGCGTGCGCTCCGCGGGGACGAGCGGTGCCAGCCGATCGAGCGTCGCCACGAGCAGTGGTCGATCATCGACGAGCGGCAGTAATTGCTTGGGACGTGATGGTGTGCTGAGCGGCCAGAAGCGCGAGCCGACACCGCCGGCCAGCACGACGGCCCATCGGCTCACGCGGTCTCCGCGCTGTCGTCCTGCGTCAGCCCCGCGAGCTCCGCCGTTCGCGCGTACAATTTTTTGGGACTGAACGGCTTGGTGAGGAACTCGGTCGCGCCGAGCTCCATAGCCTTTTGATGCTGCGCCTCCTGGCCGGCTGCCGTGAGGATGATGCACGGCAGGTGCTTCAGCCGATCGTTCGACCGAATGCGTGCGAGCACATCCAGCCCGCTGAGGTTTGGCATCATGAGGTCGAGCAACACGAGGTCGATGTCCGACTCGGTTTCCAGGACATCGATCGCTTCCTGTCCGTCGTAGGCGAGAGTGACGCGGAACGGCCCCTGCTCGAGCTTCATCTTGATGATGCGGCCGATGTGAGGCTCATCATCGGCGACCAGCACGTGGCGTAGATCCATATCGACGGTGTCAGCTCAAACCAGTGCCGCCATCTGCTCGCGATTCCGCCGGAGCTCGAACAGGAGCTGACCGATGTTCGCCTCCGGTTGCACGAGCACGAGGAGGATGGCGTCCGGCGAAAGCACTGATACCACCGCGAGGCCGCGTGGGTGTTCGAAGACACCGGTGACGAGCGGACCACGTTGGCTGGCGGCACCAAACTCGTCGGCGGCGGTAATGATGGAGGGCACGTGCGCGGCGAGCCCTTCGGCATCCAGGTTCGTGACCGCCTGGCCGTCGATCAGGAGCCCGTCGCGACCGAGGACGATCGCCGCTTCGACGCCGTCGCGCTGCCGAATGGCGGCGACGAGTTCGCGGATCGTCGGCATGCGCGCTCCCGAAGAAAAGTCGTGCGAAGCATAACCAGAGGCAGGGGGTTGTCAAGCGAGCAATCGCTTGAAGTCTCGTGTGTTAGGCGATATGCTTCGATTCCCTTGTACCCCCGCTCGACCTCGCTATTAGATGAAGTTCAGACAGCTTGTTTCGTCCGTTGGTCTCGCCGCCGTCGTTTCCGGCGTGTCCGCCTGCGACAATCCCAACCAGACGAGTACGCTCATATCGGTCATCGCCGATACCCTCCAGGTCTTCGCGCTGACCGGCACGCCGCCCTCCTACCCGGCCGCCTTCCTGGCTTCGTCGGGCGCCGTCACACGCGCTGATGGCAACTTCAACTTCGACGTCGCGTTCGACATCAACGCGTCGAACGAGGTGATCGTCTATCCTCAGAAGCTCGTCGGCGTGCCCTGCGTCGCAGGAGCGGTGAACTGCGGAGGCGCGGCGGGCGGGAAGCCTGTCGGGCTGCAACGCATCACCGTCGCATTCGACTCGCTGGAACGCGCGCCGACCGCCGGATATCAGTTCGACTCGACCTTCGTGCTCACACCGGGCCAGGGGCTCGTGATGCAGGTACAGAGCTCGAGCGAGTGTCCGCTGTCGTTCTCGACGGTGATGTACTCGAAGTTCGTCATCGACAGCATCGATACCGGACGTCGGTCCATCTACTTCCGGTCCGTCAACGACCCGAATTGCGGCTATCGTAGCCTCGTCCCCGGGGCGACGCCCAAGAACTGATCTCGCCTCATGCACGATCTCAAATCGCTGCGAGACCAGATCGACGCGCTTCGCGATGCGATGCGCCGGCGCGAAAAGCTCGACCAGATCGGCCCGCTGCTCGATCGTGCCGAGGCGCTCGACCGCGACCGCCGCACGAGCATCCAGGCGGTCGAGGAGCGGAAAGCAGCGCGCAACGCGGCGACGCAGGAAGTCGCTCGACGCAAGAAGGCGAAAGAAAACGCAGACGATCTCGTCGCCCAGAGTCGCGCGTTAGGGGAAGAGATCAGCCGTCTCGAGTCCGAGCTTGCGACATCCGAGTCGGAGCTCGAGCGCATCTTGCTCGAGATTCCGAACATTCCGCTCCCCGAAGTTCCGAATGGCGGAGAGGAGTGCAACGTGATCGTGCGCGAATGGGGAACGCCGCGCATGGAGTCGGGCCTTCGCCCCCACTGGGAGATCGCCGAGGCGCTCGGGATCATTGACCTCGCCCGAGGCGCCAAGATCAGCGGATCCGGGTTCGTCGTGTATCGCGGCGCCGGTGCTCGTCTCGTTCGCTCGTTGATGAATCTGTTCCTCGATGTGCATACCGGCGAGCACGGCTACGAGGAGGTGTGGGTTCCCGTCGTCGTCAACCGCGCGACGATGACCGGCACTGCGCAGCTCCCGAAGTTCGAGGACGACATGTACGCGCTGCGGGATGAAGATCTGTTTCTCATTCCAACGGCCGAAGTGCCCGTCACGAATCTCTATCGCGACGAGATGCTCGACGGCGCCAGGCTGCCGCGGGGCTTCTGCGCGTACACCCCGTGCTTTCGCCGCGAAGCGGGAAGCGCCGGCAAGGATACGCGTGGCGTGCTTCGCGTCCACGAGTTCGACAAGGTGGAGCTCGTGCGATACGCCACGCCCGAAACCTCAGCCAGCGAACACGAGCTCATGACCAAGCACGCGACGACTCTGCTCGAGCGACTCGGGCTTCCGTACCGCGTCAAGCTTCTGGCGGCGGGCGACACCGGGTTTGCCAGCGCGAAGACGTACGACCTGGAGACGTATGCGCCGGGCGTGGGTGCGTGGCTCGAGGTGTCGTCGAGCAGCACGTTCACGGACTTCCAGGCTCGACGCGCGAACATTCGGTATCGGCCCGCGCCGGGCGAGAAGCCGCGCTTCATTCACACGCTGAACGCGTCCGGCCTCGCGTTCCCGCGGATCATCGCGTCGATCATCGAGCACTATCAGCAGCCCGACGGCACCGTCACGATGCCGGAGGCGTTGCGGCCGTATCTCGGCGCCGACTCGATCCGCTGAACCGTGCGCCGCGGCGCGTCGTTCATCGTCGTCGCCGTTGGAGTCGTGCTGCTCCTCGGGTCGTACATCGTGTACACGCAGCGCGTCGTGGTGGAGCTTCGCCGAGAGGCGGAGCGCTCCGGGCGGATGTATGCCCAGGTGTTCGAGGCGCTGGCCGATCCCGCATCCGATCCGTCGAACGCGTTGCTCGAACTCTCGCGCCAGATCGCCGACTCGAAGGTTCCGGTTCTGCTCACCGACGCTGACGGAAAGCTCACTGGCGCGGTCAACACGCCATTCGACAAGTTGGCCGCGAGCGGCGAGCGCACCGACCCGCGTGTCCCCGGAAACGAGCGGCTCAGACGCTACATCGCCACGCTCGATCGGCAGAACGCGCCGATAGTCGAGACGGGAGTCGGGACGGTCCATATCGGCGACACGCCGCTCGTTCTCGGGCTTCGATTCATTCCGCTCCTGCAGGCAGGCACGCTCGCGCTCCTTCTCCTCGCGGGTGTTTACGCGGTTCGCACGCGTGGACGTGCCGACCGCGAGAAAGTGTGGGCGGGCATGGCGCGCGAGTCCGCGCATCAGCTCGGAACGCCGCTGTCATCGCTCAGCGGGTGGCTCGAGCTGCTCAGTGAGCGCGAGGATGATCCGCTCGCGGCGCAGGCGGTCCAGCACATGCGCGGTGATCTCGACCGCCTCGAGCGGGTCGCCCATCGCTTCGAGCGCATCGGCCGACCTCCACGCCGAGATCCGGTGGATGTGCGACAACTCGTCGACACGGTTGGCGGATACTTTCGTGCACGCGTACCGACCCTCGCGCACGCTGTGGATATCGCCGCGTCAGGCGGAGACGAGCCGCTGATGGTTCACGGCGACGCGGTGCTACTCGAGTGGGCGCTCGAGGTGTTGATGAAGAACTCGGTCGACGCGCTCGCCGGGCGTGGGGGGCGCATCTACGTCACGTCCGCACGAGTGCCCGAGGGCGTCCGCATTCGTGTCGCGGATGACGGCCCGGGCATTCCTCGCGAAATTCGCGCGCGTGTGTTCGATGCAGGGTTCTCGACGAAGGACCGTGGATGGGGCGTCGGTCTCTCGCTCGCGCGGCGCATCGTGGAGGAGAATCACGGCGGCCAACTGCTGCTCGTGCCGGCGCCGCGAGGCGCGACGTTCGACGTTATCTTGCACTGATGTCCACGACGGTGTCCCGAAACTGGCTGACCGGTCTCAACCCCGCGCAGCGTGACGCGGTGCTCCACTTCGAAGGGCCAATGCTGGTGCTCGCCGGCGCTGGATCCGGCAAGACGCGCGTGCTGACCACGCGGATTGCGCATCTCATCGATCACCACGGCGTCGACCCGAAGCACATTCTCGCGGTCACGTTCACGAATAAGGCAGCTGGGGAGATGCGCGAGCGGATCGCGCGCCTCCTTGGCACCGAGCCTGTCGGCATGTGGTGCGGGACGTTCCATTCGGTCGGCGCTCGGATGCTTCGCACGGCGGCGCACCTGGTCGGCCGCACGCCGAGCTTCACGATCTACGATGAGGATGACGCCATTGGCGTCGTCAAGCGGATCATGGAGCGTTTGCGCATCTCGGCGAAGGACCATGCGCCGCGCGCCATCCTCGACGCGATCTCCGACGCGAAGAATGCGCTCGTGACCGTTGGCGAGTATGAAGCGATGGCGAAGGACCCGCACGCGCGAGCCGTCGCCCCCGTGTACAAGGAGCTCGAGGGCGCGCTACGGCAGGCGAACGCCGTCACGTTCGACGACCTCCTCGTCCTGCCGGTGCGTATCCTCGAAGAGCACGTCCACGTGCGCGCGCAGTATCAGGATCGGTTCCGCTTCATTCTCGTGGACGAGTATCAGGACACGAATCGCGCGCAGTATCGATTCGTGAAGCTGATCGGCGGCCAGCACGCGAACGTGATGGTCGTCGGCGACGACGATCAGTCGATTTACGGCTGGCGCGGCGCCGACATTCGCAACATTCTGGATTTCGAGCGGGACTTCCCGCAGGCCGCGATCGTTAGGCTCGAAGAGAACTACCGGTCGACTCCGCAGATCCTCGACCTGGCAAACGTCGCGATCAGTCCGAATACCGAGCGTCGCGGCAAAACGCTGCGCTCGACTCGCCCGCCGGGCGAGCGCGGGACCGTGGTCGGCGCGTACGATGATCGCGACGAAGCGGACTACATCGTCGAGGAAATCGCGCTTCGCCGTGGATCGCCGGGCGGCAGAGCGCCCGGTCAGCCACTCGGCGCTGGCCTCACGCTTCGCGACTTCGCGATCCTGTACCGCACGAATGCGCAGAGTCGAGCGCTGGAAGAGTCGCTGCGGCGCAAGGGGTTCGCCTATCGCCTCGTCGGCGCGGTCCGCTTCTACGACCGGCGTGAGATCCGCGACCTCATGGCGTATCTCAAGCTGATCGCGAACCCTAACGATGACGAGGCGTTCCGGCGCGCGATCGCCGTCCCGAAACGAGGCATCGGCGACACCAGCATCGACACGCTCGCGGCGGCCGCCCACGCCGAGCGGACGCCGCTGCTCGCCGCCTCGGTTCGACCCGACCTCGTCGCCGGCTTGCGTCCCGCGGCGCGTACCGCGCTCGCCGAGTTCGCGGCGCTCATCGGCAAGTTGGGGGAGCAAGCGCGAGAGGCGTCGGTCGACGAGTTGCTGCGCGACCTGATCGACGCCATCCGCTACGGCGAGCATCTCAAGACGGAGCCCGACGCACAGGACCGGATGGACAACGTGCGCGAGCTCGTCGAGGGCGCTGTGGAAGTCGTCGCCGACGATGGCGGGGAAGTTGGCCTGACCCCGCTCGATCACTTCCTGCAGCGTGCAACGCTCGTCACCGGTGTCGACACCATGGACTCGCAGGCCGACGCCGTGACCATGATGACGATGCACAACGCGAAGGGGCTCGAGTTTCCCGTGGTCTTCATCGCGGGGATGGAAGACGGGCTCTTTCCGCTATCCCGAGCGTTCGATGATCCGCCCATGCTGGAAGAGGAACGCCGCCTCTTCTACGTCGGCATCACGCGCGCCGAGCAGAAGCTGTACATCACCCACGCGCGTTCCCGACGGCGCAACGGCGAGTTGATGCCGTCGATTCCGTCGAGCTTCCTCGGTGTGATCCCGCCGGGCATGCTCGAGGAACGCTCGACCATCAAGCTCCGCGCGACCGGCCGGAGCGTCATGCCGCATCCATCCGCGGCCACGCGTCGCCCGGGGGCCCGGGTGTCCTTTGCCGCCGACACCGACGTCGAGGTGTCCCAGGACGCCCCGCGCTTCGTGAAGGGAGAGCGGGTTCGCCACGGCCGCTTTGGCTCCGGCACGATTGCCGAGCTCTCGGGCGTCGGTCGCGATACGAAGGTCACGATCGACTTCGATGACGAGGCCGTGGGACGGAAGCGACTGGTGGTTGCGTACGCGGGTCTCGAGCGAGGGTGGGACTAGTGTCCGTCACAGATGCAGAAGTCCGTCATGTGGCGGCACTGGCGCGCCTCGGCCTCGATGCCGGGCAGCTTCCGACCATCGCGGCGGAGCTGAACGGGATCCTCGCGCACATGGAGGTTCTCTCGAAGGTCGACACGTCCGCCCTCGGCGCGGTGACAGGCGTCGGTACGGCGGGTACGCCGCTGCGCGTCGACGGCGGAAACCAGATCCCGCTCGCGCGGCCGCGCGAAGCGTTCGCGCCGGCCATGCGAGATGGCTTCCTCATCGTGCCGCGCCTGGCCACCCACGAGGATCAAGAGTCGCCGTGATGGTGCCTGGACCTTCGGCCGCCGAGCTCGCGCGTCAACACGCGGAGGGGAAGACGCCTCCGAAGAAAGCTGTCGAGCAGGCGTTCGCACGGGCCGCGGAGGTCGACGCCGGACCAAACGGGCTGAATGCGATCCTGTGGGCCGATCGCGAGGCAGCGTTAGGCGCGGCGGCCCAGGTCGCGGAGCTCTCCCGGCAGGGCAACCAGCCGGGCCCACTCGCCGGCGTGCCGGTCGTCGTGAAGGACAACATCGCGACGTTGACGATGCCGACCACCTGCGGCTCGCGCATCCTCGAGGGATACGTCAGTCCCTTCGAGGCGACCGTCGTGACGCGTCTTCGCAATGCCGGAGCGATCGTGATCGGCAAGACGAACATGGACGAATTCGCCATGGGATCGTCGACCGAGAACTCAGCGTACGGGCCGACCCGAAATCCACTCGATCCCACGCGGGTCCCGGGAGGCTCCTCCGGCGGATCGGCCGCCTGTGTTGCGGCCGGTATCGTTCGCGTTGCGCTGGGCTCGGAGACCGGCGGCTCCGTGAGGCAGCCCGCGGCGTTCTGCGGGATCGTTGGCGTCAAGCCGACCTACGGTCGGGTGAGCCGCTATGGCCTCGTCGCCTTCGCGTCATCGCTCGATCAGGTCGGCGTATTCGGGCGAAGCGTGGAGGACGCCGCGATCGGTCTCGGCGTCATCGCTGGGCGAGATCGCTACGACTCGACCAGCGCCGACGTCGAAGTCGACGACTACGTTGCCACCGCCAGCGAGACGCTGAAGGGCGTGGTCATCGGTCGCCCTCGCGAATACTTCCCCGACTCGCTCGACGCACGGATTCGCGCGCGCTGTGACGCCGCGCTCGACGCCCTCCGCCAGCTCGGCGCAACCGTGCGAGACGTGTCGTTGCCGCACACGGACCTCGCCATCCCGACGTACTACATCATCGCTCCCGCCGAGGCGTCGTCGAACCTCGCGCGGTTCGATGGAGTCCGGTACGGCGCACGGGCCAAGGCTGCGGCGCTTCGCGAGATGTACGCGGACACGCGCTCGCACGGCTTCGGCCGCGAGGTCACACGCCGCATTCTGCTCGGCACCTACGTGCTGTCCGCGGGCTACTATGACGCGTACTACAAGAAAGCGCAGGAAGTGCGTGCGCTCATCGTCAACGATTTTCAGAACGTGTTTCAGGGCGGCGTCGATGTGCTGTTTACACCGACCGCCCCCACGCCGGCATTCCCGATCGGCGCGAAGTCCGACCCGTACGAGATGTACCTGAGCGACATCTTCACCGCGACGGCGAATCTGGCAGGCATTCCAGCCCTCTCGCTTCCGATCGGCCGCGTGGACGGACTGCCCGTTGGCGGCCAGGTCATGGGACGCCACTTCGGCGAGGCGGCACTGTTCCGCGTCGCGTTCGCCCTGGAGCGCGCGTTAGGCGAGGCCGCCCACCGATGAGTGCCACCGTTGGAGCGCCGGCGCTCGCGAAATACGAGATGGTGGTGGGCCTCGAGGTGCACGTGCAGCTCCGCACGCGGACGAAGCTCTTTTGCAACTGCTCGACGCAGTTCGGTGACCCACCGAACCGCAACACGTGCCCGGTCTGCCTCGCGCTGCCGGGCAGTCTGCCCGTGCTGAACGAGTCGGCGGTGGAGCTGGCGACGCGAGCGGCGCTCGCGCTCGACGCAAGCGTGCAGGAAGAATCCGTCTTCGCCCGCAAGAACTACTTCTATCCCGATCTCCCGAAAGGCTACCAGATCTCGCAGTTCGACAAACCGCTCGCGCTCGATGGCCGGCTGGTGATCGGCGAGCAGCATGACGGCTCACCCATGCGCGTCCGCATAACGCGAGTGCACATGGAGGAAGACGCAGGAAAGTCGATCCACGACCGATATCCGGCCGCCAGCGCGATCGATCTCAATCGCGCCGGCACGCCACTCATCGAGATCGTGAGCGAGCCCGACATTCGATCGTCCGCGGAGGCAGGCTCCTACCTGCGCCTGCTCAAGCAGCTACTCGAATACGTGGACGTGAGCGACTTGAACATGGAGGAGGGAAGTCTGCGCGTCGACGCGAACATCAGCATCCGCGAGCGTGGCGCGACGAAGCTCGGCACGAAGACGGAAGTCAAGAACATGAATTCGTTCTCCGGCGTCGAGCGCGCGCTGGACGCCGAGTTCGCACGACAGGTCGCCATCGTGGAATCGCAGGGGCGTGTCGAGCAGGAAACGCTGCTCTGGGACGCCGATCGCGGCACAGTGCGCCCGGCGCGCAGCAAGGAGGGGAGTCACGACTACCGGTATTTCCCCGACCCCGACCTGCCACCGCTTCGCCTGACGAAAGAGTGGATCGCGGGCATTCGCGATCGCCTCCCGGAGCTCCCGGACGCGCGCCGCCGGCGCTTCGCGACCGAGCACAAGCTCAGCCCGTATGATGTCGATGTCCTCACCGCCAGCCCACACATTGCCGAGTATTTCGAGGCGGTGGCGCATGCGCACGGCGACTCGAAGACGGCTGCCAATTGGGTAATGGGCGAGGTGCTCGCCGTACTGAAGAACACAGGCGTGCCCATCGACCGATTTTCGGTGCGGCCGGCAGACCTCGCGACGCTCCTCGACATGGTGCGAGGTGGTGCGGTGAGCAACAGCGCCGCGAAGCGCATTTTCGCCCTGATGGTCCAGACCGGCGATCGTCCGGAACAGATCGCCGAGCGTGAAGGTCTCGCTCAGGTCGGCGATGAAGCCCAGGTCGCCGCATGGGTCGACGAGGCCATTGCCGACAAGCCTGCAGAGTGGCAGCGCTACCTGGCGGGCGAGAAGAAGCTGCTCGGTGTCTTCGTTGGAGCGGTGATGAAGCGGTCAGGCGGGCGAGCGGACCCCCGCAAGGTGAATCAGCTGCTATCCACCCGGGCGAGCGGGTAGAGCGGGGATGGCAGCGCTCGAGCGAACTGCAGGGTCGAGCTTGGCATGCCGAAATGCCGCTGCGCCTCGGTCGCGACCAACTCCTCGCCACCGTGCCGCAGCGCGGCCCGCCGCACGCGCTTCGCGAGCCGAAGCGGCGCGTCGCCGGAGGGGTCCAGCGCATAGGGCTCGGAGCCTTCCACACGGCGCAGGAAATCGACGATGAAGTCGAATGACCGCGTCAGGTATCCATCCACGTCCGATTCGGGCAGGTCCCATCGGCTCTTTTCCGACATGAGCTGAAAGATCCGCTGCCACGATTCGGTGTCGGTCACGTAGACCATCCCGCGGAAGATCCGCCGATTCGTCGGAGTGCTGAAGATCGTCGGACTCAAGATCCGATCGAGATGGGCATCGGATCTCGCATGGTCGAGCAGGATGAGCTCGCGCGCACGGCGGGCATACCGCTCGCCGAGGTGTGTCTCGAACCGGCTCTCCCAGTAGCTGTGGCCTAACGCGGCCGTGCTGGACGTGGTAGCGAGCTGCCGCGGCACGAAGTAGTTGTGCGCGACCGCGTCGGCGGCCAGGTGCGCGAGGTAGCCGAGCGAGAAGGCGTGGAGCGGCTCGTCGCGCGCCTGCTCGCGGATCTCGAGCCCGACGTGCCAGGCGTGGCAATGGCGCCCGGCCGCGGCGTACTTCTTCGCGATGCTCGTGTCGGCCGCGATCGACCCGTAGAGGAAGTCATACGGGAACGCGGCGAGCAGCTCGGCCACGCTCGCCGGAAGGAGCGTCAACGACCGCAGTACCGCTTCGCCGAGAAAAACGTGAGTGCCCGGCGTCCACGCGAACGCCGGCGTCGGAATCAACGCGATGATCGCGAGCGCGATCGCGACAGGACAGGCCATCGCGATCGCGCGGGTGCGCCAGCCCGACGGGCTGCGCCTCACGCTATATGCCGAGACGCTTACGCTGCCGCCGGATTGCCTTGCGCAGATCGCGAAGCTCGGAGTCCACGACGTCCGCAACCTTCTCGCGCGCCGAATCGAGAGCGTCGCCAAGCTCCTCACGGACCGTATCCACAGGGACGCGGTCCCAGAGCTCGCCGCCGCGCTTCGCCGCCCATTTCGCTCCACGTCGTCCACGCTTGTTCGCCCAGCGGGCCGCGCCCAGCGCTGCACCGCCGGCTGCGCGTGCAACCGGAGAGAGGGGCCGACGCCCGCTCGGACCGCGACGCAGCATCAGTGCAGCACCGGCGCCGATCACCGCGCCGAGCACCGCTGCCGTCAGCAGATCGTACTGCTGATCACGATCGCTCCTCGGTCGCCCGCGGTCGGACTCGCGGTCGCTCGTCGTTCCATTCGCTCTCGGTCTCACCGTAGTCGCCATGAGTCTCCTCGGTCTCGTCGAACACGTCGTCTTCGTCCAGGCGCTCCATGTCCGCGATCACGCCGTTTTCGACCTGGTCACGAAGCGTCGTAGCGCCGGCCCGCACACCCCGCAGCGTCGATGCCGTCGACACGAACGCATCCTCGGCCTCGCGCTGCACCACTCGCATGAGCGCATCGAGCTCGTTGAGCCGGCGCTCTGCGGTTTTCACGGCCGTCGTCAGCCGCTCGTTCGCCAACGTCACCGTCTGGTTGAACTGCTGGACATCGACGCGGATCGCCGTCGTGATGTAGTTGACATTGTCGGCCACCGCGTTCGCGTTGCGTACCAACGGTCCGATATCCCCGTAAAATCGGTCGATCAGATCGTTGACCTTCTTGTAGCTGGTCCGGAAGTTCCACGCCGCGGGGATCAGCACGACGGTCAGCGCGAGAATCGCGATCGACATGAGCCCCTGGGCGACCGTCGCGACCTTGGCAAACGCCCCCTGCTCGACCGCCACCTGTTTCGTGATGATCGTGTCGGGCAGTGTCTGTGCGACTTGCAGCAACAACTCACCAGCCAGCCGCGCGAAACCCGCTGTCATGCGATCGGGGGATTGATGTGTTACCCTTCGGCGTCCAACGAGTCATCCGCGCGGCCCGCCGCCGCCCGCGTATGTGCAAGGCTGAGGCCACCATGTGGTCGAGCCAAGCGCGATGCTTTCACGTGATCGCGGATCGTATGGGCGCCAAAATCGAGTGTCAAGCAACCCTCACCCTCGCCGCGTTCCCAAGTCATGGCCGCAGTGCAGTACATCGTCGAAGGCGGAGCCACACTCTCCGGCACCATTCGCCCCTCGGGAAACAAGAACGCTGCGCTGCCAATCATTGCGGCCTCGCTGCTGACGGAGCACCCGGTCACGCTCTCCAACGTCCCTCGCATTCGCGACACGGAGACGCTCGTGGAGTTGATTCGGTCGGTGGGGGCGAGCGCGGACTGGACCGATCGCAACACGCTGCAGATTCACGCAAAGTCCATCCGGCCATCGGACCTCGATCCCGAGCTCTGCCGGAAGATTCGCGCATCGATCCTCCTCGCCGGGCCACTCCTTGCACGATGCGGCGAAATCACGCTTCCGCCACCCGGCGGAGACGTGATCGGTCGCCGGCGGCTCGACACGCACTTCCTGGCGCTCGAGCGGCTCGGTGCCGACGTGAACGCCGACGACAAGTTCGAACTGCGCGCGAAGACACTCGTCGGCGCGGACGTCTTTCTCGATGAGCCCAGCGTAACTGCGACGGAGAACGCCCTGGTCGCGGCGACGGCGGCCCGAGGAACGACGATCCTGCGCAACGCCGCTTGCGAGCCACACGTGCAGGACCTCGCGCACTTCCTCTGCACGCTCGGCGCGCGAATCGATGGGATCGGAACCAATACCGTCACGATCCATGGGGGGCAGACGATCGGTGGCGGCTCCCATCGAATCGGGCCGGATCACATCGAGGTCGGCTCGTTCATCGGGCTGGCCGCGGTGACGCAATCGCAGATTCGCATCCAGCAGGCGGGCGTCGAGCACCTTCGCTCCACGTTGCTCGGCTTCGCCCGCCTCGGGATCTCGTGCCGGATCGAGGGAGACGACCTCGTGGTCCCGGCGGATCAGACGCGTGAAATCCAGGCGGACTTCGGTGGTCACGTCCCGAAGCTCGAGGATCAGCCATGGCCGGCGTTCCCCGCCGACGTCATGTCCATTGCGATCGTCACGGCGACGCAGTGCACCGGGCTCATTCTCTTCCACGAAAAGATGTTCGAGTCGCGAATGTTTTTCGTGGACAAGCTGATCGGCATGGGCGCCCGTATCGTTCTGTGCGATCCGCACCGAGCGCTCGTGGCTGGACCATCAGCGCTGCGCGGTGCGGGCGTCGAGTCGCCCGATATTCGGGCAGGGATGGCAATGCTCCTGGCCGCCCTATGCGCGAAAGGCACGAGCACGATCAACAACGCTGGCCAGATCGAGCGAGGCTACGAACGCATCGACGAGCGGCTCAACGCGCTCGGTGCGCAGATCACTCGGGTGGACGAGCGGAGAAAATGACGACGCAGGCGAGCCGCGAGACGTCGCGGCTCTACGAGGAGGTCCCGGAGCTCGCGGCCATCGGCATGCGGGCGTTCACGACCACGCGGCTCGCTGGCAGCTTTGCGGTCGCCAGTGACGAGCCGGTTCGCGATGTCATCGCAAGGTGGGACCGGCTCCGCGATGAGCTATCGACTGCCGGTCCGCGGCTCGCGACCGCGCGCCAGGTGCACGGCGACCGTGTGATCTCGCACGGAACGGGATGGGCAGGTTGGCTGCGCGGCGGAGACGCAGACGGGCACTTCGCCCTCGACCGCGGAACGGGCATGGCCGTTTCGATCGCCGATTGCGTTCCCGTGTTTGTCACGCATTCGTCAGGCGCCGCGGCGCTGCTTCACTCGGGTTGGCGCGGCACCGCCAGCCGCATTGTCGAGCGGGCGATCGACCTCTTCGAGTCTCGGGGCATGCCTGGGAGCGAGCTGACGTTGCACCTTGGCCCCGCGATTTGCAGCGATTGCTACGAGGTCAGTCCCGATGTGTTCGAGCGGTTGACTGGTCGGAGTGTAGGCCGCGCAAGGACCGTCGACCTTCGTGCCCTGATTGCCGATCATGCTCGGCAGCGTGGCGTCCGCCGCATCTCGATCAGCGAGGACTGCACCCGATGCAACAACGATCGCTTCTACTCTCATCGCGCCGGCGACGCGGGAAGGCAGCTCGGTGTACTGATTGCCCCTCTGTGACATAGCGGCTGTTTGGCTTGACGGCATCTTGGCGGCCGTCTAGATTCACCATGCTGGCGTCTCGCCAAGCGTCGGCGAAATGTGGGGGAAGGTTCCCCACATTTTTTTGTTCTTGGCGGGTACCTCGACATAACATGAACCAGGCGTTGCAAGACGTTGTAGTAGCCGAGCTTGATTCGCTTGGTTTCGATCTCGTCGAGATCCGGCGGGGTGGTACGCGAACACGGCCGGTAGTCGACGTTCGCATCGATAGGCGTGACGGACAGAAAGTGACCGTGGACGATTGCGCCCGCGCGTCGCGCGCCATCGAGGCGCGCCTCGACGCGGGCGCCGTGTTCCAAGGCAAGTACGTTCTCGAAGTGTCGTCGCCCGGAGTCGAACGCCTGCTCCGGACGCCCGCGGACTGGAAGCGGTTCGCTGGTCGCCGCGCTCGGCTGACGAGCGCGGCGGTTGGCGGGATGGTCGAGGGAGAGATAGTCGGGCTCGAAGAAGATGCTGGCCAAGCGGTTGCCGTGGTGCGCGACGACAAGGGCGAGACCCATCGCGCCCCGATCGACGCCATTCGCGAAGCACGGCTGGTATTTCACTGGAAAGGGTAGAGGGTGCCCGTAAATGATCGGTTCCGCTGACATCCTGAACGCGATTCGCGAGCTGACGAATTCCAAGCAGCTCGACCGGTCCGAGCTCCACGGACTGCTCGAGGACGGTATTCATGCCGCGCTCGCGAAAAAGCACGGGCCGAACGTCCAGGCCGAGGTCGAGATCGATGAAGATCGCGGCCAGATCCGCATCGTGCTGTTGAAAACCGTCGTCGACGAAGTCACCGACGCCAGTCGCGAAGTCAGCGTCGAAGAGGCGCGCTTCGAAGATCCCGAGTTCCAGGTCGGCGACATGATGGAGATTCCGGTCGACTTCGCCGAGTTCGGACGCACCGCGGTGCAGGCCGCCAAGCAGCGAATCATTCAGAGGGTTCGCGAAGGCGAGCGCACGCGCATCCGCGATGAGTTCGCCGGTCGCGTGGGCGACCTCCTGAGCGGTGAGATTCAGCAGATCGAGCGAGGCAAACTCGTGGTCATGCTGAACAAGTTCCGCGAGGCCGAAGCGATCATCCCGTACCGCGAGCAGAACCATCGCGAGCACTTTCACCAGGGCGAGCCGATTCGAGCGGTGCTCAAGCGGGTTGAGGAAACCCCCAAGGGACCTCGCCTGATTTTGAGCCGCGCCGACCCGCTCTTCGTGAAGGCGCTGTTCAAGCTCGAGGTGCCGGAGATCCAACAGAACATTGTCGACATCCGGGCGGCGGCCCGCGAGGTCGGGAGCCGTACGAAGATCGCGGTCTTCTCGCGCGATGATTCGATCGATCCCGTGGGCGCGTGCGTCGGGCTCAAGGGGTCGCGCGTGCAGGCGGTCGTGAACGAGCTCAATGGCGAGCGCATTGACATCGTGCCGTGGTCTGCCGATCCGGAGCGATTCGCGAAGCTCGCCCTCGCGCCGGCGCGCGTCGCGCGCGTGTTCTCCGATCCCACGGCCAAGACCATCCAGGCCGTGGTGGACGAGGATCAACTCTCGCTCGCGATTGGTCGAAACGGCCAGAACGTCCGACTCGCGTCCGAGCTCACGGGTTGGAAGATCGACCTGTACTCGAGTCGGGAGTGGCTCGATCGCGGCGGCGACGCGCCGCTCTTTGCGCCGCTGCCTGAAGAGGCAGACGAGGCGGCGGACGTCAAGCTGTCGGAGATCGAAGGGATGTCACCCGCCACGGTGGCGGTGCTCGAGGAAGGTGGCTATCGCACGTTGAACGACATCATCGACCTCGAGCGCGAGGATCTGCTTCGCCTTCCCGGAATAGCGCCGGAGGAAGCGGACAGGATCATCGCGATGCTCGATGAGTTGACTGAGGAGGGTGGTGAAGAAGGTGGCGCCGAGGACGGCGCCCGCGGGTCGAACGACGCACCGCGTCGCGGTGGGTCGGCGGCCTAACGGGAATCATGGACGCTTCGACGTCCCGCAGGCTGCTCCGATTGCTCGGAATCGGGTTGAACGGACGGCTCGTGGTCGTTGGCGTCCAACAGGTGCGAGATGCGGCACAACGGGGAAAGCTGCGCCTCGCGGTAGTCGCGCCGGATGCATCGCGGCACAGTCTCGACAAGGTCGTGCCGATGCTTCGGGCAAAAAACATTCGGATGATTGAGGGCCCGTCGGCGACCGAGTTGGGCGCCACGTTTGGAAGGGAATCGACGGCCGCAGTGGGTGTCGTCGATCTACAGCTCGCGAGAGGCATTCGTGCGCTCGTCGAGTCGGCCCCGCCTGGGGGGCATGCTGCGGACTCGATTCGAGTCCGCTAGGAGGACTGTTTGAGCAAGCTTCGCGTACACGACATGGCAAGCGAGTTCGGGATATCCAGCGACGACGTCATCACGTTGCTTCGCCAGATGGATGTCCCGGTGCGCAGCCATCTCACTCTGCTCACCGACGATCAGGTGGCACGCATTCGTGCGCGTTGGGAGCGCGAAAAGCGCGTCCGCGCCGAGAAGCAAACGGCACCGCCAGCCCGTCGTCGTCGAGGGACTGCCGCACCTGCTCCCACCGCCGCGGCTCCCGCCGCGCCGGCATCGGCGGAGGCGTCAGGCATCCGGCGCCGACGGCGTCCCGCCGAGGTGGCGGGCGACGCCGGCATCGCCACCGAAGAGCATGAGATCGAGATCGCGGCGCCGGACTTGGGCGACGCCGATCACGCAGTCAGCGTCGAGCACGAACCGGAGGTACCACCGGCTCCCGAGATCCATGCGCGTGAGCCCGAGGAAACCAGCGCGGTCGAGGTGGCCCCCGCGGCGCCGCCAACGCCCGTCGCGCCTCCAACGCCTCCCTCGCCGCCGGTCGTGGCTGCACCTTCCGCTGCGCCTCGCGCAGACAGTGCGGACCGCGCCCCGGCTGTCATCGAGCCTCCGCAACCGCCGAGACCCGCCGCGCCGCCATCGGCTCCGGTGTCCGTCGGTTCCGATCGCCCGCGCCCTCGGCCCATCGTGCCTGGGGCACCGCGTCCCCGTCCCGTCGCGAGCGGTACGCCTTTCGTTCCGCCACGTCCCGTGGCCTCGGCCGCGCCCGGTGGAAACATCGCGCCCCCGCGTCGCGACGATCGTCAGCAGCAGCGCCCCAGCGGCGGCGGTGGTGGTGGCGGGAACCAGCAGCAACAGCAGCAGCAGGGCCGTCGCAAGAAGGGCAAGCGCGGCGCTGTCGATCAGGAAGCAGTGTCTGCCAACATCTTCAAGACCATGTCCGCGCTCCGCGGACCGGCTCAGCGCCGAGGCGGACCGCGACGCTCGGACGACGCGGCGTTTCGCGAGGAGCAGGAGGCGCAGCGCGAGGCGGATCGTGAGCGCGAGCGGAAGACCGTTCACGTCAACGAATTCATCACCGTCAGCGAGCTTGCGGAGATCCTCAAGGTTCCCGCGACGCAGATCGTCGGGTTCGCGTTCAAGAACCTTGGCCTCATGGTCACGATCAATCAGCGACTCGACTTCGATCAGATCGAGCTGATTGCTGGGGAGTTCGGCTTCCAGGCCGTCCGCGAGGAGGAGTACGCCGCGGACGCGGGGCAGGAGACCGAAGCGGACAAACCCGAGGACCTCGAGGCGCGTCCGCCGATCGTCACGATCATGGGCCACGTCGACCACGGGAAGACGTCGCTCCTCGACTACATCCGAAAGGCGAACGTCGTCGCTGGCGAAGCCGGCGGAATCACGCAGCACATCGGCGCGTACCATGTGACGTTGCCGAGTGGCAGGCTGATCACGTTCCTCGACACGCCAGGCCACGAAGCGTTCACGGCCATGCGTGCACGCGGAGCCCAGGTCACGGACATCGTCGTGCTGGTCGTCGCCGCGAACGATTCGGTGATGCCACAGACCGTCGAAGCGATCTCGCACGCGAGGAACGCTGGTGTCCCGCTCATCGTCGCGATCAACAAGATCGACTTGCCTGACGCGAACCCGCAGCGTGTGTCGCAGGACCTCCTGCAGCACGGCGTCGTGCTGGAGGCGTTCGGCGGCCAGGTGCTCTCGACGCCGATCTCGGCGAAGAAGGGCACCAACGTCAACGATCTGCTTGATCAGGTTCTCCTGCAGGCCGAAATCCTCGACCTCAAGGCGAACCCGCACAAGAACGCACAGGGCACGGTCGTCGAAGCCCAGCTCGACCCGGGCAAGGGTCCGGTTGCTACCGTCCTCGTGCAAAGCGGCACCCTCAAGGTTGGCGATGACTTCATCGTCGGCCTGTACTCGGGTCGCGTTCGCGCGCTGCTCGACGAGCGTGGCAAGCAGGTGAAGCAGGCTGGCCCGGCGATTCCGGTCCAGGTGTTGGGCCTAACGGGCGTGCCGATGGCCGGCGACGAGTTCCGCGTCGTCGAGGATGCCACGCAGGCGCGCGAGATTGCACAACGCCGCGAGCGGCTCGACCGCGAAGCGAAGAGCCGTCGCACGAGCAAGAGTGCCGTCACGCTGGAAGACTTCATGTCGCAGACGTCGGCGGGCGAGAAGCGGACGCTGCGTGTGCTGATCAAGGCCGACCAGGGCGGTCCGGCCGAAGCCCTGGCCGACGCGTTGGCGCAGCTCTCCAACGCCGAGGTCTCGGTGGAGGTCATTCACCGTGGCGTCGGTGCCGTCACCGAGAGCGACATTCTCCTCGCGCGTGCGGCCGGCGCAATCATCGTTGGCTTCCACGTGCGTCCCGATAACAACGCACGCGCGGCGGCCGAACGTGAAGGCGTCGACATCAAGCTCTACAAGGTCATTTACGATGCCGTGAACGACGTGCGTGCCGCGCTCGAAGGCATGCTCCGTCCGGAACAGCGCGAAGTCGTGCTCGGCGAAGCCGAGGTGCGACAGACGTTCAAGGCGCCGAAGGTCGGTGTCGTCGCCGGGTGCTACGTTAGGCACGGTACGATTACTCGTCAGGCGCGCGTCCGGGTCGTCCGCAACGGCGTCGAGGTCTACGACGGTACCATCGGCTCGCTCCGTCGCTTCAAGGACGACGTTCGCGAGGTGAAGGAGGGCTACGAGTGCGGTATCTCCGTCGAGAATTTCAATGACGTGAAAGTCGGCGACGTCATCGAGTGCTATCGCACCGAGGAGGTTGCTCGCACGCTCCAAACCGAGACCACGAGCTGATCGTCATGCCGGGCCGCCGGCACCCGCCACGGCCCGGCACTCTTGCTTTCCCTTTCCCGCGATGCTGTGGGTTTCATGGCGTCGCGTGCACGCCCGATCCGCTCCGCGGTTCGCGAACGTGGTGTCCGTTGATCGAGCGAAGGATTCCGCAAACGATGCCGCACGATACCCGTCGCCCGGACCGCGTTGCCGAAGCGATCCGAGAAGAAGTGGCGACCTTCCTTGCTGAAGGCGTGAAGGATCCCCGCGTCGTCGGCCTCGTCACCGTTACCGGCGTGGATGTCACGCGCGACCTTCGTCACGCGAAGGTGTTCGTGAGCATCCTCGGAAGTGATGCGGAGCGCGCCGCGACGCTGGACGGACTGGGAAGCGTCGCGAGTCATCTGCGGTCACGCATTGGACGCGCGCTCCGACTTCGCCTGGCGCCCGAGATCGCGTTCAAGCTCGATCAGAGCGTCGCGCATGCGGCGCGGATCGAGTCGCTGCTCGCGCAGATCCACGATGAACGGCCAGTCGACGACACCGCGACCGACTCCGACCAACGGCAATCGCCCCCGACGGGAGGGCCGACCGATTGACGGCCTCTTGCTGGTCGACAAGCCAGCCGGTGTCACGTCGCACGACGTGGTCAACGATGCACGCCGCGGGCTCCGAACGAGGCGAATCGGCCACGCAGGCACGCTCGATCCCTTCGCGACCGGGTTGCTCGTGCTTCTCGTCGGGCACGCGACGCGGCTGCTGCCGCATCTGAACGGCGAGCCGAAGGTGTATCGAGCGACGATCGCGTTCGGGGCAGAGACGGACACCGACGACGTGACGGGATCCGTCACGCGCACGGCTGGCCTGCCCGACGCCTCGCGCGTGCGCGAAAGCATCGGAACACTCACTGGTTCCATCGAGCAGGTTCCGCCCGCGTACTCCGCGAAGCAGGTGGAGGGCCGCCGCGCGTACACCGCGGCCCGCCGGGGCGAAACGCTCACCCTCGCCCCCGTTCGCGTGACCGTGCACGCCTGGGAGATTCGCGAGCTGTCGGACGAACGGCTCGACACGGTCATCACGTGCGGCGGCGGCACGTACATTCGCGCGCTCGCACGAGACCTGGGTCGCCGGTGCGACAGTGCCGCGCACCTCGCGAGCCTGCGGCGAATGCGCAGCGGATCGTTCGACGTCGCGAACGCGATTTCGGTCGAGGCGCTGCGGGCTGGCACCGCAATGGCGCAGCCCGCTCTGGCGGCGGTTGCTCATCTGCCGGCCGTCACGCTCTCGGCCGCCGATGTGAGCCACGTTAGGCAGGGGCGAACGATTGCAGCGACTGAGAGCGATGGCACCGCGGCCCTGGTGGACGCGACCGGCGTGCTCGTCGCGATCGCCGAATCGGTCGGGGAACGCTGGCAACCGAGAGTGGTGCTCCCTGATGCGTGAGTGGGTGAACGGCAGCGCCGACTCCGGCCTTCCGCCTGACGTGAACGCGACCGTCGTCACGGTCGGCACGTTCGACGGCGTGCATCGCGGCCATCGCGATGTGCTCGATCGCCTCGTCGCCCGCGGAAAGGCGCTGGGGCGTCGGACCGTGCTCGTCACGTTCGAGCCTCATCCGCTCGAGGTCGTGAACCCCGCGGCCGCTCCGCTCATGCTCACGGTCGGTGAGGAGAAGCGTGAGGTGCTTGCCGAGTCGGGGATCGACTATCTCGCGGTCATGCCCTTTACGCCCACCCTCGCTCGTTATGCGGCACAGGATTTCGTCATCTTGCTGCGCGACCGGTTCAGCATGGAGTACCTGCTCATGGGGTACGACCATGGGTTCGGACGAAATCGCGAGGGCGACGTGGAGGTACTGCAGGCCCTCGGTGCTCGCGTTGGGTTTCACGTCGAAGTCGTTCCCCCCGTTTCCGTCGGCGATGGCAGGCCCATTTCTTCGACGTCGATCCGACGCGCCATCGCGGGCGGCGATCTCGAGCGGGCTGCTCACGGCCTCGGTCGTCCGTACGCGCTTGGCGGTCGAGTGGTGCGGGGTGCCGCGCGAGGACGTGGGCTGGGATTCCCGACGATCAACCTGGCGCCGCCCAGCCCACGGAAGCTATTGCCTCCCCACGGTGTCTACGCCGTCCGGGTGCAGACTCCCGGCGGAGCCCACGGCGGCATGCTCAACCTGGGTGCGAGGCCGACTTTTGGAGACGCGTCCGTGGGAATAGAGGCCCACCTCTTCGACACGAGCGGCGACTGGTATGACGCCTGGGTTCGTGTCGACTTCATCGCCCGTCTCCGCGATACGCAGAAGTTCGAGAACGCAGCCGCGTTGGTTGAACAGCTGCGACGTGACGAAGACCATGCGCGCCGCGCGCTCAGCCTCCGGGGATGATAGAAACCGCCAATGGCAGACTGCCCATCGGCGCGCAACCGACGAGGGGCCAACCATTTCGCGCACAACTTCCGTTGACTCCGCCCGACCCGTTCCGTAACCTTCAAAGCTTCCCGAAACCAACCCTCCCACCCGCAGTCGCATGTCCAACCTGAAGTACCGCGTGCTGCTCATCATTGCGCTTCTCGCGGCGTCCGCCTGGTCGCTGTTCCCGCGCAAGGTGATCGAGCGAGTGAAGCGCGGCGACCGTTATGTCTTCGACACTGTCACTCGAGTTCCGCTGAAGCGAGGGTTGGATCTCCAGGGCGGAATGCATCTCGCGCTCGAGATCGATGACTCGAAAGGCACGGTGCCGGATCGATCCGAGGCGCTCGATCGCGCCATCAAGGTCGTCCGAACCCGCATCGACGAGTTCGGTGTCGCGGAGCCGGTTGTTCAGAAGAGTGGCGACAGCCAGATCATTGTCGAGCTGCCCGGTATCGACGACCCACAGCGCGCGATGGCCGTCGTACAGAAGAGCGCCTTTCTCGAGTTCCAGATCACCGACAAGACGCAGGCGCTCGAAAAGGTGCTTCCGCGATTCGACGCGATCGTGAAGGAGAGTGGGCTCGCCGGAAAGGTACCGAGCGTTCTTGGCGATACCGCCAAGGCCGACAAGGGGCTGCAGGGGCTGTTGTCGTCCGGGAAGGATTCCACGCGCAAGGACTCGACGGCGAAGAACGACTCGACGAAGAAGGACTCGCTCGCCCTGACCGCCGGCGGAGCGTTCTCGAAGCTCATCCAGCAGGGCCAGTTTCCGGGTGAATACTTCGTTGCCGACCGCGATGTCACTACGCTGCAGAACTACCTCGACCTTCCCGGAATTCAGGCCGCGCTGCCCCCGGGAAAAGTGCTGCGCTGGGGCAGTGACACGGTGTCACTCGGCGCAACGGCGTATCGGCCCATCTACATGGTGGACTCTCGTCCGATCATCACCGGCGAGTCCTTGATCGGCGCCAAGCCGAACCAGGTGCCGATCGAAGGCACGGTCGTCGAGTTCACGCTGAGCAATGAAGGCGGCCGCCGCTTCCGCGCCGAGACCGCCAAGCACATTCGCGACTACATGGCGATCGTGCTCGACCAGCGCGTCATGGGCCGTCCACCGATCATCCAGAGCGCCATCGGCACACGTGGACAGATCACTATGGGCCAGGGCCGCTCGTTGCAGGATGCGCAGGACCTCGCGCTCGTGCTTCGCGCGGGCGCGTTGCCGGTGCCTCTCAAAGTCGCCGATTACCGGAACATTGGGGCGAGCCTCGGGGCCGACTCGATTCGCAACGGCATCCGCGCGCTGCTCATCGCCGTCGCGCTCGTGGTGCTCATCATGATCGTGTACTACCGGTTCTCCGGCGTGCTGGCGGTTGTCGCGTTAGGCATGTACGTGGTGTACACGATGGCCATGCTGGCGTACTTCAACGCCGTGCTGACGTTGCCGGGGCTCGCGGGCTTCGTGCTGTCGGTCGGTATCGCCGTCGACGCGAACGTGCTGATCTTCGAGCGAATCCGCGAGGAGCTCGATCGCGGGAAGACCGTTCGCACGGCGATCGATGAAGGATTCCGGCACGCGTTGACCGCGATCGTCGACACGAGCGTGACGACCATTCTCACCGCGGCCGTGCTGTATCAGTATGGAACCGGCCCGGTCCAGGGCTTTGCGGTCACGCTGATCGCCGGCATCACCGCGTCCTTGTTCACGGCGATCTTCGTCGTCCGAACGTTTTACCTCCTGTGGCTTAGCCGCTCGCGTGGCGCCCAGACCTTGAGCATCTAATGCTACGCATCCTACACGACACGAAATTCGACTTCATCAAGTGGTGGCGCTGGGCGGCTGGCCTCACGGCCGCTTTCATCCTGCTCGGTCTTGCGAGTTTCGTGATTCGCGGCGGTGTCAACTACAGCATCGAGTTCACCGGCGGGACGCTCATGCAGCTCCAGTTCGCGAAAGCGACGGACGTCGGGCGAATCCGCTCCACCATGGACCGCGCGGGGATCACCGGCGCCGAAATTCAGACCTTCGGCTCGGACAGTGGATTCACCATTCGCGCGCAGAACCGGCAGGAAGTCGCGTCCCAGGCTGCCGGAGCCGAGAGCGTCGCTCAGCGCGTGCAGGACGCGCTCACGAAGGAGTTCGGATCGAACACGTTCCGCGTGGTCCGTACCGAAGCGGTCGGGCCTCGCGTTGGTGCCGAGCTTCGCCGGAACGCCGCCATCGCGATGCTGCTCGCCTCTCTCGTGACGCTCGTCTACCTGGCGATTCGCTTCGAGTGGCGATTCGGCGTTGCCGCCGTGCTCTCGACGGCGCACGACGTCCTCGTCACACTCGCGTTCATCAAGCTGTTCCACATCGAGGTGTCGCTCACGGTCGTCGCCGGCATCCTGACGCTGCTCGGCTATTCAGGGAATGACACGATCATCATCTTCGATCGCGTTCGTGAGAACCTGAAGAAGGACCGCAAGTCACCGCTCTATGATGTCCTGAACCGGTCAATCAACGAAACGCTGCCGCGGTCAGTGCTCACGCACGCGACGACGCTTGCGGCAACGCTCGCGCTACTCTTCTTCGCTGGAGAAGTGTTGCGTCCCTTCGCAGTCGTGATGGCGTTCGGTATCTTCGTCGCCACGTTCAGCTCGATCTACGTGGCGTCGCCGCTGCTCCTGTGGATCGAGCATCGGTGGCCGCGGACCGCTACCGACAAGGGTGCCAACAAGGCCGCGGTTCAGGCGTCGAGAACCGAGATTCCGGCAGCGCAGCGGGCCACGCGCGATCGACAACCGGAACGTGCCGCCAGCCGCTGACCTCTGACACAACGACACCGCCGCGATGTTCGCGGCGGTGTTCGCTTGTATGCGCTACATCGATAGCCACGCCCACCTCGCGGACGCCGCGTTCGATGTCGATCGCGACGACGTGATTGCTCGCGCTCGTGATGCCGGTACGACGGCCATTGTATCCATCGGGGAGTCGATTGCCGCGGCCGATCGAGCCGCCGCAATCGCCGCGAACCACCCGAGGTACGTCTATCATACCGCGGGCGTCCATCCGCACGACGCGGTGGATTTCGATGAGGTGCGCGACCTGGAAGCGATTCGGCGGCACGTGGCTGAAGGCGCGGTTGCGGTGGGAGAGTGCGGGCTTGACTACCACTACGATCATTCGCCACGCGACGCGCAGCGGCGTGCGTTCGAATCGCAGTTGCGAGTCGCCAAGGAGCTTGACCGTCCCGTCGTCGTGCACTCACGTGAGGCGGACACTGACATCACCGCGATGGTCGATTCTGCAGCCGGCGCCGGCGTTCGCGGTGTACTGCACTGTTTCACTGGCACGCACGCCGTTGCCGAGGCGGCGCTGGCCGTCGGTTGGTATGTGTCGTTCAGCGGCATCGTGACGTTCAAGAAATGGGACGATCTCGCCCTGCTGCAACTCGTGCCGGATGACCATCTCCTCGTCGAGTCGGATTCGCCGTACCTCGCGCCCGTCCCGTTTCGAGGGAAGCGAAACGAGCCTTCGTTCGTGCGCCATACGATCGAGCGATTGGCTGGCGTTCGTGGTACGACCTCGGACGCATTGGCTGAGCTGACCGCAAATAACGCGCGCCGATTCTTCGGGCTGGCGATGGTTGACCCTCGCCCGTAGTATCTGCGCCGCATGATCGCGCGAGGCGGCGACACCGCGCGCGGCGATTCTCGCTTCACGAGCACGACTGGAGGATTCGTGGCCCACGTACCGTCAGACATCGAGATCGCACAGAACGCAAAGCTGCGCCCGATCGTCGACGTCGCGAAGGAGCTCGGTCTCGGAGCCGATGATCTCGACCTGTATGGGAAGTACAAGGCGAAGATCGGGCTCGATATCGCCGAGCGCTCCGCTCGCGGGAAGCTTGTTCTCGTCACCGGCATCAATCCGACCGCCGCGGGCGAGGGCAAGACGACGACAGCGGTCGGCGTCACGCAGGCACTCAGAAAGATTGGACAGAACGCCACGTTATGCATCCGCGAGCCCAGCCTCGGCCCGGTCTTTGGCGTGAAAGGCGGCGCAGCGGGCGGTGGGTACGCGCAAGTCATTCCGATGGAGGACATCAACCTTCACTTCACGGGTGACTTCCACGCGATCTCGAGCGCGCATGCGCTGCTCGCGGCGCTGCTCGACAATCACCTGCACCAGGGCAACGCACTGAAGATCGACCCGCGCCGCATAACATGGCCACGCACGATCGACATGAACGATCGAGCGCTCCGCGACATGGTCATCGGGCTCGGCGGCGTCGCAAACGGTGTGGTGCGCGAGGATCGTTTCGTCATCATTCCCGCGAGCGAGGTGATGGCCATCGTCGCGCTCGCAGCGGGGCCGGCCGATCTCGAACGGCGACTCGGACGCATCATCGTCGGCTCCACGGCGGGAAGCGAACGTAAACCGGTGCTCGCCTCCGACCTGAAAGCGGCCGGTGCGATGGCGCTGTTGCTCAAGGATGCGATCCGTCCGAATCTCGTGCAAACGCTCGAGGGTGGCCCCGCGTTCGTGCACGCCGGCCCGTTCGGTAACATCGCGCATGGCTGCAACAGCATTCTCGCGACGCGCTCGGCGTTGTCGCTTTCGGACGTCGTCATCACCGAAGCCGGATTCGGATCCGACCTCGGCGCCGAGAAGTTCTTCGACATCAAGTGCCGTTTTGGCGGGCTTGACCCGAAGGCCGCGGTGCTCGTTGCGACCGTTCGCGCCCTCAAGCTGAACGGCGGCGCGCACAAGAGCAGCCTGCAGAAGGAAGACCTGGGGGCTCTCGAGCGCGGGCTGCCGAATCTCGAGTGTCACATCGAAAACGTTAGGCAGTTCGGCGTGCCGGTCGTCGTCGCCGTGAATCGCTTCACGACCGACAGCGACCGCGAGCTCGAGATGGTGGCCGACTGCGCCGCGAAGGCTGGTGCGCGTGTGGCGCTCAACGAGGTTTGGGAGAAGGGAGGCGAGGGCGGCATGGAGCTCGCGCGCGAGATCATGACCATGCTCGCTGCCGGTGACAGCTGCTTCGCGCCGATCTACCCGACCACGGCGCCGATCCGTCAGAAGATCGACGCGATCGTGCAGAAGGTGTACGGCGGTGAAGGCGCCGACTATTCGGCGAAGGCTGAGCGTTCGATCCAGTACCTCGAGTCGATTGGGCTTGGCGACACTCCCGTGTGCATGGCCAAGACGCAGTACTCGCTCACCGACGATGCGACCCGACTCGGTCGGCCGCGCGGATTCCGTATTACCGTTAACGAGGTGTACCCGGCAGCTGGCGCGGGCTTCGTGGTGGCGCAGGCGGGTGACATCATGACCATGCCCGGGCTTCCGAAAGAGCCGGCAGCCGAACGAATGGCCATTCGCCCCGATGGTTCGATCGTCGGGCTGTTCTGAGGAGACATTGTGAGCGTTCGTATCGTCCACACCGAGAATGCCCCGGCCGCCATCGGCCCGTACTCGCAGGCCGTCGTCGCGGGCAATTTCCTGTTCACCGCGGGGCAGATCGCGCTCGACCCGGCCACCGGCCAGATCGTGCAGGGCGACGTCAGCGCGCAGACCGAGCGCGTCATGAGCAACCTGGCGGCCGTGCTGGAGAATGCCGGGGCGAGTTGGTCCGATGTCGTGAAAACGACCGTGTACCTTCAGGACATGGCCGACTTCCCGCGCGTGAACGAAGTGTACGGTCGCGTGATGGGTGAAGCGCGCCCCGCACGATCGACCGTGCAGGTTGCGGGCCTTCCACGCGGCGTCCTGGTTGAAATCGACGTCATCGCAATCGTTAGGTAGGTCGCCGGACGGGTTTTATGACGAACTCTCGCGAGGACATCTTCCGCTTGACGCAGTTCGCGCGCTGCGCGGGTTGAGCGTCCAAGATGGGTCCGGGCGACCTGTCCTCCGCGCTCGCGCCGCTCGCGCGAAAGTCCGATCCGCGAATCCTCATCGGTCACGAAACGTTCGATGACGCGGGGGTTTTTCGCGTATCCGATGACGTCGCGATCGTGCAGACGGTCGACTTCTTCGCGCCGATCGTTGACGACCCGTACGAATTTGGACAGGTCGCGGCGGCGAACGCGCTTTCGGACATCTACGCGATGGGCGGGACGCCGCTTACCGCGCTGAACATTGCCGCCTTTCCCACGGGGCGCCTGCCCCTCGAGATTCTCACCGAGATTCTCCGTGGCGGTCAGGACAAGGTCCACGAGGCTGGCGCGCACATTATCGGCGGCCACACGGTCATCGACGACGAGATCAAATACGGCCTGTCTGTGACTGGACGCATCGACCCGGCGTCGATGCTCACGAACGCGAATGCGAAGCCCGGTGATCGGCTCGTTCTCACGAAACCGATCGGCAACGGCATTCTTGCGACCGCACTGAAACAGCAAACGCTCGACGCCAACGCCGTGGAGGCGGTCATCGCTCTGATGTGCGACCTGAATGCGACGGCCAGTCGTGCGGCCCTCGATGTCGGTGCCCGATGCGCAACGGATATCACGGGCTTTGGTTTGCTCGGCCACCTCTCGCACATCGCTCGGGCGAGCGACGTCACGATACGAGTGCGGATCGCGTCCGTGCCGATTCTCCCGCGTGCCATCGATGCATGGCGCTCGGGCGCACGCCCGGGCGGAGGGGGCCGAAACCTCGACTACGTGCAGCAGATGGTGGACTGGGGGTCCGCAACAGAGGTGGAGCGTGCGTTGCTCACCGACCCGCAGACGTCGGGTGGTCTCGTCGTGGCGGTCCCCCCGTCTCGGCTGCTTGACTATCTTGAAAAAGTCCCGCGCGCCGTTGAGATCGGCGAAGTGCTGCCGAGAAGTCGGGCCGCGATCGTTCTCGGGTGACGCGTGGGGGCGGCTGGGGTCTGGTGGTCCCCTCAGTCTTCAAAACTGATGCGACCCGACGCCGTCGGGTTGGGTGGGTTCGATTCCCACACGCTCCCGCCACTCTGTTCCTGAATCCCACGTGGCTGCTCGTCGTCGCGCTGCAATCGTAAACGCACTGCTGGTCGCTGCCGCTCTCATGGGGCTCGCGCTCGTCCCGGTCGTGCGAGCGCATGCCCAGCAGGTCGACAGCGCACGGGCAGGTGCTCGGCACAAGACGCCGGCTCGAACTCCCGCGCCCGACACCGTCAAGCCACCGATCTCTCCCAAGCGAGCGTTTTTCTATTCGCTTCTCATCCCTGGCTACGGGCAGTCAGTGATGAACCGTCCCATCGCCGGGAGCCTGTTTTTCGGCGCTGAGGTGACGTGGATTGCGCTCGCGACGAAATCGGCGTTCGACCTGCGATACGCTCGCGCGCATCAGAAGGACAGTCTCGTCGTGGCCTACGCGTTCGACTCCACCGGCGCGGTCCAGCGGGATTCGCTCGGCAGACTGGTCGGCGCGACGTACGCCCCGAATCGTTATGCATCGGACCGTGTGGCCGCTCGCCGGAAACATCTCGAAGACTATTACGCGCTGCTCATCGCGAACCACCTGCTCGCCGGGGCGGAAGCGTTTGTTTCGGCGCAGCTGTGGGATGTGCCCGAGCACGTGTCGATCAGGGCGCTCCCCTTCGGACCCGCGCTGGTCGCGTCGTTCCGGTGGTGACGTGGCGCGCGCTGTCGAAGTCAGAAGGTCGTGAGCACTCCATCGTCACCAATCGGCATCTTCGACTCCGGGATCGGCGGTCTCACGGTCGTTCGCGAGGTCATCCGGCAGCTTCCTGACGAGCGGATCATCTACTTCGGTGACACGGCTCGCGTTCCGTACGGGCCGAAGAGTCCCGACACCGTTCGGCGCTACAGCCTCGAGATCGGACAGTTCCTCCGGTCGCAGGACGTGAAGGCCATCGTCGTTGCCTGCAACACCGCCACGGCGCATGCCCTTCCGATGTTGCAGCGCGAGTTCACGCTGCCCGTGATTGGCGTCGTCGAACCGGGAGCGCGGGCCGCGGTCGCCGCGTCGCGTCGTGGGGAGCTGGGCGTCATCGGCACTGCAGGCACCATCGGGTCGGGTGCGTACGAGCGGGCGATCAGGGACATCGCGCCTAACGCGCACATCATGGCGCGCGCCTGTCCGTTGTTCGTGCCACTGGTCGAAGAAGGGTGGCTCGACACCGAGCCGACGCGACTCATTGCGCGCGAGTACCTCGCTCCGATGAAAGCCGCGGCGGTCGACACGCTCGTCCTCGGCTGCACGCACTACCCGCTCCTCAAGCCGCTGCTGGCGGAGTTGCTGGGCCCAGACGTGGCGCTCATCGACAGCGCGCAGGAAACCGCGGCCGAGACAGCGCGCGTCCTGCGCGCGCGTGATCTGCTCGCACCGACGAACGGGCACGGGTGGCGACGAGATGCGAAGGTCGACCACCGCTTCGTGGCCTCCGACGCGCCGGACCACTTCCTTCGCTTAGGTCAGCGCTTTCTCGGCTCGGCGATCGAGTGTGTCGAGACAGTCACCCTCGGCTGACCCGGTCCATTCCATCAGCGCAATTCGTCGTTCGTCGAGGCGGAGAAACGTCGGCCTGGTCATCCACGATCCGGCGTTCGCGTAGACGCTACCCGCGCCAGACCGCTCGAGTGCGGACACGTGCGAGTGACCGTAGATGACGAGGTCGACCGACGGGTCCGCGGCGAGCTGCGCCATCGCGACCTCACGGAGCCCGCGCCCACCGTCGCGTGCCTGGTACGTGCGGCTTGCGTGCGATGACCCCGCCGCGAGCCGACTGCCGAAATCCGGATGCAGAAGGTGGCGGAAGGCCCAAATCGATGCGGGATGGCGCAGCACGGTGCGAAGGCGTCGGTACTTTCGATCCTCGACCTTGCGCAGCCCGTCGCCGTGCTCGATGACGGTTTTCCAGCCCGCGAGCGCTCCGATCCACGGCCCAACGTGATAGTCAACGCCGACATCGTCGCGGAGCACGTTGCCACCCCAGCAGTCATGGTTGCCCGCTACCCAGAGGACTGGGATGTCGGACTCCACGAGGTCGGCGAGCGCGGCGAGAACTCGGAACGCAGGTCGAGGGATGACGGATCGCCACTCGAACCAGAACTCGAACAGGTCACCGTTGATGACGAGCGACCCCGCGCGGCCGCCCAGATGGCGCAGGAATGACAGGAGCTTCCGCTCCACGTCATCCGGCGCTGCGCCAAGATGCGTGTCGGAAAAGACGTAGCACGGACTCGGGAGCACGCGCACAGTCTACTCCGCTCCCGCTCTCTTTACAAACGATCCAGGAGCACTCATTTTCGCGCCCGATGCTCCAGCATCGGTGCCGCGGCGCCGATGGCGCACTCACCGGTCGTTCGGAGGACTGATGGCACAGAACGCACTTGGCCTGATCGAGACGAAAGGACTCGTCGGTGCAATCGAGGCAGCCGACGCGATGGTCAAGGCGGCCAACGTTCGGCTCGTTGGGAAGGAGAAAGTTGGCGGTGGCTACGTCACGGTGATGGTTCGAGGTGACGTCGGCGCAGTGAAAGCCGCGACAGACGCGGGCGCCGCCGCAGCCGAACGGGTCGGCGAGTTGGTCTCCGTCCACGTCATCCCACGGCCACACGCCGAGCTCGAGGCGATTCTCCCGCAGGGCCCCGCGGGTGACGCCGGCTGATCCCTGGGCCCACGGCGCGCTTGGACTCATCGAGACGCGCGGGCTCGTCGGCGCCATTGAAGCGACCGACGCCGGTCTCAAGGCGGCTGACGTTCGACTGCTCGGTACCGAAAGAGCCGACGCTGGTCTCGTCACCGTAAAATTCGTTGGCGAAGTCGCAGCGGTGAAAGCAAGCGTCGATGCTGGTGCTGCGGCAGCGGAGCGCGTCGGTCACCTCGTGTCGGCACACGTCATCCCGCGGCCCCACCCGGAGATGACCATCGTCGTTTCGGACACCGACGACCCGGCACCGACGGTTCCGATGCAGGGTGGGCGGATCGACATGGCGACGCTCGAGAGCGCGCGCGTCGTCGATCTGCGAGCCATGGCGCGCCGCCTCGACAACTTCCCGATCAAGGGCCGGGACGTCGCACGCGCCGGCCGAGATGAGCTGCTCGCTGCGTTCCGGACACTGAACGGCTGAGCGCGTGCCCGTGGACGCTGACCTGCGAAGCGTTCAGGAGGCGCGCGACCTGGTCGCCTGGGCAGCTGAATCGCAGCGCCGTTTCGCGAGCGCTGACCAACGAACCGTCGATGGCGTCGTGCGTGCGATGGCCTCGGCGGCATCGGCAAACGCCGAACGTCTTGCCCGCCTCGCGGTCGACGAAACGGGAATGGGCGTCTACGAGCACAAGATCATCAAGAACCGCTTCGCGTCGGACTTTCTCGCCGACTACATCCTGCCGATGCAGACCGTTGGCGTGTTGCGCGAGGATCGCGTGCGAAAGGTCCGCGAGCTCGCGGTGCCGATGGGCGTCGTCGGGGCGATCATCCCGACCACGAACCCCACGTCCACGGCGATCTACAAGGCGATGATCTCCGTCAAGGCACGCAACGCGATCGTGATGTCGCCGCATCCGCGCGCGGCGCGCAGCGTCGTGGAGACCGCCCGGGTGTTGGAGGAAGCGGCGCTAGGCGCTGGGGCGCCCGCGGGCCTCATCAACTCGATGACGGTGCCGACGCTCGAGGGCACGAATGCGCTCATGCGCCATAAACTGACGGCGGTGATCCTGGCCACGGGCGGCGCGGACATGGTGCGCGCGGTATACGCAGCCGGAAAGCCGGCGTACGGGGTGGGGCCGGGCAACGTACCGGCCATCATCGAGCGAACGGCGCACATCGATAAGGCCGTTGCCGACGTTGTCGACGGTAAGACATTCGATGCCGGCGTCCTGTGTTCTGCGGAAAATTCCGTGGTCTGCGATGCGCCGGTCGAGCGTCAGGTGCGGGATGCATTTCGACGGGAGCGTGCCCACTTCTGTACGCCAGAGGAAAAGCGCGCGCTCGAACGCCTGATGATTCCGCCGTCGGGGAAGGGGATCAATCCGGACATCGTGGGCCAACAGCCGCAGACGATTGCTCGGAAGGCCGGGTTCTCCATTGCGCCCGACGCCAAGTTGATGATCGTCGAGCTGTCGAGCGTCGGTCGTGAAGATCCCCTCAGTCGGGAGAAGCTGTGCCCCGTGCTCGGATTCTTCGTCGAGGACGGCTGGGAGCGTTGCTGCGAACGGGCCATCGAGCTGCTGAACTATGGGGGCCTCGGACACTCGTTAGGTATCCACAGTCGTGACCCGTACGTCATCGACCGATTCTTCGCCGAGAAACCTGCCTTCCGCATCATTGTCAACTCGAACGTGGCCATCGGGGCCGTCGGCTATACGACGGGTTTCGCGCCGGCGATGACGTTGGGGCCGGGGTCGTGGGGGGGAAGCATTACATCCGACAACGTGACCCCGTTGCACCTCCTCAACATCAAACGACTAGGCGAGGAGATCCGGCCTTACGTTGACCCGCTCCGCACTGCCATTCCGTCCAGACCCGCGCCATCAGCGCCAGTGCACGCGGTCGCATCGGGAGCGGCTGCGCTGCCCGCAGCGCCACTCGCCGCCAGCGAAGTGCAGCGCATCGTGGATCAGTTCCTCGCGGACTTCCGGAGCGGGCGACCATGACCGACGCCGAGCTCGATCGGCTGGCCGAGATCATCGCGCGAGCGCTGCTCGAACGGCCACACGCCTCCGACGATACTGGCCGTGCGACCACCTGGCTTCCGACTCCGGTGCGCCCGATGCCGCCCGCGCGAGGGGGCGAGCCCCCGAGCTGGTCGGGCGCCGCCCAGGACTTGGGCGACGTTGCGCCCTCGCGCGATCGGGACCGGTCGCCACGGTTCCGCGCAGCCACGGCTGACCTGACGCGCGCCACGCGAGCGGCCGCCGCGGGCAAGGGGCCGCCAGTGGAGCGGAACGCGCACGCGCCCGAGCGTCGCCTAACGCGGCAGCGGCCCGCGAACGCGCCTGCCTTCGACGTCCGCGTCGGCGTTTCGAACCGTCACATTCACCTCTCCGAGGCTGACGCACGCACGCTGTTTGGGAGCGGGCCGCTCAGCGTTGCGCGGTTGCTGAACCAGCCGGGCCAGTTTGCGGCAGCGGAGACCGTCGCGGCGCACGGACCAAAGGGGAGTCTCGAGAGTATCCGCGTGGTCGGCCCTGCACGCACCGAGACGCAGCTCGAGATTGCCCTCTCTGACGCTGCGGTGCTTGGCGTTGCGCCGCCGGTCGCGACGAGCGGATCGCTCGCCGATTCGATCGGCGGCGTAACGCTCGTCGGACCGGCCGGCCGGGTTGAGCTGCGTCGAGGGGTGATCGTCGCGGCAAGGCATCTGCACCTCTCGCCTACCGACGCGAAACGATGGGGACTCCGTGACGGCGATCGCCTGGACGTTCGGTGCGGCGTCGGCGCGCGCGCCGCGACGCTCCACGACGTGGTCGTCCGGGCCGGCGTAGGTCACGCCACCGAGCTTCATCTCGACAGCGATGAGGCCCGCGCGGTCGGCGTCGCGACAGGCGATACCGCAACCGTCGTCGCTTGGCATGCCGCAGGGCCGGCCAAACGCCCGCTCATCACGGAACGTGACGTCGTGCGCCTCGCGCGAGAGGGCGCGCGCATTCCGGCGAACGCCCTGCTCACGCCGAGTGCTCGCGATCGGGCTTCGGCGTTAGGCATCCTCGACCGGTGAGCGCCCCACGGATCAGCGAGTTTCGGGTGCGATATTCCGAAACCGACCAGATGGGTGTGGTGTATCACGCCGAATATCTCGTCTGGTGTGAAGTGGGTCGAACGGACTACATCCGCAGTCTGGGGTTGCCCTACGCGGAACTGGAGCGGCGAGGCACCGCGCTCGCCGTCGCCGAAGCGTCCATTCGCTACCACTCGCCGGCGCGCTACGATGACTTGATCCGGGTCGAGACGAGTTTAGTGGAGGTCCGCTCCCGCGCGATCACCTTCGATTACCTCATTCGCAATGGAGACACGGGTGATCGGCTGGCGACGGCGCGAACTCTGCTGGTGTCGCTCGACTCGTCCGGCAAACCGGTGCCCATGCCACCTGAGGTTCGCGCGCTCATGGAAAGCGCGGTCGGAAAGGACCGTCAGTGAATCACACGATCGCTTCGACACGTTTCCCGCAATGGCTCGCGGTTTCCGCCCTTGCTGCCTTCGCATGCGCGCCGCGCGCGGGCAAGCTCGCTGGTACGCCAGCGCCGGCTCGCTTTCCTGCCACAGAGCTGCCGCGCGGCAATCAGCGTATCGTCTTCCGCTGGGATTACGTCGACCAGGCGCTGGCCGCGAAGGGAGAAGGCGTTGCCCGCATTTCGTCACCCGACAGCGTCCGGCTGGATTTCTTCCTCGACGGTGGACTCGGTGGCGGGTACGCGATCGTGATTGGCGATTCCGTTTCGACGCCGGGTGGCGATCAGGTTCGTCGGTATCTGCCGCCGGTCGCGCTCCTCTGGGCCTCGCTGGGCAGGCTGGCTGTGCCGCCGGTCCCGGACACCGTCGCAAAGGTTGACGGAGGCACATTGCGCGCCGACATTGGGCATGATCCTGCTTGGCGAGTAACATTCGTAGGCGACCGACTCACGCGCCTCGAGCGGATCGTCGATGGCCGCCGGCTCGAGTGGGTCGCCCGCGACGGCGCAGACATTCGCTACCAGAACGAACGATCCGCGCGATCGCTCACGCTAAAGATTTCCAGCAGCAATGACGCTCCACCGTTCGATTCGGCGATTTGGCGTCGTTAGCCTTCTGCTGCTCGCCGGCTGTCTCTACAAATTCTCCGGCGGCGGCTTTCCGAGCCACATTCGGACCGTAGCTGTACTGCCCTTCGAAAATCAGACCGCGGCTGCCGAGGTTACTCGGGAGCTGTCCGACGCGCTGCGAAAAGCCATGCAGTCGCGCCTCGGACTTCGCGATGCGTCCGAGGCGCTGGTCGCGCTC
>Ga0207701_10000106_pt1 | contig 76701 bp, 62 predicted proteins | sample KBSSwiSSwithPhiX_FD_184294 | JGI IMG/M metagenome (GOLD analysis project Ga0207701, IMG submission 184294) | Switchgrass rhizosphere bulk soil microbial communities from Kellogg Biological Station, Michigan, USA, with PhiX - S5 (SPAdes) (version 2) | ecosystem: Environmental > Terrestrial >... | reverse complement strand
ATGATGACGAAACCCATCGTTTGTTCGGGCCAGCCAAATCGCTGCGCGATAATGTCAATGCCCTGGAGCAGCGCGAACGCCGCCGCCACATAGGCCAGCGTCCATTGCACCAGCTTGCGCTGCTTCAGGCGTTGAAAGAATTCATTCATCGCGGCGGGTCTTTCTCACACAGATCTTCACGGGCCGACGTACTCCTTCATCGTCAGCAGTTCTTGAAAACCGGGATCGTTGCGGATTGGGTCCCAGACCGGATCGATTTTCAGGCGTGCGATGGAAATGGTCTCGCCCGCCGGGATCGAGAGAAGTTTCTTCAAATTCTCCACGGCTTCCGCGGTAGCGCCGGTCTGCGCCTGAATCTGGGCCAAGGCTGCCAGGTTTCCGGAACCAAGTACCGCGTCTTTCTCGGGTGGCAAAAGATCGAGTGTATGTCGGGCGATGTTGATAGCATCGGCCTTGCGACCCAGTGCGAGATAAACCCAACTTAATGCTCTGAGAGAGCGAAAATCATTTGGCTGTTCGCGCAGTGTCGCCTCCAAGAGGTCGCGAGCTTTCTCGGCATCTGCGTGAGCGCCGGTAACATCGCCGGCAAGGACACGAATCCCGGCTTTGGCCGCAAACCGTTGCCATTCGTTTGTCCTCGCGACCGTCCCGGTTTCACATGCGTTTAATGCCGCGTTGAAATCCCGGCCCAGGACAAAAGTTTGGCCGCGAGTCCCAATCACCATGTCAAACATGCCGGTATTAGGAAGCAGAAGGTCGTCGGGCGGGAATGTTGCGAGTAGCCGCAAAGGTTCCTGCGCGTTCCCGGTGCGGTTCAGAGAACTCAGCAGCAACATACGCATGGCGGTGGCCTCGTGCGGATCGATCGTGAGAGCATGCCGGGCAGTGTCTTCCGCTTCTTTCCACCTACGCAAAAAAATATAGGTCTCTGCCAGGCCCCCTTGGACATACGGATCTCGCGGATCCTGGTCGATCGATTTTTTCAGCTCGTCCAAGGTGCGATCCCATTTGCCCTGTCGGCGATGCACAAAAGCGATAAATTGGAGCGCCAGCGAGTAGTTAGGCCGAAGCTCCAGGGCGCGCTGAAACTCAGTTAAGGCCTGCTCGTACTCGCGAAAACCATAGTAGTGAAACAGCCCGACGGCGACATGTGCTTCGGGGAGATCTGGCGCCAGGGTCAGCGCCTGCTTTGCCAATCTGCCTGCCTCCATCACCTCCGCTTCGCTCAAAGGATCGGTCAACCAATGACGCCGTAGCTGGCAGATAGCCAGTTGCGCTATGGCGAGTGCAAAATTTGGGTCCCGCGCAATCGCTTCCTTGTACCAGCGCGCTGCATGGTCGAATGATTCCGGCCGGAAAGTGCTATTGGCGATCCGCTGCTCGAACTCGCCTTTTAAAAAGAGATCATAGGCAGCTGTGTCCTTTGTTGGCGCAGTCGCGAGCTTGGTGGCTTCGGCCGGTGAAAGTTTCGCCTGGAGCGAATCGGCAATTTCCTGCGCGATCTCGCTCTGGATCGCAAAGACATCTTTCATGTCGCGGTCGTAGGTTTTGGCCCAGAGATGTGAATCGGCCCGCGCATCGATGAACTGCACGTTCACGCGCACTTTGTCGGCGGCCTTCTGCACACTGCCTTCCAAAACGGTCGCGACTCCCAGCTGTTGTGAAACTGTCTTTAGGTCTTCCGGCTTGCTTTTATATTTCGCGGTCGAAGTGCGCGAGATCACCTTTAGATCGGCGATACTCGCGAGCTTCGTCAGGATTTCATCCTGAATACCGTCGGCGAAATAAGCGGCGTTCTTGTCGTCGCTCAGATTTTCGAACGGCAACACCGCAATCGACTTTTGCGGTATGGATGAACCTGTCGCTTCGGTGCGAGCCGCACTGGCGGTATTTCGGGCGGTGTAGCGACCGATAAAAAACAATCCGAGCGAAAGCGCAGCGCCAACGATCACGACAAAAATCCAAGTATGCCTTCGCGGTTGTCGCGCCGATGCTGCAAGATCGACATCTTCCGTACGCTTCAATCCTTCCGGGGTGAGTTCAAAAGCCCACGCGATCACGAGCGCGATCGGAAAGCCGATCACAATCGCGAGCACGACCAGTCGCACCGCCCAATTGGGAATTTCAAAGAACGGAAAGACCTGCGTCGCGACTTGCACCAACAACCAACCGATGACCGCGTATGCGGCTGCAACCTTGTAAACGTTGCGCCGCTTCAGCTCAGAGAAAACGTTCATATCATTTGCCGCTCGTCGTATCCAACCCGCATTCGAAGTCTGTCTCGCCGAGCGGGCGGCATCCGGCGGGCCAGCCTTTCTCGCGCCAATACGCGGGGAGACCGAAGCGCGCGACCATTGCCTTGACCCGCGGATCTCGCAGCATCGCCTGGCCCATCGGCTTGTTGCCATAAAGGTCAATGAAGTAGTACTGCTGAGGTATCGCTCCGAGAGTGTCGATGTAGGCGTTGTAACCGTCTATGTCCTGCCGAGCGATGAAGTAGAAGGCTGCTTCACCCGGTGGAGCGTCCGCGATCGCCGCGCGCAGTTTGACTGGATCAACGCCGGGCTCGCCCAGCGCCCACGGCAGCAACTGCTGTGCAAATGCGGTCTCTTTGGGCCAGCGCGTCGCGATTTCCGCGAGCGCGGTCCGTGCCTCATCGGCACGTCCGTAGGCGACGGCATAGTCGAGCAATCCAAACTTGCCGATAAAGTTGCCCGGCGAAATGGCGCGCATCTGCCTAACCGCTTCTTCGACCTCTGCGCGCCGGTCGAGCGCGATCGCAGTACGCAGGATGCGGTTCCAGCCAATGCCGAAGTAGGGATCAAGGGTCACCAACTGGCGCGCCGCGCGTATCGAATCCTCCAGGCGTCCGACCTCGTAAAGCACCTCCGAGTAATCTTCCCGCACATCCGGGTAGCTCGGGTCGAGCTGCATCGCGCGCAGGTAGTGTCGCTCAGCGTCGGCGTAGTGGAACTGCGCCCGGGCGACGTTGCCGAGCGCGTGTTGAGTGGTCGCGGCGTCGGGTTCCAGTGCGGCGGCGCGTTCCGCCGCGGCTCTTTGGCCGGCCAGCAGCTCGGCCTCGATCACGGGAGTCATGTGCGCGGTGTACCAGAAGCTCACCTCATAGGCCAGCGACAGCGACGACCACGCCGCCGCAAACTCCGGTGCCTTCGCGACCGCCGCCTTAAGGTGCGCGATCGCAGAGGGCAGGTCGCTGCGTTGGCGGAAAAGCGCGCGCCCTTTGAGATACTCGTCGTAGGCTTCGGGATCGATCGGCGCGCGCGCCGCGACAGGCGACGAGACGCCTAACGAGAGCTTGAGTGCAGAGCCAATGCGTTGCGCGATTTCATCCTGGAGCGCGAACACGCTTTCCAGTTTGCGATCGTAGGTTTCGGACCAGATATGGAAGCCATCAGCGACGCGGACCAACTGCGCGGTCACGCGCACTTGGTCGCGATCGCGGCGCACGCTGCCTTCGACAATGTTGCTCACCCCGAGCTTGCGCCCGATCTCGCGCACATCGCCGCCTTTGCCCTTGAACTCGAAGACCGAGGTGCGCGCCACCACGTTGAGCTTCGGAATTTTCGCCAGGACGTTGAGCAGTTCCTCAGTCATGCCGTCCGAGAAATAGTCTTCGTCCGGTTTGCCACTGATGTTGACGAAGGGGAGGACAGCAATCGAATTGTGGCCGGCGGTCGTCGGCGTAGCCAGGTCGCCTTTGCGGAACGATGGCTGGCCGTAAAAGTACCAGAACAGCGCCAGAACGATCAGCAAAGCGGCTGCTGCGAACAAAACCTTGCTGCCCGATGGGCGAGCATCGAGCTTCACGCCTTCGCGGGTGACGTCAAACACCCACGCCAGCACCACCGCGATTGGAAAACCCAGCAGCGCGATCAGGATGAAAATACGCAACGCCCACGGCGGCGCGTCAAATGCCGGAAATCCGATGGACGCCGCCTGCACCGCGAGCCACGCCACAATAAGATACGCTGCGCCGACCTTGAAAACTTTGCGCCGCTTGAGTTCGGCGAAGAAATTCTCCGGATTCATAGTTCTGGTTTTGCCATAGGTTTCAAATCTATGAGCAAGGAGAAAGACCGCTGAATGGCGAGGAGGACACGAGTCTTTCCGTCAGACTCGTCAGCTTTGATTTGTTTTAGAGTAATTCGTGTGTTTGGTGGGCACATCTTAATCGAGGAAACCAGAATGTCACTACCAACAACCCCATCGAAACATCTGCTCTCACACACCATCGCCGAGTGGGCTTGCGCATTGAAATACGAAGACCTTTCGCCGGAGGCCATCCAGGCAGCGAAACTATTTTGGTTCGACTCCATCGGGTGCGCCCTCGGAGGGAGTCAGCAGGAAGACGCCAAGATTTTGCTGAAGCATTACCGCGCGATGTCCGGTGGCAAAGGGAACGCCACGGCATTTGTCTCCGGCTTCAAGACCAATCCGGTGGATGCCGCGTTTTTGAACGGTCATATGATCCGCGCCATGGATTACAACGACATCTATTGGAAGGCCGATCCGTGTCACCCCAGTGATCTCATCGCCGCGCCGCTGGCGCTTTGCGAAAGCGAAGGTCTGAGCGGCAAAGATTTAATTCTTGCCACAATCATCGCCTACGAAATCGAAATGCGTCTTTGTGAAATCGGCCGTCCGGGGGTGCGTGAATACGGCTGGCATCACGCCACGCTGAGCGCCTTTGCTGCGCCAGTCGCGGCAGGGCGCGTACTCAATCTCACGCCCGAACAAATGGTGTCAGCCATTGGCATCAGCGCGTCGCGAACATTTTGTCCTGGTGCTGTCACTGCCGGCAAACTCACCAACATGAAGAACACGGTCGATCCCTGGGCCGGACGGATGGGCGCGGAAAGCGCGCTCCTCGCGCGAGAAGGATTCTCGGGGCCGGAGCACATCATCGATGGCAAGGAGGGATTGTTCGCCGTGTTCAAACATGTGCAGTACAAAGGCGAACCGGCCACGTTCGACGGCGAGGCGCTGGTTGCCGATCTGCCCAACTCAACCAAATCGCACTATCGAATTCTCGATTGCGGGATGAAGAGCTTCCCGATCGAAGCACTGAGTCACGCGCCGCTCACCGCCATGATGAAGACGGTAAAAGAGAACAAGATCAAGGCCGGCGACGTGAAGGAGATCAAAGTCGAAGTGATCGCCCGCGCCGCGGATATTCTGGGCGATCCGCACAAGTACCGACCCGACTCGAAGGAAACCGCCGATCATTCTCTGCCTTATTGCATGGCAGTCGGGCTGGTGGACGGGATGGTAACACCCCTGCAGTTCAAAGAACAGCGTGTGCTGGACAAGTCTCTGATTCCAATCATGGACAAGATAAAAGTGGTGGCGAACGAAGAATTCGAAGCGCTCTTTCCCAAGTTCCAGCCGAGCCGCGTGACCATCACGACCAACGATGGCAAATCGCATTCCACTCGTGTCGATGTGCCCAAGGGCGATCCGCGCGATCCGATGACCGAGGAAGAAATCGCGGTGAAATTCACCGCGCTCGGCGGCGACGTCATTGGCAAGGATCAATGCGAAAAACTGCGAAAGTGCATCATGAGCATGGACAGCGCTGACAAGCTTGATGAGCTTTTGGCGTTAACGATCGCGCGCTGATCTGTAGCCACCGGCCTGTGGCCGGTCCCACAAGCAATTGAATGACGGCCCACAGGGCCGTGGCTACAGAGTCACCGCGGGAATTTAAACCGTTCCGCTCCCCTCGCCCGCGCCGAACTGAATTCCCTGCGCCAGCGGCAGATCGCTCGAAAAATTGATCGTATTCGTCTGGCGCCGCATGTAGCTCTTCCAGCAATCGCTTCCGCTCTCGCGCCCGCCACCGGTGTTCTTCTCGCCGCCGAACGCGCCGCCGATTTCCGCGCCGCTGGTTCCGGTATTCACGTTCGCGATACCGCAATCGCTGCCCACTGAGCTAACGAACTTTTCGGCTTCGCGCACGTCGTTCGTAAAGATCGATGAAGTCAACCCCTGTGGCACATCGTTCTGGATCGCGATCGCTTCGTCGAAATCGCGATATGTTAGCAAGTAAAGCAGCGGACCAAAGGTTTCGTGCTTCACGATTTCAAAATCCGATTTAGCTATCGCCAGACAGGGTTTCATATAGCAATCGCCGGGAACAGTGAGTCGATCCCCGCCGTACAGGACTTCACCGCCTTCATCTTTCAATCGCTGGATCGAATGCTGCACCAGATCGACTGCGCTTTTGTCGATGAGCGGTCCCATCACTGTCTTACGATCGAGTGGATTTCCGATTGGCAGACTTTTGTAAGCGGCAAGCAGTTTATTGCGAACTTTTGATGCGATCGATTCGTGCATGATCACTCGCCTTGTGGAAGTGCAACGTTGCCCGGCTGTGCCCACTGCGCCAAAGAAGATCGATTGCGTAGCCATATCGATATCGGCGGTCGGCGCGACAATCAGCGCATTGTTGCCTCCAAGTTCCATGATTGATCGGCCCAGGCGGCCGTGAACTGTTTTTGCGACGTTAAGACCCATGGCCACCGATCCAGTAGCCGAAACCAATGGAATTCGGTGATCATCGGACAGTTTTTGGCCGACCGTTTTGCGGTCGCCCATGAGCAAAGTAAAAATCGCCGGATCCGCCCCGGTTTCGCGGCAAACCCGCTCGCAAATTCTGGTCACAGCAACGGCGGTGAGCGGCGTCTTTTCCGAAGGTTTCCAAACCGTCGCGTCGCCGCAAACGGCAGCGAGCGCAGCGTTCCATGACCAGACAGCAACTGGAAAATTGAAAGCGCTGATTACGGCGATAACGCCCAGCGGATGCCATTGTTCCATCAGGCGGTGGCTTGGTCGTTCCGATTGAATTGTCAGGCCATAAAGCATGCGCGACTGGCCGACCGCAAAGTCGCAGATATCGATCATTTCCTGCACTTCGCCTTCGCCCTCAGCAATGATTTTGCCAGTCTCGAGAGTGACCAGCTGGCCAAGCTCGTGTTTCAGTTCGCGCAATGCGTTGCCAAGACGGCGAACAGTGTCGCCGCGCACCGGACCCGGAGTGGTACGCCATTTCAAGAACGCTTCCTGCGCGCGCGCAATCGCCTTATCGTAATCGCCGTCCGATGCGGTACGTACGCTGGCGATTCGGCGTCCATCAATCGGTGAAATCTTATCGATCTTTGCGCCGCCACCGCGCCATTCGCCGTCGAAGACGCCATCGTTTACGTCAGTAAGACCAAGCTTTTCTAATACAGGTTGCATTATGAACGATTTTTGTAGCCGCTACCGTCGGCTCCGGCTCGCCCGCGGTCAGCGACCGCGGCTACAGCAACCGACTATGGTTTCGTTAGGCTTTATTTTCGTTTCTGACAATATTTCCGCATTGCATCCATCGCCTCATCAATCACCTCCGCCGTGATGTCGAGTGGAGGACGAAACCGGATAGAATTCTCGCCCGAGCGAAGCGTCAACACGCCGAGATCGAAAAAGCCCTTCCAAAATTCCTCGCGCGTTTTTCCGTCTGGTAGATCGAAGGCAAGAAATAGTCCCCGACCACGGGCCGCGGAAATCCGTGGCTCTTCCCGTTGGAGAGCGCGTAGTTGATCCAGGAAATATCCCCCGACCTTCCCAGCGTTCTCCACCAAGCGTTCCTTTTCGATGATGCGCAGAAAATGGGTCGAGCGCACCATGTCCGTGAAATTGCCGCCCCAGGTAGAATTCAGCCGGCTGGACAGGCGAAACGCGTTGTCTTTCACTTCATCGATACGCGGCCCGGCCATCACCCCGCATACCTGCGCCTTTTTTCCAAACGCCATCAGATCCGGCACCACGTTGAAATGTTCGCAGCACCAGTTGCGTCCCGTCGCCCCCATCCCGCACTGCACTTCATCAAAGATGAGAAGAATATCATTTTCGTCGCAAATTTTTCGCAGCGTCTGCAACCATTCGCCTCGGAAATGATTGTCACCTCCCTCGCCCTGAATCGGCTCAATAATGATGGCGCAGATGTCGATGTTGCGCTGCTCGATGAAGTCCCGGATCTCGCGCTCGGCTTTCTGTTCGCGCGCAGTCACATCGGCTTCGCGCTCCGATTCCGGCAGTGAAAAATCGATGTGTGGACACGAAACGCGCGGCCAATCGAATTTCGCGAACAAATCCGTCTTGCGCGGATCGGTATTCGTGAGGCTCATCGTGTAGCCGCTGCGCCCGTGAAAGGCGCGACGGAAATGCAAAATCTGAGTGCCACGTTCCCCATGACCAACGGCCATGTTCTTGCGTACCTTCCAATCCATCGCCGCCTTCAAACAATTCTCGACCGCGGGCGCGCCGCCCTCGATGAAAAGATAACGTTCCAGCGGCCGCAGACCGACCACGCGCTCGAAGGTTTCTACAAACTCTGCGTAGTCCTCTGAATAGACGTCCGAGTTGGCGATTTTGACTTTTGCCGCGCGAAGAAGATCGCGCTGCACTGCAGGATCATCAAAGTGCGGATGATTAAATCCAACCGGCATCGACCCGAAGAATCCGTAGAAATCGATCAGCGGTTTGCTGGTGACGGCGTTGTATAAATATGAGCCGCGACTTCTGTCGAGATCGATAACGACCTTGAAACCATCGAGCAAGACGTGTTGCTCGATTTCTTCGAGGATTTTCGACGGTGATATTGCTTTTTGTTTTTCGCTCTTTGTGGTGCGGCTTCGAGATGAAGCCGCCTCCGTGAGCACGGGCGGCATACTCATTGTCGATCCTAATCTGTGGCGTGAACGCGGTCAATGGTACCGCGCGACCTCCCGGCGCTTCGTCGCTACCCCTAAACAATCCCGTCGCGAAGGAGCTCGTGTTTTCCGGCGAGCAACTCCTGCACCAGTTGATAGCCTCGCCTGTCGACGTTGCGCATTGTGCCGGCGAAATGATGATCGATTCGCGTCTTCGCAGAGCGGCAGAAATAATCTGCGACGCTGAGAACTTCATCCGCCGGTTTCCCCTGGCCAAGCAACCATTGCGCGTAAGAACAGGTGGCGCTGATCGCAAACAGCTCGGTGGCAACTCCTACAAAGCGCGAGAGCAACAATTGCTCACGGTCGAGTTTCGGCCCAAACCGCGCCATGGCATGAAACAAGCCGCGCGCGAGTCGTTTGCTCGTGCGCGCAGCGTAATCGATATGCCCTTGTAATGTCACGTGCAGATTATCGATCCTGCCCGCACCACTTAGTAACCACTGGCGCGGATACCAGCCGGCATAAAATTTCCCGGAACTGAAAACGGCTTTCGCGCGCTCGGACATCGGAAGTTGTGTGTTGAAAATCCCGCCGCCGACTTTCAAGTGCGGATCGAGCGCTTCGCGCGCAATGAACAAGCGCATGATTTCGCTCGAGCCTTCAAAGATCGTATTGACCCGGCAATCTCGCAGAAATCTCTCCACCGCAATCGGCGGCTCACCTCTTCCAGCCAGCGATTGCGCAGTTTCGTAACCGCGACCGCCGCGCACTTGCATTGCGTCATCGGCGATTCTCCAAGTCGTCTCGGTTGCCCACATTTTGCACATGGCGGTTTCGATGCGAAGATCACCCGACTTCCGATCGAGCAGCGACGAAGTGAGAAAGGTCATCGCTTCCATGGCGAAAACGTTGCCGGCCATTTCAGCGACCTTGCCGGCAATCGCGGCATGTTTGCCGATCGGCACGCCCCATTGGATGCGTTCGCCTGCCCACTTGCGCGAGATCTCGAGCAGCCGCTTGGAAAGGCCCACGCACGCTGCAGGCAGCGTGAGTCGCCCCGTATTCAATGTCGTGAGCGCTACTCTTAATCCGGCACCCTCCTTCGAGATAATGTTTTCGCGCGGCACCCGGACATCGGTGAACTTCACGACCGCGTTGTAAAGCGCGCGCAGCCCCATAAATCGGCAGCGATAAATGATCTCCAGCCCAGGTGTATCGACATCGACAATAAATGCGGTGATTTGCTTGCGCTCCTTCCCGCCTACCATCTTCGACGGCGTGCGCGCCATCACTACCAGCACGCCGGCTTTCACACCGTTGGTGCACCAAAGCTTTTCCCCATTTAGAACGAATTCACTGCCATCGGGGCTGGGCTCAGCTCGCAGGCTCATCGTCGCCGGGTCTGAGCCGGCGTGTGTTTCCGTCAATGCGAACGCTGAGATTTCTCCGCCTGCAACGCGTGGCAGATACTTTTGTTTCTGCTCTTCCGTGCCGAACAGAAGCAGCGGTTGCGCGACTCCGATCGATTGATGAGCGGAAACAAGCGCTGCAACGTTTCCATCCCAGCTGCCAAGCAAAACTGCGGCCCGTCCGTAATTGGATTGCGACAAACCAAGTCCGCCATATTTCTTCGGCACCTTGATGCCAAATGCGCCAATTTCCGCAAGGCCCTTGAAATTTTCCGGTGGAATCTCGCCGGTGCGATCGATCTCGTCCGGATCGACATGTTCGCGCAGATAACTTTCCAGCTTCTGCAAAAATTCTTCGCCGGCTGCGCGATCCTCCGCACTTTGCGCCGGGTACGGGTAAATCCGATTGAAATCGTAACGGCCGACAAAAAGGTTGCTGGCAAAGCTGCCGCGATCCTCAAGCGGGTCGCGCGCCGCCTCTGCCAGCTCGAGCGCTTCCCGCTGGCCTTTCGCCATCTTCGACGTGTCGATCACGGCGGCTGGAGGCTTTTCTGGTTTCGCGCTGGTTTCCGCAGTGATTTGTTTTTCAGGTGCTTCGAGTGGCGATTTCATATGGACCGTTTGTCGTTCATGACAAACCGATTTTACTACTCATAAAATTTGGTTCCATCCCGGGCGTGCTTCTTCAATATCTCGCAAGGCAAAAACTTCTCCTCACTCTGCGCCAGCCGCTCCAGTTCATAGACGACTTTCTTTAGTCCAAAATGTTCCGCGAACCGCAAGGGTCCGCCGCGGATCGGCGCGAAACCGGTTCCTAAAATCATTCCGTAATCCGCGTCCTCCGGCGAATCGACAACGTTTTCCTCTACGCAGCGCGCGGCTTCGTTGACCATCAGGAAGATCAACCGGTGCGCCAGGCCCTCAGCTGTAGCCGCCAGCGGTGACGCCGGCCGGGTTGTTGCGGCGCCCTGGTTCCCGCCGGGGTCAGCGCCCCCGGCTACAACGGTCGCGCGCTGCCACTGAGCGAGCGGTTCGTTAGGCGTCTGTGCTTTAGCTTCATACTTGTAAAAACCAGCGCCTGTTTTGCGGCCAAGCATCTTTCCGTCGCGCAGCCAAAGCAGAACGGTCGAAACGTGATCGCGCCGCCCGTACGCCTGTTCCAATGTGTTGCCGATATCAATGGTAATATCGATGCCGATCTCGTCGATCAATCGCAGTGGACCCATCGGCATCCCCCATTGCACAAGCGCACTGTCGATCTTGGCCGAATCCGCGCCGCTTTCGAAAAGCTCCGCAGCGTCGAGCAAATAAGGAAACAAAACGCGGTTCACCAGAAAACCCGGGCTGTCGTGCACAATTACCGGCAGTTTTCCAATTTGCCGGACAAAGGCCAGGCTCCGCTCGCGCGTTTGGTCTGACGTTTGTTTGGCAATGACGACCTCCACCAGTTTCATTCGACTGACAGGATTGAAAAAGTGAAGACCAATGACGTGTTCAGGCGAAACGGTCGTGTCAGCGAGCTTGCTGACAGGCAGTGCAGACGTATTGGTTGCAACGATCGTTTTCGGACCGGCCTGCATCCCCAGCTCACGAAAGATTTCTTTCTTTACCTCAAATTTTTCGGAGGCAGCCTCGATAATGAATTGCACGTCCCGTAATTCCATCGGCGCCGTAGAGGCCACAATCCGTGCGCGACCGGCTTTTGCCTGTTCCTCATTCATCAAACCGCGCTTTACTGCATCTGCGTAGGTTTTCTCAATGTTCGCGAGACCGGTATTGACCTGCTCACGCGCGATGTCACGCAGAATAACTGTCACGCCGCGCGAGCTAAGCCATTGCGCGATTCCTGAGCCCATAACGCCGGCGCCGATCACTGCGGCGTGCACTACCTTCTCTGACGCAACTTTCGAAGTTCCTTTCTTGTACTTTTCGGCCAGGAAGAAGTTGCGAATCAAGTTTTGGGTCGATTCCGATTTGCCAAGATCCACAATCGCATCCAGCTCCATTCGCAGCGATTGGTCTGGCGAAATCGACAAAGTCTTGTTGATGATTTCCACGGCACGTTCTGGCGCAGCGTTTCCGCGTCCTTTTGGAGGGCGGAGTTCCTCCGACGCAGGGCCCGCGGGAGCTCGCCCCTCCAATTTGCGTTTTCCATCGCCTAACTTTTTCCGCGCGAACTCGAGAAGTTTATCTCGTGGGGCAACCCCATCGACCAAGCCCAGCTTCCTGGCTTCCTCTGCCGAATAAAGTTTCCCTTTTGCAATCACTTCAACGGCTTTTTCGACCCCAATCAACCGCGGCAGACGGGTACAACCGCCCCAGGCGGGAATAAGACCCAGCGTCGTCTCGGGAAGTCCGATCCGTGTCGCCGGATCATCCGAAGCGATCCGGTAATCGCATGCCAGTGTCACTTCGTAACCGCCACCAGCGGATGCGCCGTGAATGGCTGCGACAGTCGGTATTTTCAGTTCTGCCAGTCGGTTCAAAACTCGTTGGCCGTGAGCAATGAACGCCCGCATGTCGCCGCTTTGCGCTTGCTGCAGCAGAGTCTTTAGATCGGCGCCGGCGACGAAAATTGATCTTTTCGCCGACGCGATGACCAGCCCGCGCAACGAACGATCGTTCTCAACCGACTCGAGATGTTCATTTAACTCGTTGAGCGTAGCGGCGTCGAAGATGTTCGCGCCGGACTCAGGGCGATCAAAGACAAGCAAACAAACGTGATCGTCGCCGATCTCGCGGCGGATCATTGGACCCGTAGCAACTGCAGGCATTACCCTCATTTTGGAACGTTTCGGACAAATTCCAAGCGCAGAAGGTGTAGCCGCCCCCCTGTGTCGGGGCGCTCGCGGAAGAACGCGGCGACACGGCGCCGTGGCTACAACTCTCGCTCATTGCACTAGCCACGCGGGAGTGTTAGAAACGCCGACGTGGTCGGCAACATTCTCGCACCAGAAATCAAGAGCATGATCGACGCCCGTAATTTCGGCGGGCTGCGCGAATTGTTTCGCGAGTGGCCGCCCGCGGATGTTGCAGACGTGATTCTCGATCTTCCCGAAGACGAGCAAGTGATCATCTTTCGCGTCCTGCCAGCGGCGCTCGCAGCGGACGTCTTCGAATACATCGGGATCGAGGAACAGCAGAAATTGTTACGCGCGATGGCACACGAACAGGTTGTAGCCATCCTTAACGAGATGTCGCCGGACGATCGGACGGCGCTCCTGGAGGAATTGCCGAGCGCTGCGTCGCGGCAACTGATCCGTCTACTCACACCGGATGAACGCCACGTGGCCACGGCGCTGCTTGGTTATCCGGAAGACAGCGTGGGTCGCTTGATGACGCCGGATTTTATCCAGGTGAAGGAGGATTGGACGGTTCAACACGTACTCGACTACGTACGCCAGTTCGGTCGCGACAGCGAGACACTAAACTTTGTTTATGTCGTCGATGACCACGGAAAGCTGATCGACGACGTGCGCATGCGCGAGTTTTTGCTCCGGCCGCTTACGACGAAGGTGAGCGAGATTCGCGACGAAAGTTTCGTGGCGCTGAATGTGACCGATTCGCAGCAGGACGCACTGAACATTTTCCGGAGATACGACCGCGCAGCGCTGCCTGTAGTTGATTCAAGCGGGGTGCTCGTCGGGATCGTGACCAGTGACGACATGCTCGACGTCGCCGAAGAGGAAGCGACGGAGGACATCCAAAAACTCGGTGGTATGGAAGCGCTCGATGAGCCGTACACGACCATCCCGTTTTTGCGGATGATCAAGAAGCGCGCGACCTGGCTGATTCTTCTTTTTCTCGGCGAAATGCTCACCGCCACCGCAATGCAGGGTTACAACAGCGAAATCGAAAGGGCGGCGATCCTTGCGATGTTTTTGCCATTGATCATTTCCAGCGGCGGCAATTCCGGGTCGCAAGCCACCACGCTCGTGATCCGTGCGATGGCTCTCGGTGAATTGAGCTTGGGGGACTGGTTTCGCGTTGTGCGAAAGGAATTACTCTCGGGACTTTCTCTCGGCCTGATTCTGGGAGCCATCGGTTTCTTCCGCATCAGCCTATGGCAATATTTGCACATATTCGACTACGGTCAGTATCATTGGCTGGTCGCTTTCACCGTCGGCATATCGCTGGTTGGAGTGGTACTGTGGGGAACTCTGAGCGGCGCGATGCTCCCATTCTTGCTGCGCCGTTGCAGGCTCGATCCAGCAGCGTCATCTGCACCGTTCGTCGCGACATTGGTCGATGTGACGGGACTGGTAATTTATTTCAACGTGGCGCTGCTTGTCCTTCGCGGCACGCTGTTGTAGCAGAGAAAGCTCTCGGGCTAGCGCGCCAAGCTCTGGGATTGCCGAGATCAACGCCCCCGGCGGTTGGCTGCATCATCTAGTTAGGCGAAACGCGTGACAGCTCGCCGATCATCAAATAGATCCAGCTTAGGGTAGCTTGTCGAAAAAGAGATAAACGGCGGCAATCCGGCCGTCCCGCACAATGATGAAATCAGTCCCGGCGTATGCTGGCGTCTCGCTAGGGCGCCCCGATACCCATTGGATCCGCCCACCATTGCCCAATGCCTCGGGCTCGGCAATTGGCTGATATCGAAAGTCAGGATGAGCAGTCCTGAGCGCCCCTGCGACGCGATCGATCTCGTCGCGGCCACGGTAGATGCCCCTGGGCTCGTAGAAAACGCAATCTTCGGTGAAGATCTCGTCGATGACCGCGCGCCGACGCGCGGGGTCGTTTTCACCGAAGACATCGTGAAGGTTGCGGGTCAGCAAGGTCGATATGCTATAGGACATAAACGGGTCAGTTCCTAGTATTGTTAACTTTTCCGCAGTTCTCCCGAGGAACACGCAATCAAGTCCAGCGCTGTCTCAGCGTAACAGAGCCTGCATCTAGTTTAGCGTTTCCATCCGGGTTCGACCGACCACACGATTTACCAAAAGTATAATCGCTGGGCGACGCCTAACAAGATTTGGACCCAATTATTCGGCCTATCCAGTTTATCCCACCCGCTACGCCAAGGGCCGAAATTGCCGCCTACAATTTGTCTATATCCTCGATCACTTTCTCCATGCCGCTAACCACAAGCGCGAAGCGATCGTAATCGAGCTTGTCGGGTGTGTCTTCCGCAGAATGATAATACGGATAACGAAACGGCGCGGTGTCGGTGACCATGATGCCGGGATAGCCATGCCGCCAAAATGACCTTTGGTCCGACCAACTTACGCCGGGGATGAAGGACGGAAGCGCCGCCCCTTCAGATGGAATCTTTGCGTATTTGCGAAAAGCCGCGATCACGCGGCGCAGCAGGCTTCGTGAGCGAACGTTGCCGACGAACCCGATAAAGTTGCCGACTTTCGGATAAAAAATTCCGAGGCCGGCCGACGGAAACGACTGTGAATTCGGCGCATCGGAAAAATATCCGATGGTCTCGAGACTGATCATGACCGGGATTTTGTCTCCGCGCGCTTTGCATCTGCCGGCGTAAATAAAACTTCCCATTTCATCGGACAAGAAATAGGGCGGCTCCTCGTTTACAAACGCGACGAATCGCAACGTGTGTTTTCCAGTCTTTCCCGCAAATCTGCGCGCCAGGGCCAACATTGCAGCGACACCGCTGCCGTTATCATTCGCACCGGGCGAACCAGACACCGAATCGTAATGTGCGCCGATCAGAATGATCTCCGGACTCACGCCAGAGATCTCCGTCTCGATATTGTGGCAGGCTTGGCCGCGTATTTCGTAAGTATCTCGCCGTGGACGAAGGCCAGCACGCAAAAAGGAATTCTCGATAAAATCGGCGGCGGCATTCAGTTGCGGATAGTGCCACATATTTCGCTCGCCGATTTCTCCCGCGAGCTTTTGCACATCCGATCGAAGCTCTTCGCGCAATGTCACTTCATCAGGCGAGAGCGGTGCAGTCTTTGAAATATTTTTGCCGGGCATCTTAATTCCAAACCACCAGAGTAACGCAAGAATCGCAGCGACGGCGATAGGAACGCTAAGTGCGCTGAAAAGAATGCGTTTTACGATCACGCGATCTGCCGCTGCACGTAACAGCTGTCGATGTTCACCAACGAATGACGGACTCACGCTTTCCGTCCCTTCGATGTCAGCGCGCCTTCGAGAATGATCTTAAGAATCCCGGAGAACCCTTCTTTCGGCATCATCCCAAGCTCTTCCATCTTCGGCGGATTCATGATCGATTGAACCATCGCCAGCAAGATTTCGATGATTAGCTTGGCGCGAACATCCTTGCGCACCATTCCCCCTCGTTGCCCTTCGATGAAAAATTTTCCGAAGTAGCGCTGGATTATCGCGGCCCGGCGGCGCTCGACGAGTTTAAAGACGTCGGGTGCTTTCTGCCGCATATCGCGCACGAACGGCGGCTTGATCTCATCCAGTTCGCGGTGCGTACCGGCCAACAACTCGCGCAAAGTCGCCGGGAAATCGCGGGGGTGCGCGCGGGTCACCTGCTTGAGCGTCGCTTCGACGGCTGCTAACTTGGCGGCCAGCACAGCCTCAAGCAGATCGAACTTCCTCGGAAAATGCGCGTAAAGCGTTTTCTTGCTAATGCCCAGCTCCTCCGCCAGATCATCCATGGTCACGCCCCGAAATCCGTGGCTGAAAAAGTGCGCCCGCGCAGCATCGACAATTCGCTGCCGGTGCGGATTGCGCTTTCGGCTTCGCGGCCGCGACTGGGGCGCCCGTTTCATATCGCGAGTACTCTTATCGCAATGCGGAAACTAATCCAGTATATTTAGTTTCCACAGCCGACTATCGATATTTCGCTCTATTTCTCCTTAGCTGCTGCAAGAGAGAAATCACTCGAAAAAGCCAGGCCAAATTACTAACTTATTAGCAATGGCTGGTTACTCAGGAACACCCCTACCACAAAAGCTGGGAATCAAACCGGGCCTGAGCGTCGTCACAATCAACGCGCCGCCAGATTATCGTCGACTGCTCGGACCAATCCCCGAAAACGTGACGTTCTCTCATCGCCTGAAAGCGGATTCGGGTTTTGTCCACGTTTTTACTAAGAAGAGCAGCGAGTTGGAGAAGACCTTATCCGTCTTGCGGGAGAAAATCGCGGACACCGGAACCGTTTGGGTCTCTTGGCCAAAGAAATCGTCTGGCGTACCTGCCAACGTGACGGAAGATGTGGTTCGCGCAGTCGCGCTGCCGCTCGGATTCGTCGATGTAAAAGTGTGCGCAATTGATGAAACCTGGTCTGGGTTGAAACTGATGATCCGAAGAGAGAACCGAAAATGAAAACGCGTTACTTTGATCACATTGATTTGCGAGTGAAAAACATGGAGGTAGCAATTAAGTTTTACGGACAATTTTTGCCGCAGCTCGGATTTGTTCGTGAACGGCACGAACCGTCGCCGCGTCCGGAAGCCGGCGGCGATTTCCATGCTTTTTATTCTGCCGGCATCGACAGGCCGTCGGAGTTTTTCGCATTTGACGAGGACAAGAACCACCAGCCGAACGGAACACGCATCGCATTCTGGGCCGATACGCGAGGCGAAGTCGATCGCATTGCAGAACTGGTGCGGCAAGCCGGCGGAAAAAATCTGGAAGGTCCGGAAATCTGTGTCGATTACACCCCGGGCTATTACGCGTTCTTCTTCGAGGACCCTGACGGGAACAAATTAGAAATCTGCTGCCGTCAGAGTCCGATCATTGCCGTTTAGTAAGACAACTCGCCAGCTGATCGCGTGTATGCCGTTTGTTGTTTAAAATGCAAAAGCTCAATCGACAGTCCGATAAACAGCAGCAGCGTCGCGAAAAAAGTATTTCCGTAGAGTTGTGCGCCCCGTGGGAATGCCAAGCCAAGAGCCAGTAACGCTAGCGCCGGCAAGGTCCACCACAAAACAGGCCCGCGTTTTCGAGCGAGTGTTTGTTGCGTCACTACGGCGAATGGCAGCAGGAGCCAGGAATAGAAGTAGCCAAACGAAAGCGGCGTCACCATGAGCATCAGCAGAAGAAGCAGCGCAAATTCAATCGCATCGGTGTCTGAGGTTCGCATATCGCACCGAGGCATCACCGTCACAAACACGAGGCTAAGCGCCAACGCGACACCAATAATGATCGCGTTGACGGGGCGAAACCCAAGATCCGCGAAGTTTACATAAACGGGTTGGTGCGGAGCTGAAGCGGCGTCAGCATCGACGTGGCGAAGCAAACGATTGCTTACACCGATAAGAGATTGATTCTTCCACGTGTAACTGCGCATTGGGCGCTGCCCAACAGTGACCTCACTGTATTTCAACATTCCAGCGCTCCACTTCTCGAGGTCATGCCATGCCCGTTCAATTCCTCGGAACGGCGCAGGCAAAATCAGAAGCAGAAATACAAGTGTTGCGATAAGGCTGCCCGCTGCTGTCCAATAGCGTCGGTAAACCAGATAAACAATCGCAAGTACCGGAAACGCTTTGATCGCGGCAGCGACTGCAATGAATCCGCCGCCCAAAACTTCGCGTTTTGTGCGCAACGAAACAAAACCGCACAGCATCAGCGCGAGCAAAACCAGGTTGGGCTGACCGAGGTGGTAACTGGACCAGATGTAAACGATCACCAGCAGACTTGGAACGAGATATAGCCACCAGTTTATTGTGGTTCGGTTTCCGATACTGAGAATAACGCTCAGCTTCGCGCTGCAAAACCAGGCGGCAGAGTTGATCATCACAAGAAGGAGAATGAGCCCTCCTTGCCCGAGCAAACTTGCGCCTGCCAGAAAGAGCGCGCATGGCGGCGGATACATGAAATCGTATTTCCCGGCGCGAAAGAAAAAGATTTCATCGCCCGCCAGCACATGTTTGCCGGTGGCGTACCAGAGTTCGTAGTCAAAAATCGTGTGGCCGCGGAGGTAGCGAAGAAGCGGAAGCGCTGAAAACACTGCGGCCGACCCAAGAAACACCAGCACCAAAACACGAAGCCCTGCCGGGCCATTCAATCGGCCGTCGAGCGCCTTCAGCATTTTCGACGCTGCGACTGAATCTTTCACCCTTTATGTACGGCGTGCGCGATCGGTGGACGTGCCTTGTGCCAGTCTGTGCTCTGCTCGTAAGCATGCGCGATTTGCAAAATGCGGCCTTCATCCAGCGGTTTGCCTAACAACTGCAAACCGATTGGCAGGCGATGTCCGTTCGCTTCGGCGAAACCGCATGGCACACTGATTCCGCAGATTCCGGCCAGGTTCGCCGCGATGGTGAAGATATCGGCAAGATACATTTGCAACGGATCCGCAGTGCGCTCGCCCAGCTTGAATGCCGGCACAGGCGAGGTGGGCGAAATCAACGCATCGACTTTCTCGAACACCTTCGCGAAATCCTGCCGGATCAGCTCGCGCACTTTTTGCGCACGCAAATAATAGGCGTCGTAATAGCCGGAGCTTAAAACATAGGTGCCGAGAATCACTCGCCGTTTCACTTCCGGGCCGAATCCTTCCTCACGCGTGCGGCCATAAAGCTCCAGCATATCACTGGGGTTTTCCGCTCGATATCCATAACGGACCCCATCGAAGCGAGCGAGATTGGCCGAGGCTTCCGCCGTTGCCAAAATATAATAGACGGCGACAGCGTAATCAGTATGCGGCAATGAGACATCGATAATCTCTGCGCCTAGCGACCTCATCTGTTTCAGCGCCACGTCGATCGCAGCTTTCACCTGCGAATCGATCCCTTCGATCATGTATTCCTTCGGCAAACCCAACCGGAATCCGCGCAAATCATTTCCCAGCTTTGCAACATAGTCAGGTACCGGCTGGTTGAGAGAGGTGCTGTCTTGCAGATCATGGCCCGCGATGGCGTTCATGATGACCGCGGCGTCCCGAACAGTTTTCGTCAGCGGCCCGATTTGATCGAGCGATGACGCGAACGCGACAAGACCGAATCGCGAGACCCGACCATAAGTCGGCTTGAAACCGACGACGCCCGAAAGTGCCGCTGGTTGCCGGATGGAGCCCCCAGTGTCGCTACCCAACGCACCAAAGGCGGCGTCCGCGGCGACCGCGGCCGCCGAACCCCCGCTGGATCCACCCGGCACGCGCGAGAAGTCCCACGGATTACGCGTCAATTTCATGCCAGAATTCTCGGTGGACGACCCCATTGCAAACTCGTCCAGATTGGTTTTGCCAAATGGGATTGCCCCCGCGGCGCGCAATTTTTGAACAACGGTCGCATCATAGGTTGCGCGATAACCTTGCAAAATCTTTGACCCGCAGGTACACGGCTGCCCCGTCACGTTGATGATGTCCTTAATTGCGAGCGGGACGCCGCCCAGCGGAAGATCGACATTCGCCTTCTCTGCCTCTCTGGCGGCAGCGTCCATGTCGAGGGAGAGATATGCGCCGAGTTCTCCATCCACAGCTACGATGCGGGCTCGCAAAGCATCAACGACTTCGCGCGCCGAAATTTCCCGGCGACGTAAAAACGATTGCAGATCGGCGATGCTCAGCGCCGGCAGATCCTTCTCTGTCATTCTACGACTTTAGGGACGATAAAGAGATCGTTCGCCTTTCGGGGCGCATTGCTCAACGCTTCCTCTGCGGTAAACCATTCGCTCGCCGCGTCCTCGCGGAAAACGTTAAAAATGGGAAGCGCGTGCGCGGCCGCTTCGACATGACTTACATCCGCTTGGCGAAGTTTCTCAACGTACTTCAGTACATCATCCAGCTGCTTCTGAAACGTGTTCGCTTCCTCTTCATTGAGATTGATTCGAGCCAGTCTGGCGACGTACCCAACGTCGAGCTCCGAAGTCCCGGCCATGATCGTTGCTTACGAATGCAGGTTGCTGATCAGCCAGATGACTGCGACGGCAAGCGCCACCACGAGAAGGAGGAAAATGATCTGGCCTTCTCGTCGTTCTTTGCGCATCGAACGAGGGCGCCGGGAACTTTTGCTTTCGCCGATGGAGCCTCCGCCTTGCGCTGCGACCGAGACGCGAAATCGTTTATCGGTTCGATTATCTTTGGAGGCTTGTTCCCTCCTGTTTTTCTCGGTCAGGGGCACCTTCGCAACAAGCCGTTCGAGTTTTTCGAGTCTCTCACTGAGTTCCGCTTCCTGTCGTGCGATCTCTTCGTGCCTGCGGCGAAGCGGCGAACTGGACTTGGGTGAACGACGAAACAGCGCCATCACTTGCTCGCCAACCAAATGAAAAGAGCAAGGGCAATGGCACCGAAAATAATCAGCGGCAAAGTGAGTGCGACGCCAATCTGGAGCCACTGAGAAAATGAGCGTCCGGCGCTGCTCTCGTAAGCGTCGGTCCCGACGTCGGGCAGTGATGCATCGCCTTCGTTACCCACTGCCTGCAACCGGCTGCGTTGCTCGTTGTACACCGTGCGCGCCTCGTCCACTGTGCTCAAAGCCCGGCTTAGCTCTTTGTGCAAATCGGAGGAATTCCAACTTTTTGGATCGATCGCTTCAATTAATTCCAAATGCTGACCGAAACTCTCCCGGGCTGCGCGGATCTGCTCGAGCCGGCTTTGCGCGTTATATGCCTCCCGCTCCAGTACGACGAGGGAGCGAGTCAGTTTATCGGCCATTTCCGCGCGACCGTGCTCCAATTCGTCCTGGCGACGACTAAGTTCCTCCAGTTCGCGTTTTTGTTTTTCGATCTGCTCTTGCTGGCGTTTGAGCTGCAGCAGCTGCTCCTGCGCCTTCTGCACTTGCGAGTCCAGATGCTCGGGAGATAGGTCGTCCTCGCTTAGTTCGAGCATTTGTTCAACCGGTCGAATTTTTTCTGCCATGACAATCAGGACTCGCCGTCCGGCCCGCTGAGCGCCATATTAAATGCGTCACTTGAGAATTCCAGATATTTTCGTCACGAACCCGCGAAAATTTTCGTCTCAACATTTGTTCAGTCGCTACAGCGTGTCATTCCGAACGAAGTGAGGGCCCTGGCCTGCGACGTTTACATCACCCTGGGGAATCGGCGTAATCGGTCATTCTGAGGGAGGTCCCTCGCTACCGCTCGGGATGACATTTGAGCGTGCTACCGTCCCGGCATCATCTCCAGCAAAACTCCTTTGAAATATTCCGTTTCGGGAATCGTGGGTAGCACGGGATGATCAGTTGCTTGCCCGAATCGGCGCAAGCATCGCGCAGAACGCCGGGCATCGACAAGCGCATCAGAGATTGTTTGCGAAAATGCGGCGTCGCTTACGTGATGCGAGCATGAAAAGGTCGCCAGCAGACCTTCTTTCGAGAGAAGCTTGAACGCGCGCATGTGCAGCTCCCGATAACCACGCAGCGCGTCGCGCAATCCGCTCCTGGTTTTGGTAAACGACGGCGGATCGAGAACGATCAAATCATATTGCGTCCCGGATTTTTCGGCGGCGCGCAGGAACTGAAAGACATCCTGCTCGATCCATCGCACTTTCAAATCGCTCTTCGCTGCATTTCGGTTCGCGGCTGTGATATTCTCGGAATTTTCTTCGACGCCGGTCACGTCCGATGCGCCTGCCCGCGCGCAGGTCAATGCAAATGCCCCCTGATTTGTGAAACAGTCCAGCACTCGCCGGTCGCGCGCGAATCCGGCAACGATCCCATAGTTGTGTTTTTGATCGAGGTAAAAGCCGGTTTTTTGTCCACGCAGGAGATCGAGCTCGAAGTTTACGCCTTCAATTCCGATCTCGATTCGCGAGGGCGCGTCTCCGCGCAAAACTTTCGTGCGCAACTCCAATCCTTCCGCCTTGCGGACCGGAGCGTCATTTCGCTCGATGATACAAAATGATTGTAGGGCAGGCGCTCCGCCTGCCAGTCGATCGGCCCCGGCAAGCGAAGCGCCCCAAAAAATATCTTCAATCGCATCAGCGATTAGATCTTTTCGCGTGTCCATCGCCAGCGTGAGCGTCTGCATCACAAAACAGTCGCCGTATCTGTCGATGATCAAGCCGGGCAGCCCGTCGCTTTCGCTCCAAACGACGCGACAAAGCCTCGGGTCGATCCTTCGCCGCGCACGGTATTCTGCCGCTTGCGTGATTCGGCGTTTGAAAAAATCCAGGTCCAGGTCCTGTTTCCGGCGCGAGAAACGGCGGGCCACAATTTGCGACTTGGAATTGTAAATCGCGCTACCGATTAAATGATCCTTACCGTCCTTAAGCGAAATGACGTCGCCGTCTGCTGGTTTCCCAAAAACCTTCAGGACTTCGCTTGAAAAGACCCAATCGTGTCCGTGCAATATTCGTGCCCGCGGTTTGACCACAATTCCTGGCATAGAAGGAATTCAACGTCCGCCGCTCAAGGTCCAACGTCCAACGCTCAACGCAGAAATCCATTGGACGTTGGGCATTCGGCGTTGGACGTTTGGCGTTGAAAATGCAAACCGCCACACAATCCTCAATCGACCTTCCGGGAATCAAGAAATTGCGCAGTGGCAAGGTGCGCGAAGTCTTTGATCTCGGCGACACGCTCCTGTTTGTCGTAACCGACCGGATCTCGGCTTTCGACGTCATTCTGCCCGACCCAATTCCGCACAAGGGCGCGGTCCTCAATCAAATTTCGGCGTTTTGGTTTAAGCGTTTCGGCGACATCAAAAATCATCTTGAGACGGCGAATTTCGAAGAGTTTCCGAAAGAGTTGCAACCGTTCCGCGAGCAGCTCGCCGGACGATCGATGCTCGTGAAGAAAACGAAGCCACTCGCAGTGGAATGCGTGGTGCGCGGTTATCTGGCCGGCTCCGGGTGGAAAGAATATCAGGAATCGCAGAACGTTTGCGGGATCGAGCTTCCAGCCGGATTAAAACAAGCTTCCAAATTACCGAAGCCAATCTTCACGCCGTCGACGAAAGCGGAACAAGGTCATGACGAGAACATCGACATGAAACAATGTGTCAAGATTCTCGGCGATGAAGTTGCCAATCGTGTAAAAACGCTAAGTCTCGAAATCTATTCGCGCGGCCGCGAGTACGCGGCGCAGAAGGGAATCATCGTCGCGGACACGAAATTCGAGTTTGGCACCGTCGATGGAGAACTGCTTTTGATCGACGAGTGTCTGACGCCCGATTCCTCCCGCTTCTGGCCGAAAGATGAATACGCGGTCGGCCAAAGCCCGCCGAGCTTCGATAAACAATTCGTACGCGATTATCTGGAGACACTTGATTGGGACAAAACTCCCCCTGCGCCCTCCTTGCCGAAGGACGTGATCGAGAAGACGTCGGCAAAATACCTAGAAGCGTTCCGTCGCCTAACGGGTAGCGAACTCGCAAGCAGCTAAAGTGAGGCGAGGAGTCAACAATCCCATTTGGGTTTTGGTTGTTCTTTTAACGGGTCTGTTTCTAGGTTTCTGGTTGTTGAGAATTTTTCCGCATTGAGCAGACCACGACAGCTGCGCGCGAACTCCGCTTGAACCAAAAATGTCAGTAACCCCGCCCGACATTCTGTTCATCATGACGGATCAGCAGCGATTCGATACCATCGCTGCGCTGGGCAACACGCACATCTATACGCCAAATCTCGACCGGCTGGTGCGCAGAGGAATCAGCTTTTCAAATGCATACGCTACCTGTCCGATTTGCATCCCGGCCCGCTACACAATCCGCACAGGATGTGAACCGCTAACAACGCGTGCCTTTAACAATGCGATACCAAAGGCAGCAGCGGGGCAGGCGGCTGAAATGGAAGCGCGTTGCGGCTCGTATCTGGGTCGGACAATGTCGCGTCTGGGATACCGGACATTTGGAGTCGGAAAGTTCCACACATACCCCTGGAATGAAGACGTCGGTTACGAAACGCTGTGGCGCAGTGAAGAGACTTACCATCCGCCGGCGCGGGAAGGCGACGACTATGGTTCATGGCTGACGCGGGAACATCCGGAATTCGATTTTCTGGAGCAACCGCTCGGGGAACGCACCGAGATGTATTACCTGCCACAGCGCAGTCCCCTTCCGGCTGAGTTAGGCGTCGAATGGTGGGCTGCGGGCTGCGCGGTGGAGGAGATTACAAAGCCAGATAACTCACGGCCTTTTTTTGGCTTTGTATCATTTGTCGGCCCGCATCCGCCGCTGGCTCCGCCAATTCCCTTCAATCGAATGTACGATCCCGATCGAATGCCGGACCTCGTTCTGGGCAGCATCGAGGAAGATCATCTCGATGAAGAAATTCCATTCATGCGCCATGCCATTTGGGCCGATGCAATCAACCCGGCGCTGGCGCGAATCGTAAAGGCGCGATACTACGGCGAGATCACTTATCTGGATCGTTGTCTTGGACGAATTCTCGATGCAATCGAAGCACGCCCGAAATCGGAGGACATTCTTATCTGTTTTTTTTCGGACCATGGCGATCTGATGGGTGATCATCACGGCTGGCAGAAACAAAACTTCTTTACTGCCGCCTGCCGCGTCCCTTTTTTGCTTAGTTGGCCGGCGGTGCTGCCGAAGGGGACTATCCAGAATGAACTAATCAGCCTGGCGGACTTATTCGGAATTGCGACCGAGGCTGCCGGCGAATGCGAGGTGCGGGAGGGAACGAATGTTTTGAAAATGCTGCGAGGCAAATCCGCGCCGCGTGAATATCTTATTGGGATGGTCGAACCCCCGGGCTCACACGATTTCAAACTCATGGTTGTTACCGATGAGTGGAAATACATCTTCATGGCAAATGGCGGCCGGGAACAGCTCTTCAATCTCAGGCGGGATCCCAACGAACTGTCGAACTGCGTCGCATCTGCTTCTAAGATCAGGGACGAGCTGCACGGTTTGGGTGTGCAAGCGTGCCGCGCTCCGGGAGCGGCAGACGCCCTCGACGGTGACAGGCTTAGCGCGTTCCCGTTTCGCGAACGCCCACGGACGCGCATCTATCAATTCGACCGGTCACGTGGCGTCGTTGGATTTCCCGAGCGCCCACAGGACGCATTGAAGGATTTCGATCCCGCCACGCTGAAGCGCTTGAAGTAATATGGAACGGCCTTTGGACAACGGGGAAAGCCTGGGCGCCGGCCTCAAGCCCGGGGATGCGCATTACCGCGCATATGTCGGTCCTCCGGAAGATTACGATTTGATCGCGGCGATGACGTTCAATCTTCTGACCACCCTAGGTCTGCGACAGCATCACTCATTCCTCGACGTTGGATGCGGTTCCCTTCGGATCGGGCGCTTGTTAATTCCGTACCTGAATCGTGGAAAATATTTTGGCGTTGAGCCGAATGAATGGCTGGTGAAGGAAGGAATTAGGCAGGAGCTCGGGGAAGCGTTGTTGCAAATCAAACGGCCGACATTCTTTTTTTCCGATTCTCCCGATACAATCACCCAGGCAAAAGTCTCATTCGATTTCGTCCTGGCCCAATCGATCTTTAGTCACTGTGGACTGGATCTGATTAGAAATTGGCTGTCCGCAATTTCGAGTTCGCTTGCTGAAGACGGAGCTTTGGTCGCCACATTTTTGCCTGGCGAGGAGGACGCGCCAACCAACGGCTGGGTCTATCCCGAATGCGTCAATTACAAGCCAGCGACAATGAGACAGGCGGCAGCAGAAGCCGGTCTGCGATTTGAAATTCTGGATTGGAAACATCCCAGGCAAACGTGGGCCCTTTTTGCTGCACCAAAGTTTGATTCGACTTGGTTAAGACACAGACCTCTCACGTGGAATGCGCGACTGGAGAAGGTGCTCGCGAAAAACAAAGCCGACTGTGTCGCTCCGGCGGTGCCACCGGCTTCCGCCAAGTTTTCGCACGCGGAAGGCCACGTCTACGATCAGGACGGGCTGCGGTCGATTCACAATCATGAATTCATGGACGATCCAGCTTTTCGAAAGGCTTACGAGCGTGGTATTCGCGCGGCACGAGACGATTACAGATGGCACTGGCGGGTTCACATCGGTCTGTGGGTCGCTGCCTGTGCTGCTCGACTCGAAGGCGACTTCGTGGAGTGCGGAGTAAACCGTGGTTTTCTCGCGTCCGCGATTATGGACTATCTGAACTGGGACTCTTTGGGAAAACACTTTTACCTGCTCGATACTTTTCGCGGACTGGACGAACGCTTTGTTTCATCTGCAGACAGGGCCTCAGGGGCAGTGGAGAAAAACCAGAAGAGCCTGACTTCCGGATTTTACGTCCAGGGGATTGAAGAAGTGCAGGCGAACTTTTCTCAATGGAAAAATGTCTCTCTCATCGAAGGATCGATTCCAGAAACCCTGCCCCAGATTCGGGCGAAGAAGATTGCCTATCTGCATCTCGATATGAACTGTTCGATGCCTGAGATCGCAGCAATCCAGTTTGTTTGGGAGCGCCTCGTCCCGGGCGCGTTGGTGCTTCTCGATGACTATGCCTACTACGGCTATTTCTCGCAGAAATTAGCGATGGATCAGTTTGCCCAGGAAAAAGGGATCAATATCTTGTCGTTGCCCACTGGCCAGGGGCTCGTGCTGAAGCCACTGGTTGCTCGTTAGGCGAAATGCAAGAACCGTTGCCGAGTTTGGAGATTTGCCCGGTATGCGGCGGCGACCGGTTTACGAACGACCCAGTGCTTTGGCCTGAACTGATCGAGCAATGGGAGTTGTCACCTGACGAAGTCGCTTACATCGATCTACAGCAGGGGTTTTGTTGCGCGGACTGCAAAAATAATTTGAGAACGATGACCCTTGCCGCAGCCGTAACCAGAGCATTTGGGTTCGCAGGTAGTTTCAAAGATTTCTGTCGCAACGATGCTGGGATTCGGCAACTCACCGTGATTGAAATCAATCCTGCTAAAAATTTGTCCCCTTTTTTGCAGGCCCTTCCCAAACATGCGCTCCATTCCTTCCCCGAGCTCGACATGCAGCGAATGAGCTTTGCTGATTCATCGATCGACATCATCATTCACTCCGACACGTTGGAGCACGTTCCAGACTCAAAGGCCGCCTTGAAAGAGTCCATGCGCGTTTTGAAACCGGGCGGCCATTTGTTTTATACCGTGCCAATTCTCATGGGCCGCTTGACGCGGACACGGCATGGTTTGCCTGCGAGTTATCACGGAAAACCGGGAGTGAACCGGGATGATTGTGTGGTGCAAACAGAGTACGGCGCCGATTTCTGGTGCCAGATTTTCGAGGCCGGATTTCGCGAAGTAAGCCTGACAAGCCTGCTCTTCCCTGCATCCGTGGCAATCCACGCGATCAAAACGTGAAAGCTGAGCGCGTACTATTTACCCAGTAACTCCGCAACCAGCGATTTCTCTTCTTTTAATTCCCCTACCGACGCATCGATTTTCGCGCGGCTGAAATCGTTGATCGGTACTCCCTGCACGATTTCACATTTTCCGCCGCGCACGCGAACTGGGAAGGATGAGATCAATCCCTTCTCGACATCATAACTTCCATCGGAACAAACCGCTACGCTGTGCCAGTTGTTGTCCGGCGTCTCGTTGGTGAGCGAAAATACGGTATCGATGACTGCGTTCGCCGCGGAACCGGCGGACGATAGTCCCCGCGCTTTGATCACCGCGGCGCCGCGTTGTTGCACCGTAGCGATGAATTCTTCCTTCAACCACTTTTCGTCTCCGATCACCTCGTTCGCCGGACGATTGTCGATCCTGGCATTGTAAAAATCAGGATACTGCGTCGAAGAATGATTCCCCCAGATGGTCATGTTGGTCACCAGGCCAATGCCCACACCGGCCTTATGTGCGAGCTGCGCGCGCGCACGATTTTCGTCCAGTCGGGTCATAGCAAACCAGCGATCGCTTGGAATTTCTTTGGCGTTATTCATCGCAATCAGACAATTCGTATTGCACGGATTTCCGACGACGAGCACGCGCACATCGGAGGCAGCATTTTTTTCGATTGCCCGACCTTGCCCTATGAAAATCTTGCCGTTAATCCCGAGTAGATCCTTCCGTTCCATCCCGGCCTTGCGCGGCACACTTCCCACCAGCAGCGCCCAATTAATATCGCGGAAGCCTTCATTGAGGTCCGCAGTGGGGATTACTGACTCGAGCAGCGGAAATGCGCAATCGTGCAGTTCCATCACAACGCCATCCAAGGCGCCAAGCGCATCCGGAATTTCGATCAAATGGAGTGCGAGCGGTTGATCCGTCCCGAACATCTGTCCTGAAGCGATGCGAAACAGAAGCGCGTAACCAATTTGCCCTGCAGCGCCGGTGACAGCGACTTTAATCGGAGTCTTCATGACGCAATTAGCCACAAACACCCTGGTGAGCAAAGCCAAAGGCGTGATAGATTAACGAAGGCCCACGTTTCATGTATCCGACCCAGCTAAACAAGATCATTAACCTCTTCGAGTCGCTCCCCGAAGATGAGCGACGCGAGACACTTGTTTCGTACGCAGACAACGCGAAGAAACAGGAGCCGCGCGAAGGCGAGAACTTCGAACTGGTCGATGTTCGGAAAGACGAGGAGTGCACGGATACGGTCGGCGTTTATCTGCACGTGGATGAAAACGGCAGAGCACACATTCGCATGACACTCGGTCCGGAAGTGCAGACGCTTACCCGGTCTATGGCGGCGATTCTTTGCAAAGGATTAGAAGGCTCGACCCCACGGGAAATTCTCGATCTCCCGAGCGATTTCGTCACCCGCATCGTCGGAACGGAGCTGATACGCATCCGCAGCCAGACTGTCTATTACGTGCTCACGCGCATCAAAAGCATCTGCAAGGTGTGGCTGGATCGACAGCGCATGGCACAGGTGGCTTAATCAAGTTACGTTGCTGGTGTCCAGTTGCGGTTCTCGCGTGACGATCGTGTGATTTCGTTTACTGTCCGCGCTGGCGCAGATGCCGCGAAATAACGAACTCAAAAAAATTCTGCTGATCGGCTCCGGTCCAATCGTCATCGGGCAGGGTTGCGAATTTGATTATTCCGGAGTGCAAGCGTGCAAGGCACTCCGAGAGGAAGGCTACGAGGTCGTGCTGGTCAATTCCAACCCGGCTACCATCATGACCGATCCAGAATTCGCCGATCGTACTTATATCGAACCGATCACGCCCGAGGTGATCGAGGCGATTATGGAGCGCGAAAAACCGGATGCTATCCTGCCAACTTTGGGCGGACAAACCGCCCTGAACGCTGCGATGGAATTGAATCGCAACGGCGCTCTGGCGCGGCACGGGGTGAAACTAATCGGAGCAAACGCTCAAGCCATCGCAAAAGGCGAAGATCGGCAATTGTTCAAGGAAGCGATGTTGCGCATCGGGTTGGAGGTGCCGCGCTCTGGCGTGGCGCGTTCGCTCGCGGATATCGATCGCATTGTCTGTGAGATCGGAACGTTTCCGCTCATCATTCGACCGGCATTCACTCTGGGCGGGGCCGGTGGCGGCATCGCTTATAATCGCGAAGAGCTTGATGCAATCGCTGCGCGAGGGCTCGATCTTTCGCCGGTCCACGAAGTGCTTATCGAAGAATCGCTGGTTGGCTGGAAGGAATTCGAGATGGAGGTGATGCGCGACCGAATGGACAACTGCGTGGTTGTCTGTTCCATAGAGAATTTTGACCCGATGGGCGTGCATACCGGCGATTCCATCACTGTTGCACCGGTGCAGACGCTCACGGACAAGGAATACCAGATGATGCGCGACGCGTCGTTCGCGGTCATTCGCGAGATCGGCGTGGAGACCGGCGGGTCGAATATTCAGTTTGCGGTGCACCCCGACAACGGCCGGATGGTCGTAATCGAAATGAATCCGCGCGTCTCGCGTTCCAGTGCGCTGGCATCGAAGGCGACGGGTTTTCCAATTGCAAAAATCGCGGCAAAACTCGCAGTCGGCTACACGCTCGATGAAATCAAAAACGATATCACGCGCGAAACCCCGGCATGCTTTGAGCCGACCATCGATTACTGCGTGGTCAAAGTGCCGCGGTTTACTTTCGAAAAGTTTCCACAAGCGGAAGCAACGCTTACGACGCGAATGAAAAGCGTTGGCGAAGCGATGGCCATCGGCCGCACGTTTAAGGAAGCGTTGCAAAAAGCGCTGCGCAGCTTGGAGATCAAACGCTTCGGCCTATGCGGCGATGGCGCAAATAAAGATGTCGATGCCGAGACGCTGCGCTTAAGGCTGGCCATCCCGAACGCGGAACGGATTTTTTATCTAGCCCAGGCATTTCAAGACGGAATGTCGATCGACGAAGTTTTCGAACTAACCAAGATCGACAGGTGGTTTTTGAGAAATCTTGCGGAGATCGTGAGCGGAATGCAATGTCTGAAGACTAAAGATTTGCTTCGCGCCAAGAAACTCGGTTTTTCGGATCGCCAACTGGCTGTGGCGAACGGAGTCAGCGCAACTGAAATCCGTTCGAAGCGGCAGTCATCCGGCGTAATTCCGACTTATCGCCTGGTCGATACCTGCGCTGCGGAATTTGAAGCATATACGCCTTACTACTACTCAACGTATGGGGATGAGAACGAGCGGCGTGAAAGTGGTAAGCGAAAGATCATGATCCTCGGTGGCGGGCCGAACCGGATCGGACAAGGAATCGAATTCGACTATTGCTGTGTGCACGCCGCCTTCGCTCTGCGCGAACTGGGATTTGAAACGATCATGGTTAACTCAAATCCGGAGACCGTCTCCACGGATTACGATACGAGCGATAAACTTTACTTCGAGCCGCTCACCCTCGAAGACGTCCTCAATATTTATGATCAGGAGAAACCAGAGGGCGTGTTCGTCCAGTTTGGTGGTCAAACCCCGCTGAATCTGGCGAGCGGATTGAAGGCGGCAGGCGTGCCGATTCTTGGCACACAGCCCGAAAGTATCGAGACGGCTGAAGATCGACGCTTATTCGCGGCCATGCTCGACAAGCTTGGTCTTCGCCAAACCCCGAATGGTTCGGCGACGAACACGGAAGAGTCCGTCGCCATCGCCAGCAAAATCGGCTATCCGGTGCTCGTTAGGCCGAGCTTCGTCCTCGGTGGGCGCGCGATGGAGCTCGTCTATAACGAAGAAGATCTTCGGCGTTACATGGCGAGCGCAATCGAAGTGACGCCGGATCGTCCCGTGCTGATCGATCGTTTCCTCGAAGACGCCATCGAGGTCGATGTCGATTGCATCTCAGATGGTGAAACGACCGTGATCGGTGCAATCATGGAACACATCGAGGAGGCAGGCATCCACAGCGGCGACAGCGCATGCGTGATCCCAACGTTCTCATTATCGCAGAAAGTGGTTGATGAAATTTCCGCGGCAACGAAGGCAATGGCACAGGAGTTGAACGTGCGTGGTCTCATGAATGTGCAGTTCGCCGTGAAGGACGAGAACGTTTATGTCCTGGAGGTAAATCCGCGCGCGTCGCGCACGGTTCCATTCGTCAGCAAGGCAATCGGTGTTCCGCTGGCAAAGCTCGCTGCCAAAGTGATGACCGGGGAATCGTTGCGGCAGCTCGGTTTCACCGAGGAAATCGTGCCGAAACATTTCTCCGTGAAAGAAGCGGTGTTCCCGTTTCTCCGCTACGAAGGCTTGGATATTTCGCTTGGTCCGGAGATGAAATCGACAGGCGAAGTGATGGGCATGGATGTCGATCTCGGCCTGGCTTATGCCAAATCGCAGATGGCTGCGCCGCCACCGCTGCCGAAAAAGGGAAAAGTGTTCATCAGCGTCAAGGACGCAGACAAGGAAGCAGTGATCCCGGTGGCACGGGAGTTTGTGAAACTCGGCTTCGAAATCATTTCCACCAGTGGCACTGCGGATGCACTTACAAAAGCGAAAATCAAGGTCACCAAGGTCTTCAAAATTCACGAGGGACGTCCAAACGTCCTGGACCGCATCAAGAACGGTGACATCAACTTCATTATCAACACCCCGAGCGGGAAAATTCCGCGCGAGCACGAGGTGGTCATTCGCAATACGGCGCTGGCCGCGAAGATTCCCATCATGACGACGGTGCGGGCTGCGCTGGCGAGCGCAAACGGAATCCGGTCGCTGCAAAAGCGGAAAGTTCAAGTGCGCAGCCTGCAGGAATATCATAAATGATTGACGAAATTCGAATGATCGAAATAAAAACTCTTAAGGTTCAATTCCTGAACGGAGTTGAAGGACTCGACATGACATCGCGTTGGTGTCATTTGTCAGCATGAAATTCTCCATTCTCCTTCTCGCACTGTTAAGCGCGGTGATCGTTGCCGCCGAAGAAAAGAAAGAAACTTCTCCTATGAGTAACTCAAACGAAGTCGCTGTAATCAAAACTAACGAAGGTGAAATGGTAGTCGAGTTTTGGACTGATGCCGCGCCAAACACGATCGAGAATTTTAAGAAGCTGGCGCGTCAAGGCTTCTACGATGGAACCATTTTCCACCGCATCGTCAAAGGGTTCATGATTCAGGGCGGCGACCCGAATTCAAAAGACACGGCGAAAGAGAGCTCTTTTGGACAAGGCGGGCCGGGATACGAAATCAAAGCCGAATTTAACAATCATTCCCACGACCGCGGTGTCCTCTCGATGGCGCGCGGGCCTGACCCAGATTCAGCCGGTTCGCAATTCTTCATCTGCCTCGCACCGGTTCGGCGACTCGATGGGCAATACACGACATTCGGCAAATTGATCAAAGGCGGTGATGTTCTGGAGAAGATCGGCAACACGCCGGTCGAGCGAAATACACAGGGCGAAATGAGCAAGCCGACAAAGCGCGTGGTGATCGAAAGCGTGAAAATCGTGCCGGCGGAATCGGTGAAATAACCAATGTGATCCGTGAAGAGTGATCGGTGATCGGAATTTCTGTTCACTGGTCTCGGATCACCGATCACACCTACGCAATGACAAACGCCGCGAAAACAAGGATTGCGCTTATCCAGATGCGTTGTGGCCCGGAGCCAGACGAGAATTTCTCGCGCGCGATTGAATTCATTCGCGAGTCTGCGCAAAAAGGCGCACAGATCGTCTGTCTGCCGGAGCTTTTTCGATCGCAATATTTTTGTCAGACAGAAGACCACAAGAATTTCGAACTGGCCGAGGAAGTGCCGGGCAAATCGACATCGGCATTGGCGGAAGTAGCGCGAGAAACTGGCGCGATAATAATTGCGTCACTTTTCGAGAAACGCAGCGCCGGCGTTTATCACAACACCGCCGCAATCATTGACGCGAACGGAAAATTGCTCGGCAAATACCGCAAAATGCATATCCCGGACGATCCGCTGTATCATGAGAAGTTTTATTTCGCGCCCGGCGACCTTGGGTTTCAGGCTTGGCCAACACCGCAGGGCAAGATCGGCGTTTGCGTCTGCTGGGACCAATGGTACCCGGAAGCCGCGCGCCTGACTGCGTTACACGGAGCGGAGATTATTTTTTATCCGACAGCAATCGGTTGGCACCCGTCGGAAAAGAAGCAGTTCGGCGCAACGCAACATTCCGCATGGGAAACCATCCAGCGCAGTCACGCAATCGCGAACGGATGCTATATTGCGGTCCCGAACCGCGTGGGTCATGAAGCGCCTGCGGGCGGCGATGGCATTGAATTTTGGGGACAAAGCTTTGTTTGCGGACCGGACGGCGAAATCATCGCAAAGGGTTCCGTCGACCGGGAAGAGATTGTGATTGCCGAGGTGGATTGGCGTCGTGTAAACGAGCAGCGCACGCACTGGCCATTTTTGCGGGATCGCCGCGTGGATGCTTACGGCGAAATTAATCGGCGACTGATCGATTAAAAGGAACACAGACACCTTGTTCGCCTGACCATGGCGGTGACTACCAGGGAACCTCAACAGATGCGCCGCCCTTGGTATCGGCCCTCTTTGACGATCCAGATCATGATTGGGCTGGTCGTCGGGGGCGTGATCGGATGGCTGAGGCCAGATTGGGGAAATGCCGTTTATTTTTTGCGCGACATCTTCATTAACCTGATCAAATCCATCATCGCGCCGCTGGTGTTCTCGACCATCGTGGTCGGAATTGCAGGTGCCGGAGCTTTGCGAAAAGTGGGACGAATGGGCGCGAAGGCGCTCATCTATTTCGAGATCGTCACGACTGCGGCGCTCTTTATTGGATTAGCGGTAGTCAATTTCACAAAGCCTGGCGCAGGCGTGACTCTCGCCGCTACCAGCACCGACGTAATTAAGACAATCGAGCACAGTCATCCAAAGACTCTGGTCGAAACGATCGTCCATGCTTTTCCCTCGAGCGTGATCGAAGCAATGGTGCGCGGTGACGTTTTGCAGATCGTCATGTTTAGCGTGCTATTTGCGCTCGCCGTATCAGCGATTGGCGAAAAAGGGAAACCAATCGTCCGGGCGATGGAGAGCCTGTCCCAGATCATGTTCAAGTTTACGAATTACGTGATGCTATTTGCACCAATCGGGGTAGGCGCAGCAATGGCACACACGATCGGCACACAAGGCCCAGGGGTGCTCGTAAATCTGGGCAAACTGATTCTATCCCTTTACCTGGCGCTGCTCATTTTCATGGTCGTTGTTTTTGGCCTTGTCGTTCTTATCGCGCGTGTGCCGCTGAAGCAATTCATGCGGGCGGTGCGCGAGCCAGCTGCGCTTGCCTTCGCGACCACCAGCAGCGAGTCGGCGCTGCCCAAGGCAATGGAATCGATGGAACGTTTCGGTGTGCCGCGACACATCGTGGGGTTTGTGATGCCAACGGGATATTCATTTAATCTCGATGGCTCCACGCTTTATCTGGCGCTCGCTTCGGTGTTCGTCGCGCAAGCCGCCGAGACCACTACGGGCTGGCACATGGGCTTCGGTCAACAAATTGTAATGGTGCTCACGCTCATGCTCACTTCCAAAGGTGTGGCTGCCGTGCCGCGTGCGTCGCTGGTCATTTTGCTTGCGACGGTGAACAGTTTTTTGCCAGCCGGTCTGGGTCCGATCGGCGTGGCAATAATTTTCGGCGTGGATGAATTGATGGACATGGGGCGCACTTGCGTAAATGTGATCGGCAATTGTCTGGCAACTGTCGTGGTCGCACGATGGGAGGGCGAATTCGACAACGCACGCGCGCGAGTGTTCGGCACATCGGCAGAAGCCGAGATGGATATGAAAGCCGGCAACGTGGCTTTTGCTGACGCAGCTGCTCAAGGCGATTAGGAATCAGGATTGTGAGAGCATCAGGCCACAGAAGAATCGACAAGGCTGGCGTCATCCAGTTACGATTCGCGAGCCATGGCATCTTTGCACACACTCACGGGAGCAATTTATTTGCTGCAAATTTTCGGCTCAGCTTTTCTGGCGATTCTCTTCCTTCAATCTGGAATTGATAAAATCATCGATCATCGCGGTAACCTCGATTGGCTAAAGGGACATTTTTCCAAAAGCCCTCTGGGCGGAGTTGTGCCGATTCTATTAACGGCGATCACGATTCTTGAAGTTGCAGCCGGAGCACTCAGCGCGATTGGATGCATCATCCTGATCGTCTCGCGGGAAACGACCATCGCCTTTTATGGCGCTGTCATCTCAGCCGTTGTGATTATTGCGCTGTTCTTCGGACAACGAATGGCAAAGGAATACGCTGGGGCAGCCGTGCTGGTTCCTTACTTCGTGCTCGCGCTGGCCGCAATTTATTTGCTCGCGCAGTGACACATTAGTAAGCCGCACCTATTTTTTGGCGATCTTTGACGGAAGGAGCCACAGAAGTTTTCCTTCCTCGGACTCGGGATCTACATCGACCAGCGCGACGCCGGCCTTGGAGAGTTTGAGCGACGCCCCGGTCAATCCTGAGATCACATTTGTGAAGTCCGGTTCGTGACCGACAAGCATCAGAATGTTTGCCCGATGCCGCTTCACGACCGTTCGCAATTTACTTCTGCCAAATCCCGGTGCGAGCGATTCGTCCTTGCGCACCTTGGCTTTGAGGTAGTCGGCCGCGATTTCGGCGGTCTGCGCCGCGCGGGGCAATGGGCTGGTCACAATTAAGTCGGGTCGCACTTTCAGGCGGTCCAAAAATTTCGCTACGTCGCGCATTTCTCTTTTCCCCCGCTTGGTTAACGGGCGTTCGTCATCAGGTTTCTTCCAGCTTGGCCAATCAGCCTCACCATGTCTTAGAAAATAAAGTTTCATATTTAACAGAGCAAAAAAGTTAGAGGGTTAAAAAGACAGAAAGAAGAAAGCATTTGATGGTAGGCCGTTTAACTTTGTAACTCTTTTGACATTTTCTAACGGCCTTAAAGAATATGCCACTTCGGTCGTCGGGTGCGCGAGTCAATTTGCCAGAGTCGAACTCCGCCTAGGAACGCGTTCCGATTATGACCAAGTTCAATTCCCTTGGGGATCTGGTTTAATTCCTTGGCGTTTCCACCGCCCAGCACGACATAATCGGCAATGAGTGATTTCTTTAATTGCACAAGGGCATGCTGAGCATCGCGCTGCCAGGCTTTCTCGCCGAGCCGTGCCTGGCCGGATTTGCCAAGGTAATCCTCAATAATGCTGCCGTTGCGATAGGGCAAGTCGCCCAGTTCGAGAGAGAGGACATAATTATCCCAAACCAGGGCGGACCCAAGTCCTGTACCAAGTCCAAGAAAAAGCATTCGGCGACCATGATAACTGCCGAGCGCCTGCATCGATGCGTCGTTGATAATGCGCACTGGTTTGCCCAGCGCTTTCTTGAAGTTGAATCCGACCCAGCCTCGGCCAAGATGTTTCGGCTCGCTTACAATTTTGCCGTTGCGTACCGGGGAAGGAAACCCGAGTGAGATCGCGTCGAATTTCCAATCGGCTACCAGCGGTTTGATTTCGTTCACCAGCGCGCGCGGCGTCAACTTCCGGCCCGACTTGAATTTTCTCCTCTCCCCGCGCGAGATCATCAGCTTCACATTCGAGCCGCCGACGTCGATGACGAGGATTCTATTCTTCAAGATTGCTTTCGGGTTGTCGCTGGCGTCGGTGGCGCTGGCGGGGTGGTGTCTGACGGCGCCGACTTTTGGCCACTGTCAGTTTCTGGATTCGTGCTGGGGGGTTCGATGGCAACGGTAATCGGAACTAATTTGTCGGCGCGCAATTTCTTCTTCGACTTGGTCATTTTTTTCACGCGCTCGCGAGAGACTTCACGGAAATGCCACTGGGCCTGGGCACGCTGCTCCGTTCCCTCAGGTTTCAATCGACGATAGGTTCCGTCGGGTTGCAGCTCTCGCGCCTTGACGCGATCGTGCAAGAAACTCGGAAGCACCTCGTGGATAATCTGATCGCGCAATGCCGGGTTTTCGACGGGAAAGGCAAGTTCGATCCGCCGGTAAAAATTTCGTGGCATCCAATCCGCACTGGAAAGGAACACTCTGGGTTGACCGGCATTCTCGAAATAGAAAATTCGGCTGTGTTCTAAAAAGCGGCCGACAATGCTGATGACACGTATATTGTCGCTCAAGCCAGCCATTTTTGGCCGCAAGCAACAGATGCCACGAACAATCAAATCGATCGTCACATCTGCGCATGAAGCTTCATAAAGTTTCTCGATGATCTCCTGATCGACCAGCGCGTTCAATTTCGCAACGATGCGGCCCGGTTTACCTGCCCGAGCGTGGTCACGTTCCCGCTCGATCAATCCGATGAGGCGGCTGTGCATATCAAACGGCGCAACCATCAATTTTTTGAGCCCGGGATAGCCGGCCAAGCCAGTGAGGGTGTTGAAGACGATTGCAACTTCCTCCGTCAATTTCGGTTCGCTGGTTAGCAAACTAAAGTCGGTGTAAATCCGGGCGGTGCGCGAGTGATAATTGCCGGTGCCCAGATGGACGTAGCGCCGGAGTTGGTCCGCGTCACGGCGAACGATCAGCAGCGCCTTGCAATGCGTCTTTAGGCCGACTACGCCATAGATGACATGCGCGCCAACTTCCTCCAGACGGCGGGCCCATCGGATATTGCTCGCCTCGTCAAAGCGCGCGCGAAGCTCAACAATGGCCGTGACTTGTTTCCCCGCGTTCGCGGCTTCGATGAGCGCTTCAACAATGGGCGAATCACCGCTGGTTCGGTATAGAGTAATTTTGATCGCCAGCACCTGTGGGTCGCACGCCGCGGCCTCGATCCATTCAACTATTTGATCGAAGCTATCGTAAGGATGATGAAGCAGGACATCCTGCCGGCGTAACACCTCAAAAAAATCAACGTGCGGCGGAAGCGCCGGATCGCGAGCCGGCTGAAATGGCCGGTCCTTCAGCTTGGCAAACGCATCATTGGTCACGAGCGGCATCAGATGCGTCATGCTAAGCGGGCCATCGAGTTTGTAAGCATCAGCCTCCGTCAGGTCGAAGAACCTCAGCAGCAATTCCAGAACATCCTTTGGACAATCCGCTTCCACCTCCAGCCTGACGGCGTTTCCGCGACTTGAGCGTCGCAGCTCCTGCTCGATGCTGCGCAGCAGGTTTTCTGCTTCTTCCTCGTCGATATACAGATCACTATTGCGCGTGACCCGAAACGCGTGCACCTCGTCCAGAATCAGACCGGGAAACAATTCGCCGATGTGCTGTCTGATGAGTGAAGCGAGATAAATGTACTCCCATGGTTCGTCGGCGCTCTTGCCGCGTGGCAGGAGAATCAGACGCGACACCGCCCTGGGCACCTGCACGATGGCGTGCATCGCTTCGCCGCCTCGCTGCAATTTCGCTCGCACCAGCAGATTATGGCTCCGGTTCAAAAGGTGCGGGAATGGATGGCTGGCATCCACCGCAAGCGGAGTGAGCATTGGAAGAACTTCCTGCTGAAAATAACGATGTGCCCACGCGGCGCGTTTTGGCGACAGTTCTGCCATTTCGCGCACGTAAATCCCGTTTTTTGCAAGCTCCGGCAGCAATTCATTTTTCCACAGCGCGTATTGCGTCGCCACGAGCTGACGCACGGTCTTCTGGATCCGATCGAATGTATCGGTCGGACTTAATCCGTCCGGTCCGATATCGCTCGTTTCACTTTTGATTTGCTGTTTGATCCCAGCCACCCGAATCTCGAAAAACTCATCCAGGTTAGAACTGACGATCGTGAGGAACTTCACTCGCTCGATGAGAGGTTGGGTAGGGTCCTGCGCTTCCTCGAGAACACGCCGGTTGAACTCTAGCCAGCTTAGTTCGCGGTTGATGAAATTTTCAGGATCCGACAAACCCGCTTCCTGAGCACCCTCCTTCTGGAGCGGCTCGACCCTGGCAGAAGGCTCCTCGGAAACATTCGTTTTTGCGACCGCAGTAGGCATTACTTCTCTTGCTTGAACGTGCGCCACTCGTGGAACCGGCATCTTGCCGATCCTCATCGGCTGGAAGCTGATGCCACTATTGCGCTACCACTCCTTCGAAATTAAGCAAAACCCAGCGTGCCCGCTACTGGCCTTTATGTTGTCGCAGTGAGCGACGGATGCCGGATATCTTGGGCGGCCGCGGCGTAAACGGCGTCTTCTGCAATATTGGTAGCGTGATCACCGACACGCTCCAGGCAGCGGCCTATAAAAATCAGGTTCAAGTAACCACGCAATTGGTCCGGGTCCTTAGCCATGCGCTCGATTAGTTTGCGACTGGCTTCATGGTTTAACTCGTCGAGTTTCTCGTCGCGAGCAACGACCGCGCAACCCAGATCGACATCCTCCCGCACGAAGGCATCCACGCTATCCTTGAACATGGACATGGCCTGCTCGTACATTCCCCGGATCAGTTCGACCTCGGGAAGAGCCGGATGCTGATTTAGCTTCCGCGCGCGCCGCGCAATTGTTGTCGCCTGATCGCCCATGCGCTCCAAATTAGTGGACAGCTTCATTGCGGAGACGACCCGGCGCAGATCGGAAGCAACCGGCTGAAAGCGCAACAGGATATCGACGCCGTCCTTATCCATCTGTTTCTCCAGGTGGTCGATCTCCTCGTCGTCGGCGATTGTGGTTGCGCAAAGATCGTCATTGCGATCGACAAGACCCTTCATCGCGCGTTCCAAACTGCGTTCAGTCAGGCCCGCCATCATGAGCACGTTGTTTCGCAGCGACGCCAGCAATTCATCAAATGTTCCTAGAATGTGTTTTGCCGCAATCATTGTCTATTGTCCTTAATCGTATTCTGTTGCTATCTTGTTCCTATTACGGCGAGCCTGGTAGTTCGGCCTGTTCCCTCGGGCTATCCAAATCGGCCCGTGATATAATCCTCCGTCTGTTTTTCGGTTGGATTTGAGAAAATCTTTGTCGTCGGTCCAAACTCGATCAACCGGCCGAGGTACATGAATGCGGTGAAATCCGAAATGCGGCCGGCTTGCTGCATGTTGTGCGTCACCGTTACAATCGTGTATTTCGCTTTCAGCTCGTGGATCAGTTCCTCGATTTTTGCCGTGGCGATTGGATCGAGCGCCGAACAAGGCTCATCCATCAAGATCACCTCCGGCTCCACGGCGAGCGAGCGCGCGATGCAGAGCCTCTGCTGTTGACCACCCGAAAGACTGGTGCCTGGCTTGTGCAAATCGTCCTTGACTTCGTCCCAAAGAGCAGCCATGCGCAGCGATTTTTCCAAACGCTCATTGAGGAATTTTTGGTTGCGCACCCCGTTCAATCGCAAGCCGACGATGACATTCTCACCAATCGTCATTGTCGGAAACGGATTCGATTTCTGGAAGATCATGCCAACTCGACGTCGAACAATTGCTGGATCAACTGTTTTGGAGTAAAGATCCTCGCCTTGAAGGAGGACCGTCCCGTCCATCCGCGTCTTCGGCACCAGTTCGTGCATCCGATTGAGGGCACGAAGAAACGTTGATTTTCCGCAACCGCTAGGCCCGATGATCGCTGTCACGGCATTGGAAGCGATGTCGAGGCTCACATTCTCAATGGCCCGCTTTTCCCCATACCAGATCGAGACATTCTTCGCCTCAAAAGTTAACTTTGGTGCAGGCTCCGCGCTGACGGGCGGCTGGGCAGGCCGCTCGATGCGCTCCGTGACGCTTTGTTCGGGTGTTGCCATAATGACGTTATCCATATTTTAGGGCGCTAGACGACTGGCGCGCCGCGTCCGCGAGTCAGGATTCTTACAAGTACATTAACGCAGAAAATTCCAGTGACGAGCACGAGCGCGCCGGCCCAAGCCTGGCGGTGCCAATCGTCGTAGGGAGAGATCGCATAGGTGAAAATCTGCAACGGGAGCGCAGCGATGGGTTCGCTGAGGCTGTGATTCCAAAAACGATTGCCGAAAGCAGTGAAAAGGAGCGGAGCTGTCTCGCCGCCTACGCGGGCAAGGGCGAGCAAAATCCCGGTGATGATTCCCTTGGACGCAGTCTTCATCACGATGTGGACAATTGTTTTCCACCGGCTGACCCCCAGAGCGAGCGCGGCTTCACGATAACCATTCGGTACCAGCAGAACAACCTCTTCTGTTGTGCGCAGGATCAAGGGAATCATGATTAGACCAAGCGCGAGCCCGCCGGCGTACGCCGAAAAGCCTTTGAACCGCAACACAACCAGTCCATAAACCACCACACCCCAGGTAATCGAAGGAACGCCATTGAGCACATCAGCCAAAAAACGGAGAATAGAATTGATCCGCGCCGAGCCGTATTCCGCAAGATAAACTCCGCCCAAAACGCCAATGGGTATTCCAATGACACCAGCAAGAGCAAGTAATTCGATCGACCCCACGATCGCATTCACCATCCCGCCCCCAACGGCTCCTACCGGCGCCGGTAATTTTGTGAAAAAGTCCCAGTTAACGGAACTGGCGCCATTTACGACAAGATGAAAGAAGACCAGCCCCAAAGGCGTGATCACAAGAACCGCAGAAACAAAGGCGATCCCGGATGCCAGCGCGCTTTTGATTTTGCGCCAGGTGTGATTCTGTGTTCGTGCCAAATGCATAGCTATTGCACCGCGCGGGTTGCTGATTTGACAGAGATCGTCCGCAAGAGCAATTGGGCGAGAAGGTTCACCAAGATGGTTATCCCAAAAAGAACCAGCCCAATTTCGAACAACGCCTCCAGATAAATATCAGTTGTCGCTTCGGTGAATTCATTGGCAAGCACGCTGGCCAGGGTGTATCCGGGCTGGAACAGCGACGCGACGATCTGCGGGGTGTTGCCTATCACCATCGTTACGGCCATCGTTTCGCCCAGAGCGCGTCCCAGACCAAGAATCACTGCGCCGAACAGCCCTTTCTTGGCATAACTGAGCACTGCGATTCGAGTCGCCTCCCAGCGAGTCGCTCCGAGACCGTAGGCGGCCTCCCGTTGCAAGTCCGGCACACTGCGCAAAATCTCGCGCGAGACCGAAACGATGATCGGCAAAATCATAACCGCGATAATAATTCCTCCGGCAAGCATGCACGGACCGTAAATCGATCCACTGAACAAGGGGGTCCATCCGAAGAATCGTTTGAGCCATGCGAAGGGATAATCGCGCAGCCAAGGAATCATTACGAAAATGCCCCAGAGCCCAAGGATGACGCTGGGAATCGCAGCCAACATCTCGATCAACGAAACTAAGGGCTGCCGAATCCAGAGCGGAGCAAGCTCCGTCAGATACGCTGCCGTTGCGATACCCAAAGGAACCGCAATCAACAGCGCAATTAGAGAAGAAACCAGCGTCCCATAAATAAATGGGAGAGCGCCAAACTGGTCCGCGACAGGGTCCCAAGTGGATGTGACGAGGAAATGGAACCCAAATTTTTTGATGGCTCCCACCGACCCGATCCACAGTTCCCACCCGGTCAGAATCACCAGCACAGCCACCGTGAGCGCCATGGCGCATGTGAGCCACTCGAACGCTTTGTCGCCAAAGCGCGACGGCCGCGCCATCGCCTGGGCCGCAGATCGGGGGCTAACGGGTGTCCCGAAAGCTTTCGAGGCTGGAGTTGTAGCGGCCTCCATGCTTCCTCACATCACATTTTGATTTCGTTGATCCGCTTCAACACACGCTCTTGCACGGTCTCTGGCAAGGGAGCGTAATCGAGCTCTTTGGCCATCTTTTCACCGTCTTTCGCAGCCCATTTTAGAAACTCCACGAGCTTTTTCCCCTTCGCGGGATCTTTCTGCTGCTCGTAAACGAGCAACCAGGTCGCACCGCAAATCGGATAGGCGTCTTTCCCCGGCGCATTTGTCATCGAGAATCGGAAGTCATCCGGGATCTCGGCGGTTGCAAGCGCAGCAGTCACTGAATCAATCGTCGGCTTCATGAACTGTCCTGCGGAATTTTTCACCTCTGCGTAAGGCATTTTGTTCTGTATGGCGTAGATCAATTCCACATAGCCAATCGCACCGGGAGTTTGCTTTACCTGGCCTGACACGCCCTCGTTTCCTTTGCCGCCGATGCCAGTCGGCCAATTCACCGATGTATTATTGCCGGCTTTCTGCTTCCATTCACTGCTCACTTTGCTGAGGTAATCAGTAAAAATAAATGTGGTTCCACTGCCATCCGACCGGTGCACCACCACGATATCTTGATCGGGTAATTTTGCGCCCGAATTTAAAGCCGCCAACTTGGGGTCATTCCACTTTTTTATCTGGCCGAGATAGATTCCGGCGATGGTATCTCCATCGAGTTTCAAGCTTGGACTGCCTGCCAAATTGTAGGTCAGCACCACAGCACCGGCGACCGTCGGAATATGGAGAATCTTCCCAGGCGCTTTGGTAAGGTTGTCATCGCTCATAGGGCCGTCCGAGGCGCCGAAATCGACTGTCTGGGCGAGGATTTGTTTTTGGCCGCCGCCCGATCCGATGGATTGATAATTAAAACGCACCGAGGGATCGACTTTCGCGTACTCGTCGAACCATTTTGAGTAGATCGGATAGGGGAAAGTGGCGCCGGCACCGTTGATCATCATCTGCGCCGAGGCGGTCGCCGTGACACCGGTTAGCAGCACCGTTGCTAGAATTTTGTGTGCAAATTTGGGACATTTCATAGATGCAGTCAGCCTGCCGCAGCGCGCTCGGAAGCGTCAAAATCTTTAATGTTACTTTTGTGTGACAGGCCTCGACTCTAGGATCGTAAATCGTTGAAACCGCGAACACTGAATCGGTTCAACAATGCGACGATTTAAGCGCACGGTTTCTCTGGAAGCACCACGCGAATCGTTGTCCCACGACCCTGCTCACTGTGGGCTTCCACCCAACCACCGTGTAATTGAGCGATATGCTTCACAATCGCCAGCCCCAGGCCGGTGCCTCCCAGTTCACGGCTCCGAGCTTTGTCAGCGCGATAAAAACGCTCGAAAATTCGTGGCAAATGCTCTTTGCCGATCCCAAGCCCTTCATCAGCGACGCTTAAGACCATATCGGAGCCGCGACGTGTCGCTCGGAGATGAATCCGCCCGTTATTGCGTGAAAATTTCACCGCATTATCCAGCAGATTGTATAGCACCTCCTCTAAGCGCGTTCCATCAGCGTGAAGCGTCAACGCCTCCGGAGTCAAATCGACAATCACCTTCAAATTTTTCGCTGCGAGTTTTTCTTTCCAATCGCGGATGAGGTTATTAAACAACTCATCCACCCGCACTGCGCTGAGCTCCAGCGTCGCCTGGGACGACTCCAGTTGTGCAAGGCTTAGCAGATCATGAACCAGCCGTTGAAGTCGTTTGGAATGCCGTTCCATGATCGAAAGGATCCGCGCAAGTTCCTCTCGTGGCGTCTCCGGCTCATCCAGCAACACCTCGATATAGCCGCGTAAAATCGACAACGGCGTGCGCAGTTCATGCGAAACATTCGCGACAAACTCGCGGCGGATTTGGTCCACCCGCTTCAACCCAGTGATATCGTGGAAAAGCACGACCGCACCAGGCATTTCATCGTCAGCTCTCTTGATTGGAACTGCGCTGACTTCGATGTTCCGCTCGCTGTGCGTTCGCGAATCGGTCACGCTCAATTCGCTTCTTGTTGCCTCACCGGTTTCCAGTGTTTCAGCAATCAGTTGGTCCAGCGTTGCGTGGCGGACGGTCTCAACCAAAGGAACATCTATGGCTGGATCGCGCAGATCGAATAGTTTTTGAAAAGTGGAATTCATGAGCGTAATGCGGCGACGCGCATCGACAACGAGCAAACCGTCCTGCATCGCTCCGAGAATTGTTTGCGTGCCCGATTCGCGCCCGGCAATCTGGCGCTCGAGTTCCTGCTGGTGCGCAGAAATAGTCTCCAACACAAGACCGACCCGCTGCGGATCGGGCCCACCATTTATCAGAAACGTCGATGGACGTTCACCACGGGCGATTTGCGAAACGAGTTGCTCAATTTGTGGCCACGGCGCGGCCCATTTTTGCCAGAGAAGCAGCGTTGTCACTGCAAACAGAACGCAGAGCATGCCGAGGATTAGCCAATACATCTGGCCTTACTTTTCTTTCATTCGATAGCCGAAACCTCGCACGCTTTCAATCACATCGGCAGCTTTGCCAAGTTTCTTGCGCAACCGTCGGACGTGCGTGTCCACCGTTCGCGTGTCAATGATACTTTCGTAACCCCATACGTCGTTAAGCAAGCGGTCACGCGATTGGACCCTACCGCGTCGCTGCATGAGCGTGCGCAGAAGTTTAAATTCAAGGCTGGTAAGGTTGATCCGCTTGCTGCCGACAGAAACTTCATACCGCGCCGGATCCACGGTGATGGGACCGGCTGTCAAGCGGTCATCGCCTTGTTTCGTCTCGCCTCGACGCATGATCGCTCGAATCCGTAGGACCACTTCCCGCGGACTGAACGGCTTTGTGACGTAATCATCCGCACCAAATTCCAAACCGACTATCCGGTCGATTTCCTCGGCCTTGGCCGTGAGCATCATAATCGGGACCCGGCGAGTTCCCGGGTCGCTCTTCAGAATTTTGCAAACTTCCAACCCGGGCATTTTCGGGAGCATGAGATCCAGAATAATCAAAGCTGGGTTTTCGCTGCGCGCTTTTTCGAGTCCGGCAGCGCCATCGGACGCCGTCGAGGTCGTGAAACCGGCTTTGCGCAAGTTGAGCGCGAGAAGATCAACTACATCGCGTTCATCCTCGATGATCAGAACTGTGTTCCCGGACGCGGGTTCCATGGCAGTTCGCCTTTATCGCCGAAACTGTTTCGGTTCGCCAGCGAACTTTTCACAACTCTCGCGCAAGGCACCGATAATTTCTTTCAGATACCTGGCACGGGCTGATGCTGCCTGGCAAATTGGCATACGAAGGCTTCCTCCCTGAGTTCGGTAACCGCTCTTCCTTCGTCTTTCTCGATGTTACTTTCGGGCCGCTTCCGAGTTGGATTGCTGCACTTTTTTCAAGTGCTCCACTGCCTTTGTCAGGTTGTCGATCTGCGTGAGTAGCTGCGATTCACGATGGTACATTCCCTGAAGAAACCCGTTGCGCCGCACAAAGGCTATCTTGAGCTCCTGGATGTCGTCAGCAGTGAGAGTATGTCCGGCTTGGAATTGCATGGGTGGTCCCGGCTGAACATATATCGTTCCATGCCTGGCCGCGATTTCGTTCACCGCGCGCTCCTTGGTGTACATGTAAATAGTAAAAGACTTGCGTGATATTTCACGGCCGTCAGGCATTTGAAGCCTTTGAAAACCGTGCCAGGAGTGCTCGTTTGTTTCAAAAAGAATGCAGTGATTGAACAGCGGGGGATAGGAAACGATCTGGTCGTTTTCAAAGTCCCAAGGATTGGTGTGAAGTTCCAGATTTCCTCCCCACTCCTCTTTCCAGTCCTTATTCAGATAAATGATTGCGTTGAACCGGCGATGGTGCCCGGTCGCCGGGTGCAGGTTAAAATCAACGTGCGTATCCATTCCCTGCCCCGACAGATTTTCGTGGGTGCCAGCGCCCTGATATACCGGATCATAGAGCAAGCCCTCGATTCCAGTGATGTGCCCCATAATCTGGGCGAACTCAGGCGAGGAAATGTAGTCGTCAACCAAGCAGTAAGTCGGCCCGATTGAACGAACATCGCGGCAGGCAAACTTTCGATTCTTTACTCCGAACTCATTTATCATTTCGTTCTCGCGTGGAACAGGAAACTCGGCCAGCATCGCCTCCGCGATAGCTGGAGCGAAAAACTGTGGAATCAGGATGTGGCGAAACGGTTTCGCAGTCTCAAATTGCTTGCGGTAAGAGTTAGCTTTGTCGAATAACTCAGCGGAAAGAATGGGCATGCGTGCGAATTTAGAGTCTCGAACCATGCGGAAGAATCCCATGCAGTCAATCCACGATTTCAAGACGAGCCGCTTTGCCCACAACTGCGCAGATAATTTGGCGCACCGAAAGCGAAGCGGATCCACGCATGTAAGTTGATGCCTAATGGTCGGTAGCCGCCCCAAGCTGATGACTCATGAACAACATCAGCACAGTCGTGCTTTGGATAGCTTTGCCGTTTTCGCGCTGGTGATTACGTTTTTTCTTCGTTATGCAGACTTCTTAACCGCGCATCTGCTCTTTGGGCCTTATGTCGACAATGTCCATATGTACGGACCTATATTTTCGGAGGTCTCGCGGCTAGCGTTAGGCGCTGCTCTTCCCTATTACCTCCCAGATATTGGGACGGGTTTTCCAGTGTTTGAAACCCCCCATTTCTCGATCCTTTATCCCTTTTATTTTTTTGGGCTAATTAACTATGGAGGACCGCTGGCATCCCTCTACACCTTGACCTATCTAACGTTGGTCCATCTGTTCGTTTTTTACATCAATCTCTATGTCCTACTGCGGTGCGCCGCCATTGCGCCGTGGGCCTCTTACATTGGTGCATCCGTCGGGATGCTGGCTTGGAATATGCATCTCTATGCAAGTTGGGTCACAATCATAGCTAGCTACGCATGGTTACCGTTAGTGCTTGCTGGGGGCATATTGTTATTGCGATTTCCGGGCAAAGCCTGCGGAATACTTGTTTTTTCCATCGCTGCCGGCCTGCTTGCGCTAGCCAGCCCTTCCCAGCCGATGATCCATACCGCTCTCAGCTGTCTGATCCTATTTGGGACAGGCATTGGGTGGTTGTCTCTCCAACGACGTTTCGCAGACCTACGGCGCTTAGCATGCTCTCTGGCGATATGTGTTGGCGTCGTATTCGGACTCGCAGGGGCCGCCATGCTCCCAATGTATATGGCCACCGGGGATATGGTCCGAGCCATAGGCCGCGGCGCCAGTGTCATTGGGCACGCCCCTATTCCGTGGGAACATTTCAATCTGGCTCAACTGAGTCTAAGCGAAGCCGCAGGTATCCTCGTCACACCAACCTGGATTCACATTATCGGCAGTCCTTACGTCGGTCCGCTCGGTGTCATCGGAACGCTTCTAACGCTGATCTACTTCCGGCGGCTTGATCCTTTCGTGCGGATGTTGGTTTTGGCGTTTGGAATCGTCTCACTATATGGGTTGCTTTCAGGTTTCGGAACGAATCTTGGATTTGCGTATATCAACTTCCATCTTCCTTTTATTAACCGGATCCGCGAGGCTGGGCGGCATCTCGTTCTTTTCGTAATTGGCGTTTCGCTCTTGAGCGGCTTGGGTTACAGCCTCCTGGCGCAAAGCTGCCTGCAGTACAAACAGATCCATCAGATTCGCCAGCTGATTCTGCCAGCGTTGTTACTGCTAATCTTTTCCGGAGTTATTGTATGGGAGCTTTGTCAGTATGATTACAGATTTTGGCCGGCACGATTTTGGATTATCTGCCTGGCTCCAATTCTGTTCACTCTGGGCTGCATCTGTAAATTACGAGGCTTCGGCGATGTTGTTTCGGCCGCGACATTGGTTTCGGCGGCTGCCATGGTTGTTCCGATATGGGGAGTTCCGCTGTCGCGATCAGATTTCACTAAGCCTATCAATCTACTTAGTCATCGTGTTATTCGGGATGTCGTAGGCAGAATTAATGCAAACGGCTATCGGATGGATTTCCGCGACGCAACTTTTCCAGCTTCGTTTTGGGCAATGAACGCGAGTTACTATGGAGTCAGGAGCTTCTATAACCAGCTTACACCACAGCCGTATGACCAGGCTCGTTTCACCAATCTGATGAACATCCCGCATCTGCGCGCGCTGATGGGCGCCCGCTACGTGCTATGCGGATCCACTTATTCGCCGACGGATGCAGGAGCGACCGAGATGTTGGAGACCGAAGGCTACCGTCTCTACGAAAACGCCAACCCAATGGGACGACTGACTCTGGTGCATCGAGTTGCAGGTGATATAGACAGCGAAGCCGGCTTCATAAGGATTATTGGCAAAGGTTTTAACTACCTCTCGGAAGCGTACGTAACTTCCAGCGACTTCAAAAAAGTTCGGGATTTTCTCGGAAATCCGCGAACGCCGGCCACTCAAGGACGTATTTTGAAGATCGTCGATGAACCAAACCGGAGCTATTCCTCAGTGAAATGCAATTCCGCTTCGCTCCTGATTTTGAACGAATGGTTCACGCCGGCTTGGAAGGTTTGGGTGAATGGCATAAAACGACGGGCCCTGCGTGTAAACCAGTGGCAAACTGGTGTTATTCTGCCAGCCGGAAAAAACCGTGTCGAATTCGAATATCGCCCAACGCTGTTTCGAGCTTTGATGGTGTTGAATCGATTTACGATTGGGCTGCTTCTGAGTTTCATGATTTTGACAATTGTCCGGAAGACACCGAGGAAAGCTCCGCGATCCGGCTAAGATTCGGGATGACGAAGCCTGTTCAAACTTCAGAGGCAGCTCGAGCTAGCTTCCTTGAAAATAGCCAGCTCTGAGAAATTGCCGGATCTACTGCTTTCGTGCAGCCGCGAAGACGGAGACACCGAACGGAAAGTCTAAATATCGCAGCAAAAATCGTTCCGCTCCGAAAACGGTGAACAGCGCGGTGTTTGAGGGCTGGCGAACATAGGCAAAGTCTCCCTCGGCATTATGTGGTTGACGACAATAGCGAGCGATCAATCGGACCGTGGCAATTGGTGGAAACAGGAACGTGTTAAAGTATGTGATGCGCTCAATTGAAAAATTGGCCGCCTGCAATTTACCTTTGAGCTCACGCAACATGTAGCGCCTGTGATGCTGATTCACCGTGTCTTGTTGTCCCCACAACCACATGTACGCTGGCACAGACAGGATAATGCGACCTCCTTGTTTCAGTTTGCGATTTGCTATCTGGAGGGCACGTGCGTCATCTGGAATGTGCTCGAGTACGTCAAACATTGTGACGCCGTCATAGGAAGCATCTCGAACCTCAGAAGGAAGTTCGTCAATCGATGCGTTGAATACGGGCGCCGGACCCCGCGCCGCTGCAAGGCTAGCCAGCGCACAATCTGGTTCCACCCCTTCGAGACGACAGCCTGGCGGATAGATTTCGAGTAGATTGTAGCCGGGTCCTACACCAATCTCCAAAATCTTGGGTCGCGGCGGCCATTCAAGATGGGTAAGGAGATCTCGCAGTATCACCCGGCGCGCCCGAAACCACCAGTGCTCTCCTTCAAGCAGTGCATAGTGCTGGGCGTAACTCTTTTCCATCAAACCATTATCCCATGCGATGTGCCAACCCACTGGCACAATTGACCAAGATCGTGACTCTGCGATGCTCCGCATTGAATACAATGGTCGAAGCACCCGTCGAGTTTTCCATTGCGGTTCTTTGTTATCGTGCGGAAGAAGAAATCATTCCATTTGCAGAGAATCTTCACAAGATAATGTCGCTGTTTCGCTTTGAATGGGAATTGCTTCTCGTGGCAAATTTCTGGCCAGGCACGGATGATCGGACGCCTGAAATCTGCCACCGACTTGCAGAACGGCTGCCTTTTGTTCGCGTGCTGGCTGAACCAAAAGAAGGGGCAATGGGATGGGACATGCGCCGCGGACTCGACGCTTGTCGCGGTAAGTATATCGGAGTAATTGACGGCGACGGCCAGTTTCCTGTCGAAGCGATATTCTCCTGCTTCGCGAAGATAAAAAGCGACAATTTCGACCTGGTAAAGACATATCGCGTTGAACGCCAGGACAGCTTTTATCGGAGATTTATTTCGACGGTTTACAACGTGCTCTTTCACCTTTTCTTTCGCGGCTCCACCAAGCTTCGGGATGTGAACTCAAAGCCGAAGATCATGACGCGCGAAGCGTACCAAAGGATGACGCTGCAGTCTGACGACTGGTTCATTGATGCGGAGCTGATCTTAAACTGCGTCAATTTGAACCTTCGCATCTATGAGATGCCAGTTGAATTCCAGTCTCTTGGAAGACGAAAATCGTTTGTGAAGCCGGGCGCAATTTTAGAATTCCTCAAGCACATGATTGAGTATCGGTTCGGTTCGCGCTCACCAACCGGAAACAGCAAATGATTGAAACCGTCTTTGTCACCGGTGGCAGTTCAACATTAGGTCAACGTGTCCTGCGCAGGTTGACGTCGCACTTCCACGTTCTCGCGGTTGTGCACCGGCACAACGTTGAGGTTCCCGATGCCGAAATCGAACTAGTGCGCGGAGGACTGGAAGAGACTGTTCGCAATCCGCAGACTTTGCACAGAGCACAGGTGGTCCTGCATATGGCTGCGGTGACACACGCAGACGATCCGGCCGAATACTTTCATGTGAACGCGGAGTTAACAAAACAATTGGTGTCGGCCTGTAGCGCGTCGCAGCATTTTATATATGTCAGCACAATCTGCGCACACCGCGATGGCGGCGCATATGGGTACTCCAAATGGCTCGCCGAAGAAGCAATCCGCGGCAGTGGGTTGGATTATACCATTATCCGGCCGTCGGAGATCTATGGCGCCAAGAATACTGAGGGAATCGATGCGCTCATCGCAGTTGCACGAAAGGTCCGGATCTTGCCGGACTTTCGGTATGGAGGGTCAATCAAGTATGCGCCGATCAGTGCGCAGGAAGCTGCGGACTTTATTGCGGAGGCAGCAATTTATCGCCGTGAGACGGGACAAACTTACACTCTTTGCGCTGATCGTTCGTACACCGCTCCCGAGATGGCCCGAGCGCTCCGCAGCTCCGTGCGTCCTCTCTTTGTGATACCCGTGCCGATCACGATGCTTCGGGCCGCAAAGGCGCTTCGATTACCTATCCCATTCAAGCGCGATCAAATCGATCGACTCGTTCTACCAAAAGCGTACGACAGCACGCTGGCTCGCCGCGATTACGATTTTCAGGCTCAATCCTTCATCGATTATCTGACCAAGAGCGACAAAATCACGGCTCGCGCGGGTTCCGGGCGATGAGGGCTTGAATCGTGTAGCGAAACAAATAGACCGGCCGGCGAATATACTCTTCTACGGTCGCAAAATAGTCCGATAGCAAGGCTCGCCATTCCTGATCGGTTTTTATGTTTTCACCTCGATCAAGCCGCATGAACATCCTTCCCACCCAATCATCGTTCGCGCTGAAGCAAGGCTCGTAGAAGATGAAACGACCGCCGGGACGCAGACAGGCTCGTGCCAAGCCCAATATTTCGTCAATCTGTTGGTCGCTGAGATGATGGAGCACTCCTAGCGAAAGAAACGCGTCGGCATCCTGCGCCAACTCCCGAACTCGTGAGCTGCTGGCATCTCCGCAGAAGAATTCTCCACGGCTCCCATATCGTGACTGCGCCACGCGAATGTACTCGGGGTTAGGATCAAATCCGAAATAATTCACCAAAGGTAGAAACTCGAGCGCTCTACCTGTGCCGCAACCTGCATCCACTACCTTCTCGTCAGGGCGGAAAGCAACATGCGTTGTAACAAACGCTGCGCGGTCCCGACCACCGCCCACCACCCTTTGCAAGAGGTTGTAAAGTCGCGGCAACCGCAACGGGGCATACACCGTATCGCGAGAGAAAGTCGCCATTTTGCAATATTCGAGGCGATTGCGGCCGGCGCAAACCCAGCGGTTGCTTCCAAGTGACGCAGCGGCCACGGTGAATTTGGTTTTGCACTGTGTGCGATCTCCTTCGTAAACACCAAAGCAACTATCTTTACGGAGGAAGCCAGCCGTTAACGCGATTGCAATTTCGTGACAATCGTATGATCCCTCCTTTAACTTCGCGTCATATGCGGAGCTCAGAGACAGAGCAAGCGTATCGGCGCTTCGTGGTTGACGCGATTTGCGTCGCCGTTCTCATCGCCTACTTCCTCCACTTTGCTCTTCCCGCGTTGCGTGGGGGATTCCGTGAAGACGAAATGATGAACATGGGGATTTGCTGGTGCGCCGGAGCGCTGAAATCGCTCCTGGCAAATATCGTGTTCTGGAAGTTATTTCTTTGTTCGGGATGCGCTCTTTACGATCTGCCGCTCTACCTTTATCGCCCGGGAGGCGCTCTTTACTATTTGCCGCTCTATCATTTCTTTGGCCTTGATCCGTTACCTTATCGAATTGTCCAAATCAGCATTCTCGTTGCGTCCATTCCCCTGGTCTACTACCTGAGCCGGCGTCTCGCCTTCTCGCGCTCCATCGCCTTTCTCGCTGTCCTCACCCTTTGTTACCACCCGCGTCTGGCCGGCCTCGTGTTCGTCGGTGCGTTTATTTATGACGTGTTATGTGGATTCTTTTTCTTCGCGGCATTGGTCTACTACGTGAATATCCGCGAGAGAGGGGCCTCTCTGAGTCCGCTGCAATTGCTGGGATTCCTAGCGCTATATGTTTTGGCGCTGAACTGCAAAGAGATGGCAGTTACCCTTCCCGTGATCGTGCTGATCTATGAGTTTCTGAAATCTCAGAGCTGGTCAGACTCGAAAGCATTCTTGCACTGGATCCGGACTGATGCCGCGCCGTCTTTGATTGCCGGATTGCTCACCGTTTTTTACGTGTACGGCAAACTGCACGGCACCGGCTCGCTGGCGAGTTTGGATCCTTATCGACCCAAATATTCGTGGGATAACTTCACAGCCTCTAACGCCAAGTTTGTTGGCCAATTGTTGTTCGCCGGGCATACAATCACGCCAACAGCTCTGCTACTCTTATGGGCGGTGGTTTTCATTTACGCCTTTGTCCGCCGGGACCGAACCCTTCAGCTCATGGCCTTCTGGATAGTGATCGTGCCGCTTCCTGTGGCATTTATCGTCCCCATGCGCGGCGATGCATCCCTTTATCTTCTATTGTTCGGATGGGCAGTGATCTTTGCAAAGGTTGTGTTTGATTTGATTACTCTGATTTCGAAACTTTCGGTCTTCCCAGGCAATCGTGTCCCGCCTCCGGCAACAAGTGCAACCCTAGGGGACGCCTCTAGGAAAGTATCTTCCCGGGGTTTTCGAACGGTCACAACACTCCTGGTGGCGTTCGCCCTCGCAGGCTTTACACAGCGCGAAAATCAGCGCCTCCAAGTCCCCTGGGTCAATGTGGGGGCCAAAACCTCCCATGTGATTGATACCTTCCGTTCTCTGGGTCTGCGTCCATCCCCTGGCAGTAGCATTCTCCTTTCGCTGAAAGAAAATCTCTTCCAAAATAAGTGGAATGTTTTCTTTATTGCTTCTCTGGTCTGGAACGACCACTCCCTGCGTATTTGGGTTGAAAATGTAAATGAACTCACACCACAGCAGCAGGCGAACGTCGATTATATCATTTCAGTCAGCGAATTCGACGCAAACGTCACCCGTTCGCCCAACCTTCCAAAGTCGGACTAACCGTCGGCCCGAAACTTTGAGAATTTGGTCGTCCCAGCGCGTGTGAAAGATGGTCAGGGATTCATAATAAAAGCATCGTGTTACGAAGCCTATCAATCAGTGGTCGAGTTTGGCAGTCGAGCGCGATCCGAGTCTGGCTGGTCGTCTGCGGCACTTTATTAGCTGTGTTACTGATAATACAGACGACAAGCTTGCGTCACAAGGGGCTTACTACTGATGAGTCTCTTCACTATCATTACGGCTATCGCGTGTTGCATGACACTCCGCGACGAGGAGGAGTCCTGGATAGCAGCACGATGCCATTTTCAAGTCTTCACGCCATGACAAGCGGAAATCTAGCGATACTTGCCCGGAGCATTGGCCTTCCGATAGACACATCGTGGGAGAGTCAGGTAAAACGTGGACGTTACGCGACCATTATTTTATCGCTATTGCTCGCGTTGTACGTGTTGAAGTGGAGCTACGAACTTTACGGCCGTAACGGGGCTCTTCTCTCGCTAAGTCTTTACGTCTTCGATCCCAACCTCCTGGCGCACGGTCAACTTGTCACAGCCGACTTGCCGGCCACCCTGATGACGACCATGGCCCTCTACCACTTTTGGCATTTTCTCAAATTAGGTGGCAAAGCACGAGCCCTTTTGAGTTCCCTAACACTTGGCTTGAGTCAATTGGCCAAATACTCGTGCATCTACCTGTACCCGATTTTCCTTGTGATTGCTGCGATTTATTGCCGTGCAGAGCCAGCAAGTGAAACCGTTACCACCGACTGGGGCCATCGCTTGGTCTGGCTGCTGCGCCGCTGGTTTATTGTCATAGCGTTCTTCGTTGCGGTGAGCATCGTGGCCATCAATTTGGGATTCGGCTTTGACGGAATCGGGACACCTTTGTCGAGATATTCGCTGAAGGACCCGTTTTTCAAAAGACTCCAAGCGACGCCAATCATCGGTAATCTGCCCCTTCCGTTGCCGGTGCCTTACGTCCAAGGCTTGGATCTAATCAAATTTGAAGAACGAATGGGGCAGGGTTGGAGAAACATTTACATGGCAGGGAACGTCCGAGTGAATCGCGGTGACGGGACGCTTCGTGGGTTCCCAGGATATTATTTTTACGCGGCCTTCTTCAAGGTGCCGATTGCGACGCAAATTATATTTTTGGCGGCGTTGTTCGGATACTTCTCAAGGCGTGCGCAGCCGGCGGCGCGAAGACTTCGCCGGGAAGAGATTTTCCTGTTAATTCCGATTCTGGTTTACTGGATCTACTTCAACTTCTTTTTTAACGCGCAGATCGGCATTCGTCATGTACTGCCTGTATTCACCCTGGCTACGATCTTTTGCGGAAGATTTTTAGCTGCGCCCGAATCCAAGCTCGGACGATATGCCGCGGTAATTCTAGTCGCTTGGGCTGGTATATCGGCACTTTCGTACTATCCGCATTTTATCTCGTATTTTAACGAATTTGTTCCGGACAGGAAACTCGCCTACCGACACCTGGCAGACTCCAACCTGGATTGGCGCGGAAACGAATGGTATCTGGCCGAGTATGTCCGCCGTCATCCTGGAGTTATTGTAGATCCTCGTAAACCACAGGCAGGTCGAATTGTTGTGCCCGTCAATGCCCTGGTTGGAGTTAACCGAAGCCCTGAGGAGTACCGATGGCTGAGAGAGCATTTCACTCCTGTAGATCACATTGCCTACTCGTTTTTGGTTTACGATGTTCCAAAAGAAATGCTTCCGCAGGGTGGCGGTCGCTCCAAAAGCCCGAAAGAATCGCCTCCCCCTGCCTCGCAATAATGATTCAATCTCATGGGTCCCGCTTAACGTGTGAGCAACTCCGCGCGATGAATCATATTCCCTGGGGTTACTGGCTTACCGTTACCTTGGCGGGCGCACTGATTGCGCGATGAATTTCTTCCAGAATTTCTCGCAAGCCGTAGCGAAATTTCCAGGCAGGATAATGTTTCTGGAACTTTCTAACGTCGCTGATCCACCAGATGTGGTCGCCGACCCGGTTCGTTTCCTCATAGCTCCGGGTTAATTTGCGTCCACTTATTTCCTCACTTAGGGCAATCGCTTCGAGCATCGAACAGTTACTGTGCCGGCTGCCACCGATGTTGTACACTTCTCCGCTGCGCGGCGCACGAATGAATTCGATGAACGCTTCGACCAAATCGAAGCTGTGGATGTTATCCCGAACCTGCTTGCCCTTGTATCCTAACACACGGTAAGGCCTGCCAGTCGCTGTACATATCATCAGATAAGAAAGAAAACCGTGCAGCTCGGTACCGGCATGGGCTGGTCCGGTAAGGCAGCCGCCGCGAAAAGAAACGGTCGGCATGCCAAAATAACGTCCGTATTCCTGCACCAAAATATCGGCCGCGACTTTGGATGCGCCGAAAAGCGAATGCTTACTGTAATCGATGCTCATGGTTTCTGAGATTCCCGGCTGATACTCATGCTCTGGCTCGATCTCCCACCGGGTCGGCAATTCTTGCAGTGGCAACTGATTCGGCGTGTCGCCGTAAACTTTGTTCGTCGAAGTAAAAACGAACGGCGCTTCGGGAGAAAATGTCCTCGCCGCTTCGAGCAGATTCAAGGTGCCATTTGCGTTAACCGTAAAATCGGTTTGAGGATCGCGGGCCGCCCAATCATGTGACGGTTGTGAGGCCGTATGCACAATCGCATCGATTTTTCCGGAATAAGTTTTGAACAGTTCGGCAACTGATTGGGCGTCCCGAATATCGAGGTCGTAATGGTCATAGCCGCGGATATTCGCGATTAGATCATTACGCGTCCGCTTCGTCGACGCTTCTGCGCCGAAGAATTGGGCGCGCATGTCGTTGTCAATCCCAATAACATGCGCCCCCTCTTTCGCGAATCGCTTTACGGTTTCCGAACCAATCAATCCCGCGGATCCAGTGACGATAATTGTGCGCATTTAGTCGACGATAATCGCTAGCACGATTTTGCCTAGAAATCCTGGTCCCATTACTATCGCGAATTTCGCGTCTAACCGCGGTTACGATGGGCGAAAACGTTCACATACCAGGAAATATCGTTTCGAACATCGCGTGCCTCGAAGGGAACCAAACCACAGGTTCGCACCAGAGTGAGATTCATATTCAAGCGTTGAAGCAGCTCGACAAGTTCTTCCCATCTAACGCCTGCCTGCGCCAATCCGGCAGGCCAAAACTCGAGCAAGAGGTTGATTTCCGGATTTTCCTGTAGCACGCGCTGCGCGCCGCGTAACGCATGAAGTTCGTATCCTTGAATATCCATCTTGATCAGATCAACGCGTTGGCCGGGCTCGAAGTAATCGTCTAGCGCGACCATTTGGGTGGGAACCGCGCGGCGTGAATCTCCATCAGCCTTGTACGCTCTATGATCGACGTTTAAGTTGTCTGAAATGTAAAGTGTGCATTCGCCGCTCTGCTCTCCAACTGCAGCTTGAGTGAGTCGGATGTTAGAAACACCACGTGTTGCCGCGGACAACCGCCTGAAGTTATCTCGCGACGGTTCGAAGGAATGAACCAGGCCGCTTGGGCCAACGCAGCGGGAAAAAAACTGCGAGTAAATGCCGATGTTAGCGCCAACATCTACGACGACAGCGTCTCGAAACAAGATCTTCTTGAGCAGCTCTCGCTCCGCGCGATCGGCATAGGTCTTGTAGGCAGCATAAAGCGGCCGATAAATAGGAAAGGCGCGTTCGTACACCTTATTAGCAGCGCGACGTAGTACTGAAGTTGTCGACATCAGCTTTGGGTAAGTCTGGTGTAACGAGGGATTCTCAAAAAATGCCAGGAGTAACGGCCCACCAGAAGCGCTACTTTCCTGCTCCGCCCAGGCACGTCGTAACCAGCGCCTCGTGGTAAAGGTATTGAAATTTCAACTCCAGGGCATGGGGATCGGACCCCATAGCTATCGTCTTTTGAATTTCACCTACGCTCCTAGAGCCAGGAAACGCGATGGAGATTTTAAATGACATACACCTTGGCAAAGTAACAGCTGGGACGAGTCGCCTAATCAGAAATGGATGCGTTCGTAACGATACTACACTAGAAAAGCTATTGGGAAATCATATGTTTGTCCGATGGGGTTTCGCTGGAGAGAGGTTTTCGCTTGGAAGGTGGATGCAGCGGCACGTTGGGACCGCTGGGATCTCGTCGCTCTCGCGCTCGGTGTGTTCATTGCACTTTGGGTCTTCGCTCTCAAACTTAAAACATTTTACGATCTCGGCTACACGGGGGACCTGTTTGCGATTACTCAGCTCGCTCGAAGCTGGCTCGAGGGGCGCGGTTTACTCCACGACAACTGCTTTGGTAACTACCTTGCTATTCACACCTACTTTTTCCTTCTCCCACTCGGACTCATAGCAAAGCCATTCGGTGCTCCCGGCCTGCTATTCGTGCTTGCCGCATCGGTGGGAGTGACTTATTTCTGGGCAGCGCGGATCTTGCGTCTTCTCGGCGTCGATGGCCGCGCCGCAGTATTCGCCGCTGGGGCGCTTCTGATCTCACCGCTTTCCGTAGCGTTCTACCAGGAGGCGGGTAATGGGTTCTATGTCGAGACTCTTGCGCTCGCGTTGTGTTTAATCCTGTTTTATTTCCTGCTGCAGCAGCGCATGATCGCGTCAATCGTGACGGCAATTGTTGTCATCAGCGTAAAGGAAGACGCGCCGATAGCTGCAGCCCTGGTAGCGCTAGTAGCGGCGGTTGAGACATGGCTCTCTTCACCGGGCAAAGCCGCGCGTTGTCGTTTCAACTGGCCTGCCGTAATCACAATTGTCCTGTCAGTTTCTGCGATCCCCGTTTTGCTGGCGATTTCGTCGGCGCAATCGCCGACGAGGTACGCGATTCACTCACTTGACCGCCTTGGTGTCGCGGCACCGGGAACGTTATCCAGTCCCGGAGCGCTTTTCGTTTTTGTCACATCCAATATGGCTCATTGGCTTGGCAGTAGCGTTGTCCGTCAATGGCTATGGGTCATGATCGTAGGCACTTTTGGAACAGTCTTGTTGCGCCCGTATTATCTGATTGTTGGTATCCCCACGACGGTGGTGGCATGGCTCATGAATCGCAACGACCTCATGTGGGCGCCACGATTTTTTTCCACCGAGACCCTGATTTGGTGTATCGCGTTGCTAGGTTTCGCGTCGATCGCTCGTGTCGTACCGCGCTGCAGCAAAAGGGTGCGGGCCACGGTTCTTACAGCCGCAATTGTAGTCGCGGCGTTGGCAGCAATCGCCCAACTCGCCCTGGTGCCATGGTTTGCCCGCGGGGCGTACCTCCTTCGTTCAACCAGGTTTTGCTCGTCATCAGAGCGGCAAGTGGCTGACGAGGTGTTTGCGCGCTACCGGCGAGAAGGTAAGCCAGAGGAACCAGTTATTGCATCAACTACGCTTTTCCGCTACGCGCATGACCGAAATCTGTTCTGGCTGAGCCGACTTCACGACCGGCCTGTGCCGATCTGGATCCTTGGTGATAGCGCGGACCCCTATGTCCCATTTCGAATCAGCACGGATACAATAAATCCGGGGTCCGGAATTCGGCTTGAAAACTACACACTGCTTGACCGTCGCGGTCGTTTCGTGTTGTTCAGGAAAAGGGAGTAATGCAGGAATCCTTTTCGCGGCTTATCTCGGCACTAACGTCGTGTCAAGGTTACAGTAAAAAAGGCTGCGCAGAAACGCGGAAAGCGGCGACTGGCTGCCAGGTCTGTTGAGAACAGGGCGCGATAAAGAAAATGTGGGATCGGCAGCTTGCGCGAGATTCCCCCAGTAGCCATGTACGATAAGGCGCTAAAGGTACGCATCGAAACCGTCGTAACATCGAAATTCTCGTTCAATCGCTGCAGCCATTTGTGCCGTCGAAAGAATATTAGCCACGGTAATGCGATGTTCGCCGATGCCAGCGGCCCCTGCACTTCGCCTAACTCAGGCTCGGAAATGCTGAAATCCACGGGTTCGTGGTGCAGATACTTGAACATAGGTGTTGATAACAAGGAAAAGAAAGGCTCAGTCGCGATCACTTTGCCGCCAGATTTCAATTTGCTGGCAGCGCAGTTAAGAAATCCAATCGGGCTTTTCAGATGATGTAACACGTTCGTAAGCGTAATGACGTCGACGCTTTTGTCTGGAATCGCATCCAGCTTGTCGATTTCGTGGCAGTCAAACACAAGGTCGAGATAGTCAAGATTAAGCACATCGCTTGTGATAACGTTTGAGAGAAATTGCTTGAGGGGCGAAGTGCCACTTCCCACCTCCAGTATTGAGAGCGTCTGCGGATTGGGAAGGTCCCTGAATTGATCCCGGTAAAGCTCGCCATACCAAAAAAGAAGATTTTTGTTGGCAGCGAGCCGCGCGCGGTTGCGCAATGTTGCGGCTCGATCTTCCGCCTCCTGGCCCTGCAAGACCGTCGACGCATTGCTCATTTGATCGCACGGATATAAAGCGAGCCAGCAAATTCCGAGACGCCAGGCACGTTCTCGAGAAACCGCCCGAACGCTTTAACCCGGTCGATCAAAGCAGCCGGCGTTTTCGGATGTAGAAAATCGAACGGATCGATTCGAACCTGACGATAGCCTGTTCGCTCGAGCAGCCGCCGCAGCGGCCATCGGAAGAATGCCGTCTCATCCGGTGAATCGCCAAGCTTTCGTTTAATCCACGGAATATTTTTTTGTATCGCAATCTGAGGGTTCAGCATGTTTGGCTCCGTAAAATAGATGCTACCTCCAGGCTTCAACACGCGGTACATGTCGCGTACCGCCGCTTCGATTTCGAGGTGATGCAAAACCGAGCTGCCCACGATCGAGTCGAACGCACCTTCAGGATAGCTCAATGCGTAGGCATTCTGGATTTGATACTGAACATTTGGCGCGGAACAAGTGGCGTTGGCGATTTCCAAAAGCTCCGGTGAAACGTCTATCGCGACGACTTCCGCACCCGAACGTGCCAGCTCCCGAGTGAAAGAGCCGGTGCCGCATCCCAATTCGAGCACAGTCATCCCTGGCTTCAAATGACTGCTGAGCATTCTTACTCTCCGGGCCCAGCGAAGTTTTCCCGCCGGACTCTCCCAATTCCAAATCTCCCCTGCCCCTTGCTGTGCGAGGAAACGCCCATGTTGGACTTCTTTGGCAATGCGTTCTTGCACTTAGAAAATATTCAGATGCGTGCGATTTCGAAATCGCGCGCCATTTATTGGCAGGCAGTTCGGAGACCTAAATCTAAGACGGATTAGTAGCCAAGTTTCAGCTTCAGGAAGCCGTGCCAGCACATTCTTAACATAACAAGACCGTTCCGAAAGACTTTGGTCATCTTTGTGGAACCATAAATGCGCTCCTGATAATGTACAGGTAAGTCCAGAATCTTAAGATTCAGTTTCGCGGCGCCAAACAGGAGTTCGTAGTCTCCCCAACGATCTTCGGTTCCCCAACTTCCCAGCATTGGTCTAACTCGCTCCCAATCGCTTCTCCAAAGAACTTTTGTGCCGCATAAAGTATCCTTTACCCTTTGGCCGAGGAGATAGGTAAAAGCGACGCTGAAAAACTTATTGCCCACCATGTTCGCTCCGTTCATTGCACCCTTTGGAACCGGATAGATGAGCCGCGATCCATTAACAAACTCCGCCTGTCCCGAAACGATCACCTCAACGAAGTAAGGCAGCTCTTCGGGAATTGTCGTCAGGTCCGCATCGAGAATCATCAATATATCGCCTTTCGCTGCGTCGAAGCCTGTCCAGACGTTTCGTGACTTACAAACTCCCGGCCCATGCTCAAGACGAATATCCTTATCCGGATAGCACAACTGCATTCGCCGTACCTCGTCGGCGGTTCCATCGGTCGATTGATCGTCGCAGAAAATGATCTCTGTCCGACCCGCCAGAGACGGAATACGGCGAACGGCGTCTTCAACGTTTCCTTTCTCGTTTTTGCATGGAATGACGACCGATACGGCAAGATCTTCCGCTGCAACCGGCGGTGGAACCTTTCGTGCAACGATCACCTGCGTCATGCAGAGCTTGCTCAGAAACGGCAGGCGCGCACAAAAACGGTTCAAGAAACCAGACAGCAAGGGAAAATACTTCGGCAAGAGAACAATTCGATGCGTCTCAAGAGCTTCAAAGCCGGCTAGCTTCAACAAATTCCGAATGTCTACCGTAGAAAGCCAGTTTTGCTCGGCGCGCGGTACTTTCATCCCGATCCACTCCGCGAGAGTGACCAGTGGTTCCCAGAGGTGGTTGTACGTTGTTACCAACACCCGAGTATGCCGCTGACAAAGCGGTTTTAAATTCCTGAATGCCTGAAGCACATCGACAGTGTCGCCAATATCATTGAACAGAATGTAGTCGAATGTCTCACCTGGCCTGAATTTCTGCAGGAACTCGTCCTTGTCTGGGAAAGCGGTTGTGAAATTGAGGGACGGATTCCGTTCTTGCGCGATATCCACTATCTCGTCGCAGATATCGATGCCTTTGCCACCATTTGGTTGGACAGCGGCTAAAAGGTTGCCAGTGCCACAGCGAACCGACAGCACTTGTTTCTGAGGCTCCACAAGGAACCGAAGAAGACGACCTAACAACTCATAATAATAACTGTTGCGCTTAATCCAGCCCTCGCGTCGAGGAGCAATCTTAGCCAGATGTTCTCGAGTGCGCTGCCGCCTTTGCTCGAGGGCAGCCGGGCCCCAGGTCAGCTCCGAGGTGGTTTGCTCCTCTCTCATTGTCGACGGGAAAACTGCCTGCGCTCTCCAGGAGGAGGATGTGCGCGAACTTTCAACCTGTTGCATCAGCGTCTTTTACCGAAGAAAATTCGATGGTCTGATCTGCGCAGAAATTTCGCATCCCAAAACTGCCTTTGCCGAAGGCGACAGGAGCCGCGGATGAATCCGATACGCAATTTCACTGGAGAAAACGTCCGACTGTGTTTGACTAGTAGGTTCGACATTCCTCGTCAGAATGCCTGCGCAAGTTATCAAAATTAGCGGTGCCCGCCAGCACAATCTCAAGAACCTTCACGTGGAAATCCCGCGGGAGCAGCTGGTTGTTATTACCGGCTTGAGTGGTTCGGGGAAATCCTCGCTGGCCTTCGACACACTTTATGCCGAAGGACAACGCCGCTATGTCGAAAGCCTGTCCGCTTATGCACGGCAATTTCTCGATCGAATGGAGAAGCCAAATGTGGATTTCATTCAGGGGCTTTCGCCGGCGATCGCCATCGAGCAGCGCAGCGCCGGCGCGAATCCGCGATCTACGATCGCGACCACGACCGAAATTTATGATTATCTTCGGGTGCTCTTTTCGGCTATAGGCCAGCCGCACGATCCGCTGACGGGCCAGCCGTTGAGCCGACAAACACCCCAGCAGATTGTCGATCAAATCCTTACTTACGAGCCAGAGTCGAAAATCATTCTGCTAGCACCGCTGATCGAGAATCAGCCGGGGGAATTTCGGGACGTAATAGAAAAGATCAGGCGCGAAGGATTCGTGCGGGCGCGAATTGACAGCCAAATTGTAGAGTTGGATCGCTCCGAGCGGATTCGCCTCAACAAGGACGAACGGCACACCATCGAAGCGGTAGTAGACCGATTGGTCGTGCGTGATAGCATTCGTATCCGTCTTACTGATTCAATTGAAACTGCCCTGAAATGGGGTGGAAATCACGTCATCGTGCTGCGCGAAATTTCGAAAACGCCGAACGGGCGACGTTCATCGCTCAACGCTGAATCAGAAGATACTTGGGAAGAATTGCCTTATTCAACTGACTATGGAAACGCCTCTACCGGCTTTAGAATTGGCGAGCTAACTCCAAGACATTTTTCCTTCAACAGCCATCTCGGAGCATGCCCGGCTTGCCATGGCCTTGGCACCCAGTTGGTTTGCGATCCCGAGCTAATGATTTCCGATCCGAGGAAAACGCTGGCTGAAGGCGCGATCACCCCGTGGCGACGTGGGACGAAGCGAATGCAGGCCTACTACCGGCACCTGCAAAAGGCGCTGGTGAAGCACTTTCACATCGGTGAAGACGTGCCGTTCAGCGAACTGCCGGAACAATTCAAGCAGGCGCTTTACTTCGGCACGAACGGAACGCCGATCGAAATGAATTTCAGTGACAATAGCCCCTCAGAAGCGAAAAAAATGGCGAAACCATTCGAGGGACTGGTGCCGCAGATGCAGCGCCTATACGAACAGACTGAAAGCGAATTCACTCGCAACCGGATTCGGTCCTTCATGACATACGAACCGTGCAAGGTATGCAAGGGGGCCAGGCTCAAACCGGAAATCCTCGCGGTAACCATAAAGGATCGGCACGCGGTTGAGCTGAACATTCATCAGCTGAGCGAGCTCACGACAGAAGCAGCCGCGCGCTTTATAGCAGCGCTAGAGCTGACTACCCAGCAACGTGCCATCGTCCGCGACGTTGTACACGAGATTCAATCCCGCCTGCAATTTCTCGTCGAAGTTGGCCTCGGCTACCTGACGCTCGATCGCCAGAGCGGGACACTTTCCGGGGGCGAAGCGCAGCGAATTCGATTGGCGACCCAAATCGGCTCCGGCCTCGCGGGAGTCCTTTACATTCTCGATGAACCAAGCATTGGACTGCATCAACGGGACAATGCGCGCCTGCTGGGGACACTCTGCCGTCTTCGCGATCTCGGCAATTCGGTCATTGTGGTCGAGCACGACGAAGAAACGATACGGGCCGCTGATCACATTATCGATCTTGGCCCCGGTGCGGGTCCGCGTGGCGGAGAAATTGTTGCGCAAGGTAAACTTGAAGATGTCCTGCGCGCGAAGAATTCTCTAACTGCCGATTACCTTTCCGGCCGCGCGCGAATTTCCGTTCCCAAGCAGCGCGCTAAACCCCGATCGACCGATAAATCCGAAGGCTGGCTGACATTAGTCGGGGCGACGGAAAATAATTTGAAAGACATTACCGTCTCTTTTCCGCTCGGTTGTTTTACTTGCGTGACTGGCGTTTCCGGCAGCGGCAAGTCTACTTTGGTGGACGACATTTTGCGACGCGCACTGTTTCGACGTTTCCACAATGCCAAAGACAAACCGGGCAACCATCGGGCGATTCATGGAGTGGAACAAATCGACAAGGCAATTGTGATCGACCAAAGCCCGATTGGACGAACGCCACGATCGAACCCAGTGACCTACACGGGTGCGTTCACTCCGATTCGTGAATTGTTCAGTCAATTACCTGCGGCGCGGGTGCGCGGTTATGACGCAGGACGTTTCAGCTTCAATGTTAAAGGTGGCCGTTGCGAAAACTGCGAAGGCGATGGGCTGATCAAGATCGAGATGCACTTTTTGCCCGACGTTTATGTCGAATGCGAGGTGTGCCACGGCAAACGCTATAACCGTGAAACTCTCGAGATCACGTACAAAGGCAAACACATTGCCGATGTCCTTGATCTGACCGTGGACGAAGCGGCCCGTTTTTTCCGAAACGTGCCCAGCATTTCAGAAAAGTTAGACTCATTACTGGATGTGGGTCTTGGCTATCTGCGACTTGGTCAGGCCGGAACGACTCTTTCCGGCGGAGAAGCCCAACGAGTAAAATTGGCAACCGAACTTGCGAAAAAAGCGACTGGACGCACGCTTTACATCCTTGATGAACCGACGACTGGATTGCATTTCGCCGATATCGAAAAACTGCTGCAAGTGTTAATGAAGCTGCGCAATGCAGGGAACACGGTGATCGTAATTGAACATAACTTGGAGATGATCAAGTGCGCGGATTGGATCATTGATCTGGGGCCCGAGGGGGGAGAGGCTGGAGGCAAGATCGTGGGAGAAGGCCCACCAGAGAAGATCGCCGAATTGTCAGGCAGCCATACCGGGCAATATCTGGGGCGGTCATTGAAGAACACATGAGCCTCAAAAGACGCATAGGACTTATGTGCCTGATGGGCCTGCTCGTGCAATTGGCCCGCGCAGAGTTTTCCAACGAAATTTCGGAAGCTAGCGCGCCGATTGCAGAAGGGGTGCCGGAAGTAGCAGTCGTGCGGTTGCAGGCGTTGTTAAATAAAAATTTGCCAGAAGCCGAGTGGCGCGGCGTCGTGGAGAAGCTTGCGGAAGCGCAAATAGCTGCAAAACAGCCAGACAATACTCTGGTTTTGTTGGCAGATACCCGGGTCCGCGAACTACCCTGGGCAAAATTTTGGCGCGCACAGGCCTTCGCCACCCTCCATCGATGGGGTGAAGCCCTGCCGCTTTACGAGCAACTGGCCGAAGATGAGGCGTCGCCCTTTCGCAACCCGGCGATATTTGGGGCGGCGGAAATGCTGCGCGCATTGGGACGACGCGATGAAGCACTAAAGAAATTTACGCTTCTCATGCATGACAAGGATTGGGCAACGCGAACGCAGTCGCGAGCAGCCGAATTATACATTGAAACGGGCGATGCCGCCGGCGCGCGCCGTCTTCTTGAAGAGATGCAGCCCACATCGGTCGCGGAACGAAGAGAACGTCGTGTGTTGCGGGGACGTCTGGAACTAATCCAGCGGCGACCTGAAAGAGCCATCGGCATTTTTCAGGGTCTCTTGAGAAGACCGGAAGGAGCAGCTCACTCCGCGCTAATCGCGGCAGTCTTCGGTATCGCGGAAGCGCAAGTGCAACTCAAGACGCCGGAAATCGCAGACGATGTGATCGAGCAGTTTATTGATCGTCATCCAGCAGATCCGGATCTTCCTCTTCTCTTCGCAAGACTTGATGAATTGTATCGAGCGGAACACAAGCCATCCCGCAACGAGTTGGAGCGATGGGTGCGCAGTCCCGAACAGCCACGACGAACATTTGCACGATGGTATCTTGCACGGTTCGAAACTCGTGCGGGGCGCAGGGAGCGAGCTCGACAATTATTTACAGATCTTCGTCACACCGGGGTCAGATCTCAGGCCGTCGCCCCTGCTCTGATCGAATTCGCGCGATTCGAAGTCGAGGACAAACACTTCGATGAGGCGATTGCGATTTTGAATGACGCGCGCTCGTTTCATCCCGCGCCGTCTTTGCTTACCCAAATCGATTTCCTTTCCGCCCAAGCGCAATATCTTGCGAAACGATTTGGCAGAGCTTCCGCGGATTTTGAACAAGTCGCGCGTTCTGGGTCGCCATGGGCAAAGGTTGCGCTTTTCAACGCATCCACCGGTTGGCTGCAACTCGGTGACCATGCACGTTTTCTAGCTGCTTACGGTGACCTGGGAAAATTGGGTGGCGACGAACAGGCGCGCGCCGACCTGCGATTGGAGGAAGGCCTGGTGCAAGCGGAAAAAGGCGACGAGAAAGCGACCAGATCGCTGCAACAGTTCATTCATGATTTTCCCAAGAATCCTCGCGTGTCGGAAGCTTTGGTCAGCCTGGCGGAACTGGCATTTCATGCCTCGCCTCCACGCCTCGATGAAGCGCGCAAGTATCTGAGTCGCGCCACCGAGTCACCAACTGCGGCAGCCGCGGAACGGGGGGATTATCTCAACGTCTGGGTTGAGGAATCAAGTGGTGGAAACGAAGCCAAAGTTATTGAGCTAGCGAAGCGATTCCTCGAACAACATGGAACCTCCCCCTTCGCTCCGGAAGTTCGAATGAAGTTGGCCGAGCTCTATTACCGACGCCAGGATTTCGCGAACGCGCAAACGCAGTTTGAACTTATTGCGCAACAAACTGCCGATAATTCGCTTGGTGAAAAAGCTCTCTTCTTCGCGGCAGAGTCGGCAATGTCCAGTATGGGTGAACATTCGCTGGATCGGGCGATTGTTTTGTTTGATCAGGTGGTGCGGCAGAACGGCGCGCTACGATGGGCTGCGCGCAACGAGCAGGCCGTGATTGAGCGCAAGCTAGGCAAACCCAAGGATGCTCTGGCGCTATACGATGAGGTCCTGAAGAGTGATGCTGGTCCTTCAGAAAAACGCGAGGCCCTGTGCGGCAAGGGGGACATTTTCTTTGAGATGGGCACAGCCGATCCAAACAATTACCAGCGCGCGATCGAAATCTATGATCAACTCGCCTCCGATAAGGACGAGCCGATTCACTGGCGCGATCAGGCGCTCTTTAAGAAAGGACTATGTCTGGAGAAGAAAAGCGAGCGCGCCAATGCGCTTGCCACGTTTTACAAAATATTGGAGGAAGACGCGCATCCAGACCGGCGGCGCGAACTCTTCTGGTATTACAAGGCGGGGTTTAACGCCGCGCGCCTGTTGGAGGAAGATTCCAAGTGGGAATCTGCCGCTGCTGTCTATGAAAAACTCACTGCAGCGGGAGGCAGCCGAAGCGAAGAAGCTAAGGCCCGTCTTACGAATCTTCGGCTGGAGCATTTCCTTTGGACAGATTAATCGCCGGGGTATGGTGGCCAGAAATCTCGGTTTGTTGGCCTAAAATGAGGGCAAAATAAGCTTGCTTAGGATTTGAAGCGGAATCACACTTAGGCCGTGAAAACAGTAGGCAGACCAAGTCGCCTGGGCGGTTGGTCGGTCCGATGTGCAAGCGTCGCGCTTGCGCTTGCGTTTTGCGCATCGGCTGCTGCTGATCCGAGCAAGGACGCCGTCGTGCTCCGGCCACAACCACAGCAACAGGTCGTCACGACCTCAAAGAAGATGTGCTACACTGTGTCCGGAAATTCCCGCATTCCGCAACCTTGCAACCGGCTCGCTGCAATTCCGACCACTCACGGCGCAATGGATATCATAGGGCACCGTAACGGGCAATAATCCGAGCCTCTGACGGTTTGCCGCTATTGCCGCGCTGCCAGTGCGGCAGCGCGGACGGGGGTTTATATTTTTGCGCGTTAAGCCGTTCGCGGCGTCTTTGTCCGGGTAAATGTGGGCGGGAAAATTTGTATTCGCGAATTCCTTCGGAGTTTAGCTTTCTGACTTACCCAAAACCGACTTCGCTGTTGCGAGCACGGACTTATCGTCGTTATCGGTCAGTCCAGCGAGAAAATTGCGAATCCGACGGAATGACTGGCGTAAGAACAAATCTGCAGCGAACTGGTCCGGGGACGAAGCATTTCCGTTTCGTTGCGAAAACTGAAGCTCGCTATCGTATCGGCTGAGCACGCAGGTTGAGGCAAAAAGGTCCATGGCCGCGTTTGCAATCCGTTCCTGGAGCAGCTGCATATCAAGTATTGGCTCGCGGTAAGTGATCAGTGCGCGGTTTACGGCCACATTAAAACGCCAGATTAAGCGTCCAAGTTGATTCGCAAACGATCGCAACTCGGCGCTTCGTACTGGAATCTCGGGAACCCGCACGGTCGCGCCGAATCGATGCTTGCCAGCTGTCCACGCTTTCGCAAAGCCCCGCTCGCGCGTCGGTTTCACCATCGTGTCGTAGATTTCCTTGAACTCCATGCCCGGTCCGCGCATCCCCACCAATGCGATAAACGAGGTCAGCACTTCGTTCGCGCCTTCGCCGATCTGGTTAATGCGTGCATCGCGCATCATTCTCTCCAGCGGAAGATCTACAAAATACGCAGAGCCGCCATAAATCTGAAATACGTCGTTGATGCACTCCCAAAGCCGCTCGGTCGTAAACACTTTTAGCATCGCCGTCTCGAGCATGTAATCCTCCAGCCCGCGATCGATTAGCGCCGCGGTGATCGTGGTCATCGCTTCCATCGCGTAAGCGTCTGCCGCGATGCGCGCGATTTTCTTTTGGACCAGATGAAAATTACCGAGTGTTTTGTTGAATTGTTTGCGGTTGTTTGCGTGGTCAATCGCCAAACGCAAACAAGTTTTGGCCGCGCCGGTGCAGCATGCACCGAAGGTCGTGCGTCCGAAATCGAGAACCGTCAGCGCAACCTTGAGACCTTTGCCCGGCGGACCGAGTATGTTTTCCTTGGGAACTTTGACGTCGCGCAACGCGAATCGACCAGTCGCCGTGCCGCGAATTCCCATTTTCGGCATTCGAGCTTCGAGCATTTCAAATCCAGGCATGTCCGGTGTGACAAGGAATGCGGTGATCGAGGTCTTGTCCGATCCGGGGACCGGCGTGCGCGCCATTACCGTCAGCACATCCGCGATTGCAGCGTTGGTGATGTAGCGTTTTTCACCGTTCAGAACGAAATGCGAGCCGTCTTCGGTTGGTCGCGCTTGCATTTGCACATTCGCCGCATCCGATCCTGCTTCTTTTTCGGTCAGCGCGAACGCACCCAACAGCTCGCCACTCGACAATTTTGGAAGCCATCGCTCCTTTTGCTCATGCGTTCCAAACAGCAACAACGCGCGAATTCCAATCGAGTGGTGCGCATTCACAAAAACCGACGTCGATGCACAGCGGCGACCGATCTCCTCCAGGATTTTGCAGTTTGCCATCTGCGAGAATCCGCGCCCACCATATTCCCTCGGCGCAGTCAAGCCGAGTACCCCGACTCGGCCAAGCCCATCAATCACACCGCGCGGTATGTCTGCTTTTCGATCGACTTCCGCAGGATCGAGATGTTCGTCTAGAAATTGGCGAAGATCCTTGAGAGTTTCATCCAGTTCGACCTGTTGCGTCGACGGAATGCGCGGATAAGGCATTACCCAATCGGCGACGAAATGTCCCTGGAAAAGGCCCTTGGCGAAACCAAGTGCCTGCGGACCTGCAAAAAGCAGCTCCTCTGCTTGTTGAATCTCCTGCTGTCGCTGCGCGTCGAGCTTATTCATTCAATTTGTCTTAGAAAAAAACGGGCGACGCATTGTAGCCACGCGGGCGCGCGTGTCCAATCACACGCCGGATGCTATGCATGGAACATTTAAGTCCCTTCAGAAGTCCACAAGATCCGACGAGCCCAAACCCTCAAGCGCTGCTGGTATCGCAGCGCCGAAATCTAAAGATTTGAACCTGGCACAGCTTGGAGGCTTGGCATTTTGCTCTCAGCTGCACCCCTGACTAGTTCCGCATTCGGTGCAAACGCCGCATGCGCCGGCACGGATCACTTTATCGCTGCCGCAAACCGAACAGGTGATTCCCATGAAGATGCTGCCAAGCGCGACTGTTACACGGTCAGCGTGACCATTGCCGTTCCCGTTCTGTCGGCCAGACTCGGAATCGCCCGGTGGATGATTTGTAATGACGTCGATCACTTCTTTCTCAGCTGTGCGCGCCAAATCCGAGACCGGCCGGTTAACGGCCTTCTTCTCGATCTCGGGAATCTCCTTGAGTGGCAGGTCCGGCTGGCCTCGATTCGGCGAAGTCGCTTCCTTGTAGCCTTTGATGAACTGGCAGCCCAGCCAGCGAAACACATAATCAGTGATGCTGGTGGCGTGGCGGATATCGAGGTTCTTTGTGAAACCGCTCGGCTCAAATCGCTGGTAAGCAAACTTCTTGATCAGGCTTTCGAGCGGCACACCGTACTGCAGGGCGATGGACGTAAGCGTGCCAACTGTGTCCATCAATCCGCCGATGGTGCTGCCTTCTTTGGACATGGTGATGAAAAGCTCGCCAGGCTGACCGTCGCCGAAGAGGCCGACGGTGATATAACCTTCGTGACCGGCGATCTCGAACTTGTGAGTAAGCGACATGCGGGTGTCGGTCATCCGATGCCGCACCGGTTGATCAACTCGACCACGCAACGACGCCACTTCCTGTTCTAGTTCGAGAATGCGTTTTTGAAGATCCTCCTCCCCGGTGACACCGTCAGCGCCGGCGGCTACGCCGCCCATGTCTTTTGTCTTTCGAGTATTCAGCGGCGCGGACTGCTTTGAGCCCTCGCGGTAAATCGCCACCGATTTCAAGCCGAGTCGCCACCCTTCGACGTAGGTGTTCATAATATCATCCACTGTGGCGGCTTCCGGCATATTGACGGTTTTTGAAATTGCGCCGCTGAGGAACGGTTGCGCGGCGGCCATCATTCGGAGGTGCGCCAGATAATTGAGACTGCGCTCGCCTTTGAACGGCTTGAACGCGCAATCAAAGATCGGCAAGTGCTCCGCCTTCAATCCGGATGAAATCGTCAAACCATTCGTATCGATGACGTCCTCGATGGTGTCGAAGGCGTCAATGTGCGCGACGATGCCCTCGATTTCGTCGGTATCGTAACCCAGTTTCTCCAGCGCGGGTTTGATCGTTTGGTTCACGATTTTCAGCATTCCACCGCCCGCAAGCAGTTTGTATTTCACCAGTGCGATATCCGGTTCAATGCCTGTCGTGTCGCAATCCATCAGGAAACTGATCGTGCCCGTCGGCGCGAGCACAGTGACTTGCGCGTTCCGATAACCGTAACGCTTTCCAAGCTCCGCCGCGCTGTCCCAAACTTTCGCAGCTTCATCTTTCAAATGTGCGAATTCCTTCGCATCTGAGATTTCGCGCACCGCGTCCCGATGCAATTCAATCACTTCCAGCATCGATGCGACGTTGTCCCTGGCGACCGGTTTCGGGACACCGCTGGCACTTGCGTCTCGATAACCGGGAAACGGCCCGATCGTCCGCGCTAATCGTGCACTTTGTTCGTAAGCTTCGCCGGTCATGATCGCAGTGATCGCGCCGCAGAGAGCCCGGCCTTCGACGCTATCGTAACCGAAACCATAACTCATGATGAGCGAACCCAAGTTCGCGTAGCCCAGTCCGAGTGTGCGGAAAATATGCGAGTTCTCCGCGATTTCCTTGATCGGATAACTCGCGTTATCGACAATGATTTCCTGCGCCGTGATGAAAATTCGAACCGCGGCTTTGAAGCGCTCAACATCAAAGTCTCCATCCGGCGTCTTAAATTTCATCAAATTCAGCGAAGCCAGATTGCACGCCGTGTTATCGAGGAAGAGATATTCCGAGCATGGGTTCGTGGAATTCTGACGGCCCGTGCCTTTGCACGTGTGCCATTTGTGGATCGTGGAATCGAACTGCATTCCAGGATCGCCGCAGATATGTGTGCCTTCGGCAATCTTGCGAAGCAGCGTGCGCGCTTCTTTGCGTTCGCACGGTTTGCCGTCCGTAACGCGGCGCGTCCACCACTCACGGCCTTCCAGGGCCCCTTCCATGAATTCGTCGCTTACCCGCACGCTCACATTCTCGTTTTGATACATGACTGAGCCGTACGCGTCGCCGTTGTAACTGCCATCGTAGCCCTGCTCGATAAGCGCCCACGCCTTCCTTTCTTCTTTCTGTTTGGCATCGATGAATTCTTCGATGTCCGGGTGCCAATCCTTGAGTGTGTTCATTTTCGCGGCACGCCGGGTTTTGCCGCCGCTCTTCACCACATTCGCGACCTGGTCGTAAACTTTCAGGAAGGAGAGCGGTCCGCTGGGCTTGCCGCCGCCACTCAATTTTTCCCTCGTTGACCTGAGCGAAGAAAGATCGGTGCCGGTGCCGCTGCCATACTTGAAGAGCATCGCTTCACTGGTCGCCAGCCGCATGATGTCTTCCATCGTATCCTCTACGCTCTGGATGAAACACGCGCTCCCCTGCGGATACTCGTATTGCGACGCGGCCCGTTCCGCTTTGCCGGTCTCCCGGTTGTAGAAATAATTACCGGCTCCGGCGCCTTTGCCGACGCCATATTGATGATACAAGCCGACGTTGAACCAGACCGGCGAGTTGAACGCGCCGTACTGGTTCAAGCAGAGCCAGGTCAGTTCATCGTAAAAAACCTCAGCCGCTTCCGCATCCGCGAAATAACCGTCCGCCAGTCCCCAGTCGGCCATCGTGCGGGTCACTCGATGAATTAATTGTCGCACCGATGTTTCTCGTCCGCCCTGGTATGGATCGGTGCCGTTCGCGATGTCGCCGTAAAAATATTTCGAGACAGCTATCTTGGTCGCGAGCGCGCTCCAGCTTTTGGGAACTTCGATGTCCTCCTGCTTAAAAATCACTTTGCCACTGTCATCGCTGATTTCCGCGGTGCGCCGTTCCCATTCAACCTGATCCAATGGCGCAACAGCCCCATCGCTGAACACGCGCTCAAAACGCAGGCTGGACATCTTCTTTTTGTCGGCCTTTTTTCTTCGGCGCACGGCCGGTTCATGTGGTCCTTTCAGTGAGGCAGGCGGAATTCCCGGTTTTAGTTGAATCATGGCGGTGAGGGAGGGGTTGAAGTTTTCAATAAGATGCGAATACTTGTGAACAGCGGCGCAAACAACTTGTGAATCCTGGTGAACAACAAGTAATAGCGTTGGCTGTCCTTGGGACATACAATATGCAGCCCCATGGAAAGGCATGGCAAGCCCAAAATTGTAACATTTTTCGGCGCCTAGACGGCCGACTCGCTTTGATTGATGCTGTCATCCCTGAGCGTAACGTCCATCGCGCCATGGAACGCTCGCGTGCGGCTTCGCCTTTGAAACACACGGCGGACCTGAAAATTGCGCACGCGGAAATAAGATCGACAATATCGAGCTGTTGGAAGGGTGGCTGAGTCCGGTTTAAGGCACTCGACTCGAAATCGAGCGTGGGGAAACTCACCGTGGGTTCGAATCCCACCCCTTCCGCCATTTCTGTGATTTTAATAGATAAATCTGCAGCCGCAAAGCAACCGCAGGTCACCGTATTCACTGTCGAGGTTCGCCTTGGCATCTTCCACGAGCAAAACGCGGCAGTCAGAAAGTTTTTTCACGGACTTGGTGCGTGTAGAAAATAAGTGTTCATCGGGCCTCGACCCTTGAGGTCAATCGTTCCTCGCGCCTCGAAAGCAAAGCGTCCTTGCAGTCTCTCGAACACCGTTTCGCTGACGTGAGTACGACCGGGCGCGCCATGCGATTCAAGCCGGCTTGCGGTGTTCACCGTGTCACCCCAGACGTCGTAAATGAATTTGCGGGTGCCGATGACGCCCGCAATGACGCTGCCGACCTGCAACCCGATGCGCAAACTGAGGCCGCCGAACTCGCTGTTCAACTTGCGGGCGTTTTCGTGCATCGCCAACGCCATCGTGGCCATAGCGGCGAGATGATCCGCATTCTGCTCGATTAGGCCACCGGCCACCATGTAGCCGTCGCCGATGGTCTTGATCTTTTCCAACTTGTGGTGGTCGGCGAGTTCATCAAACCCGGAGAAAACATGGTTCAGCGACTCAATCAATTCGGTGGGCGAAAGCCGCGCCGACAGGGGCGTAAATCCGACAATGTCGGCGAAGAGAACCGAGGCGTCGTCGAAGCGTTCCGCGATGATCCCGACCTGCTGTTTGAGTTTGTTGGCGATGGAAGCCGGCAGCACGTTGAGGAGCAGGCGCTCGTTCTCCCGGTGGAGGTAATCGAGGGTGAGATGGGTGTTCACGCGCGCCAGCAGTTCGTGCGCGTTGAACGGCTTGGCGACGTAATCCACGGCGCCCAACTCAAAGCCGCGCACGATGTCTGCCGTATCGG
>Ga0207701_10000105_pt1 | contig 76709 bp, 66 predicted proteins | sample KBSSwiSSwithPhiX_FD_184294 | JGI IMG/M metagenome (GOLD analysis project Ga0207701, IMG submission 184294) | Switchgrass rhizosphere bulk soil microbial communities from Kellogg Biological Station, Michigan, USA, with PhiX - S5 (SPAdes) (version 2) | ecosystem: Environmental > Terrestrial >... | reverse complement strand
GCGCCGGCACCTTCACGCCTCAAGCGCCGATCGGACCGCGCGCGACCGTCGTCCTGCCGTGGCAGCGGAACGGCTTTGAACCGCGGAGGCGTAGAGGTCACTGAACGGCCCCGACGTTAGATGCCGGGGACCGGAGAAGGCGAGCCCAAATGCAATGCCTCGGGAAGCCAGATCAGAGCCTCCCGAGGCCGTTGAACAACATAAGGATGAGAGACCGGACGTGCCGTCGGAGGCGTCACTGCGCACGGAGCAAATCTGCGAACATCAGCGTAAGCGGTTTCAATCCGCGTTAGGTTGCTGTTTCGCACCTCTCGGCATTTTGATGCCAGCGTCGCGACGACGATCCCGATCGGGTTTTGCTCCGGTGAGTTGCGACTGAGACCTGCGAGCGTTAACCAGATTCGGCGACGCTCATTGACATCCGCTCAACTTGTTCCGGAGCTTGGAGGGCGATGAGAGTCTTCGAGGTCGTCATCGCACTGCTGATCGGCGGCGCGGTGCTCGCCGCGTTGGCGCGGCGGATCGGTGCACCGTACCCGGCGCTCGTGGCGCTGGCTGGTGCCGCGCTCGCCCTCATCCCCGGCGTGCCGACGCTCGTGCTAGACCCCGAGCTTGCCCTGGCGCTGTTCGTCGCGCCGGTGCTCCTCGACGCGGCGTTCGACTCGTCGCCGCGGGACCTCCGCGCAAACTGGCGCCCCGTTGCGAGCCTCGCTCTGGGCGCGGTCGCGCTTACCATCGTGGTCGTGGCGGTGGTCGCGCACGCGCTCGTGCCAGCGATGCCATGGGCGGCGGCGATCGCGTTAGGTGCGATCGTGGCGCCGCCGGACGCGGCCGCCGCGACGACGGTGCTCAAGGCGCTCCGCCCGCCACACCGCCTGCTCGTGATCCTCGAGGGCGAGAGTCTGTTCAACGACGCGAGCGCGCTGCTCGTCTACCGGCTCGCCGTCGGCGCCACCGCCGCTGGTTTCATCTCCGGCTGGACCGTGGTACCGATGCTGCTCGTCGTCACGCTCGGCAGCTTCGCGTTGGGCCTCGTGCTCGCACGCCTGCTGATCGCGGTGAACGCTCGGATCAGCGACGTGGCGACTGCCGTGATATTCCAGTTCTGCGGAACGTTCCTGGTGTGGATTCTTGCCGAGCAGCTTCACCTGTCGGGGATCATCACCGTGGTCGTGTTCGCGATGGCGACATCACGGCGCGCGGCGGAGCTGATTCCGGCGCGGATCCGCATCCCGTCGTACGCGGTGTGGGAAGTCGCCGTGTTCGTGCTGAACGTGCTGGCCTTCATCCTCGTGGGATTCCAGCTCAAGTCGATCAGCGAGCGGGTGACCGGTGCGACGGGAGCGCGTTATGCGGCAGTGGCCGCGGCCGTGACCGTCGCGGCGATCGTTGCCCGCATCGTGTGGGTGACCGGGGCGGCGGCGTTCAGCCGGTGGCGCTGCCGACCTCGCGACGACGGGACGCCAGGGCCAAAGGATGCGGTCGCCCTCACGTCGCGGGGCGCGGCGGTGGTGGGGTGGTGCGGCATGCGAGGCACCGTGACGCTCGCGGCGGCGCTTGCCCTGCCGACGGGTGGTGAGGGAGGCACGCCGTTTCCGTTTCGAGATCTCATCCTTGTCACGGCATTCGGTGTCGTGCTCGGGACGCTGGTGCTTCAGGGACTGACCCTTCGCCCGCTCCTCCTGCGCCTCGGGCTCGAGGACGATGGCGCGGTCGACCGCGAGATTGGCCTCGCGCGGGTGGAGACGCTGCGGGCCGCGGTGGCGGCGGCCTCCTCCTGCCCGCGCGCCGAGACGGCGAACCTCGTTAGGTATCGCTACGATCTGCAGCTGCGCCGCGCGGAGGAAGACGTGGCGCGTGAGACCGCTGGCGCCAACGGTGCGACGCGCGCAGAACCCGCGGACACCGCACTGGTGGAATCGGACGGTGACGACGGTACCGGGGACGCCGATGCCGCGGTGATCCGCGCGGCCACCCAGGCGCAGCGACGCCGTCTGGTAGCACTGCGCGCCGACGGCACGATCGGGGACGCCGCGTTCCAGCGGGTGGAAGAGGAGCTGGACTGGGCGGAGCTCGATTGGGGGCAGTTCCTCAGAGTAGGGCAGCGGGCGGACGGCGAGTCGTAGCGTCACGCCGGGTGGCTACCCCCCGCCTTCAACGCGATACCGAAGCCATAACATGTCGTCGCTGCGGCGCTCGACGGTCTCGAGCGCGAGCCGCAGCGGCACGCCCTCGCGCGCCTCGACGTCGAACAGCGCGGGTGTACCCTCGCGGCCGTCGGCGACCGGCGCAACGAGCACGCTCACCTCATCGATCAGCCCGGCTCGCAGCATTGCGCCGTTGATCTTGCCGCCGCCCTCCAGCATGAGCGTTTGGACGCCGAATTGCGCATGGGTCTTCTCGAGGGCGAGTCGCAAATCGATTTCGGGCGCGCCGGCGAGCAGGTACGAGACGCCGCGCTTGCGGAGGAACGCGAGATAATCGTCGGACACTCGCTCCGTGAGAATCGCGACAACATGGTCGCCGTCGATCTCGTTCGACTCCCACGCGAGGCGGCCCCTCGCGTCGACCGCAAAGGCGAACGAATCGAAATCGCCAGGCGCATGGAAGTCTTCACGAGGAGCGTTGCCTAGGTGCTCGCGGACGACCTCCGCCTCGGAACGCAGTCGCTTCGCGAATGGCTCCATCGTCACGCGTCCGCAGATCCATCCGTCGGGTTCGTAACCGCCGTGCACGACCTCATACTCGTGTCGTCCCGTCGCCGTGAGCGGCCAGCCGCTGGTCACGATCCGCCCGTCGAGTGACGTCATCATGTGACAGATGACGCGCGGGCGGCTTGCGGTCGACATCAACGGCCTAACGATCCACCATCGCCTGCTGTTTCTCGCTGTAGCGCGGTCCGGAAACCCTCCCTGGTGCGAGTGCCGCGTCGAGTGCCGTCATCTCGTCACGCGCGAGTTGCACGTTCACCGCGCCGAGGTTGTCTTCCAGGTACTGACGCCGCTTGGTGCCCGGGATCGGAACAATGTCCGGTCCTTTGTGCAGCAGCCACGCGAGCGCGACCTGCGCCGGCGTGGCGCCCTTTCGCGAGGCCAGGTCCTTCACGGCGCTCGCGGCCCGCATGTTGGCGTCGAAGTTCTCGCCCTGGTAGCGCGGATCCCCACGCCGGAAGTCGCCCTCCGGGTATTCCTCTGCGCGCCTAACGGCACCGGTCAGAAACCCGCGACCCAACGGCGCGAAGGGCACGATCCCGATCTGGAGCTCGCGGAGCAGGGGAATGATGCGCGGCTCGAGGTTGCGCTCCCACAGCGAATATTCGCTCTGGAGTACCGAGATCGGGTGCACGGCATGGGCGCGCCGAATGTTCTGCTCGCCGGCCTCTGACAGCCCAAGGAATCGTACCTTCCCCTCCATGACGAGCGCGGCCATCGTCCCGACCACGTCCTCGATCGGGACCGAGGGGTCGACCCGATGCTGGTAGAGGAGATCGATGCGATCGGTGCCGAGACGGCGCAGCGAGCCATCCACGACCTGGCGGATATGGTCGGGGTGACTGTTGACGCCCGTGATGCCGGCCTCGCCGAACCGGAACCCGAACTTGGTGGCGATCACGATGCGGTCACGCGCATCGCTCCCGAGCGCGCTCAGCGCGCGCGCAAGCAACTCCTCGTTCTTGTACGGCCCGTATGCTTCGGCCGTGTCGAGGAACGTCACGCCCAGCTCGATGGCGCGATGGACGGTGGCAATGGACTCACGCTCATCGCGCTCCTCGGGCGTGCCGTACGACTGACTCATCCCCATGAGGCCGAGGCCGATCGCGGAAACCGTTAGGCCCTGAGTGCCAAGTGTGCGGGTGGGTAGCATCGTCGTGAACGGTTACTGGAGACGGATGAATGCGAGCCCGTTGTTCGGGTTCATCGGAATCACCAACTGATTCGCCCCGGCGTCGTAGCACATCGACGCCGCGCTCGGGATGTTCTGGGCGATGAGCTCGGCCGGCCTGCCGACACGAATTCGCGAGACACCGCCATTGAGGACGCTGCTCACGTATTTCGTACCGTCCGGCATGATGACGAGACCGTCGTTGCCCGCCTGTGCCGCATGCTCCGTCTTGAGAACTCGGCCGTCCGGCGAGTAAGTCAGCACGGCGTCATTACCGACATTGACGACCACAATGTTGCCTTGGCGGTCGAAGGCGATGCCGTTCGGCTGCAGCAGCGGCGGCCCCTGAACGAAGATGGACGCCTCTCCGTTCGGCGTGATCTTCCAGACCTGCCACGTCGACGAGTCCGGGTTCTCGCCGCGGTCGCCGGTCTGGGTGGCGTATGTCGTCCCGTCGTCCGCGACCTCGATATCGTTGAACCAGGCGACGCGATCGACGCGAACCTCGCCGGCCGGCGCGCCGGTCTTCATATCGAAGCGGCGAATCACCGCGACACTCTGCTCGTTAGGTGTCGTCCCGCCGTCCCGGTCGGCGACGTACAGCATGCCACGCGCGATGTCGCTGCCGTAGGGTTCGTTCAGCACGAGAGGCGGCGTCAGGCTCGCCCGCTCGGGCGGATTCTGGACGCCGATCCATCGAGCGGTCTGCACCGACCCGTCGTGGTTGATGAACGAGACCCACGCGTTGTTCGTCTGCACGTTCTGCGGAACGCCGCGGTTCGGCACGACAATGACGCCGCGGTCGGGATCGTACGAGCAGCTCTCCGCGGAGTAGATCGCGCCGTAGACCTTGACGTTCGGTGAGACCGGCGCGAAGCGACCGTCCGCGGCCGGCATGACGGGCAGGCCGAGTCGGTTGCCAACGGCATACGGCTGCGGCTGTTGCGCCTGATGGGCGAGCGATGCACCAAGGACCGCGCCGGCAACCAACGCGACTGGTGCGACGAGGACTGTGGGTCGGATCATGTCCGCTCTCTCCTGAATCGTTAGGATCGCCGCGTCCTACAGTTCGATCATCACCTTGATCGACTCGCGGTCATTCATCGCCCGGTATCCGTCTGGCACCCCGCCCAGATCCGTTACCCGATCGAAGACGCGGCCCGGCTGGATTCTGCCCTCGAGGACGTCCGGTAGCAGCTCCTCGATGTAGGCGCGCACCGGTGCTGGCCCGCCGCCTATCGTGATGTTGTCGAAGAAGGTCTCCGTCGCCAAGGGGCTCGACACGGACGTCGCCCGCGCCGTACATGAGTGTTGCTCGCATGGTAAAGCTCCCTCGGATTCAATCACAGTAACGGAGAAACATGGGAAACGACCCGACGCTCGAGCTCGAACGTATGACCTGGCCGGAAGTCCGCGCAGCGCTCGATGCGGGGTGCACGACTGTCGTCTTCGCGTGCGGAGCGGTGGAACAGCACGGTCCGCACCTGCCGCTTTTCACAGACGCGGAACACGGGAGCGAGCTCTCCCGTCGTGTCGCGACGGCACTCGGCGACACGCTGGTCGCGCCGACAGTCCGCGTGGGCTGCTCCGAGCATCACATGGCATTCCCCGGGACGATCACGCTCGAGGAGTCCACCTTCGCCGCGGTACTCCACGATTACGTGCGAAGCCTGGCTCGACACGGGTTCCGGCGGATCTGCGTGATTCCGTCGCACGGCGGGAATTTCGCGCCTCTGACGCGCGCCCTCCCGATACTCCGCGAGGCGGCGGGCGAGCGCGCGCACGTCGTGGCGTTTACGGACTTGTCGGCGGTGATCAACACGTGGGTGCGCGTCGCGGGCGAGCTGGGTGTCGCCGAACGCGTGGCCGGACACGCCGACATCGCCGAGAGCTCGGTGATGCTCGTTTTGCATCCCGATCTCGTGCACACCGACGCGGCCGAGGCGGGGCACCCTGGGCCACTCACGCCCGAGCTGACTCAGCGCTTGTTCACTCACGGGATGCGCGCCATCGCCCCGAACGGGATCCTCGGTGATGCGCGCGGGCTCTCCGCGGAGCTGGGTGAGCGCTGCATTGTGGAGCTCGTGGCGGTCATCGTCGCGTTCTTCCGCCGGGAGGCGGCGGAAGTAAGCGGCGTTGCCTAGATCGCCCGTGGCGTGGATGCCGATACTCGTCAGCGACCGACCCGCGCCAGAAGGTGGGCCGGGTACCGCGCACCGTGTACCGTGATCTTCGCCGCGGCATCGTCGATCATCCGGAGGTCGTCGCCGGTGAGCTCGATGGCTGCGGCGCCAAGGTTTTCCTCGAGGCGATGTAACTTCGTCGTGCCGGGAATCGGCACGATCCAGGGCTTCTGCCCAAGCAACCACGCGAGCGCGATCTGTGCCGGCGTCGCGCGCTTCGACTCCGCAATGCGGGTCACGAAATCGACCACCGTCTGATTCGCCTTCCGGTTCTCCTCCGTGAAGCGCGGAACGATGTTGCGGAAGTCGCTGGCGTCGAATGTCGTCGTCTCATCGATCTTCCCGGTGAGGAAGCCCTTGCCTAACGGGCTGAAGGGCACGAAGCCGATCCCCAGCTCCTCGCACGCCGTGAGCACTCCGTTCGTCTCCGGCTCTCGAAACCAGAGCGAGTACTCGCTCTGAATGGCCGTGACGGGCTGGACTGCGTGGGCGCGACGGATTGTCTGCACGCCCGGTTCGGAGAGGCCGAAGTACTTGACCTTGCCCTGCTGGATGAGGTCCTTCACCGCGCCCGCGACATCTTCGATGGGCACGGATGGGTCCACGCGGTGCTGGTAGTAGAGGTCGATGGCTTCCACGCCGAGTCGCCTGAGCGAGTCCTCGGTCATCTGCCGAATGTGCTCGGGCCGGCTGTTGAGCCCAGTCTCTTTCGCGTTGGCGTCGAACTGGAATCCGAACTTCGTGGCGATCGCGACCTGGTTACGGAATGGCGCGACCGCCTCGCCCACGAGCTCCTCGTTCGCGAACGGCCCGTAGACCTGCGCGGTATCGAACAGGGTCACGCCGCGCTCGAAGGCCGCCCGAATGACTGCGATCGCCTGCTGCCTGTCAGTTGCTGGGCCGTAGCTCGAGCTCAGTCCCATCGCGCCATAGCCGAGCGCCGAGACTTCCAGTCCGCTGATTCCAAGTTTCCGTTTCTGCATCGTTTCTCCCTGACGAAATTGCTTGAAAGGCCAATCAAGCGCATTCGGGCCGGCCGATCTACTTGACCGGGATTCACGCGCTGGTAAGCTCTGCTTCTCAATGCCTGACACTCTGGACGGAATGGCAATGTTCGTGGCGGTCGCGGAGGCGAAGGGATTCCGCGCCGCTGGCGCACGCCTCGGGGTGAGCGGCTCGGCAGTGAGTCAGGGGATGCGCCGTCTCGAGGAGCGGCTCGGGGTTGCGCTCGTGCAGCGCACGACCCGGAGCGTGCGCCTAACGCCGGCTGGAGAGCGGCTCTACGCCGCCGCGCGCCACGCGATGGACCAGTTGACCGCCGCGGTCAATGAGGTGAGCGAGCTCGGGAGCGAGCCGCGCGGCACGCTGCGACTCAACGTGTCGAGCGCCGCGGAGAGCTTTTTGAACGGACCGCTGCTCGCGGGCTTCCTGGACGCGCATCCTCATGTTCGGCTCGACCTGTTCGTGAGCGACGAGCCGCTCGACATCGTGACCGAGGGCTACGATGCAGGCATCCGCCTCGGCGAGGTGATTGACCGGGACATGATCGCGGTGCCCGTGTCGGGCGATCTGCGCCTCGTCGTCGTCGGCGCACCGTCGTACTTCGCCCGGCGCAGGAAGCCGAAGCACCCACGCGAGCTCGTCGACCACGAGTGCATCAACTGGCACCCGAGCGCGGACGCGCCCCCGTACCGATGGGAGTTCACCGAGAACGGGCGCGACTTCTCGGTCGACGTCGGGGCACGCGTGCTCACCAACGATCCGACGCTGAACGTCCGTCTCGCGCGAGCTGGCGCGGGATTGGCGTTGGCTGACGATCGCGCACGCGAGTACGTGGCTCGGGGTGAGCTCGCCACGGTGCTCGAGGAATTCTCGACGCCGTTTCCGGGTTTCTACCTCTACTATCCGCAGCGTCGGCACGCGTCGCCGGCGCTTCGTGCGCTCGTCGACTACCTGCGCAGCGGCCGCAGCAAGACCAAAGGGCACAGTCGACATCGATAGCGATGCCACACACCCAACTGGAAATCGAGACCGCCGACGGTCGTTGTCCGACCCACGCGTATCACCCGTCAGGCGGCGGGCCCTGGCCTGGCGTGATCATGTACATGGACGGCATCGGTATGCGGCCGGCGCTCATGGAGATTGCCGAGCGCATCGCGAACAGCGGGTACTACGTGCTGCTGCCGAACCTGTTCTATCGCGTGGAGTTCGATGCGAGTCACGGGATGAAGGTCTTCACTGATCCCGACCTCCGCAAAGACCTCATGACGCGCGTGATGCCTTCGGCCAGTCCCGCGAACGTCATGCGTGATACCGAAGCGCTGCTCGCGCATCTCGCCGCCCAGCCCGAGGCTCGGAGCGAACGGATTGGGATTACCGGCTACTGTATGGGTGGGCGTCTCGCCGTGTATGCGGCGGGTCACTTCGGTGATCGCGTCGCGGCGACAGCTTCGTATCACGGCGGCGGGCTCGCGACGGACGCACCGGAGAGTCCGCATCGGCTCGCGCCGAACATGAAAGCACGCGTCTACGTCGCCGGCGCGATCAAGGATCCCAACTTCGACGATGCGCAGAAGGCTCGGCTCGAGCAGGCACTCACCGAAGCAGGGGTCGATCATACCATCGAGACGTATCAGGCGCTGCACGGCTTCGTGCCACGCGACACGCCGGTGCACGATGAGGCCGCGACGGCCAGACATTGGGAGACGCTGCTTGCGCTGTTCGCCGCGACCCTGAAAACAGGCGCGCCGTCATGAAGGCGATCCGTGTCCACCGGCCCGGCGGCCCGGAGGTGCTCGAGATCGAGGAGCTTCCTCGTCCGGAGCCCCGCGCCGGGTGGGTGCGCATCCGCGTTCGCGCGTTCGGGCTCAACCGCTCCGAGATGTACACGCGACAGGGACACTCGCCGAGCGTGCAGTTTCCACGCGTGCTCGGGATCGAATGCGTTGGCGTCGTGGACGACGCGGGCGGCACGGACCTCTCGATCGGACAGACCGTTGCGGCGCTCATGGGCGAGATGGGCCGAGCCTACGACGGCGGCTACGCCGAGTACACGCTGGTTCCGCGCGACCGGGTCCTCCCGCTTCACACCGACCTAACGTGGGACGTGCTCGCCGCGCTGCCCGAGACGTACCTCACGGCGTGGGGATCGCTCGTCGAGGCGATGCATCTCGAAGTCGGACAGACGCTGCTGATCCGCGGCGCGACGTCGTCGGTCGGCATGGCCGCCGTGTCGCTGGCGAAAGGCATGGGCATGCGCGTGCTCGCCACCACTCGTGACCCGGCCAAGGCGGATGCTCTGCGCCAGAACGGCGTGGATGAAGTGGTGATCGACACGGGACGCATCGCCGAGGACGTCAAACAACGCGTGCCCGGGGGCGTCGACGCACTGCTCGAGCTCATCGGGCCGGTGACGCTCCTCGACTCGCTGCGCGCCGTGCGGCGGCGTGGGATCGTGTGCCACACCGGGCTCCTGGGCAACGTCTGGATCATGGAGCGCTTCGAGCCGCTGGAGGACATCCCGTCGACCGTGAAGCTGACGACGTACGGCAGCAGCACCACTTCGGCCGAGCGCAGCACTGCCGCGCTCCAGGAGATCGTGGACGGCGTGGCCGCGGGGCGCTACCGCGCGAACATAGAAAAACGCTTTCGGTTCGACGAGATCGTAGCCGCGCACCGGTTCATGGAGGCGAACCGCGGCAGCGGCAAGCTCGTAGTCGTCGTCGACGCCTAACGCGACTCCATGACCGACGCTGGAGCCCCGCCCGGTATCGCCGTGGCTGCAACCGATCATCGGATCGGCACGGAGGAGGGAACGTTATTCGCGAGAGCGTGGGCTCCGACGGACGTCCGCCGCGATCCTGGCGCAACCATTCTCCTCTTCCACGACTCGCTCGGCTGCGTGGACCTGTGGCGCGACTTCCCACAGCAGCTCGCGGTGGCGACACGCCGATCCGTGGTGGCGTACGATCGATTGGGCTTCGGACAGTCCGACGCGCACCCCGGCGCGCTGCCCCTGACGTTTATTCGCGACGAGGCCGCGACCGTGGTGCCGAGGTTGTGCGACGCGTTAGGCCTCGACATGATCATTCCGTTCGGTCACAGCGTCGGAGGCGGGATGGCGATTGCGACCGCGGCGGGATGGCCCGAGCGTTGCGCCGCCGTGGTGACCGAGTCGGCGCAGAGTTTCGTGGAGGACCGCACACGTGCCGGTCTCCAGGCTGCTCGCGTGGAGTTCGCGCGACCGGGACAGGTCGAGCGTCTCGCCCGGTACCATGGCGAGAAGGCGCGCTGGGTCCTCGATGCCTGGATCGAGACGTGGCTCTCACCGGCGTTCGCCGACTGGAGCCTCGACGAGGACCTTCGTAACGTGCGCTGTCCGGCGCTGGCCCTCCACGGCGACCAGGACGAGTACGGCTCGCCGGAACACCCCGGACGGATTGCGCGCCTAACGCAGGGCCCGTCGAAGGGCGTGATCCTCGAAGGGCTCGGCCACGTCCCGCACCGGGAGCAGCCGGCACGGGTGCTCGCCGAGGTCGCGAAATTTCTCGCTAGCCGTTCGTCTGGCGTGGCGTAGCCCGATACTGCTCGTCAGTCACCTGCTCCATCCACTCGACGAACTTGCCGTCGAGCGCCTCCTGAATTGCGATATGCGTCATTGCGGTCGTGGCCGACGCCCCGTGCCAGTGCTTTTCGTTAGGCGGAAACCACACGACGTCGCCGGGCCGGATCTCCTCGATTGCGCCGCCCCATCGCTGAGCGCGGCCGCACCCGCCGGTCACGATGAGCGTTTGACCTAACGGGTGCGTATGCCACGCCGTTCGGGCGCCCGGTTCGAACGTGACGGCGGCGCCGCCGACACGTGCCGGCGCGGCGGTCTGGATCAACGGATCGATGCGCACCATGCCGGTGAACCAATCGGTCGGTCCTTTGGCCGAGGGCCGTGAGCCCGCGCGCGTGATTTCCATTGTCATTCCTCTGCATTAGCGGTTCCCGCCGGGCACCTGGCCGAACGTGACCGGCGCGCTGGAGCTGGGGTTCTGCTGCCGCCGGGCGCGAGGCGCTCGGCCGGCATCGCCACATCAATCCTCCGCGAGCGCCGCGGCCCCAACGCTTCATAGTAAACTCATGCGACTCAAATTCACGCCGATCGTCCCCATCGCCGTTGCACTCGTGCTCGGCGGCTGCAGCGATCCAGGCACCGTCACCGCCCCACGCGAAACGCCGTCACCCGCCCTCGCGGCGGCCCAGAGTGGCGACCGCCTCGCAACCATCGAATGGGAGGGAAGCACCCCACGGCTCTATATCCAGAACCTCGACGGCAGCGACCGCGTGCGCGTCAAGTTCGACCACGTCAGCGGTCACGTCGTGGGGAACTACTCACCGAGGCAGCTCCCGGTCACGGACGAATCGCTGACGCGCATAACGAGCGCGAAGTGGAGTCCCGACGGCCGCTACCTCGCCGTTATCGTGGCGCCCGCCACCGACGCGCTTCAAGTCGTTCTCGTGAGTGCCGACGGACGCGCGCTCCGAACGGTGAGCCCGAACTCCCAATATCTCTGGGGAAGCGTCGCGTGGTCGCCGGACGCGCGTCGGATCGCGTACATGATGGCAACCGGCCCCTACGGTCTCGCGCCCGACATCTTCGTGACGGACCTCGGCCGCGACGCGGTCACCCGTGTGACGACCGGCGCCAGCGTGTCGGGCTACGATGTCATGCGCTTCAACGGGTCCGGAACGCGCCTCTTCTTCACGGAGCATCTCGGCTGGGCCGAAGACGGCGTGAATTCCCTCTCTCGCCTCGCGTCAGTCGACCTGGCGACGGGTGCCGTCACCCGCGGCGAGGAAGTGGTGGGCGAGCCGCAGGGCATCGCACGCGACGGTTCGTGGGCGCTGTTCGTTCGTTGGCCCGACGTTGCGTCGTCCACGCGAGAGCTGTTCCGGCTTGCGATTCCGTCTGAAGGCACTCGCCCCACGATCCTCGCAACCGGTGATATCGCAGGTGCCGTGGTCGCCGAAAATGACGACGAAGCGGTGCTGAGCAGTTGGGCCCGGGATGGGGCGAACTTCGCGGTGATTGGCCTGACGGAACCTAACGACGTCCACGCGAAGTTGTCGACCAACTCATCGGCGACATGGGCGTCGATCTGGCGTTTGAACCGCTGAGGGCGCACGACCCCAAGGACGCTGAATCCCGAACGGCGCCAAGCCCGAACGGCGCCAAGCCCGAACGGCGCCAATCCCAAAGGCCGCAACTGCCAACCGCGAACAGAGTGCCCTTTCCGCCGTCCGCGATTGGCGGTGTCTGGGATTGGCGGTGTCTGGGATTGGCGGTGTCTGGGATTGGCGGTGTCTGGGATTGGCGGTGTCTGGGATCGGCGCCGTTCGGGATTCCGCGCCGTCTTGCCTGCGCCGTCACGGCAGTCGCTCTTAAGGTTCCTACCGCTCCAGCCGGAATCCGGGGTCGAGCTTTGGCCGCTCCGGCGCGTTGGCCACGAACCATCCCGTGAGGTATATCCACTGCGCCATGCGCGTGAGCTTCGGGTAATCGATGCGTGCCGGGTTGTCGCGCGGCGTGTGGTAGTCGTCGTGCAGGTTCGTGGAGTACATGAGCGCCGGCACGTTGAGACGTGCGTAAGGCAGGTGATCGCTTCGGAAGTACCACCCCTCCGGATGCGTCGGCCGATCCCAGATCGTGTCGAGCTTGAACTTGCCCGTCAGCGCGTTCGCCTTGAGTGCCATCGCCACCAGGTCGCTCGAGTTCCGGTGCGGTGGTTGCGTGCCTAACAACGCGGCCGAGTCCGGGGTGTTGCGCCCGATCATGTCGCCGTTGAGGACCGCGACTATCTGCTGGAGTGGAACGACCGGATGCGCGGCGTGGTACCGCGAGCCGATCAATCCGCGCTCCTCCGAGCCGTGGTTGATGAACAGGACTGAGCGTTTGCCCGGTTGCCTGACGAACGCGCGCGCGGCCGCGAGGTCCGCGGCGGTCACCGACGCGTTGTCGTCCGCACCCGCATGCACCGAGTCGCCCTCGAGCGTCACGCGCACGCCATTCGCATCCTGATGTGAGCTGAACACCAGGTACTCGTCGCGCAGTTTGGGGTCCGTACCGCGAACGACGCCGATGACGTTCACCGACGGCGTCGTGAACCGCTCGAGCCGGATCGCGAGGTCAGCCTGCGGCTGGCGCTCGAGGGTCTGACGCATGGACGCACGGACGAGATAGGCCGGCGTGGGGCCGGCTCCCAGGGCGGGAGGAGGCGCGATCCGCGACGAACCGTTCGCCGCCCGCGGCACGGCGTTGTCGACGTCGTAGGTGCCGCGACTGCGCGCCGACGAAACGACCTCGAACGCGCTATCGACCGCCGGGTTGGCGACGACTATCACGGCCGCCGCGCCGCGGCGGGCGAATCGGCCGACTGTGGTGTTCACGGCGGCATCCGCGTACCGGGAAGCGAATGTGTAGCTGTTCTGGCGGATGGTCCCGGGCGCTGGCGCGAGGAGCGGTGTCGCGACGATCCGTCCCTTAATGTCGGTCGTCGTATCAGTGGCGTCGGGGACCCAGAGCACCGGACCAGACGCCTCGGCCGGTACGACACCTAACGGGATGAAGTCGGCGAACAGCGTCATGGCCTGGCCAGCGATGCTCGCCTTGCTCGCGGTGACGGACACGCGCGTGCGTGTCATGTCGAACCACTGGAAGAAGGTTCCATCCTCCCCCATCGGCTTGAGCCCGATCTTCCGATACTGTTCGGCCACCCAGATCGAGGCGCGCATTTCATCTATCGTGCCGCCTTCGCGGCCGCGCATGCCGGGGGACGCCATCTCGCCCACGTCGTGTCTGAGGTCTGCTTCGCGAATAGCCGTGTAGGCGGCGGGAATGTCGGAGCGGCGGGCCGCAGGGAGCTTGGTGGACTGCGCAGCGAGCGATGCCGGAAGTCCGAGAGTGGTGCCGATGAGGATTGTGCGAATCGATGGCCGGGTGCGCATGGGTGGCTCGAAGGTCACGGGTCGGCGTGCGGAGTGCACGGCGCTCGCCCTATATGGCGCCTCCGGGGGCGCGGCGACAAGCAAAGGGATCTGGCACCGCCGCTCGTCGTCGCGATTGCGGCCGCTGTTTTGCCGTGCTGTTGGTGCGACGATAACATGCGACGAGCTCCGATGAAGGGCACCGGTATGCGACTCGGACCGACAGGAGTCGCCGTGGCGGTGGCGCTCGTCGCGGCCGCGGTGGTGTACGCTCCGCGCGCGTGGGTTTCCGATCTCGGGCCGATGCCTGACGCGGGCGAGTACGCCACGAGCGCGCGCAATCTCGCCCATCTGCGCGGCTTCGTCATTGAGCTGTTGGGACGGGACTATCCACCCCGATATCCCCCCGGCTTTCCGCTGCTCCTCGCGCCGGTATTCTGGCTACCGGGGGCAACGCTGGCGAGCGCGATATACGTCGTCGCTGCCTTTGCTGTCCTCGCCGTCCTCCTCACGCACGCGCTCGCGCGTCGCTTGGGCGGACCGGTCGCGGGCCTTCTCGCGGCGGGCGCGCTTCTGCTCCGAACGGTGTTCGTCGATTGGAGCCATCAGGTGATGAGCGAGACGGCGACCGTCGCAACGGCCACCGCCATCGCGGTGCTCCTCCATCATCGAGCTCAGCACGCGGGCGATGCACGCCGACACGCTTCGCTCGTGACAATTGGGCTCGTGTGCGGCGTCGCGATCCTCATGCGCTATACGAACCTCATCTTCGTGCCCGCGGTCGCGATCGCACTGCTGGTCGACGCGCGCGTTCGCGCCAGCCCATGGCGGTCGGCGATCGCGCTCGGAACAGGGCCGGCACTCGCTCTCGGCGTGCTCGCGCTGGACGATCATGTCACGTTCGGTAGCGTGGCACGCACTGGCTACCACTACTGGGTGCCGTACTGGCACACATCGCTCGCGAAGACGTTCTCGCTCGCGTACGCCGTGCGCCAGCCGGGCGACGCGGCGTTAGGCGCGTTCGGAGGCTCACCCAATCTGATTTACTACGGAGCCTACATTCTGCTGAGCGTTTCGTCGGCATGGTTGGCCCTCGCTGCGGCCTGGGGGGCCGCCGTCCTCGTGCGTCGTGGCAACGCCGGCACACGAACCGTCGTGGTGTATGCCGCAGCACTCACGACATTCCTGTACCTGACGTACGGCTTCTACTTCTATCAGAGTGGCCGGTTCATGGCGCCACTCATCGGTGTGTTCGCAGCAGTAACGGGTGCCGGCGTTGCTGACGCCCTGCGACGGCTTGGTCGTTACCGCGAGCTGTCGCTGAGAACGGTGACGCTCGCGGGCACGGCCTGCCTGCTCGCGCTTGTCGGACCGATCGTCGAGATGCGGGCGGTGGCGGGGCGGACGTATATCGTGCGGCGTCTCGTACTTGGCGCGTCGGAGCCGGCGATTGCGCAGCCGATGTCCGCGGCAGTCGCAGCCTATGAGCAGACGGTGCCGCGCGGTGCGGTCGTCGTCACCGCTCTGCCACTCACGATGCTCGACTCGGTGGTGAAGCGCGGGATTCGCGTGGTCGGTTTGGCGCGGACTAGCTACTGGGCGAGCCCACAGCTAGAGCGAGATCCTGTCTTTCCGGAGCGTGCCGAGGAGATTGCCCGGTCGATTGAGTCCGGGATCCCGGTCTATACGGACGCCTATAGCCTGAGTGTTACCCCGACCGACCCGCGATACGGGCCGGCGCGCGCGGCCCTGAAGAAATTCCGGCTGCGCCCCGTGGAGACGACTCGGCCAACGCGCTTGTACCGGCTCGATGTCGATTGACCGGCCGTATCGCGCTGAGAGCGTTCGAGGGCGGGGCGAGGCCCTGACAACTCCCGGGCATTTCGTGCCAGGCGACCGGCTGTCGACGAGCCGGCCGCTTGCGGCGGCTCACGCCTAACGATTCATTTGGTCCATGGACAACGTCACCCACTCGGTTGCCGGGCTGCTGCTCGCCGAGTCGATGGCCCGGCTTCGCGCGCGCGGCGCGAACCCGGAGCCCTCGGCGCGCTTTGGCGCGACCGCCGCGATCGCATCGATGATCGCCGCCAACCTGCCGGACGCAGATCTCTTCTACTCCGGGATTGGCGGCGACCGACTCCGCTACATGCTGCACCATCGCGGCTATACCCACACCGTGGTGGTTGCGGTGCTCGGAGCGGTCCTGCTGTGGGCGGTCGTCGCGCTCCTGTGGCGGTGGCGCGCACGCGAGTGGCCGGGACTACAGGACGCGCGCTGGCTCGCGGCACTGTTCCTCGCCGGCACGCTGAGCCACCTCGTGCTCGACTGGACGAACAGCTACGGCGTTCATCCATTCTGGCCGTTTGACGACCGTTGGCGCTATGGCGACGCCGTGTTCATCGTCGAGCCGTGGCTATGGATCGTATCCGTGCCGGCGCTCGTCGCTGCGAGCACGAGTCGTATCGCGCGGGTCCTGCTCTCGCTCGTGCTGCTCGGCGGGCTTGGTCTCGCGTGGCGCGTCAACGCGGTTTCCACAGGCGCCGCGATTGCGCTCACCGTTGGCGCAGCGGTGTCGGTTGGGCTCGCGCGTATCCTGCGTCCCGACGGTCGTATTGTCGCCGCGATCGCGGGCTGGGTGGCGGTCACCGTGGTCATGGCGGCCGGGTCTGCGCGGGCGCGAGCGGCCGTGCTGCGCGCGACGCGGGAGCTGGATCCGGCAGTGGAGGTGCTCGATGTGGTCATGTCGCCCATGCCAGCGAACGCGGTGTGCATGTCGGCGATCACCGTCGAGCGATCCGGCTCGACATATCGTGTGGCGACAGCCCGGGTGAGCAGCGCGCCGTCGCTTGCGCCAGCGTCACGGTGCGGTCAACGGGCGAGCGTCGGGTCAGCGTTAGGCGCATCGATCCGTCCGTCGAACCCGGCGGTGCACTGGGGTGGCGAGTGGGCCGCCCCGAGCCAGGAGCTCCAGGCCCTGGTGCGAGAGAGTTGTCCCGCGCTCGCTGCAATGCGCTTCATCCGCGTGCCCATGTGGAAGGCCGTGGGCGACTCGGTGGTGATGCTTGGCGACGTCCGTTACGGCGGTGGGGGCGGTGGGTTCGCCGACGTGCACGTCCCGCGGCGATCGATCGCGTGCCCCCCCGCGGTACCACCGTGGACGCCGCCCCGAGCAGACCTGCTGCGGCTCCCGATCGGCGAGCCATAGCCGACCTTGCCCTCGGGCGCCGGCGTGGTGCCAATTCCTGCCTGACCAGGCATCACGAACGCTCACAGCGGGCACGACACGAACCGGAGCACGGCATGCCGTTGAATCGGAAAGTGCGGTACGGGATGGTGGGAGGAGGGCCGGGCGCCTTCATCGGTGCGGTGCACCGCAAGGCTGCGGCGCTCGACGGCGAGATCGAGATCGTCGCCGGAGCGTTCTCGTCGGACGCGGCGAAGTCGAAGCGCCAGGGCGAGGATCTGTTCCTCGACCCGCGGCGTGTCTATCCGTCATGGCGGGCGATGGTCGACGCCGAGAGCAAGCTCCCCGCCGGCGAGCGCATCGACTTCGTCAGCATCGTCACGCCTAACGCGTCGCACTTCGAGATCGCACGCGCCTCCATCGAGGCCGGCTTCCACGTCGTCTGCGACAAGCCGATGACCACCACCATCGAGGACGCCGAGTCGCTCTGCCGGCTCGTGGCGAAGCACAGGACCGTGTTCGCGCTGACGCACAACTACACCGGCTACCCGATGGTGAAGCAGGCGCGCGAGCTCGTGCGCCAGGGGAAGCTCGGGACCGTCACGAAGATCGTCGCCGAGTACCCGCAGGGATGGCTGCTCGGGGCGGGAATGAATATCTGGCGTCTCGACCCGAAGTACGCGGGGATCTCGTCGGCGGTGGGGGATATTGGCACGCACGCCCATAACCTCGCGCGGTACATCACGGGGCTCGAGGTCGACGCGCTGTGCGCCGACCTAACGACAGTCGGCAACGGATACGAGCTCGAGGACGACGCGAACATCCTCGTGCATTTCAGCGGCGGCGCGCGCGGAATCATCTACGCCTCGCAGATCTCGGCCGGTGAGGAAAACGGGCTTCGGATCCGTGTGTACGGAACGAAAGCGGGACTGAGCTGGTGCCAGGAGAACCCGAATTACCTCGCCGTGCTCCCCGCTGATGGGCCCGAGCAGGTCTACAAGCGTGGCAACGACTACCTGGCGCCTATCGCGAAGCACAACACACGCATCCCATCCGGCCACCCGGAGGGATTCATCGAGGCCTTCGCGAACATCTACCGGAACGCGGCGCGGGTGATCGCCGCGCGAATCTCGGGCGGCTCGCCAGGCGAGTTCGACATGGACTTCCCAACCGTTCAGGATGGGGCGCACGGCGTCCACTTCATTCACAAGTCGGTCGAGAGCGGGAAGGCCCGCGGCTGGATCGATGCTCGTTATACGCCCCCCGGTGCGGTTGACTGATGCCTGATGACCGCTCGTCGGTCATTGGTTTTCGGGCATCAGCTTCAAAACGGCGCCGACAATGAACGCACGACTTGCCCAACGAGGATTGAAGATGCCACGACCAGTCACACTCTTCACCGGACAATGGGCCGACCTTCCGCTCGAGACCATCGCCGGAAAAGCGGCGTCGTGGGGTTTCGACGGCCTCGAGCTCGCCTGCTGGGGCGATCACTTCGAGGTCGACAAGGCGCTGGGCAACGACAGGTACGTGCGCTCCCGCCGCGACATCCTCGAGAGGCACGGGCTCAAGGTGTTCGCCATCAGCAATCACCTCGTCGGCCAGGCCGTTTGTGACCGGATCGACGAGCGCCACAAGAGTATCCTCCCGCCGCGCGTCTGGGCTGATGGCAAGCCGGATGGCGTGCAACGTCGCGCGGCCGAGGAGATGATGAACACCGCGCGGGCGGCGAAGGCGTTAGGTGTGGGCGTGGTGCCGGGGTTCACCGGCTCCTCGATCTGGCACTTGCTCTACAGCTTCCCACCCGTAGCGCCGGCAATGATCGATGCCGGCTTCCGCGACTTCGCCGATCGGTGGAACCCGATCCTCGACGCGTTCGACGTGGCAGGAGTGCGTTTCGCGCTCGAGGTCCACCCGACGGAGATTGCCTTTGACGTCTCCTCTGCCCAGCGGGCGCTCGAGGCGGTGAAGCGTCGTCCCGCCTTCGGCTTCAACTACGACCCGAGCCATTTCGGCTACCAGGGAGTGGACTACATCGGGTTCATCGAGCGCTTCGGCGACCGGATCTATCACGCGCACATGAAGGACGTGTGGTGGTCAGACGTGCCGAAGCCCTCGGGCGTGTTCGGTGGGCATCTCGATTTCGGCCACCGCGACCGCTACTGGGACTTCCGCAGCATCGGACGCGGGAAGATCGACTTCGAGGAGATCGTCCGCGCTCTCAACCGCGCTGGTTATAACGGGCCGCTATCGATCGAGTGGGAGGATGGCGGCATGGACCGCGAGTTCGGAGCGCGCGAGGCGTGCGCGAAGATCAAGGCAACGGACTTCGCGCCGTCGCAGGTGGCCTTCGACGCGGCGTTCGCGAGGGAGTAAACGCGCGGGCGGTGGCCTCTCGGCTCACCGGACGGCCGTCCGACGGTCTCCCAATCCTGCTTGCACCGCACGCAGCGCGGGACATACGGGATCGCGTCGAGCCGCTCGAACGCGATCTTGCGTCCGCACTCGTCGCACCGGCCGAATGTCTCCGGCGAACGGTAAAGGCGGCGAAGCGCTTCATGGATGTGCCAGAGCAACCGGCCCTCACGACTCGGGAGGAGAAGGTCTGCTCGCGCTCGTACGTTTCGGTGCCCGCATCGGCCATGTGGAAGCGCCAGAGCGTGAGCTCTCCGGTTGCCGCTTCCTCGCTCGCGCCGAGCGCGTCGTCGAACTGCGCCATCTGAGGTGAGTATGAGCGACAGGAGGAGGAAGCGCGTGGCCGTCGTCACCGGCGCGAACCGCGGCATCGGTCTCGAGGTCTGCCGCCAGCTCGCGGCAGCCGGGCAGCACGTCGTGCTCGGCAGTCGCAACGCGGCCGCGGGCGAGGCGGCGGCACGCTCGCTCGCGGCTCGCGGACTCGACGTGGAATCTCACCAGTTGGACGTGACCGACGAGGCGAGCGTGCGCGCCCTTGCCGATCACGTCGAGCACACGCTTGCTGGCGCCGACGTGCTCGTCAACAACGCCGGCCTCCTGCTCGACGAGGACGGCGACGTGCTCGAGGTGGCCGTGCAGCACTTCCGGGACTGCATGGAGACTAACGCCTACGGCCCGCTGCGCCTAACGCAGGCCCTCATGCCGGGCATGATCTCGCGGGGCTATGGCCGGGTCGTCAACGTGTCGTCCGAAGCAGGACAGATCTCTTCGATGAGCGACTACGCACCGCCGTATTCCGTGTCGAAGGCGGCCCTGAACGCGCTCACGCGCCTGCTCGCAGCCTCCGCGCGCGGGCGCGACGTGCTCGTCAACGCGGTGGATCCGGGCTGGGTGCGCACGGACATGGGTGGGCGCGCGGCGCCGCGGTCCCTCGCCCAGGGCGCCGACACGATCTTCTGGTGCGCCATGCTACCACGCGGTGGCCCCTCCGGTCGGTTCTTCCACGACCGGCAGGAGACCGACTGGTAATGCCGACGACGTCATCCCGCCAACCACTCGAGCACTCGATGCCATGGCGCGCTGGGCCCGATGACGATTGCCTCCAGATTTGCCAGGGCGACGAGGCCGATCCCCAGGATCAACGTGACAGGGTGTACGCGCTTCACGGTGCGGACGTCGTACGCGATGAACGCCACGAGCACCCCGAGTCCCCACAGCAAGAACGTCAAGACTGGTAGGCCGAAGTGGCCAACGAGATGTCCGAGCGGCGCGGCCATCAGCGTTTCGATGACGGCGAATGCCATCAGGCGCTTGTGTAGGTGACGTCGTCGGCGGAGCACGAGTGCCGTCCCCACTAGGATAGAAAAGATCAGGAGGTTGCTGAACTGGAAGATCGCGGCGTCGAGCGCGCTGTTGTTAGGTGGCCGGCTGAGATCGCCGCTCAAGTCGAACCCTCGCCGCACCATGACCATCGTCGCAACGAACCCTGTCGCGACTGCAGCGGCCGCGACGAACGCGCCGGCCACGCCCAGGCGCTTGTGGAGCCGGATGCCGCCGTTCGCGGCCAGCATCGTCTGAATCAGATACACGAGCAGCCATGCCGACATGAGCACTGCATGGGCGCCGGCGATCACCGTCATGGAGCCGCGGCGCGGGCTCGCACTCATAAGCGACGGTCCAAAGGCCGCCGCGCTCAGCGTGATCGCCGCCAGCGCCAGCCAGCTGTAGAAGCTCACGCGTATTGCGCTCGGCGGTTTGCTGATCGCAAAATCGAGCTTCACCGATGTTCCTCTCGAATCGATGCAGGCACACCATAGCAGGGGTCCCGTGCGAATACGCACGCCGTTAGGCGCCAGGACGCGTCACGTTCTGCCACACTGCCGTCGCCGCGACTGAGGGGCCGGGTCGTGACGAACGACGAGCGTCTGGATTCGTGGAAAGAGATCGCCGCGTACCTCAAGCGCGGTGTGCGAACGGTCCAGCGGTGGGAGCGCGTCGCCGGCTTGCCGGTGCGCCGGATCCCGTCGACACGCGGCGCCGTGTACGCGTTTCGCGCGGAGCTGGATCAGTGGTGGCGAACCCAGTCCGTCGATCGTGCACCCGCGATGCCGGCCTCCGTCCCGGGCCCCGCCGACTCCGCGGCACGCGAAACGGCGCCGGTTGCCGCGACAATCGCCAGGGCGGCGGCGGCACCGATGCGGGTGCGCCCGTTCATTCCGCATACCCTCGGGATTGATCCCGATTCGCCGACGGCCCACGCGAACCTCGCGGTGTATTTCTTCACACTGGTCGCCATGGGCATGGTGCGTCCGGACGAAGGCATGCCCGCGGCCCGCGCGGCAGCGCAGCGAGCTCTCGATCTCGATCCGTCCGTCGCGGAAGCGCACGCGATTTCCGCCGTGGTGGCCAGCCACTTTGATCATGACTGGGCAGCAGCCGAGCGGCGGTTCGAGATCGCGTTGAGCCGGGAGCCCGTTTCGTCGTCGGTGCGCTTTCTCTATGCGGCTTGGCACCTGTCGCCACTCGGTCGCCATGCCGAGGCGTTGACGCAGGTGAAGCTCGGCCTGGTAGACGACCCGCTCTACCTACTCGGCCGGATCCAGTTAGGAGAGGAGCTGCAAAGTCTCGGCAGGTCGGATGAGGGGCTCGCCGAGCTCGAAGCGATCCTGAGGATCGATCCGCGGTTCGGGCCTGCCCTCGGCCTGGTCGGGCGAGCGTATGCGATGCGCGGACGTGTGGCCGAAGCGCTGTCGCTGGCAGAGCAGACTTTCCAGGCAGCTCCGCGGCATGCCAACGCTATTGGATTCCTGGCCGGGATGCTGCGACGCACCGGCTCACAGCACCGTGCCGATGCCATCCTGTCTACGCTGGACGGCGACAGCGCATGGGTTCGGGCCCGGGCGCGCGCCGAGTCCCACGTGGTGTGCCTGGACTTCGACGCCGCGATCGATGCGCTCGAGGCGGCGAACGCCGCGCGCGATCCCGGAGTCTGGATCGTGGTCTCCGGTACAGCCGGCATGACGATTCGATCGATGTCCGGATGGCAGTCGCTTTGCGCGCGGCTCGGTCTTCCGAGTGGACCTCGCCCTTCGCCTGCCGCGGACAGCCGGCAACGTTAGGCGAGCGGCATGACCCTGACTGTCGCGGCGCGCGCGCCCTTGCCGATCATCGCCCTGAGGTAGGGGCTCGACTTGTATTTCGCCCGGTATGCGTCGTCGATTCGATCGTTGATCGGACCTTCGACAGGCTCGAACCCCACGTCCTTGGTCATGCCTGCGACTGTGATCCGCCCTGCCTTCTGCCGGAGCGCCGCCTGGTACCACCGCGAGCTCGTCCCGTTGTAGGTACGCACGTAGAGGTCGCCGTCGACGACGACCGACCAGATCCACGTCGGCGTGCCGTACGTGCTGCCGTCATCCCGGAACGGCGAGACGTGGAGGTCGTCGGTCTCGGCGATGCGGCGCAGCTCGTCCTTGGACCACGCGCCCGTGTTCAGCGTTAGGTCGGGAGTAGTTACAGCCGGTTTGGAATCCATGGTGAATCCCCTCACATACATCAAATGCGTTCGATCTTGGCCGTGAGCGGACCCCGCCGGCGTAGAGCGCCAGCGTCCCCGTCAATCCGCCCGAGTCTCACGAGCCCACCTGCGAATTCGGAGTCCCGGTAGAACAGGGCCAGGTTGCCCCACGGCGCGTAGTAGCTGATGTCGCCCGCCGACGCCGCGGCGCCCACCGGCGCGCCCGCGGTCGTGAGCCGCCGCGGCAGATCACTGATCTTTTCCGTCGCTGCGTAGTCATCGAGCGTCAGCGTCAACGGGAGCAGCGAGGCGAAGTCCCGCGCCGTCTCCGTGTCGTCGAGCGTTGCCGCGAGCGGCGTCCCGCCGACCTCCATCCGGATCTTCACGGCTTCGGTGCCTAACGTCCCGGGACGAGCAGTGCTTTGATCGCACGGCGCTCGTTCATCGCCCGGTAACCCTCCGCCACCTGGTCGAGCGGCAGCGTCAGGTCGAATACCTTCCCGGGGTCGATCGTCCGGTTCAGCACGAGGTCGATCAGCTGCGGGAGGTACTTCCGTACCGGTGCGGGGCCGCCGTGCAAGTGTACCTCGGCGAAAAACAGCTCGACGCCAGGAATCGCCACGCCGTGCGCGACGCCAACGAACCCGACGTGCCCGCCGGGGCGGGTCGAGTGGATCGCCTGCATCATCGACTCCTGCGTGCCGACCGCTTCGATCACGGAGTGCGCACCGAGCCCGTCGGTCATGTCCTTGATGCGCGTGATACCTTCATCGCCGCGCTCGGTCACGATCTCGCTGGCGCCGAATTCGCGGGCGAGCCGCTGCCGGTCCTCGTGACGGCTCATCATGATGATGCGTTCGCTGCCCATCTGCTTCGCCGCGATCACTGCGCAAAGTCCGACCGCGCCGTCCCCGACGATCGCGACCGTCTTGCCGGGAGCGACGGCAGCCGCCTCCGCGCCGAACCATCCGGTGCCTAACACGTCGGAGGCCGACAGCAGGCCAGGGACCAGGCGTTCGGAAGGAAGCTCCGGCGTGGCGACCAAGGTGCCGTCGGCCAGCGGAACACGCAGGAACGGCGCCTGCGCGCCCTCCCTGCCCATCGGGAACGCGTGCACGCACCGACTCTGGTATCCCGCCCGACAGATCGCGCAGGTATTGTCCGACGCGAAGAACGAACCGACGACGAACTGACCGGGCTTGATCTCTGTAACCGCGCGGCCGACCTCCTCGACGATGCCGCAATACTCGTGACCCATCGGGGTTGGCCCGTTAGGCGAGTCGATGCCGCGGTAGGGCCACAGGTCCGACCCGCACACGCAGGTGGCCGACATCCGGATGATCGCGTCGGTCGGCTCGAGGATCTCCGGGTCCTTCCGCTCGACGTAGCGAACGTCACCCGGTCCAAAGAGAACAGCTCCTTTCATGACCTCGTCTCCTATTCAAATGCACGTACATCGTGATCTGCGTGGTTGGCCGGTCATGCTCAGTAACGCTCCCACGTTACCGCCCAGTGCTCGTCCGGCCGCGCGGAGCGGATGACGAGCCGCCGGCCGGTGAGCTCGTACCGTCGCGGCACGTCCTGGCCGAGGAGCGAGCGCACGTTCGCGCCGTCATACCGATGCGTCACCGTCCGCGTCGATTCGTCGACCACGTATTGGCCGAAGGATCCCTCGTAGCCGCCTTGTGCGTACTGCACCGGGCCGCTCGAGGGCGTGTCACTCGTGTTCGCGTACATCACCTGCACTGACACCTGGCCGGTTGGCGTGTAGATCAGTGAGCCCTTCGCGTCGGTGGTTCGCCGCAAGGCGCCATCAGGACCCGGGAGCTCCAACCAGAGCAGGTGCCAGGATCCGACGAGCGGTGAGCGTGACGCCCCGTTGACCGCGGTGGCCGAGTCGCTAGCCGAGGCGCCGCGTGTCGCCGACGTGCAGCCGCCGAGCGCCGCGACGGCTACCACGATCCACAGTCTCGTTGTCGTCATGAGTCGCCTCAGCGGCCCGTGAGCCGCTCGTGGAACTCCGGGTATCGCGCCCCGCGGATCTCGATGCGGGCGGACGCTTCCTCAAGCTCGCGCAGGTCGTCGGCGGAGAGCGCGACGTGCACGGCGCCCAGGTTCTCCTCCAGCCGGTGCAGCTTCGTCGTGCCCGGGATCGGTACGAGCCACGGCTTCTTCGCAAGCAGCCACGCGAGCGCTACCTGCGCCGGTGTCGCCCGGTGCGCGATCGCGAACCGTGCGAGCAGGTCTACCAGCGCCTGGTTCGCCTTCACGTTCTCGGGAGCAAATCGCGGGACCGTACTGCGGAAGTCCGTGCTGTCGAAGGTCGTCGTCTCGTCGATCTTGCCGGTGAGGAAGCCCTTGCCTAACGGGCTGAAGGGAACGAACCCGATCCCGAGCTCTTCCAGCACCGGAAGCACGCCCCGCTCGGGGCTGCGGTACCAGAGTGAGTACTCGCTCTGCAGCGCCGTCACCGGTTGCACCGCGTGCGCGCGACGGATCGTCTCCGCGCCCGCCTCCGAGAGGCCGAAGTGCTTCACCTTCCCCGCGGCGATCAGGTCGCGCATCGTTCCGGCGACGTCCTCGATGGGCACGTCGGGGTCCACGCGGTGCTGATACAGCAGGTCGATCGCGTCGACGCACAGCCGCGTCAGCATCCCGTCAACGACTTCGCGGATATGGGCGGGCTTGCTGTTCAGCGCCGTCCAGCGGTTCGTGTCGGCGGTGCTCGGCGCCCAACCGAACTTGGTGGCGATAACGACTTCGCCGCGGAACGGCTCCAGCGCCTCGCCCACGAGCGCCTCGTTCGCGAGCGGTCCGTATGCCTCGGCCGTGTCGAAGAACGTGACTCCGCGCTCTACCGCCGCGCGCAGGAGCGCGATCATCTCGCCGCGGTCCTTCGGTGGCCCGTAGGACCAGCTCATCCCCATGCACCCGAGGCCAAGCGTGGAGACGGTGAGACTCTGCGAGCCGTTCGTGCCGAGAGTGCGGGTGGGCAGCGCGTGCACGGTGATGTCCAGTGTGATTGTTAGGCCAGTCGAGGACGTCGGGGGCGAAGCAGCCGCAACGCGACGAGCACGCCGGCGAGCACGACGACCGTGCTCACGAGGAACACGGAATCGAGCTCGGTGTGGCTCGCGATCAGCCCGAGCGCCGGGCTCGCCAGGCCTAACGGCCCGCCTAACGCAAGGTCGAGGCTCAGCGCGCCGGTGATGACGAAGCTCTCCGCGCCGCCGAGGAACACGCGCCCGGCGAGCAGAACCGCGATGGCGCCGATTTGCGTGTGGGCGAAGTGAAGCGAAAGCAGGTACAGTGCGACGAGCGTCGCCACCGTGATGAGGCTGCGATCGCGCTTGGAAAGACCGGGCCGCTCCCAAACCTCACCGAAGAGCACTTGCTGCGTGAGCCGGTCGAGCGCCGGGGCAACGTCGGCGAACGGTCCGGAGGCAGGCGCGGTCTTGGTCGTGTTGTCGCTGGGCATGGTCGAACTCGCGTTGCTGGGTGTGATGCGTGTCGATCATTGCGTGAGCAATCAATACGCCGCGGGATCCCCGATCTACTTGACAGTGCTGCATGAGCCGTTAAGCATCGCTTCACGATGATCGATGACCTGAACGGGATGACCGTGTTCGCCGCCATCGCCGAGGCGAAGGGCTTCCGCGCCGCCGGCGACCGCCTGGGCGTGAGCGCCTCGGCCCTGAGCCAGGCGCTGCGCAAGCTCGAGGAGCGCCTCGGCGTCGCGCTCGTGCGGCGCAGCACGAGAAGCGTGCGCCTGACCGAGGCGGGCGAGCGGCTCTACGCGAGTGTGCGCCCCGCGCTGGGCGAGGTCCGGGCCGCAGTCGCCGCGTTAGGTGAGATGCGCGGCGAGCCGCGCGGGACAATCCGCCTCCACATGGTGTCGGTCGCCGACGCGTTCCTCGCGGGGCCGTTCCTCGCGGGCTTTCTGGCCGAGCACCCGGACGTCGCGCTCGACGTGGCGACGGGTGATGGGCACGTGGACATCGTGGCCGCCGGCTACGACGCGGGTATCCAGCTTGGCGAGGTGATCGACAAGGACATGATTGCCGTGCCGGTCTCGGGCGACATCCGGCTCGTCGTCGTGGGCAGTCCGGCGTACTTCGAGCGTCACCGCCGGCCGGCCCACCCGCGTGATCTCGTCGACCACGAGTGCATCAACTGGCACGCGACGCCCGACGCCCCCGTGTACCGATGGGAGTTCACCGACCGCGGCCGCGACTTCTCCGTCGCCGTCCGGTCACGCGTGCTCACGACCGACGCGGCGATGATGCTCGGGCTGGCGCGTGCCGGCGTGGGCCTAACGATGTCCTACGAGTTCCTGGTGCGTGACGACCTGGCGCGCGGGGAGCTGGTCCCCGTGCTGGAGGAATTCTCGACGCCGTTCCCGGGGTTCTACTTGTACTACCCGCAGCGCCGGCACGTCTCGCCCGCACTCCGCGCGCTGGTGGACTACCTCCGCCGCACAAGAGGTCAGTCGCCGTCACGCTCCAAGGGGCCTGCGCGTCAGCGCGGTGATCGCGCCGGCCGAACCGGCCGTGGACGAGCGAAGAGATCGCCATTGACCTGACCAAGCCGGTTGTGATCACTGATTGCGTACAACTTCCGCAGCCGACGCGCGGGCGGGCTGTTCCGTGGTCTCGTGCAGCCCACCGACGCCGAGCGCACGCTCAACGGCTTCAAGGTCCCGAAGAATCGCGACATCGACTGGGAAGCCCAGTTCGCGCAGGCCATCGATGCGTTCGGCCAGAACGGGTACTTCATTCTCGTGAACGATCCTCAGGCGGAGGCGCTCGTTGACGGAACGATTTCTCGTCGTCCGCGGCACGCTCTGCACCTACAAGATCCACCTCGGCAGCGGCAACATCCTGATGGAACCTAACGATCAGGATCTCTGTATCGTGCCGGCCCGGGGTCCGGTGGCGGCAGATTCCGACCGACTTTTTCTGCCGTTCGAGGGCGACGCGACGTTGTCCATCATCCTCAGCAAAGCGTTCCTGCTTGCGGCCGACAACGCCATCACGGATCCAACGATCGTTAGGCAGATCGCCCTGCGGTGACGCGTCGCCTCACGGGCGCCATCCAGCAGGGAGCGGCCCCCGGTCCGGCACTTCAGCCGTCGTGCCCACGACGCGGAACCGCACGGGCTGTCCCCCATCCGAGGACCCAGCTGCCCACACGGTGAACGATCCAGGCTCCACGACGTGCCGCATGCGGAGGTCGTAGAACGCCAGGTCCTGCGGTCGCAGCGTGAACGTCAGGGTCCGGCGCTCCGCTGGCCGGAGCATGACGCGTCGGAAACCCCTCAGCATCTTCACCGGGCGCGTCACGCTCGCCGCATCATCGCGGACGTACAGCTGCACGACCTCCTCGCCGGCCCGCGCTCCGGTATTCGTCACGTCCACGCTCACCGTGAGCGAATCCGTTGGTCCAATCTCCGTCTTGCTGACGCGCGGCGTGTCGTAGGCGAACGTCGTGTAGCTCAGCCCGTGGCCGAACGGCCAGAGCGGCGTCCACGGCACGTCGATGTACTTCGAGTTCCACCGTATGCCCTCGACCGGCGGGCGACCGGTGTTCTTGTGGTTGTAGTAGGTCGGGACCTGGCCAACCGTCCGCAGGACCGACACCGGGAGCTTGCCCGCCGGGTTGAAGTCGCCGAAGAGGACGTCTGCCAGCGCGGGACCGGTTTGCACGCCGAGGTGCCACGCCTCGACAATTGCCGGGACGTTCTCCGCGAGCCACGGCACGGAGAGCGGCCGCCCGTTCATCAACACGGCTACCATCGGCTTGCCCGATGCGCGCGCCGCAGCGTACACGGTTCGCGCCAACTCGTTCTGCACTCCGGGTAAGTCGAGCGACGAGCGACTGTGTGCCTCCCCACTCATGTCCTCGCGCTCACCGATGACGAGCACCACCGCGTCGGCCTCACGCGCGACGCGGACCGCCTCTGCGAACCCACTCGAGTCAGCCGTGTCGGCCGATGCGCCGCGCGCATACAGGACGCGACCGCCAGCGCCCACGGCCTGGCGAATCCCGGCGAGCGGCGTCACCGCGTCCTCCGGCCGTCCGGCACCGGCCCACGCTCCGAGCGCCGACGTTGCATCATCCGCGAGCGGTCCAATGACGGCGATGGCGCGAAGGTCCTTCCGCAGCGGAAGCACTCCACCTTCGTTCTTCAGCAGCACGATCGAGCGACGCGCCATGTCGCGCGCCTCGGCGACGAACGCCGGCGCCAGCGTGAGCGCGCGCTCCCGCGCCACGTTGCTGAAGCGATATGGATCTTCGAATAGTCCTCGTTCGTACTTCGCGCGCAGCACACGGCGAACCGCGCTGTCGATCACGGCGATCGGCACACGGCCGGCAGCTACCTCGGCGGGGAGTTTCTTGAAGAAGAACGTGCTGACCATGTCCACGTCGACGCCGGCACGGATCGAGATGCGCGCGGCTTCCGCGGTGTCGGCCGCGACACCGTGGTTGAGGAGCTCCATCACGCCCGTATAGTCGCTGACGAGAATCCCATCCCAGCCCCATTCGCGCCGCAGCACGCCGTTGATCAACTCGCCGTTGGCGTGCATGGGCACGCCATCCAGCTCATTGAACGAGGCCATCACCGAGCGTGCCCCGGCGTTCGCCGCGGCGTGGAACGGTGGCAGGTAGATCTCACGAAGCGTTCGGGGAGGCACCTCGGCCACGTTGTAGTCGCGGCCGCCCTCGGCGGCGCCGTAGGCGACGAAGTGCTTCGCCGTAGCGATCAGCGTTAGGGTGTCGCGCAGCTTGTGCGGGGTACCTGTTGTGGAGTCGGCGCCCTGGAAGCCGCGTACGCGCGCCGCCGCCATCACGGAGCCGAGGTATGGATCTTCGCCCGAGCCCTCGATGATCCGCCCCCACCGAGGGTCTCGCGCGATGTCGACCATCGGCGCGAAGGTCCAGTGCAGGCCGTTCGCGGCGCCCTCGGCAGCGGCGACGCGTGCGGCGCGTTCCACCGCGGCCGGATCCCAGCTTGCCGCCTCGGCGAGCGGTGTGGGGAAGATCGTACGGAACCCATGGATCACGTCGTAGGCGAAGAGGAGCGGGATCTTCGCCCGCGACTGCTCCATGGCCACGCGCTGCAGATTCCGGGTGACTTCGGCGCCGGACGTGCCGAGGAAGGACCCGATGCGTCCGGCCCGGATGTCCGCCGTGCTGGCTTCGGGAAGTTGCGGGCCGGTGACGGCGGCGCTGAGCACGTTCTGCGTGAGCTGGCCGAGCTTCTCTTCCAGCGTTAGGCCGGCGAGGACCGAGTCGACGAAGCGCTCCATGCGCGTGTCGGACGGCGTCAGGGGCGGGCGGAAGGCCACGCTCGCTGGCGTGCTGGCGAGATCCGGGGCTCCGCTTCCGGTCCGTGTGCAGGCGCCGGCAAATAGCGCGAACGCGGCGGCGCGGGCGAGGATGCTGGTAGAAGTCACGCCGGGAAGTTGCAGTGCGACGAGCGGGCTGACTAGGTGGCGCTTCGCGCAGACATACTTCGCGCGGTGTGCCCGCAAACGGCGGGTTGTGGTGACCATGGCCCAGGTTCTCAGGTCATTAACTCACTCCCACTTCACAGGAATAGCTCCACCCCATGTCGGTCCTCTTCTCACCCGTCGTCCTGCGCACGACGTTCCTCCTCGTCTGCTCGAACGTCTTCATGACGTTCGCCTGGTACGCCCACTTGCGAAACCTCAGCGGCCGTCCGTGGTACGTGGCCGCGATCGTGAGCTGGGGGATCGCGCTGTTCGAATATCTCCTACAGGTCCCGGCGAACCGGATCGGCTATACGCAGGTGAGCCTGGGGCAGCTCAAGGTTCTGCAGGAGGTTGTCACGTTAGGCGTGTTCGTGCCGTTCGCCGTGTTCTACATGCGCCAGCCGCTCAAATGGGACTACGTGTGGGCGGGCCTCTGCATTGTCGGCGCGGTGTACTTCATGTTTAGATCAGGGGGCGCAGGGCACTAACGGCGCAGCGCCCGAAGGGCGCACGGACGGAACGGCGCAGGCCATAAACGGCGCCGACCATAACGGCGCAGGGCAGGAGGGCGCCGTCTGGCATCCAGCGCCCTCATGCCCTGCGCTCCTGATGCCAGCGCTTCTACTGCCAGCGTCGTCGCTGCCAGCGCAGTTATTGTCGGCGCCACTCGTCCCTTGCGCCCTTACGGTGTCGTGATGCCCCCCATTTTGACGAGCTCGAAGTCCGAGGCCGTCAGCCGGCCCATCGTCGCGAGGTTGTCGTCGCTCCAGCGTGGATCCGGCGCGCCGCTGATGTAGAATCCGCTCCCGTTGTCGGCCAGGAACATCCCGTACTTCTTGAGCGCCGTGAGGATCACCTGCACCTCCGGCGGATACGTTGAGATGTCCACACTCGCCTTGAGCCGGACGCGCGCGCCCATCGGCATGTAGCTCGCGCTCGTCTGGGAGCTCGCCCAGTGACGCGCCGGCGCGACGTAGGCCTTCCGCGTCGTGGGGCACGTGAAGCGCAGCGCGTGCGTGATCGCGCCTTTCGTTACTGCCTCGTCGTAGCGCACGAGCCCCGGAAAAATCGGCAGCCCGGCCGCATCGGCCGATGTCCAACCAGCCGGCCGCAGCGCGTTCGAGCTCAGATCCCACGTCGCGCCGGAGCCCGCATGCCAGCTCGTACCGCCGTTCAGCGGATGCGCGTCGAACATCTCGTATAGCCGCCACGCGGTCGTGTCCACCACGATCACGTGCCGGTCGCCAGTCGCGTTAGGCCCGCCTTCGATCGGGGCGTTCGCGGGAATGGGGTAGGGGCCCGGATCGCTCTCATCCGCATAGTCGAACGACACCGGCACCCTGGCTTGCGTCCCGCTCACGAGAATGTACGGGATGCCGTTCGGGGCACCGTCCCAGACGGTGCCGAAGTCCGGATGCACGCGCTTCGTAGCGCCGCCGCAGCTATTGATCAGCGTCGTGGAGTTGGGATCGACGGGCTGGGTCGAGATGTCCGTGTTCCACGGGTTGTCGGCGGGAAAGACGGTTCGAGTGCCCGTCGAGCCTCCGCCACCGGTGCCGCCCCCGCCGCCTCCCCCTCTCTTGGCGTCGGCCGTGACGTCCGGTCCGAGGGTCGAGTCTCCCGCGCAGGCGATGCCTAACGCCAGAAGACCTCCCATCGCTGCGATAGCGGCTTCGCGACGCATTGGGGCACTCCATTCCAAGGGTGGTGCACTCGGTCCGCCCACGATAACAGCGGCACGGGGTGGGGCGTTGGGGTCTGCCGCACGCCCGGTCCGAGGCAGGCATCGTGTCCGGTCAGTGCATCACATCACTCGAGCCAAGCCGTCCGAAAGTGGGACATCACGTCCGCCTCCGCGACGATCCCATAGCCCACCTGGCGGACCCGGTCGAGCGCAACGCGTTGCACACGTTGAAGTTGCCTGAACTGTGACCGATGGCACCAGCCGTGCCTTCCGGCAGGTCATGCTCAACGACTTCCGCTTCGCACTGCGCACGCTGCGCCGGCGGCCGACGTTCACCGCGGCCGTCATCCTGACCCTCGCGCTCGGCATCGGCACGAGCAGCGCCGTGTTCAGCATCCTCGACGCGGCGCTCATTCGTCCGCTGCCGTTCGCTGATCCCTCTCGCCTCGCTATGCTCTGGGGCGTCGCCGGTGCCGAGCGCGACATTCGCGGAGCCTCGTACCCGGAGATCGTCGACTGGCGAACGCTGAACCATTCGTTCTCGGATGTCGCCGCTTACGACGATATCTCCCTCAACCTCGGCACGGGCGGTGAACCCCGACGCGTCGAGGCAGAGATGGTCTCGGCGAGCTATTTCGGCATCCTCGGCGTTTCCGCCGCGCGCGGCAGAGCGTTCATCGCGGATGACGATCGTGTACCCGACGCGCAGCCGGTTGCCGTCATCAGCCACGCGCTGTGGACGACGCAGTTCGCGTCCGACCCGGGCGTCGTGGGACGAGCGATTACCCTGAACGACCGACCGTTTACGATCGTCGGCGTCATGCGCGACGGATTCCGCGGCATCTCATTCGATACCGACGTGTGGGTGCCGATGATGATGATCTCGCTCACGTCGTCGAAGGGCACGCTCGAGTCGCGCGGCAATCGCTGGCTCGCGGCGATCGGTCGGCTTCGGCCCGGTGTCGATCTGCCGAGCGCGCAGCGCGACGTCGACGCCGTGGCTCGCCAGCTTACCGCGGCGTACCCGGAGACCAACCGCGACCGCGGCGTCCGCCTCTTCACGCTCCAGGATTCCGCGTTAGGTTCCACGCGGCAGCTTCTCGTGGCGATGTTCGCGGCGGTGCTGCTGTTCCTGCTCATCGCCTGCGCCAACGTCGTGAACCTGCAGCTCGTTCGCGCGACGTCCAGGCGTCGCGAGATCGCCCTGCGCGTTGCCGTCGGCGCGGACGGTGCTCGGCTGGTTCGTCAGCTCCTGACCGAGGGGCTGACGCTCGCCGCGGTTGGCGCGTTTGCAGGCGTGGCGCTGGCCGTGTGGGGACTCGGCGCACTCTTGCCACTCTTGCCGGACGGTGCGCTGCCTCGGTACGTCAACCCGACAATCGACTGGCGGGTGGCCCTGTTCGCGACCGTGCTGACCGCCGTGTGCGGGGTCGTCTTCGGACTAGCGCCGGCGCTGGCGGTCCGCCGTCTGACGGTCGCCGACTCGCTCAAGACCGGTTCACGATCAGCCGCAGGCGGGATCGCCAGTGTGCGGCGCCTCGGCGCGCAGCAGCTGCTCGTCGTCAGCGAGGTCGCGCTGGCGCTCGTCCTGCTCGTCGCGGGCGGACTCATGATCCGCAGCCTCCAGCGTCAGCTGGATGTCGCGCCAGGCTTTCGCGCGGACGGCGTCGTGACCGCGCAGCTGGCGCTCCCGCGTACGAGATATCCGGCCGCCGCGCGCATCCGGTTCGTGAGCGACCTGCTCGCCCGCGTCCGCGAGCTGCCACAGATCGAGAGCGCCGCCGTGGGATCGGACATCCCGTTAGGCAGCAACGCGAACGCAGGGCCGATGTTCGTCGACGGCGTGACGCCCGATCCCGTGCGGTCGTATCGCCACCGCGTGACGCCCGACTACTTCGCGACGCTCGGCATCCCGTTGCTGCGTGGACGCGCGTTCACCGCCGCCGACCGTGACAGTGCTCAGGACGTTGCCGTCGTCAGCGCGGCCACGGCGCGGCGGTTCTGGCCTGGCGTCGACCCCGTTGGCCGCCGGTTCCGATTCGGTGACGCGACGGGATCGGAAGTCACTGTCGTTGGCGTGGTCGAAACGGCGCGCTTTCGCGATCTCACCACGGACCTGACCACGCCGTCGAGTGAACCTGACATCTTTTTCTCGTTCGCGCAGCTCAGCGACGCCGATCTCTCGCTCGTCGTCCGCACGAGTGGCGACATTGCCACCGTCATGGCCGGCGTGCAGCGCGAGGTGAACGCGATCGACCCCGGTCTTCCGCTGTATCGGGTGACGCGGATGTCCGATCTCCTGGCGCGGCAGACCGCGTCGGCGCGGTTCGGGTCGACGGTGCTCGGAAGCTTCAGCGCCGTGGCCATGCTGCTGGCGGCTATCGGGATCTACGGCGTTCTGGCGTTCGTGATCAGTCTGAGCCGCGGCGAGATTGCCATTCGCCTTGCGCTCGGCGCGACGCGCGGGCGCGTCGTCGGGCTCATCGTTCGACAGGGGATGACGCTCGTGGCGTTCGGTATTGCGGTCGGTCTCGTGGTCGCGTATTTCGCGACGGCGGTCCTGTCGACGCAACTGTTCGGCGTCACGGCGACCGATCCGCTGACCTTCGTAGCGGTGCCGCTCGTGCTCGCGACCATCGCGCTCGCGGCGAGTTATCTCCCCTCGCGGGCCGCCGCACGCATCGACCCCCAACAGGCGCTCAAATCGGACTGATGACCACGTTAGGCGGCACTCCGGCGCTCATCGGCCTGCCGTACGACGCGAGCTCGTCGTACCAGCGCGGACCGGCCGATGCGCCGGCCGCCATTCGCGACGCATTGTGGAGTCCGAGCGCGAACAGCTGGAGCGAGCTCGGAATCAACATCGGCGCCGAGCGGGCGATCACCGACGCTGGGGATCTGGATCTTGCGCGATGTTCTCCGGCGGACGCCCGTCGTGCCATCGAAAACGGGATTGGTCGGCTCCTCGCCATGGGCGCCCGACCCGTTTCGCTCGGCGGCGATCACTCCGTGACGTACCCCGTGCTCCGCGCGGTTCGGCGGCAAGCGCCGAGTCTGACAATCCTGCACGTCGATGCGCATCCCGATCTGTACGACGAGTTCGAGGGCGACCGATACTCACATGCGTGCCCGTTCGCGCGGATCATGGAAGAGCAACTCGCCGACCGTCTGGTGCAGGTGGGGATCCGAACGATGACGGACCATCAGCGTGCGCAGGCGCATCGGTTCGGCGTGGAAGTCATCGAGATGCGGAACATTCAGGGCAACCTGCGTGTCCCCCTGTATGGGCCGGTCTACGTTTCGGTTGATATTGACGCACTGGACCCGGCGTTCGCGCCGGGGGTCTCTCATCGCGAACCGGGTGGCCTGTCGGTTCGCCAACTGTTGTCTCTGCTGCACGGCATTGAGGAGCCAATCGTTGCGGCTGACGTCGTCGAGCTGAACCCGCGGAACGACGTAACGGGCCTCTCGGCAATGGTTGCCGGTAAGGTCGTCCGTGAACTGATCGGTGTGATGTTGAGGTAAGGGGTACAGCGCGGCGGGGCCCTGACCGCATTTGGCCTTCACTGGTAATCGGTCATCCCAGCCAGGCACGGTTCGTCACTCGGCACTCCGCGTCGTTCCGTGCCGTAACTTAGGATGATGGCCAGTACGATGATGGCCAGTTCCACTTGCTCGGTGCATGCACCTTGCACGATACTGGTTGTAGCAAGACTTCCAGTTCAGGCGCCCGGATCGGGAGGCTCCGTAACGGGCATCAGTGCTACGGGAGGAGGCTTCAATGCTTCGCCTCTTGCTCGAGTCCAACACGAAGCGCTTTCAGTTCAGCCAGGGCGCTCTCGTCAGTCTCTTCACCCATTCGCTTCTCATCGGTGCGTCGATTCTCGCCACGCGAGACGGCCCGACTGCGGCTATTGAAGAGGCACAGGAGAAGGTCACGTTTCTCGTCCCGATGAATCACACCACCGCTCCTCCGCCGCACGAGGAGAGCGTGCAGTTCGTGCGTGAGGGTGAGAAGGCGGGGACAGGTGGTCTAGTGGACAAGATCGTCGACAAGGCCGCCACGAGGGAGGCCCCGGTCCTCGGGAAAGGAAAAGAAGAGGGCAAGCCGGAGGAGAACTCGCTGCCGGAAGTGCCGAACGCCGTGTTCGATACCATCGCGACCGCGGTGGACGTCGATTCGACGGTCACGCGGTTCGCCGACAGCGCGGCTCCGATCTATCCGGCCAGGCTGCTCGAGTTGAAAATCGAGGGCGGTGCGTACGTCCAGTTTGTCGTCGACACGATGGGAATGGCGGACACGCTGTCGTTCCGCGTGATCAGCGCGACGCACGCCGAGTTCGCCCAATCGGTTCGTGATGCGCTTCCGGGGATGCGATTCCACCCGGCGATCCTGCGGTCGAGGAAGGTCCCGCAGCTGGTGGAGCAGCCGTTCATGTTCAAGATCGTGGCGCCTGCTCCGGCGACCGCCGCGGCAAAGCCGGTGAGCTCGACGAAACCCTAAGAGCCGGGGACGGGCGGCGGGCGACGGCTGACAAGCGAGAACCCTCGGGAGGCCTCTCTCACTGAGATTGGCATCCCGAGGGTTTTCGCATCTTATCCGCCGCCCGTCGTCCGTCCCCCGTCCCCCCGTCAATCGAACGCTTTCGGAGCGCACCGTGTCTATCCCTCCGAAGCAAATGCCGAGAGTCGCGATTCTCCGGGAAGAGTCGGTGCCGCTGGACGAACGAGCGCTGATCGCTCGTATCCTCGACGGAGACCGGGTAGCCGGGCGCCAGCTGTACGAGGCGCACGCGGCCCGGGTGCATCGCCTCGTCTACCGGCTCTGTGGGGACGCGGAGCTCGCGCAGGACTTCACGCAGGACACGTTCGTACGCGCGTTCGACCAGCTGCGCCGGTTCCGTGGGGAAGCGGCCTTCGGCACATGGATTCACCGCATCGCGGTCACGGTCACCCTGAACGGGATGCGGAAGGTGAAACGGATTCGCGAGCGGGAAACCCCGCTGGACGATGGACCGGGATTCGGCGCGGTCTCGCAGCGAGCCGATCCCGATCTGAGAAGCCGGATTGCCGCAGCGATCGACGCACTACCGGAAGGCTCGCGAATGACGCTGATCATGCATGACATCGAAGGCTATACCCACGCCGAGATCGCCGAGTCGCTCGGGATCGCGGAGGGCACGAGCAAGTCGCGGTTGTTCGAGGCGCGGGGCCGGTTGCGCCAGGCGCTTGCCGCCTTCGTGAGGGAGTGAGACCTATGACGGAAGAAGAGCTGGACGAGCGGACTCGTGAGGCGCTGCGCGGCTACCGTGTGCCACCCGCGCCACCGCTCGACGCGATGTGGCAGCAGATCGAGGATCGACACTTTGGTGGCCCGGTCGTGTCACTCGCGGATCGTGCGCGATCCCGCCCGGCGCGGCGCTGGACCTTCGGCTCGCCGTCCTGGAGCGTTTTGACCGCCGGCATCGCCGCCGCGTTGATGCTTGGTGTCGCCATCGGGCGGACGTCGCGTGGGATCGTGCCGGTCATCGCCGACAACGGCCGTGAGGGTCACTACGATTACTGGACCGCGAACGCGGAACCATATCGTCAGGCGACGACCGAGTACCTCGGGCAAACGGTCGCGCTGCTCACGGCGCTGCCGGCGGCTGCGCGCGATGGGCAACCCGACGCGCGGTTCGTGACGCAGGCAAGCGATCTCCTCACCACCACCCGTCTCCTGCTGGACTCTCCGGCGGCGGAATCGGATCCGCGTCTCAAGAGCCTGCTGGAGGACCTCGAGCTCGTGCTCGCGCAGCTCTCCCGGCTGCCATCCGAGCACGGCGGACCGGAACTGAACCTCATTACCCAAGCGCTCGAGCAGCGCGATGTCGTACCGCGCGTGCGGGCGGCGGCCGCGAGCATCTCGAGCGATGACTGACTTCCGACGACTCACCAGACACAGGAACCTGGATCGATGACCTCCGCCCTTCGCCTAACGACGCTGTTGATGGCTGTTCCGGCGGCTGGCGCGTTTGCGCTGCAAGCGACGCCTCCGGTTCGGCCGAAGCGCCCTCCGCAGCCGCGCGCCGAGGCTCCCCGAGTCGAGAAGCCACCGCGCCCGGATCGCTGGCGCGACTTCGACCTCAAGTCGCGGGATTTCGACTTCTCCTCGCGGGACTTCTGGTACGAGATGCCGGACATGCATTTCGACATGCCGAGCTGGAAGTTCGACATGCCGGATCTCCATTACGAGATGCCGGATTTCCACTACGAGATGCCGGACATGCATTTCGAGATGCCTGACGTGCACGTCGACGTACCGAAGATGGACGTCTGGGTGCCCGGCATGGATATGAAGCTCGACGGGTTCGACAGGTTCGACGCGTTCGATAAGTTCGATAAGTTCGATAAGCTCGATAAGTGGGACATGAAGTTCGAGCATAACGCGGACAGGCTGGAGAGCCGCGAGCCCTTCATGACTCGCCCGCGTGCGCCGTGGCTGCAGGGCGATGTCGCCGACTCCCTCTACAAGAACGCCTACGAGCTGCTCAATCGTGGAGAGTGGCGTCGGTCGGCGACAGCATTCGCGAGCATTCCGCAGAAGTATCCGAACTCGGGCTACGCGGCCGATGCGATGTACTGGCAAGCGTTCTCGCTCTACCGCATCGGGAATACGGACGACCTCCAGACCGCGCTCAAATCGCTGCAGACGATGCGGACCAGGTATCCGCAGGCGAAGACCCAGTCCGACGCCGCGGCGCTTGCGGCGCGAATTCAGGGCGCGCTCGCTGCCCGCGGCGACCGCAACGCGGAGCGGGAACTGCGGAAAGTGACGAGCGAGCAACCGGCGCAGTGCGACCGGGAGGATCAGGCCGTGCGCGCCGAAGCGATCAAGTCGCTCGCGAATACGGATCCGTCGTCGCTCGCGCCGATCGCCAAACGCGTGCTGGCCAAGAAAGATGCCTGCTCGGCCCCGCTGCGTCGCACGGTCGTTTACTTGTTAGGCCAGTCGGGCGACAACGATGCGCCGGCCATCCTGCGCGACGTCGCGCTCAACGACTCTGAGCCCGAAGTGCGCAGCACGGCCATTCAGTACCTGGCGCGGTCGCCAAGCGACATTGCGGTGAACACGCTCGACGAGGTGCTGCGGACGTCCACCGACCCGCAGGTCCAGCGGACCGCGGCGCGCGCGCTCGCGTCGAACCCGAGCCCGCGCGCGCGTCAGTCGGTGCGGGCCCTCATCGAGCGCACGGACGCGCCGGAACGCCTGCGGATCGAGGCCGTCGGCGGGTTCGAAGACTCGCAGCGCACCACCGACGAGGACGCCGCGTACCTCCGCTCGGTCTACACGAAGATCGACAACCCGCGCGTCAAGGCACGGATCGCGCGCGTGATCGGGAACCTTGGCGGCGACGCGAACGACCAGTGGCTCCTGGGACTCATGCGGAACAACGACGAGCCGCTCGAGGTTCGCACCGCGGCACTCTCGCGCGTCGCATCGCGCAAGATGCCGATCACCGACGCCGTGAAGCTCTACGGAACCGTCGCGGATCGCGAGATGCGGCAACAGCTCATCAACATCTACGGCCAGCGTACCGAGCCCGAAGCGACCGACAAGCTGCTCGACATCGTGAAGAACGACACCGACTACAACCTTCGCCGCCAGGCGATCGGCGCGTTGCAGCGCAAGAACGACCCGCGCGCGACGAAGCTCTTGCTGGAGCTCATCGACAAATGACCGCTCATACTTGGCCCGTTAGGCATGGGGCACACGCCGCCGTCGCCATCGCGATTCTGCTTCCGCGGGGCATGGTGGCGCAGAGCCTCTCCCAGCGCATTGCGTCGGCGCCCGACGGTGCCGTGCAGTTCGCGTACGCCGCACGCCCCGGCGTCTGCGGCAACGGCCGCACGTACTACTCGATCAACGGGTCGATGTGGTTCGGCTCGATGAACGACAACACGCTCCGGTCCGACCCCTGCCAGCCGGGGCCGGTCCGTGTGGTGCTCGGCAGGGCGGGAAAGGAGATCGTTGATGTGAACGTGTACGTGGGCCCCGCACAGCAGAGCCCAGGTGTTACCGACCTGGGGACCGTTCCGGCGAAAGACGCGGCCGAGTACCTCCTCTCGCTCGCTGCGAAGGTCGACGGCCGCCCGGGGCGCGACGCCATCACGCCGGCCGTGCTCGCCGACAGCGCCACGGTGTCACCGCAGTTGCTCGCCATCGCCCGCGATCAGTCACGCTCCCGCGAGACGCGAAGCTCGGCGATCAATTGGCTGAACCGGGCTCCGGACGAGCGCGGCGGCGTGTCGCCGACTCAGCTGGCCAAAGCGTTAGGTGACATGGCGCGCGACGAGAATGACAACCAGCAGGTCCGCCAGAGCGCGCTGCGCGTGCTCGCGCGTCAGGATAACGGGGAAGGCATCCCCGCGCTGATCGACATCTCGCGTGGCACGCAGGACATCTGGCTCGGCAAGCAGGCGTTGAGCGTGCTGGCGCAGTCGGGCGATCCGCGCGCACGCACCTACCTGCGCACGGCGGTTCAGCGGCCCGACCTCAACGACGAGATGCGTGTCGCGGCTATTCGCGGGATCGGGCGCGACTATGCCACGAGCCAGGATGCCGAGTTTCTGCGCGGGCTGTACACGAAGCTGCCGAGCGAGCGGACGAAGGAGGCGGTGCTCGAGTCGATGGGCGAGATGGGTGGCACCGCGAACGCGAAGTGGCTGATGACCATTGCCGGCAATAACGACGAGTCGCTCCGACTCCGTCGCCGTGCGGTCCAGTTGAGCGAGCGCGCTGGAACGGCCGTGCCCGATCTCGCGAAGCTGTACGACCAGACGGATGATCCCCAGATGCAGGAAGCGATCATCTCCACGCTGTCGAACAACGGGACGAAAGCGGCAACCGACAAGCTGCTCGCCATCGCGAAGACCGACCAGAACTACCAGATGCGGCGCCGAGCCGTAAGCGCGTTAGGCCGGTCGGACGACCCGCGGGTCAAGGACGCGTTGAAGGACATTGTCGAGAAATAGATCGCTGGCTGCTGGCTGCTCGTGCTGGTTGCTGGCTGACGCCGGCCGCTGCGGGTTGCAAGAGGGTGGGATTGCTTGAAGGTTCAAGCATTCCGCCCTCTTGAACTTTTAAGTATTCCGAGAGGTTATGATGCGCATCGTATCGGTCATTGGAGTGCTCGTCCTCGCAGCGGGATGCAGTAGCGCACGGAAGACCGAATCGGGATCCCCCTCACCGGTGCCGAGTCCTACCGCGGCTGCGCCGCAGTCCGCCGCCGCGCCGGCGGCGGCGAAGGACTCCGTGACGCTCGAACGCGAGCGCTACGTGGCCGAGGTGCGTCAGGAAATTGCCGGGAAGGAGAACCTTCCGGCGTCGCAGGTCTTCAAGAACATCAAGATGCTGACGGATGTGCCGGCGTCTCGACTTCTCGGCATCATGAACATCGGCTACGGCAAGTCACTCGGTGTGAGCTGCACGCACTGTCACACACCGGGCGAATGGGACAAGGACGACAAGACGCAGAAGCAGACGGCGAGAGACATGAGCAAGATGGTCGCGACGATCAACAACGATCTGCTCAAGAACATCCCGAACCTCAAGGGACCTAACGCGATCGTGAACTGCACGACGTGTCATCGGGGGCAGGTGAAGCCGGCGCTGAATCTCCCGTAGGGAATCGGCGGCGCGCTTCGCGCGCGCATGGGAACAGGGAACCGGGAACAGAGGCTCCGCGAGGAGTCACTGTTCCCGGTTCCCCGTTCCCCGTTCCCGCTTCAATGCGTCTGGATCTCGACTCCCACCGCGACCGTCCCGTCCGGCTTCTTCTCGACGTGCGGATGCAGCAGCCACTTGTCGATTCTGTTGCCCGGATGCGAGTGGCTATAGCGCACGACCTTCAGTCCCGAGAACGTCCCGATCGCCGCGCCCATCACGACATCGCTCGCCCAGTGCTTGTTGTTGTACATGCGTGAGGCCGCGATCATCGTCGCGCCGCCGTACATTACGGGCGCGATGACCCACGTCGCCTTCGGCCACCACTTCGACGTTTCGCTCGTCACCGCCGCGGCCGCCGCGAACCCCATAGCCGCGTGTCCTGACGGGAATGATCGATACTCGTCGGTATTCCTGAAGCCGCGCGCGAACACAAAGCTGCGCGGGTTGTTGACGTCCACCTCCGGTCGGCTACGGCCCACCAGCCCCTTGAGTACGTAGACGGTACCTGAGGCAAGAAATAGCGCCTCCGTTCCATGGAGGCCGAGGTCCGCCATGCGATCGATTCGCCCGACACGACCCACGAGGTACATGCCGAGACCGATATAGATCGACCCCGGCGTGCCCATGAAGCGGAAGTCAGTGGCCGCGTTCTGCAGGAACTGATTTTCCTGGTTGTGGGGCGTCTGCAGCTTGCGCGCGAAATACTGGTCGGCCGGGTACAGGGCCACCGTACCGGCGGCGAACCCTAGTGCTATCCACGCGTCCCTCTTTGTGAAGACGGGCTCAGCGGAAATCTTGGTGGTATCAGTAGGCTGCGCCTGGGCCACGGGGGCGATCGTCGCCGTCGCCAGCCCCAATCCGGTTGTCAAAGTGAGCAGCTTGTTCACGCGTCCTCCGAGTCGGGCCATCTGCCTACCTCGTCTGCTTTGCGAGCTCGGATTTGCCACGTCCCCGGAGCGTCCTCGCTCGCTGTACCCACCGTGTAAAAGCAACCCGCGCGCCGCGGCGGCGGTCGAATTGGCCTCGTTCGGGTCTCCGAACAAAACCTGAATAGCGAGCTCGACTTCGATGGCTGGAATATACGGGGAGCCATTGACTGCCGAATGAACAGGACTGACTATACCTTGTGACGGTATATCGCACGACGGTATAACTCACCTACGCGTCCATGCCGGAACCGAGAAGCCCTGAAGCCGGAGCGCCCTTGAGCGCGCAGGTTTTCCAGATCCTCCTGTCGTTGCTCGACGGCGATATGCATGGGTACGCCCTCATCCAGGACATCCGGCACCGAACCGACGACGAGATCGTGCTGACGGCAAGCACGCTCTACGCGGCCGTGAAGCGGATGCTTGGCGTCGGGTGGATCGAAGAGGTCCAACCCGAGGAACCACCGCCGGATCATGACGAGCGGCGTCGCTACTATCGAATGACCGCGCTGGGTCGAGCAGCGGCGCGAGCGGAGGCGCAGCGCCTCGAACGGCTGACGACCATGGCCCGTGACAAGCGCCTCCTGCGTCCGCTCGGGAGCACGCCACAACCGAAGGGCACGCGATGACGTCCGTCCGACGGCCGGCGTCCAGCGCCTCGCTCACGGCGCGCGCGTTCCGGGCGGCGCTGCGGCTTCTTCCACCCACGTTCCCGGCCGGCGACGCACACGAGCTGGTTCACATCTACGAAGCGCTCGACTCCGAGGCGCGGCTCACGCGCGGGTGGCACGGAGCGGCGCTGACGCTCGCGCGCGAGCTCCCGGGCCTGGCTCACCTCGTGGCGCGAGAACACGCCGCGGCATCGCGCGCGTGCCGAATGCGTCGCCGCCAACTGCGCCGGATCGCGTCCTATCAGCGTCCGTACTCGGAGGACACCTCGATGATCGAATCGCTCCTGCAGGATCTCCGCTATGCCGCGCGGGCGCTTCGCAAGAACGCGTCGTTCGCGGCCATTGCCGTCGCGACGTTGGCGTTAGGCATCGGGGCTAACACCGCGATCTTCTCGGTCGTGAATGGGGTGCTGCTCCGGCCGCTCGCCGTACGGGACCCGGATCGTGTCGTGACCGTCATGAGCTATTCAGCGGCGCAGCCGCCATCGGTGTACGGCTCGTCGCCGGCCAACTTCATGGACCTCCGCCGAGATACGCGTGCAGCGAGCCAGTTCGCCGCGTTCTCGACATCGCTGGCGACCGTGGTCGGTCCCGGCGAGCCCGAATCGTTCCAGGCGGTGACGACGGTTGGCGATATCTTCGGCGTGCTGGGAGTACGACCACTGTTCGGCCGGACGCTGACCCCTAACGATGACTCGCCATCGGCGGCGCCGGCCGTCGTGCTGTCCCACGAAACGTGGCAGCGGCTGTACGGCGAGGACCGTTCCGTCGTCGGCAGGACCGTAACGATCAACCGGAAGCCGCGCGTCATCGTCGGCGTCATGCCGCCCGGATTCCGGTTCGCGGCCGCGCAAGCCGACCTCTGGACGCCCGAGCAGTGGTCGCCGGAGTATGCCGCCAACCGCGATCAGTACTACCTCCAGATCGTCGCGCGGCTCCGCCCGGGGGCGACGGTCGAACGATTCTCCGCCGAGCTGGAGACGGTCGCCACACGCCTGCGGACCGATCACGCGGAGTACAACACCGACCTGCATCTGAGTGCGACGTCGTTGCAGGAGACGATCGTTTCTGCGGTGCGCCCCCGACTTCTCATGCTGATGGGTGCCGTTGGATTCCTCCTGCTCATCACGTGTGTCAACCTCGCGAACCTGACGCTTGCCCGCGCGTCGTCACGGCACGGCGAGTTCGCGGTGCGGCGGGCGCTCGGCGCCGCGCGCGGTCGCGTCGTCAGGCAGCTGCTGACCGAAAGCGTTCTGCTCGCGACCGCCGGTGGAGTCGCAGGGCTTGCCGTTGGCGCTGGACTCCTGCGCGCCATCGTCGCGGCGGAACGCACGTCGCTCCCCCGCGTCGACGAGATCACGCTCGACCCGATGGCGCTCGGCTTCACGGTCGTCGTGTCGGTACTGGCGGGCGTCGCCGTCGGACTCCTTCCGGCCATGCGGGCGTCCACGGCTCGGTCCATGGAGGTCATCCGCCAGGGTACGCGGGGCAGCGGTGCGCATCAGGGTGCGCGGAGCGCACTCGTCGTGGTCGAGCTGGCCGTCGCCCTGATGCTGCTCAGCGGAGCGGGATTGCTGCTGCGGAGCTTCGGTCGGCTGCTTGCCGTGAACACCGGGTTTTCCACCGAACAGCTGCTCACGATGCAGATGAGCGTTGGTGGAAAGTCAGTACAGGCCGTGGAGCAGAGTCTGGAACGGATTCGCGCGATTCCCGGTGTGCGGGCGGCGGCGGTGACGAGCCAGTTGCCCGTGACGGGCCGCGGGGTCGGGGCCTGGTTCAACATCGTCGGCCGTCCCACGCCGCCTAACGAAACGCCGCCCGCCGAGGCGTATCGCGTCGTGTCGCCGAACTACTTCGCGACGGCCGGGATCCGGCTCATGCGCGGCCGGTTCCCGACGCCGGACGATCGTGTGGACCACGGGCCGGCGGTGGTGGTGAACCAGGCGTTGGCGAAGAAGTATTGGCCTGACGAGGATCCCATCGGGAAGCAGATCATGCTCGGCGCCCCTGGGAACTATTTGAACCCCGCCTCCCCAATCGTTGGTGTCGTCGGTGACACGCCGGATGCAGGGCTGGACAATCCGCCGATTCCCACCGTGTTCATGCCGATGCGTGTTGCGCCGTGGTGGCCGGTGTTCACGTATGTCATCCGCACGTCGGGCGCGCCGGAGGCCCTCGCACCGACAGTGCGCCGGGAGCTTCGTGCCGCGTTTCCGGTGGTGGCGATTCGGAATGTTCAGACCATGGAGTCCGTGCTGCATGATTCCGTGGCGCCCGCTCGGTTGTCCATGCGCCTGGTCGGCGCGTTCGCGATGGTCGCGCTGATCACCGCGGCCCTGGGGGTGTTTGGTGTGTTGTCGTTCGTGGTTGCCCAGAGGACGCGCGAGCTCGGGATTCGCATGGCGCTGGGCGCCGCGCCGGGTGACGTGCGTCGGATGGTGATCGCGTACGGCGGCAGGTTGGCGACGGCCGGCCTCGTGATCGGTCTTCTTGGCTCGCTGGCGCTGACGCGGCTCATCTCGAAGCTGCTGTTCGGCGTCGCGCCGACCGACCCGCTGACGTTCACGTCGGTATCGGCGATCCTGTTAGGCATCGGCGTGCTGGCGAGCTGGATCCCGGCTCGTCGCGCGACGCGCATTGACCCGATCACTGCTCTGCGCTCGGACTGATAGCGAAACCACGAACGCTGGGAGCGCAGACGGCGCTTCGCGCCGCCGCAACTCACGCGCCAAAGGGGTCGGAGTCGTGTGATCAGGCGACTCCGACCCCTTTGAACGTCTTCTCGGGTCTGGACGGCAGCTGCAGCTACACCGTCCGTCTTGCGCCGCGTATGAGCCTGAGCAGGAACAGCAGCACAACCGCGCCTATGAAGGCAATGAAGATCGTGCCCGGCAGCCCGCCCCATGGAGACGAAACGCCGAGTGAGGCGAAAATCCAGCCGCCGACGAATGCGCCGACGATTCCGACAATGATGTCGCCGATCAGACCGTAGCCCGTTCCGCCCATGACGAGCGAGGCGAGCACTCCGGCGACCAGTCCGACGATGATCCAGGTGAGAATTGTCATGGCAGCTCCTGAAGCCGATTCCGATAGCTGAGACCCCACCCCGAAAGCAAAGCGCGTGCCTTGCCGAGGCTCATCGAAGGAGGCACATCTGAGCCCTTCATGTCATTCCGCAGCCCTCCGGTAACGCGGCGAATGAAAATTTTGTGTTGTCTCAATGCCGATGTCGTGAGCAACGTCGCGCTCAACCTCTTGTTACCCGCGCTCGCTCGGCACGACGTCCGCGTTGGACTGACGACCCGAATCGGCGCGGCTCAGCACGGCGGGGAGCCACCACCTCGGCGCGAGCTCCGCGCGGCCGAGCAGCTGCTGCCGCTGGAGGTGATGTTCCCGCTCATCGAAAGCGCGAGGCAGCCTAACGATGGACGTTACCTCACATTCGGCGAGGTCGAACGGGCTCGCGGCATTCAGGTGAGCCCTTTACCCAACCCCAACGTCGGCGAAGGCCTCGCGTTCATCGAGGCTTTTGCCCCTCATCTCATCCTTTCAATCCGATACGGCGCCATCTTCAAGGCTGCCGCGATCGCCGTGCCGAACCTCGGCGTGCTGAACCTGCACGCGGGGTTGCTCCCTGCCTATCGCGGCGTCCTCGCGACGTTCCGTGCGCTCATGGCCGGGGAACGGGAGATTGGCTGCACGCTCCACTACATCACGGACGGGACGATCGACACGGGTCCGGTCGCGGGCCAGGCGACGGTGCCAGTCGATGCGCGACGCTCGCTCTTCGCGCAGGTGTTGTCGCTCTATCCGCCAGGCGTGGCCCTGATGGCACACGCCGTCGCCCGGCTCGACGCCGGTGAACGACTCGAGACGCACGTTCAATCGGGCGGCACATACTACTCGTATCCAGGCGCGGACGAGTGGGATGAATTCGCTCGACGGGGTTGGCGAGTCTCGGACGCCAGTGATTTTTGCGAGTTGTACGGAAAGTACCTGGTTCCAGGATGACAGAGGCGGGTCTGCAAGCGTACATTCGCGTCAACTTCTCGGGCCCAATCATGCGCGCCTTCTATCTCGCTGTCGGATTCGCCGTGCCGCTCGCCGCGCAGACACCGAAGTCGTCGCAGACGGTCGACTCGGCATCGATCGCCATCGTTCCGCGCCCCGAAAGCCTGACAGTGGGCCGCGGCCGTTTCGTCATCAACGCGAACACGGTCATCTACACCGATGCCGCGTCGGCCGACATCGCGCGGCGCTTTGCGGCGTCGCTCCTTCCGGCTACCGGACTCGCGATTCCGGTCCGCGTCGGAGCCGCCCCCGCCACGGGAATCGTCGTGCAGCGCAGTGCCGGCCTAACGCGACTGGGCAATGAGGGGTACGAGCTGTCCGTGACCGCGCGGCGCGTTTCCGTTCGGGCCAAGGAACGTGCTGGGGTGTTCTACGGATTTCAGACGATCCGGCAGCTCCTGCCGCCGCAGGTCTTTCGCGAGGGGAAGGTCGACAGCGTCTCCTGGACGATTCCCGCGGTGCGGATCGTCGACCGGCCACGATTCGCCTGGCGAGGCGCGCACCTCGACGTCGGCAGGCACTTCATGCCGAAGGAGTTCGTGAAGAAGTACATCGATCTCATCGCGCTGCAGAAGATGAACACCTTCCACTGGCACCTCACGGAGGACCAGGGCTGGCGCCTCGAGATCCGGAAGTATCCTCGGCTCACGCAGGTCGGCGCGTGGAGAACGCAAACCGTCGTGGGTCGGCAGGGTAGCAAGACGGATTCTACGACGTGGCGGTTCGACGGCCAGCGACATGGCGGCTTCTACACACAGGACGATGCGCGCGAGATCATCGCGTACGCGCGTGACCGGTTCGTGAACGTGATGCCCGAGATCGAGATGCCGGGGCACGCGCTCGCAGCGATCGCGTCGTATCCCGAGCTTGGGGTCACCGGCCAACCGGCGGATGTGGGGACACGCTGGGGCATCTATGCCAATATCCTGAACGCCGACTCTTCCACCGTGAGCTTCATGCAGGATGTGCTCACTGAGGTCATGGAGCTGTTTCCGAGTCAATTCATCCACGTTGGCGGAGACGAAGCCGACAAGGCGCTATGGAAGACCAGCCCGCGAATTCAGGAGCGCATCAAGGAGCTCGGACTGAAGGATGAACACGAGCTGCAGAGTTGGTTCATCCAGCAGATGGACGCGTTCCTCACCGCGCACAAGCGTCGCCTCGTCGGGTGGGACGAGATTCTCGAAGGCGGGCTCGCGCCGGGTGCGACGGTAATGTCGTGGCGCGGAACACAGGGTGGGATCGACGCGGCGCGTGCCGGGCACGACGTCATCATGGCGCCGACCAGTCACACCTACTTCGACTACTACCAATCGCAGAACACGGCCGGCGAGCCGTTGGCGGGTGGCGGATTCCTGCCCCTCCAGACGGTCTATGCGTTCGAACCGGTGCCGGCCGAGCTCGAGCCGCAGTACCGCGCGCACGTCCTTGGGGGCCAGGGCCAGATCTGGACCGAGTACCTGGCGGGGCCGAAGCAGGTGGAATACATGGCGTTCCCCCGCCTAACGGCGCTCGCCGAGGTACTGTGGACGACGCCGGAGCGGAAGGATTATCGGGATTTTCTGAGTCGGCTAGCGGTGCACCTGGAGAGACTATCCGCGCTCGACGTCGCGTTTCGCCCGTTGGGACCCTGACGGGATCGGGAACAGGGAACTGGGAACCGTGGATCGATAACCGGGACGTCTGGTAGCGCTGGGTGCGATAGACCATCTTCCCAACCCGAACCTCTGTTCCCGGTTCCCCGTTCCCGGTTCCACGATGCTCCGACATTCTGTCCTCGCACTGACGCTTCTCGCGGCTCCACTCGCTGCTCAGGAGAAGATCGACACCGCCGCCATCAGCCGCATCAAGGCCGAGGAGCGCGACCGATCACAGGTCATGGAGATCGCGAGCTGGCTCACTGACGTCTTCGGCGCGCGGCTCACCGGTTCGCCCAGCGCGAAGGCCGCGGGAGACTGGACCGTCAAGAAGCTCAACGAATGGGGAATGGCGAACGCGAAGATGGAGACGTGGGGGCCGTTCGGACGCGGTTGGTCGAACGAGCGGATGGTCGCGCAGGTCGTGTCGCCCCGCCAGTTCCCGATCATCGCCTATCCCGCCGCGTGGACGCCGGGAACGACCGGCGCCGTGAAAGCCGAAGTGGTGCTGATCAAGGCGGACAGCGCGCCCGACCTCGAGAAGTATCGCGGAAAGCTTCGCGGCAAGATCGTCTTCACACAGCCGCCGCGCGATTCGGTGCCGCCTCACTTCACGGCGGACGCGTCGAGGTTGGAGGACACCTCGCTGGCGAAGCTCGCGGAGGCGCCGTTCGCGGCCGACCCGCCGCGCGGCGGCGGGCCTAACGCGGGCGCCAACAACCCGCAGGCCGCACGGTTCCGCGCCGCACAGGAATTCCAGCGGAGCGTGGCCGCGTTCCTGGCCGATGAAGGGGCCGTTGCCATCGTCACCCCTGGCCGCGGCGATGATGGCACCGTATTCACCGGCGCGAGCGGCTCGCGCGACGCGGCGAATCCGACGAAAGTGCCCGGCCTCATCTTCTCGACCGAGCACTACGGGCGCATAGCGCGCATGGTCGAGAAAGGTGTGCCGGTGACCGTCGAGCTCGACGTGAAGAACACGTTCTACGACGACGACCCAAGCTCCTTCAACATCGTTGCCGAAATTCCGGGCGCCGACCCGAAGCTGAAGAACGAAGTCGTCATGCTAGGCGCGCATTTCGACTCGTGGCATACCGGCACCGGCGCGACCGACAACGCCGCCGGATCCGCCGTCATGCTCGAGGCGCTCCGTCTCATCAAGGCGACGGGCCTCAGACCGCGCCGGACCATCCGGATCGGTCTCTGGACCGGCGAAGAGCAGGGACTGCTCGGCTCACGGGCCTACGTGAAGGAGCATTTCGGCGATCCGCAGACCATGCAGCTGAAGCAGCCCGCGCACGAGCAGTTCGCGGGGTACTTCAACGTCGACAACGGGACGGGCGCCATTCGCGGTGTCTATCTGCAGAAGAACCAGTCAGTGGCGCCGATCTTCACCGCCTGGATGAAGGCGTTCAACGATCCGCGAATGCACACGCTTACCGCGAACAACACCGGTGGAACGGATCACCTGGCCTTCGATGCGGTTGGCTTGCCGGGGTTCCAATTCATCCAGGACCCGGTCGACTACGGGTCCCGGACGCACCACTCGAACATGGACGTCTACGAGCGACTCGTGCCGGGCGACATGAAGCACAACGCGGCGGTGGTCGCCACGTTCGTCTATCTCACGGCGAACCGGGACGAGAAGCTGCCGAGAAAGCCGGCACCGACGGTTCAATAAGCTCGTTAGGCGGCGCGGGCTGCTTCCTGCGCGTGGCGCTTGATACGCATGAGCATGGCGTTCAGACCCACCTCACGTGTGCCGAGTCCGAGGCTGTCCATGATCGTCCGGACGAAATCCTCGGGAATGGCGAGCGTCGTTTCCGGTGGCTGCCCGTTGATCGCGCTGAACAGAATGCTCAGAAACGCCGCGATCGTCGGCGACTGCCGGGTGTTCACGTCGGCGTAAAAGTGGAGCTTCCCGTCCTTGTACTCCGGGAAGAGGTCGACGCGCGTTTGGCACTCCGGGACAGTGAATGCCCCGCGATCCAATGCGAGGAAGCGCTCCGGAACGGGCTCGAGCTTTTTCGCGTACCCGACGAGCGCCTGCATCTTTTCCTCGCGCCCGAGCGACCTGAACCGGCTCAGTACACGTTCGATCGATGGCGGGACACCCTGCGGCGACTGGTCGGTGGTCACTCCAAAAAGATAAGCGGTTGATTGATCGACGGTTGAATATCACTTGCGGTCGCTAATTAATCGTTTAATTAATACACCGTGGCCGATCCGACATCTTCCCAGGACTCGATTCTCGATGCCGCCGAGCAGCTCTTCGCTCGACACGGCTTCACCGCGACGACCGTCAAGCAGATCGGCAAGGAGGCAGCGGTGAACCCGGCATTGCTCTACTACTACTACGACAGCAAGGAAACGCTCTACCGCGCGATGCTCCAGCGCATACTCGGGCAGCTCCTCGCGCGGGGAGTGGACGCGATCGAGCGCGCCTCCAGCCACGCGGACCGGATCCGCGCGTTCGTTCGCGCGCAGGCGAGGCTGCTCGGCGAGCACCCGCACTTTCCACAGCTGCTCGTTCGTGAGCTGGTCGACCATCAGGCCGCGCATGCGGAGCAGGCGATCACGAATACGGCCGCGGGAGCGTTCCGCCGCCTGTGCGAGGTGATCGAGGCGGGACAGCGAGACGGCGCGTTTCGGAAATCGCTCGACCCGCGCTTCACCGCGATCTCGATCATCGCTCAGGTGGCGTACTTCGCGATCGCGCGCCCGGCGGTTGGATTGTTGTTGGGACACGGGACGTCAGGTCCGCCGCGCGCGGTATCCGACGAGTTCTACGTGCACGCCGAGGAGTTCGCGCTCGCGGCCTTGATGGAAGGACGGTCGACATGACGCGGTTCATCAGGCTGCGCGCGTTAGGCGCGAGTGCGATCCTCGCCATGCCGGTTGCTTGCACCCGCAGCGCCACCGACCAGGTCACCGCCGACGGGACGGTCGAGCTGACCCAGGTGGATGTCGCACCGTTCGTCTCCGGCCGCGTGGTCCTCGTGAGTGTGGATGAAGGCGCGACGGTCCGGCGTGGTGACACGCTCGTCGTGCTCGCGCAGTCGGCGCTGCCCGCGGACCTCGAGCAGCGTCGAGCGCGGGTGTCTTCGGCCCAAGCTCGACTGCGCGACCTGCAGGCCGGCGCGCGGCCGGCGGAGATCGAAAAGGCGCAGGCGGACCTCCGGTCCGTGACGGCCGAAGCGGATCGGGCCGAGCGGGAGCGTGCTCGCCTCGAACCGCTCACCGCCGCGGCGACGATCTCGAGGTCGCAGTACGACGCGGCCGTGACGGCTGCTCACGCCGCTGCCGCTCGGCGCGATGCGGCGGCCGAAGTCCTGGGGCTGCTGCGCGAAGGCCCGAGGCCGGAGCAGGTGGCCGCGGCGCGCGCCGAGCTCGCGACTGCGCGCGGCGCCCTCGCCGCGGGCGAAGCCACACAGGGCGATCTCGTCCTCACCGCACCGATGGATGCCACTGTGCTCGGGCGGTATGTGGAACGCGGCGAGGTGCTGGGAGCCGGCGAGGTGGCGATGACGTTAGGCGATGCCAGGCGGCCGTGGGTACGCGTCTATCTGGCGGCGCCGTTGGTACCGTTCGTGAAGGTGGGGCAGCCAGCCCGCGTGACCGTGCAGGGCCTCGGGTCGCGGTCCGCTCCGGCACGAGTGGTGTCGGTGGCCACCCAGGCGGAGTTCACGCCGCGCGTGGCGCTCACGGAGAAGGAGCGCGCGGATCTCCTGTTCGGTGTAAAGCTCGATATCATCGACACGACCGGGACGTTCAAGCCTGGTCTTCCGGCCACGGTCACCATCGACACCACGGCGGCGGGGCGCGGTCTGCCGTGACGACACCGCACCCGCCCCATGACTCCGGCACGCCTAACGCGTCCAACGGTCCCGCCGTGCGGGCCGAAGGGTTGCGGAAAGCCTTTGGATCGCTGGTGGCGGTCGATGGACTCGATCTCACGATTGACCGGGGCGAGGTGTTCGGCCTGCTGGGGCCTAACGGCTCCGGCAAGACGACGACGATCCGGATGCTGTGCGGGCTCATGGAGCCGACGGCGGGACGCGCACAGGTGGCCGGCGTCGACGTCGTCGATGATCCCGAAGGCGTACGACGCCGCATTGGCTACATGTCGCAGAAGTTCGGCCTGTACGATGACCTGACGGTCGAGGAAAATCTTCGCTTTTACGCGTCGGTGTACGGCCTCCGCGGCAGTGAGCGAACGGCGCGCATCGCCGAGCAGCTCCGCGACCTCGGTCTCGAGGAGCGGAAACGCCAGCTCGCCGGCACGTTGAGTGGCGGGTGGAAGCAGCGGCTCGCGCTGGCGTGTGCCACCTCGCACGAGCCGGAGGTGTTGTTCCTCGATGAACCGACAGCTGGCGTCGACCCGGCGTCGCGTCGCCTGTTCTGGGATTGGATCTATCAGCTGGCGAAAGGCGGTACGACGATCCTTGTTACGACGCACTACATGGACGAGGCGGCACGATGCACGCGGCTGGCGTTCCTCTCGCGCGGCCACCTCATCGCCGTCGGCACGCAGGACGAGATCACACGGCAGTTCGGGCAGGAGAGTATCGAGGATGTGTTCATCGAGCTGCAACGGAGAGATGAGGGAGAGCAACGGGAACGGGGAACTGGGAACAGGGAACAGAAGCCCACTACCGGGACGGTCGCGATCCCCCGCCTGTCGGCTCGGGAAGACGTAGGCAGTCATCCCGAGCGCAGCGAGGGATCGCCATCGTCCCGGGAGCGGGCGACGGTTCCCGGTTCCCCGTTCCCGGTTCCCAGCAAGCCGCCTCCCCGATCTCTCCTCCCGATGCTCTGGAAAGAATTCGTCCAGATGCGTCGCGATCGGTTCACGCTCGGCATGATGATCGGGTTGCCGGCGATTCAGCTCCTGCTGTTCGGCTTCGCGATTCGCACCGAGGTGCGCCATCTGCCGACGGTGGTGCTCGACCAGTCGCGCACGACGGAGAGTCGCGCGTTCGTGGACGCCGTGCGCAACACCGGCAACTTCGACATCGTGGGGACGATCGGCAGCCGCGATGACCTTCGGAAGAAGATCGAGCGTGGGGACGCGCGGGCGGGTGTCGTCATTCCACCCGATTTCGAGACCGACATCAAGCGCCGCCGCACCGCTGAGGCGCAGGTCATCGTGGATGCCGCCGATCCCCTTGCGTCGTCCGCGGCGATCTCCGGCGCGGCGCTCGCCGGTCAGGCACGATCGACCGCGCTCGGACCGCCCGGGGCGCGTCGCCCGCTGCCGATCGATGTGCGCGTCCGGCCGTGGTACAACCCCGGGCTCGAGAGCGCCATCTACATCGTGCCGGGGATCATCGGCCTGCTGCTCACCCTAACGCTGCTCATGATCACGGCGATGGCGCTCGTGCGCGAGCGCGAGCGGGGCACGCTCGAACAGCTCATCGTCACGCCGATCTCGAAGACCAGCCTCATGCTCGGCAAGGTGCTGCCCTTCGCGCTCGTGGGCTACGTGCAGGTCACCGTGATCCTCGTGTTGGGTCGCGTCGTCTTCGACGTACCCGTTCGCGGCAACCTCGGGCTGCTTTACCTGATCACCGCGCCGTTCATCATTGCGAGCCTCGCCCTCGGCCTGTTCGTGTCGACTGTCGTGCGCACCCAGGTGCAGGCGATGCAGCTGTCGTTCGTGTTCATCCTGCCGACGGTGTTGTTGTCCGGCTTCATGTTTCCGCGTGAGGCGATGCCGGCGTTCGCACAATGGCTCGGCGCCGCGTTCCCAATCACGTATTATCTTCGCGTGCTGCGCGGCATCCTGCTCAAGGGTGCCGGAATCGATGCGATGTGGCAGGACACGCTTGCGCTCGTCGCATTCGCCATCGTCCTCATTGCGTTCAGTGTTCGGCGCTTCCAGAAAAACATCGAGTAGGAGGCCGGCGGCGCGACATTTCTGCGGATTGTTCTGTGCGCCTTGTCTGGCTTCGGAAGTCTCTCAAGCCTCTTCACGGAACCGCTATGAAGCGGATCGGGCGGAAACTGCCGGATCACTGCCTAACGGGATAACGCCTCGCGCCACGAGCCAGGATTCTATGGGGCCCCTCGGGCGCATGAGCTTCCTGAGGTCGTCCAATCGAAGTTCCTGTCTCGTGGCGTGAGCCAGCGTGGATGCAAAGTTCGGATCGGGCCGTTTCCGCCACATCCGCTTCATCGCTGTTCCCGAAAACAAAGGCTTGCTCGAACATCGAACTCGATCGGCAGGCATGGTTTGTTTATAGCAGTTTACTATTCGCGTTATCTCGAACCGGAGCGATGGGGATGCCAAATAGAAAGGCAAGCGCAGTGTGGGAAGGGGGGCTCAAGGGTGGGACGGGCACGTTCAGGGCGGAGAGCGGCAATATCAGCGGCAATTACTCGTTCTCGTCTCGCTTCGAGGAAGGAGCCGGCTCGAATCCGGAGGAACTGCTCGCTGCGGCGCACGCCGCGTGCTTCAGCATGGCGCTCAGCGCTCAGCTCGAGGGCAACGGTACTCCGCCGACGCGTGTCGAAACGAACGCCGTGTGCACCGTCGAGAAAGCCGGCGCGGGCTTCAAGATCACGACCATGCGCCTGACGACGCGCGCCACCGTGCCCAACATCGACGACGCGAAATTCCAGCAGGTTGCCAACGCCGCGCTGGAGGGATGCCCGGTCTCGCAAGCGTTGAAGGGCAACGTGAAGTTCGTCATGGACGCGAGCCTGACGTAACGCCTGCCTTGCCCGGCGATCGAAGGATTGCAAACGGGGTCGGACCAGAATTCTGACCCCGCGTTAGCTGTGTAACGCCTTACGACCGACTAGCGGCTTCCGACCCGCCAGTCGTAGAGCGTTCGGTACATCGCCTGGTTGCGAAGCAGGATCCGCACGTAGTCGCGCGTCTCGTCGTACGGGATGCGCTCCACGAACAGCTCCGGGTCATCGGTGCCGTGTTTCTGGCGCCAACGCCGCACCGGCGCACCGCCCGCGTTGTACGCGGCCAGCGCGTACTCGACACGAGGATACTGGCGGAGCATCGCATCGAGGTGTGCCATGCCTAACCGCACGTTCACGTCGGGTTGATACAGGAGCACGCGCTCGTACGACGCCAGCCTCTGAGCCTTGGCGATGCTCGCGCCCACGCTCGGGAGGACCTGCATGAGACCGACCGCACCCGCGCGCGACGTCGCACGAGGATTGAAGCCCGATTCCTGGTGAATCAGCCCCGCGACGAGTGTCGGGTCGATCCGGTGCGCCCCGGCCTCCGCCCGAATTGCCTCGCCGTAGACGAGCGGGTACAGGAGCCGGAAGAGACGCGCGTCGCGCGGAGCCGAGGCCGCGAGTGCTCGACGCGCAAGCCCGATCGTCCGAGACGTCTCTCCGTGCTCCATCAACACCCCGGCAGCGCCAACCATCGAGTCCGGGGTGGTACCGACGCTGCCTAACGCATCGTACTCGAATGCCTCCTCAGTCCCCATCCCCAGCAGGTCGAGCAGCTCGGCGCGATCGGCCGCCTGCCGCAGCGCAGGGAAGCGCTTCGACGAATCCGTGGGTTGGCCGGGCTTCCACGGTGCGACGCCTAACCGGCGTGCACTCGCGAGCGCATAGTAGGAAAGCGGATCCGTCGCCATGACTTCGCGCCAACGGTCGGTTGCGCGCTTGCGATCTCCCGCGGCCTCGCGCGCACGTCCCGCCCAGTAGCGCGCTGCCGACGCGTCCGCGCTTCGCGGATAGCGCTCGACGAGTCGGTCGAAGTCGTGAGCGGCGACGTCGAATCTGCCTGCCACGTACGAGATGGTTGCGGCTCGAAACAGCGCCGCAGGCGCGAGTGCGCTCGTGGGGAACCGTGTCGCGACCGCGCTGAATCCCGCACGGGCATCCGGGTCGCGACCATCATCGGTCGCGAGGTCGGCGAGGAGGAACAGCGCTGGCGCGACCACGTTCGTATCGCGTGGGAATGTTTGCGTCACGCGGCGCAATGCGGCTCGCGCAGTTGATGTCTGGCCGGCGCGAAGCAGCGACCGTGCGCGCTGGTATGCGGCGACGGCAGCCTGCGGTGAGCTCGCGGGAACTCTCGCGAATTCGCCGGCCGCGTCGACGTCTCGCCCGAGACGCGAGAGCACCGTCGCGTAGCCATATCGATCCGACGCGTCGAGCTCGCGGTCCGCGCGTGCGAATCCCGCCGCCGCCCGCGCGTTGAGTCCCGCGCCGCTCGCCGCGCGTGCTACCGTGAGGTTCTCCGCGGCCGACAGCGGTGACAAGGACGAGTCGATGAGCGTGATCGCGAGTCGTGCATCATTCGGGGACGGCCGCGCCGCGATCAACGCGAGAGTCCGAGCGCGCACGCTCACGCGCGTCGCACTGTCCGGCTTTGCGAGCAGCTCGAGTCGCAGTGCCTGCGCTTTTTCCCCCATCTCGGCGTAAGCGCGCGCCGCGCCGGCAAAGTCGCGCCAACGCTCGCGCGCCTGGGCTTCGGTGGGTGCGACGCGTGCGCGAGCCACTGCCGTGCCGACCCGGCCGTAGCTGCGTTGGCGTCGGGAGGCGTCGGATGTCGCTCCGGCTGCTCTCAACTCGAGCCAGTCGGCCACCGATGGAAGGCGTCGCGCCGCGCGGAGGTACAGCTCCGCGGCGCTATCGCCCAACGCTTGTCGGTCCAGGGCCCGGGCCGTGAGGACCTCGCGAACCCCGCGATCGCGTTCGGTCCGCGACTCAGCAACCGCCCGCTCAGCGTGGAACCGGGCGACGGAGTCTGCGCCTCGAGCCAGAGCCGCTCGCGCGAGGAGCTCCCGGCCACGACCCGCGAACATTGAATCGAGCCAGGGAACCGCGGTGAGCTCGCGGTCCACCCGGTCCCAGCCGCCCCAGTTGGCGGCTGCCATCGCCGAAAGCAGAACCACCTCGGGGTTCCGGGATGTCCCGGCTCGATAGGCCGAGTCGAGAATCTCGGTCGCTCTCCAAGGGCGCCCGGATTCGAGCATGGCGCCGGCCGCGCGAACCGCAGCGTCCTTGCTCCCGGCAAACGAAGTAATCGAGGCATCGAGTTGCGCCGGGGCATCGGCAGGCCGGGAGCAAGCGACCGCGACCACCAGCAGCAGCGGGCGAAGTAAACCAGACCTCATGACGGGCGGCGAGTCGGCATCGGTACCAAACGAACGTTGAACTTGAGGGCAACCATGGTCGCGAAATCGTGTACGAAGGTGTATCCTCGCCTTTGCGTCCGTGCGCTGTCGCGGTTCGCCCGGCCGGCGTCGTGACCAATCTGCCACATGAGGTGTCGAACGTAGGGCCCTGCGCTTAGCAGAGGCCTCGGGAACTTCGCGCATTACCTAGCCGTCATGAGCCGCACGCATCGGATCGCTTTCACTGGTACGCTACTCCTCGCCCTGATCGCCGCCGTTTCCTGGGCGATTGTGATGCGTGGGTCGCGCCGCGTTCCGATGACTCGCGAGGTTGCGCGAGAGATGCGCTCGGGCGCTGAATTCGCGCGCCAGCTGGATCAGGCGCTGTCGACGACCGCCGCGGAATCCATCTCGGTCGCGGACGCCGTGGCGGGCGGCTATCTCGAGCGCCTTCGGCTAGGTCTCGGAAGCCCGTTCCGCCTGATCGACTACGCGCTGGCGGATCCGCTGCTGACGGATTCGGTTCGCCACTTGGTCACCTACGCCATCCTGCAGCGGACGCTCGATGGGAACTCCTACCACGCCCCGGGTGCCGCGCTCGCTCTTGCGGGTGCAACGACGGCCGAGCTGCCACCAAAGCTGGCAGCTCGCCACATCGCCCTCATCGACAGCGTCGTTGGTCGCGCGGCTGACCCGCGAGGCGGCGAGCTGACGATTCGCGAGGCGTATCGCCTGGCCGCTGCTGCCGGCTCGCTTGGCCGGCGGGGACCCTGGCTTGGTACGCAGGCGGCTGCGCTGGCGCGTGACCGTGCGCTCGCACGCGGCGACGTCATTCGGCTGCTGGCGACAGCGCGCCGGAATCACGTGGATCCATTGGGCCTCATCCCGGTATGGCGCCTCGAGCGCCGATTTGCCGTCGAGCGACCGCTGATGGATACGCTCCGGTCCGACGTGGAGCGGGATGCGCTGGAGCACGTTCCCGCGGTGGCTCGGGAGCTCGACGCCATCGCGGCACTCGAGCGCGATGCGGCGCGGGATACGTTGGCCGCCACATCTGCCTTCGACGCCGCTTTGCCATCGGAGGCCGCGCGGCGGCTTGCCTGGGTGACGGCCGTGCGCGCGTCGCCGCCTCAAGCACCGATTACGGTCGCCGTCACCAGCACCGTTCGACCGGTCCAGATCGCGTCCGCCGTCCCGATCTCGTCCGAAGAGGCGCTCAGCAATGCGATTGGCCGATTCCTGAACCGGGCCGTCAACGAGGAGGCGCTTGCGGCAGAGTATTCGCTGTTCGTCGCGCGAGATACCATGCACGACTCGCAGGCCGCGCTGGCGGTACTCTGGGCTGCGGTGTCGATGCGAGTGTACGGGCAGGAACGGGTGTGGTTCCCCGGGTACGGCGGGCCATCGGTGCCGGATCTCAAGGACCGTTTTGGACTGGCATCCGTGAGCTTTGACGCGGGGGTGCCCACGGTCTGGCGGCCGTACTACCTCCGGATGCTTGGCTCGGCGCTGTCGGACCTGCAACGGGTGCTCCCCGCGATGGGGGTGCGCGGCCTCGGCGTCCACTTCGGCGAGAGCCCGATGCGGGACGCTGCGCTGGCCATGCACGATCCGGCCACGCGGACGGTGTTCTTCCCGATCGCGACGAGCGCTGGCGTCATGGCGCACGAGCTGGCACACGATCTCGATTGGCAGTCGGCGCGGACGCGCTACGGTTTGCGCGGAACGTACAGCACGGACCGCGCGGTCCGGCAATACCGGGATCGTCTGGCGGCGTCGATGCTCGAGCTGAGCGACGCCGGGCCGGGGGAGAGCTCGTTAGGCACCGATGGCGTGCGGCCGATGCCGAGCACTCGTCCCACGGAAGTGTTCGCGCGCAACATGGACTGGTTCGTGAACGCGGCGCTCGCGCGTGACGGACGGATGAACGGCTACCTGTCGGCCGTGCAGGACGGCGTGCTCACCGGGTACGGCGCGGTCGCGGCGCCGGAGGTGGCGCGCGATGGCGCGGAGGCGATGATCCGTGCACTCGACGAGATGACGCTCGTGACCCCGGCGACTCGCGCGTGGTTCGTCGAAACCTACGGGCGTGGCCGCTCGGTGCCGGTCGCCGAGCTCACGCGTCGGGTTCTGGACGTGCCGCTGACCGGCGGCGACCGCCGACTCGGGCCAGTCGCGAGGTCGGGCGCCGAGCTCGTCGCGCCGAGTGGCGAGGCCAGCGCGCGGGCGCTCATCGCGTTAGGCTCCGGTTGCCGTGGCGCGAGGCTGGACAGTCGGCTGGCCGACGAGCGGGCGCGCGTGCTCGTCGAAGCGGCTGACGCTCGCGCCCGGGGGCTGATCGCGCGCCGCGCGCACTACGCCGCGACGTCGGAGCGCGCACCGTGGCAGGTCAGAGCGCTGCTCGGCAATGCGTGGGCACCCGGATTTGCCGACCACGCGCAGTTGGAGCTGCGCGACGCGATTCTCCGTCGAGCGGTGGCCGCCGCCGCGCCGCGTGGCACCGCGGCAGTCGTCGCCGCTGCGCCGTTAGGCTGCCGCTAGGCGGGCGCGGCGACCACGCCTGGCGCCGCGCCACGGACGACGATCGTGCGCGTCGGAAACGCGAAGTCGATCTTCTCCGTCGCGAATCGCCGAAGTACCGCCAGATTCACCGCTTGATTCTTGTTGGCGTACGTCAGGTAATCGGATGTCAACACGAAGTACGCCGTCTCGAAGTTGAGCGCGGATTCGCCGTAGCTCATGAAGTGAGACCGGTCGAACCGCACCTGCTCCTGTGACTCTACTGCCTCGCGGAGCATGTCGGGAATGCGCGCGACCGTGTCCGGCGGCGTGTCGTACGAGACGCCGATCGTCAACACGACGCGCCGCTCCTGCATCCGCTTGAAGTTGCGGATGCGACTCTTGAGCAGATCGGTATTCGAGAAGATGAGCTGTTCGCCGTTCACGCTCCGGATGCGCGTCGTCTTGAGGCCGACGTTCTCCACCGTCCCCGTCATCGTGTCGACCGAGATCGCGTCACCGACGACGAATGGCTTGTCGAGCACGATCGCAAGCGCCGCGAAGAGATCGCCGAGCACGTTCTGCACGGCGAGCGCGATCGCGATACCGCCGACGCCGAGTCCCGTGATGAGCGCGGTGATGTCGACTCCGAGCCGGTTGAGTCCGACCAGCAGGAGCATGCTCCACAGGATCGCACGCGCCACGAAGCTGAATGCCGCGATCGTGGTCCGGCTAGCGACGTCCGTGTCCGCCTTCCGCTCGGCATAGTTCCGGAACCAGAACGTGATGAGGCCATTGCCCCAGATCGCAAGCTGCAGGATGAGCGCGATCGTGCCGAGCGTGCGGCCAACCGACAGGGCGCGCGGTGGGAGATCGAGGAACAGCGATGCCCCCGCGATGGCCGCCGTCAGAATGAAGAAGTAGCGTGTGCGGCGAAGCAGGTCGACGATGGCATCATCGGCCGTATTGCTGGTTTGCGCAGCGACCTTCGCGAGATGACGCGCGAGCAACGTCCGCGCGATGAACAGCGTCGCCCCGATCACGGCGAAGATGATGCCGGCGATGAGCCACGCCCGGACCGAGTTGTGGTAGAACTGCCATTCCAGGATAGTCGGCGATTGCATGGTCGTGATTGCGAATGCGTCTCGAGTCTCGTTCCCGTCGCCAACACCGGACAGGAACGTGAAATTCACATCGACCATGAATCTAAGGAGAGCTGGCCCTGCGAGGACCGGTGGCCTCTGATCCCGACTAATCCTCCAGGACCGGCTCGTACTGCTCTACCGGGCGTGGACGCAGGTGATCATCCGACGCGAGCACGCGCGCACAGGTGTTCCAGCGGAGAATCGCCTCGTCGTTGCCGCCCGGGCGCATCGACTCCGCCTTCTCGTACCACTCCATGGCCTCGCGGAACGACTCGTACGCCATGGAGCCCGACCCCGGTGTCGACTGCCGGCGCTGCACCTTCGCGCGGCGCTCGCAGATGATCCCCGCGTAGTACGCGCGCTTATACTCGTCGCGCAGGAGCGGCAGCACCTCGCGCGCCCTGCGAAGCGCGTCGCCAAGCTCATCGGGGAACTGGTCCGTGATCGACAGCAGCAGCACGATGAGCGCCTGCTGGTTGTCGGGATCGACCTCGACGATGTCGCGACAGATGCTCTCGGCCGCGGAGGAGTCGTTCAGCAAACGATAGCGTTCCGCTTTCTGCAGCGCTGCGGGAACGCCGGATGCCGAGATGCGCTTGAGGGTGAACACGGAGCCTCCGGTGAACCGGGCGTAGGTCAGGCGTCCTTCTTTCGCCGGGAGAAAATCTTCACCAGCTTGCCTAACGGGTCATAGAATTCGTCGACCACGCGCTCCTTGAGCGGGATGATCGCGTTGTCGGTGATCGTGATGCTTTCCGGGCAGACCTTCGTGCAGCATTTCGTGATATTGCAGAAGCCGATGCCGTGCTCGCGCTTCAGGTCTGCGACGCGGTCCTCGACGTCCAGCGGGTGCATCTCCAGCGCCGCGGCGTAGACGAGAAAGCGCGGTCCGATGAACTCCTCGTGCTTCTTGTGATCGCGCAGCACGTGACACACGTCCTGACAGAGAAAGCACTCGATGCACTTCCGGAATTCCTGCACCCGGTCGACATCGGACTGGGCCATCCGCCACGTCCCGTCGGGCGCATCGGGCTTGCGCGGCTTGAACGGTTTGATCTCCTGCTTCACTCGAAAGTTCCACGACACGTCGGTCACGAGATCGCGAATCGGCTTGAAGGCGCGCATGGGCTCGACGGTGACGGGCTGATCGAGCGGCAGCTCCGAGAGCCGCGCCATGCACATGAGCTTCGGCTTTCCGTTGATCTCGGCCGAGCATGAGCCGCATTTGCCTGCCTTGCAGTTCCAGCGCACCGCGAGGTCGTTTGCCTGCTCGGCCTGAATCTGATGAATGGCATCGAGCACGACCATGCCTTCGGAGACGGGCGTCTTATAGTCGACAAGCTCGCCCTTCGTCTCATCGCCGCGCCAGACACGAAACGTCGCACTTGTGCTCATTTATTTTCCTCGATTACCGCTTTGAGCTCCGCCGGCATCGGCGGAATGGGTACGCGCTCCAGGTGCATCGAGCCATCGGCTGCCTTACTGAGTGTGATGTTGAATGAGCCGAAGCTCGGGTCCTTGTCCGGGTAGTCATCGCGGAAGTGCCCGCCGCGACTCTCCTGGCGATCGATTGCCGCGCGAGCGACGGCCTCGGAGATCGTGAGCAGGTTTCGCAGATCGAGCGCCGTGTGCCATCCCGGATTGTACTCGCGGTTACCGGGCACGGACACGCGCTCTGCATCCTGTCGCATGGCGAGCACGGCATCCAGCGCCTTCCGCATTTCGGCATCGCGCCTCACGATCCCCACACCGCCCTGCATGATGCCCTGCAGCTTGTACTGGATCTGATACGGCCCGTCAGCCGAGCCGTTGTCGGATCCGGCGCCTTCGAACGGCGCCAGGGCGAACCGCGCCGCGTCGTCGACGGCGCCTTTGTCGATCGTGGCGGCTCCACGTGCCTTCGCGAACTTGGCCGCATACTCACCGGCGCGCTTTCCGAACACGAGCAGGTCGGACAGCGAGTTTCCGCCCAGGCGGTTCGCACCGTGCAGCCCCGCGGCACACTCCCCGGCCGCGAAGAGCCCCGGCACCGTGGACATCTGCGAGTCGCCGTCCACGCGGATACCGCCCATCACGTAGTGGGTCGTCGGGCCGACCTCCATGGGCGTCGTGGTGATGTCGATGTCCGCCAGCTGCTTGAACTGGTGGTACATGCTCGGGAGCTTCTTCTTGATGTGTTCCGCGGCGTTAGGCAGCTTGGCCTTGATCCACGAGATGTCGAGGTAGACGCCGCCGTGCGGGCTCCCACGGCCTTCGCGCACCTCGCGCATGATACACCGCGCCACGTGGTCGCGGGTGAGCAGCTCGGGCGGCCGGCGCGCGTTCTTGTCGCCCTGCGTGTAGCGCCAACCCTCCTCCTCGTTGTCGGCGGTCTGCGCGCGGTAGTTCTCGGGAATGTCATCGAACATGAACCGGCGGCCGTTCTTGTTCGTCAGCACGCCGCCCTCACCGCGCACGCCCTCCGTCACGAGGATGCCCTTCACGCTCGGCGGCCAGACCATGCCGGTCGGGTGGAACTGCACGAACTCCATGTCCTGCAGCACGGCCCCGGCGTGATACGCCAGCGATTGGCCGTCGCCGGTGTACTCCCAGCTGTTACTCGTTATGCTGTACGCGCGGCCGATGCCGCCGGTCGCGAGCACCACCGCCGTGGCGCGAAAGACCTTGAAGCGTCCGCGCTCGCGATCGTACGCAAAGGCGCCACTGACGCGGTCACCGTCCTTGAACAGCGTCACGACCGTGCACTCCATGTGCACGTCGATGCCGAGGTAGACGGCATGATCCTGAAGTGTCCGGATCATCTCCAGGCCAGTCCTGTCGCCGACGTGTGCCAGCCGTGGATAGCGGTGCCCGCCGAAGTTGCGCTGCAGAATGCGACCATCGGGCGTTCGGTCGAACAGCGCGCCCCACGCCTCGAGCTCGCGCACGCGGTCCGGCGCTTCCTTCGCGTGCAGCTCGGCCATGCGCCAGTTGTTGACGTACTGGCCGCCACGCATGGTGTCGGCGAAGTGCACGCGCCAGTTGTCGCGGTCGTCGACGTTCGCGAGCGATGCCGCCATGCCGCCCTCGGCCATCACGGTGTGCGCCTTACCGAGCAGCGATTTGCAGACGAGGCCGACTTTCGCATTTTCGGCTGCAGCGGCGATGGCGGCGCGCAACCCGGCGCCGCCGGCACCAATGACAAGGACGTCGTGATCTATCGTTTCGTAGTCAGCCATGGTAGTTAGCGATGATCAGCGCAACTGCGGACCACGAACGCTGAGCACGCAGTGAACACCGAGCGCAGAGAACGCAGAGAACAGCTTTTCCTCTGCGTCATCAGCGCCGCTCGGGTCTGCGTACTCAGCGTTCGTGGTTGAAACAAGGTGGCTCGGTCAAACGATTCTGACGTCGTGCCAGACGCCCATTGAGCAGAGCCGGATGTATACATCGCACAAGGCGACAGAGAACAAACTCATCCACGCGAACAACATGTGGCGCCGGTTCAGGGCACTGCATCCGGCGTACATTCGCTGTCGCACCGGGCGCCCCGCGAGGCGATCGAGATAGCCGCCGATCACATGGCGAAACGAGTGGCAGCCTAACGTGTAGCTCGACAGCAGCACGACGTTCACGGCGAGCAGGATCGTCCCGAGCCCAATACCGAACGTTGTCTGGCCGGTCGCCTGGTTCGTGAACCACATCGCCTTCCAGACGTCCCACGCGAGCAGGAAGAGGAACACGACCGCGATGTACAGAAAATAGCGGTGGATGTTCTGAAGGATCAGCGGAAACGAATGCTCGCCGCGATAGGATTTTCGCGGCTCACCGACGGCGCAGGATGGCGGGTCAGCCCAGAAGGCCTTGTAGTACGCGCCGCGATAGTAGTAGCACGTGAACCGAAAGAGGCCGGGAAACGGGAGGATCAGGAGTGCGGGCGAGAAGGGAAGCCAGCCCGGCCACCACCCGGGTTTCGCACCGAACCAGGCGTGCGGCGAATCGCCGAACAGCTCGGGCGCGTAAAACGGCGAGAGGTATGGCCCATAGGTGTAGTGCGCGTTCTGGAATGCTGCCCACGTGGCGTACACCACGAACGACGACAGAATGAGGAAGACGACCACCGGCTGAACCCACCATGCGTCGCGGCGGTACGTCTCGCCGAATCCGCGCTGGATCACCGGCAGTTGTGCGTGCGCCATCAGGCTCTCCGTTCGGCAGTCGAATCTCGGCGGCCGCACCGCCGATGCGCGCGGCACCCTGCCGCGCGTTCCGCGCATATTCACGCTCTGGCGCCGTGATGTGTCAATGCCAAGATAGGCGGCAGGCGACAGGCGGCAGGCGACGGAAAACCCTCGGGCTGCTCATCTCACGGCGAGATGCATCACGAGGGTTCTCCGCATGCTACCAGCCGCCTGTCGCTTGCCGCCTGTCGCCTGCCGCCTGTCGCCTGTCGCCTGTCGCCTGCCGCCTGCCGCCTGCCGCCTGCCGTTACGCCATCGCCGCCACTCGCTTCGCCGCCCACCTCGCCATTTCGTCGCACGCGTCGCAGTTGCCGCATTCCCAATCCGGTGCGACGTCCTCGCCGAAGTACTCGAGGATGTAGCGCGTGCGGCACTGCGCGGTCTGGCAGAACGCGATGATCGACCGCAGCTTCGACTGGTCGCGCGCGCGCCGCTCCTCGTAGTCCATGAGATCGGCGCTCAAATCGCAGGCGACGAGGTTATTCCGCATGCGCTCCCACCGGCCGCCGCGGTGCTCGCGCACGAGACCGTGCCGCTTGAGCAGTACCATCACGATCCGCGCTTTGCGGTGCGGGACGCCGGACTTGTTCGCCAGGTCGTCGATGTGTACCGGCGTGTTCAGCGGGACCGACTCGAGTACCAGCGCCACCCGCGCAGCTTCCTCCACTTCCGGATACTTGCCGCCGAGGAAGTACGACTGAATCCGTCGATCCTCGACGCGATAGAGCACCGTGCACACCGCCGGGAGTCCGTCGCGACCCGCGCGACCCGCTTCCTGGTAGTACGACTCCACCGATCCGGGGAAGTGATAGTGCACCACGAATCGCAGGTCCTGCTTGTCGATGCCTAACCCGAAGGCGTTGGTTGCCACCATCGCCTTGAGCTCGCCGGCCATGAAGCGGTCCTGCGTCTGGCGTCGATCCGCCGCCGGCATCTTGCCATGATAGAGGCCGACACAATAGGTCTGCCGCAGGTCCTCGTAGAGCCGCTCCGCCTCGCGGATCGTCGCCAGATAGACCACGCCCGATCCGGCGGTCTCGCGGAGGACCCGGTCGAGCGCCTCGTCCTTCACCGCGTTGTTCACGGCGCGCACGACCTCGAACCGCAGGTTCGGTCGCGCGAACCCGGTCACCGTGACGAACGGGTTCCGCATGCCGAGCTGCCTAACGATGTCATCGCGCACCTCGGATGTCGCCGTGGCCGTGAGCGCCAGAATCGGCGGGCGGCCCAGGCGAGTGGCGATGGACCCCAGCGTCAGGAAGTCCGGCCGGAAGTCGTGTCCCCACTGGCTCACGCAGTGCGCCTCGTCGATGACGAAGAGGCTCACCTTGCGCACGAGGAGTCGCTCGAAGAACTCACGGTCCTTGAACCGCTCCGGCGTGACGTACAGGATCGAGCCTTCGCCTTCCACGATCTGTCGGTGCGTCTTGCGCGTGGCCGGCCCCGACAGATGCGAATGCACGGCGAGCGCGTCGACACCAACCGCGGTCAGCTTGTCCTGCTGGTCCTTCATGAGCGCGATCAGCGGACTCACCACGACGGTAAGTCCGGGGAACATCAATGCGGGGAGCTGGTAGATGAGCGACTTCCCGCTTCCAGTCGGCATAACGACGACCGCATCGCGCCCGTCGAGCAGCGCCTGCATCGCCTCCCATTGGCCTTCCTGGAACTCCACGTGCCCGAAGCGCTGCGTGAGTAAATCACGCGCGCGTCGGGCAGACGCGTGCTCGTGAGCATCCTTCGCCATGACGTCTGGCCGGAGGCACTTTTCGTTCCGCGATTTTTGCGCACTCTGCCTTATGAGCGGAGCGCCCCAAACTGGCTCCCGGTTTGCACTGGCTGCATGACGTCGAGGGACTTTCTGGCAGTGTGTCTGGAGGGAGGAATGGCGGAGATCAAAGTCGAGGCGAAGCGAAGCGGGCTCGGTTGGCTATGGGCGGTCATCATTCTCGCGCTGGTTGCGCTGGGCCTCTGGTACCTCATGAGCGTCTCGCACGCCGTACCGGCGACCGCGGCGCCGGCCGATTCGGTCCGCACGTCACTGTTCGTCCCAGGCGCTGCGTTCGCGGAGGGCCGTACCAATGGCTGACCGCGGAGCGAAGAAATCCAGGCGGGGGATGCGCGACGAAGCTGGCGTTGGTCCCAACCCACGCGATGCTCGGCGGCTTGTCCCCATGAGGGACCTGCACCACTACAAAGTGGTCGCCGGCGAACCGGACATCCGCGGATGGAGCGTGTTCACCGCGACCGGCCGCGAGCTCGGTGACATCGAGGATCTGCTGGTCGACACGGACCTGGGCGAGGTCGTCATGATCGACATCGATCTGAAGCGCGACGATCGCCACACGCTCGCGCCGATCAAGGCCGCATGGATCGACCGCGAGACGCATCGCGTCGTGCTCAACACGTCGATGTTCGACGTGGACGGTGAGACCGCTTCGGGCGTCGTCGCCGATCGGGCCGTTCGATACGGTCCATCGCACGACAAAATGGTCGTTGAAGAAGTCGTGCGACGGCGAGTCGTGGATCCTGCAGACCTGTCTCCTGCCGAGACCGAGCGTCTTCGCCAGGAGTCCGGTGATATCACGACTGACGCGCGCGACACGCTGGTCAACCCGCCACCTACCGAAGAACGTCGGTAGCCGCAGTCGAACACGAGATGAGACACCCGTGGCGACGCGCACTCATCGTGAGCGTCGCCGGGCTTCTTGTCAGTACCGGCGTCGGCGTGGTGTACGCGTTGCGGCTCGAGTCCGCCGGAGATTGGCGGATCGGGCTGCCGTGGGAACGCACGCTGATGCTTGCGATTCATCGCACCGTGCCGGCCGCGTTCGACTGGTTGATGCTCGGACTGCCGTGGCTCGGCACCAACCTGACGCTGCTGCCGATCATCACGCTGTTTTCGTTGTGGCTGTGGCGTAGGAAGGCGAGAGGCGAGCTCGCGCTTCAACTCATCATCGTCTCGCTAGGCAGCCTCATCATGAACGCGGCACTCAAGCACGCGTTCGGCCGGCCGCGTCCCGACCTCTGGGAGCACCGCGGTCAGTACGCCTGGTCGTCGTATCCCAGCGGTCATGCGATCGTTTGTGTGTCGGTCTTCTTCACGGTCGCGCTGATGCTCTTCCGCGAGCGCGGGTGGCGCTGGCCGTTCGCGGCCCTGACGACGCTCATGGTCGTGGTTCTGTATTCCCGATTGTACCTCGGCGTGCATTGGCCGACGGATGTGATTGGCGGCCTCCTGATCGGGCTGGTCTGGCTGGCTGCTACGGAGCATGCGTTCGCGCCGTTCCGCAGTCCCGCACGCATTCGTGCGAAGTCGGAATCAGTCAGCATAAGGGGTCAGAGTCACTGCTCCGATCCCTCAGGCTGACGCGATAACGACCGCCTCACGCCGCATCGACTCCGGCGGCGTGTCGTGGCACCGGACCGTTGCTGTCGTCCGGCTTCACGACGGGAAACGCACCACTGATCTTCGCGGCGCCGCGACGCATCAGCGAAGAAATGAGCAGGAATGCCTCCGTCCACGCGCTCCTGAGATCCGGCGTGAACTTGTCGCCCAATCCCTCTTCGAGCGTGCCAATGAGTGCAGCCCCGAATTTCCCGAAGTGATCGTCCTGAACGCCATAGGTCGAGTGGCGCTCACCCAGCTTCTTGAGCACTGGAACGAGCTTGTCCGGGACGTCGAGCCAGTGCACCACAAGATCGAGCATGGTCACGAGCTTGTGGATCTGATCATCCATGGTCCCGGCAGAAAACATCGGACGCAGAGCCGGGTCGATCTCGAACAGGCGGCGGTAGAAGATGGCGCCCACCAGGGCACCGTCGGGAGCGAGTGACTTCCAGCTCTCCGTGACTAGCTGTCTTCGTGGGGGGATCATCATGCCCTTCTCTATGGTTTCAGGCATCGGCGGTATTCCGCGCTGCGTACGTCGAATCACCGAATCACGTCCGCGCTGCAGAGGGCTTGCTCGCCGAGGCTGGCCGTGCCGTATTACAGCCTCTCGAGTGATTACCAGTATAGCCCGCACTATCACTTCGAAATCACCTCGACAACTCTTTGCGGTTAAACACGTTAGGCGGCATCCGCGTCATCGCGGACGGAAGGTTGGTGGCCGGTGCGGCGGCCCAACCTCGACGGCTCGCGGTCCTTGCCCTGCTGGCACGCGCCGGCCGGCCCGGAATCACGCGCGAAAAGATCCTCGCGCTGCTCTGGCCGGATGAACCGGAAGAACGAGCGCGCCGCTCCCTGAACCAGGCCGTCTACTCACTGCGTCGCGACCTCGGCGGCGAGGATGCCCTGCTTGGCGCCAAGGACCTACGGCTGAACCTCGATCGGATCGAAGTCGACACCATCGAGTTCGACGACGCTCTTAAGGAAGGCGATTTCGAGCGCGCAATCGTGCTATACGAGGGCCCGTTTCTGGACGGATTCTTCCTTCCGCGGGCCGCCGATTTCGAGCGATGGGTGGAAGCGGAGCGTGCGGCGCTCGCGCTCGACTTCGCGCGGGCACTGGAGCACGGCGCGACTGGCGCGGCCGCGCGTGGTGATCATGGCGCGGCGGTCGATCTCTGGCGCAAGCTGGCCGCGACCGATCCGCTGAACGGGCGCGTCGCGCTGTGCGTCATGAACGCCCTCGTCGCCGCGAGCGACGTGAACGGGGCGCTGCAGCACGCTCGCCTGCACGAGGCGCTACTCGAGCAGGAGCTCGGACTCCCGCCGGATCGGGAGATCGCGGCGTTCGCCCGTGAGCTTCGCGCGCGATCACTGCCGGAACCGGAGGCTCCACAGCCGATCCCCGTTGCCGAGGAGCCTCCCGTGGTGAGTGAAGTCCTGACGGTGTCTGCGGACGCGCCCCCCGCCGCGGACGAAGCACCTCGAGAGTACGAGTCAGCGGCACGGGTTGCGGTGCGCAAGGTTGCGTTAGTTCCTGCGACGCCGCGGTCGACTCGATGGCGATGGATTACTGCCGGGGCGATCGCCACGGTCGCGACCTTCGCGCTCGCCGCATATGAGCTTTCCCGTGGTGCGCCAGGCGCTCGATTCACGGGCGGAGGGCCAGTGGTGGCGGTGGGCTCGATCAACGACTACGCGTCCGCGGATTCGACCAGCGTTGGGCGAGCGTTACGAGACTTGCTCGCCACGAACCTCGCTCGATCCCCTGAGCTCACCGTAGTGAGTGGATCTCGGCTGCTGGAGGTCGAGCGGCAGATGAGCGGCGGCGGTGCGTCGGCACCCGGCGCGATCGTGCCCGTTGCGCGCCAGGCCGGTGCTACTGCGCTCGTCGATGGCTCGCTCTACAAGATGTCCGCTGATACGCTGCGACTCGATCTTCGGATCACGAGCCTGCGGAATGGCACCGTGCTTCGTGCGTATACGGTCACGGGGCGCGATCCCTTCGGCCTTGCCGACAGCGCCACGGCGCGACTCGCGGAGTACCTCGGTTCCACTGCACCGCGGGGTACCGTTGCCGACGCCACCACGCGGTCGGTCAGCGCATACCGCCTATACGAAGAAGGTCTTCGGTCATACTACCTCGGGGACATGGCGTCGGCGGAGCGGATGTTCGACGCGGCTCTGTCGCAGGACTCCGCATTCGCCATGGCCGCGTACTATTTCGCGCTCACATCGCATACCACCCGCGCCGAGTTCATCCGCCGGCTGCGTCGGGCGGTCTCGCTCGCCGGGCGGGCGAGCGATCGCGAGCGGCTGATCATTCAGGGTGGGTGGGCCGAGAAAAACAATCTCCTGTCGCTGCGGCCGATCGCGGAAACACTCGCGACGCGGTATCCGACCGAGGTGGAGGGGCACTACTACCTCGGTCGCGCGCTGGTGAACGGAGGAGCCTTTCTCGAAGCGATCGCACCGCTCCATCGCGTCGAGGTCATGGACTCTTTGAGCCTGCGCAACACGACGGGCCGGTGCGCTGCCTGCGATGCTCTGCAACAGGAGGTCGCGGCCTTCATGCTGGCCGACTCCATGGCGTCTGCGGAGCGGGTTGCACGTCGCTGGATCACGGCGCGACCTAACGATTGGGTTGCCTGGCTCGTCCTCGGCCGCATTCTCAGCGTCGTCAGTCGTGCCGACGAAGCAACAGCGGCATTCCGCGCCTCCGATTCGCTCGACGTGTTGGGCAGCAGCTGGGAGCCGATGGTATCGCTATGGACGCGTGAAGGTGAGTTCGCTCGCGCGGACGATCGCCTGAGGAAGGAGCTCGGAAAAGGAGCCCGCGGGCAAGGAGGAAAGACAGAGGCAGTCAACACGAACGAAGCCCGCTGGTTTCTCGCGATCAGCTTGCGGTACCAGGGTCGGCTGAACGAGGCGTTAGCGACTGCGAAGGCCTTCCGTGTCGGCGGGGTTGGGAACGATCGCCCGCCACCTGGCGCGGTCGAGCTGGCGGCGCTGCAGGAGGCGCAGGTGCTCCGCGAGCTGGGACGCTATAGCGAGTCGGCAGCGCTGTTCGACTCGATCTCGCGCTTCACGGTCGCCGGGGCCGACTCGGCCGCAATCCAATCAGGCCAGGTGTGGTCGCTCACACACGAAGCGGGTGCGCTTGCGGCGGGCGGAGACACCGCGCGTCTCGCCGCGCTCGCCGACACGATCGAGGCATTCGGCAGCGGCAGTAATCTCGCGCGGGACAGTCGAATCCATCATCACGTGCGAGGGCTTCTTCTCGCTGCGCGCGGTGCCGACTCCATGGCGGTGACGGAATTTCGGCGTGCTGTCTTTTCCGTATCGGCCGGGTACACCCGGACGAACGTCGAGATGGCCAAGTCGCTCATCCGGCTGGGGCGTTACGCCGAGGCAATTTCCATCCTGGAACCGGCGATGCGTGGCTCGCTCGAGGCATCGAATCTGTACGCAACCTTCGCGGAGATCCGACTGCTTCTCGCGCAGGCGTACGCGGGCGCGGGCGAACCCGATCGGGCGAATCGGCAGCTGGACTGGGTACGTCGCGCCTGGGTCAGAGCGGATCCGTTCGTTCGGCCCCAGCTGGATCTTGCTGCCCGCGCAGTGGAAAGCGCAGGGAAGCAGCGAGTTCGGCGTTAGGTGCGTCAAGGGGGTCAGACTCCGTTCTCATCGTTTCATTGCCTAGGCAATGAAACGATGAGAACGGAGTCTGACCCCCTTTGCAGCGAACGAGCGCATCCCCCCGCAAAAAGCCGCCGAGGTCACGGTCCTCGGCGGCTTTCGTGTAGCGACGTACGATCTATGTGTTTCAGCGACGTCCCGATCGAAGCGTCCGATCGGAGGCGCGTTGTCCGGGGAACCCGCCGGGTGACATGGGTCGGGTAATCAGGCCGCTGCGGAAAGGAGCTGCGCGGCGCGGTCGAGAGCGACCGCGACGACCTCGCGCTCCTCATCGTCGACGACAGCGTCGGCGATCGCGCGGCGTACCGCCTCGAGGGAGGCGTATTCTCCACCTATCCATTCTTCCATGCCATCCGGAGTCCGGACGGCGACATCGTTCTGGAGCCGTCCCAGCTCGAGTGCAAAGGTGGCGACGGCCTGAGCTGGTTCGCTGTTGGTCTCTACTCTATTCCGTGCATTCGACAGAATCGCGCTGACCGTGTGACTTCGATTCGCCGCGGGTCTGAAGTGCGCGGGGACCAGGGGCGCCGAGCCGGTGGCACGCGTGGTAGTGATCGCCGTCGGCCGCGCAACTGCCGGTAGCTCTTCCGTCGTCCCGACGACCGTGGTCGCACCGAACAGGAGTGCGGCCAGCGCCCGGCCGCGACGCCGCCCCTTGCTGAAGTCGGGACCGCCACGCTTCAGGAGTTCTGCGTTCAGCGCCTTGTTGAGGGCTTCGAGATAGACGTGAGGTGCCATGGTCGGGTTCTCGTTCGATCCGCGTGAGCCGCGGCGTTAGGTCGCCTTGTTCCTGGATTCCGTTGACCTTCGGGCAACCCGGCGGTTTGTGCGCCGGTTTGTGGGAGAACAATAGGGATGCCCTATCACCTGAGAGTCACGCGGCATTCCGGTGTCTACCTGGTTCTGTAAGATCCTATGATGGAATGCGTTGCAATTCGGCCAGAGCGGACACGCCAGCCGTTCCACGGCGGCTGGCGCGTCGAAATCACTTTTAGGTGATCGTGTAGATTCCCCGGCATGGGCTCGCGACCGCAGTATGACGCGTTCGTCATCACCGCTCCCGGTCTCGAGCGGCTCGCCGTCGATGAGCTGAACACCCTCGGGCTGCCCGACGCACGCGCCGTGGAAGGCGGCGTGACCTTCGCGGCCACACGGCGGGCGCTTTATGAAGCCAACCTGCACCTCCGCACGGCGAGTCGCGTTGTCGTCCGCGCCGCCGAGTTTGGCGCCAGGGCGTTTCATGAGCTCGAACGTCGAGCCGGCAAAGTTCCGTGGGAAGCGTTCGTCTCGCCGGGCGTTGCCGTCTCGCTGCGGGTCACTTGTCGGAAGTCGCGGCTATACCATTCGGATGCCGTTGCGGAGCGGGTGGCGGGTGCGATCACGTCGCGCGTGTCGGGCGTGCACCTGGCGCCTGTCGAAAGCGACGACGCCGGCCAGTTGATCCTGGTCAGGCTACTGCACGACCGCTGCTCGATCAGCGTGGACAGCTCCGGGCCGCTCCTGCACCTTCGCGGATACCGTCAGGCCCTGGCGAAGGCTCCGCTGCGTGAGACGCTCGCCGCGGCGGCCCTCATCGCGAGCGGATGGCGTGGCGACACCCCGCTCATCGACCCGATGTGCGGATCGGGCACCATACCTATAGAAGGGGCCCTGATCGCGCGCCGGATTGCACCCGGTCTCGGACGCCAGTTCGGGTTCGAGAGGTGGCCGGACTTCGATTCCGGCTTGTGGAGCGAGGTCGTATCAGCTGCAAAGGCACGCGTGATCCGTCGTGCGCCCGCGCCGATCAAGGGTTCGGATCGCGACGCGGGCGCGGTCCGAGCGGCGGTCTCCAATGCGGAGCGGGCTGGCGTGCTGGATGACGTCGAGTTCTTCGAGCGGCCGGTTTCAGCGCTCGAACCGACCGCGGCGCCGGGCTGGATCGTCTCGAACCCGCCGTACGGCGTCCGGGTGGGTGAACGCGATCGCCTCCGGAATCTGTACGCGGAGCTCGGAAACGTCCTGCGGGTGAAGTGTCCCGGCTGGCGCTTCGCGTTGTTGTCCGCCGATCCGGCGTTCGAGCGCCAGCTTCGCCTTCGCATGGAGCCGAGCCTCCGAACGTCGAACGGTGGGATCGACGTTCGGCTCGTCACCGGTGAGGTAACGGCGAGTCACGACGCCGCTCCGGTTCCCGTACCGCCAGGCACATCGGCGGCTCAGCGGTATCCATCTTGAAGGAGGGTGGGGGCAGCGTCACGGGGAGGAACGAAACAGTTCCTTCCCGTCCCATCCCATCCGAACAGACGGAGTCCCTGTGGCCGGCGACCGCGATCCGCAAGTCGACCGTGACCTTCCTGGGCGCAGTGACAGCGCGTCCTCATCAGAGCCAACCTCGCGTCGGTCCCGTCGCCCATCGAGTAACGGCGGCCGGCGCGCGGAGCGGAATTCGTCCTCCACGGCCGGCACCGAACTGGCCGACGTGGAAAACGGCGAACCCTCCGACGGTATCACGCGGGCGGACCTGAACGCATTGCTCGCGGGTCTTCGCGACCTCCGCGGCGGCGACTTCGCGGTTCGATTGCCGCGATCACGAGATCCGCTCATGGCGGACATCGTGTCGGCGTTCAACGACGTCGCCTCGCGAAACGAGCGGATGACCAAGGAGCTGAGTCGCATCAGTGATATCGTCGGCCGAAAGGGCGACATGACCGCGCGCGTTTCGCTCGAGGGCATGACTGGCGGCTGGGCCGACAGTGCTGGTGCGCTCAACTCGCTCGTGACGGATCTGGTTGCACCGACCAGCGAAGTCGCGCGCGTGATCAAGGCGGTCGCCAACGGCGACCTCTCACAGAAGATGGTGCTCGAGATCGACGGAAAATCGGTGCAGGGCGAGTTCCTTCGTATCGGTACCACCGTGAACACGATGGTGGACCAGCTCAACGCGTTTGCGTCCGAGGTCACGCGCGTCGCGAAGGAAGTGGGCACGGAAGGGAAGCTCGGTGGCCAGGCGCAGGTGCCGGGCGTAGCCGGTGCGTGGAAGGACCTCACCGACAACGTGAACTACATGGCGTCGAACCTGACGAACCAGGTTCGCAACATCGCCGATGTCACCACCGCGGTCGCGAAGGGCGACCTCTCGCGCAAGATCACCGTCGATGTCCGCGGTGAGCTGCTCCAGCTCAAGAACACCGTCAATACGATGGTGGACCAGCTCAACGGCTTCGCGTCGGAGGTCACGCGTGTTGCGCGCGAGGTGGGCACTGAGGGTAAGCTCGGTGGCCAGGCCAGCGTGCCAGGCGTCGCCGGCACCTGGAAGGACCTCACCGACT